>Ga0315298_1001243_pt1 | contig 47767 bp, 42 predicted proteins | sample WHS_1_MG_FD_203077 | JGI IMG/M metagenome (GOLD analysis project Ga0315298, IMG submission 203077) | Extremophilic microbial mat communities from Washburn Hot Springs, YNP, Wyoming, USA - WHS_1_MG | ecosystem: Environmental > Aquatic > Thermal springs > Hot (42-90C) | place: USA: Wyoming...
ACCATCGTCCTGCTACCCGCAAATGTACTACAAACCGCGCCCGCTGAGGAGCCCCCAATTCACGGAGCGGCCTCTCACATGATGCTCCGACCTCCCCGATTTCGGGAGAGCGTTTTCCAACACTCTCCAAAGCTCGTTGTTGACACTGCCGAGCGCCAGGTGATAGAATGTGTCTACCACCGGAGCAAAGCGGCGATGTCGCCGTCGGCCGGTCCGTCGCGATCGGCTGCGTCGAGGGGTGAAGGCGGTGCGAATCCGCCGCTGTCCCGCAACTGTGACTCGGCCCTGCCGAGAAGCCAGGTCTCCCCAAATCGTCCGCCACCGGTAGCCTTCGAGGAAAGGCGTGGGTGAATTCGGGATAGTGCCGAAGCCCCCTGTCTCACTCGTGGCAGGGGGCTTTTCTGTGCCGCCATTCCTCCTGCCCGCCGAAGGTCCGGTTCGCTCGCGGCGGATCATACGTTCCCGAGCAGGAGGACCGCCCGTGTCGCTGCGAACTTTCGTCATTCCTATTCTGTTGCTTGCCCTTTCCCTCAGCGGTTGCGGCTCAGCCGTGACTCCCTTAGCCCAACGGGGCGCTACTACTGGTTTCCCTCTCACCGTGACTGACGAAGCCGGCCGTAGTGTGACTATTGACAAGGAACCTCAACGCCTCGTCTCCCTGGCCTCGAGTAACACTGAGCTGGTCTACGCAGCCGATCTGCAGGACCGCTTGGTTGGTGTGGACGACTACTCGGATTACCCTCCGGAGGCCAAGAACATGGAGAAGGTCGGCGGCTTCGCCAAGCCCAACATCGAGAAGATAGTCAGTTTAGCGCCGGACCTGGTGCTGGCTACGCAAATTCACACCAAGGGTGTTGTCGACGACCTCGAGAAGCGGGGCCTGAAGGTAGTCGTAATCCAGCCCGCCAAGCTCGAGCAGATACCGGAGAACCTGCTGCTTCTCGGGCAGCTGACGGGCAGATTGGGCCAGGCCGAGAAGGTCGCCGGTGCGCTTAGGCAGCGCATTCAAACAGTCACGACGAAGGTGGCAAACGCTCCCAAGGTACGGGTCTTCTTCGAACTCAGTCCGGACCTCATCAGCGTGGGCCGCGATTCCTTCCTCGACGACATGATCGAGAAGGCGGGTGGCGAGAGCGTCTCCCGCGACACGCAAGGCGCCTGGCCCAAATTGAATCCCGAAGTCATCGTTGCCAAGGACCCACAGGTTATCATCCTTGCCGACCACGGCTCCGACTCGGGCGGAGTGACCGCGGAGATGGTTAGGGAGCGACCGGGCTGGGCCATGGTTTCGGCCGTGAAGGATAATCGCATCGTCCTCTTGCCCAATCAGGACATCACGAATCGGCCGGGGCCGCGAGCGGTCGATGGACTGGAGTTCCTGGCGCAGACGCTGCACCCTGAGCTCTTTACGGCGAGGTAATGGCTTGCATTTCAGCGAAACGCGACGCGGGCGGCTATGGGTTTGGCTGGGTCAGTGGCAATCGCCGGCTGGCGCGCGCCGGCTGGGGGCGCTGCTGCTGTTCGTGGCGGGGGCGCTGCTTCTCAGCGTCGTTCTGGCGATCGCGGTTGGCGCCGTGTCTCTGCCAGTGGGCACAGTCTGGCAGATTCTGCTGAGCCGTGTCCCGATTGTCGGCGAATGGTTGCAGTTGCCGGTTACTTGGACCCCCGCACAGGAGGCGGTGGTGTTACAGATCCGTTTGCCACGAATCCTGCTGGCGGCGGCCGTTGGTGGCGCCCTTTCTTTGGCGGGGGCCACCTACCAGGGGATGTTTCGCAACCCGCTCGCCGACCCCTACCTCATCGGCGTCGCCGCCGGAGCCGGGCTGGGGGCCGTGCTTGGGTTCGCGCTGCCGCTGCCCCAGGTGTGGTATGGCTTGGGTGCTGTGCAGTGGCTGGCCTTTGCCGGGGCCATGGTTACGGTGATTGTCGTTGCTCTGCTGGCTAGGGTGGGAAACACGACCCCATTGACCACCCTACTTCTGGCTGGCGTAGCGCTCGGGTCCTTCTGCACGGCCATTACGTCGTTCGTGATGTACTTGCAGCAGGACAAGCTGCATATGATCTATTCCTGGCTCCTGGGCGGGCTCTCTTTGGCGAGCTGGCCACAGTTGGTCACTGTGCTGCCCTATATGGGCGCCAGTCTGGTCGTGATATTGGTCAATGCCCGACTGTTAAATGTACTGCAGCTCGACGAGGAACAGGCAGCACAGCTGGGGCTGAACGTAGAGCGCCTGAAGCTGATTCTGGTCGGCGGCGCCACCTTGGGCACGGCGGCGGCGGTGTCCGTCAGCGGCCTCATCGGCTTTGTCGGTCTGGTCGTGCCGCACGCGGTGCGTTTGTTGTGGGGACAAGACTACCGCGTTGTGTTGCCGCTCTCCTGGCTGGTGGGCGCGGTCTTCCTGCTCTGGTCGGATACGATCGCGCGGACCGCGCTAGCGCCGACCGAGTTGCCGGTTGGCATAGTGACGGCGGTTTGCGGTGCACCGTTCTTCCTATACTTGCTGCGACGACGGAAACGGTTGGTGTTCTAATGGCCAAGAACGTTCTGCTGCGGGTGGAGAACATCTGCTTCGCCTATAACGGTCGGCCCACACTGGTGGGGGTGAGCCTACAAGCTGGCTCTGGCGAGGTGGTCGGCCTGATCGGCCCCAACGGCTCGGGTAAGTCGACCTTGCTGCGCCTAATCAGCGGCATCTTGCGCCCGCACTCGGGTCGGATTTTCCTAAATGGGGTACCGCTCGAGCAGCTATCACGCGGCGAACTGGCGCGGCATCTGGCGGTCGTGCCCCAAAGCCCCCACCTTCCGGAAGCTTTCACGGCCTGGGAGCTGGTTTTGTTGGGTCGCACGCCCCATTTGCGCCTGCTGCAGGCGGAAGGGCCCCGTGACGCCGCCGTTGCTCGGGAGGCGCTGGAAACGTGCGGCGTTTGGGAACTGGCAGGACATCGCCTCGGGGAGCTTTCGGGCGGCGAAGTGCAACGGATCGTGATCGCCCGTGCCCTGGCGCAGCAGCCAGCACTGCTTCTGCTAGACGAGCCGACGTCGCATCTCGACCTGAATCAGCAGACCGCGATCATGGATCTGGTCGCCGCCCTGGCGCACGAGCGTAGGCTGGCGGTGCTGGCAGTGTCTCACGATCTAAACCTTGCCGCTCAGTACTGCGACCGCTTGATCATCCTGAAGGAGGGCCAGGTCCTGTTTGAGGGCCCGCCGGCCGAGGTGATAACCGCCGCCAATGTGGCGGCGGCCTACGGAGCGGAGGTCTGCGTGGTGCCTCATCCGCGCAACAGTCTGCCCGTCACTCTAGTTACAGGCAGAACGCAAACCGAAAGGAGGAGACTGAGTTGGCCAACCTAGAGGAGACAATTGCACGTATCCGCCCGCTAGATACAGCGGCGATGGCCGCGGCCCGGGCCCGGCAGAACGAACTCACCAAGCCTCAGGGCAGTCTGGGTCGCCTGGAGGAGTTGGCCATTCTCGTGGCCGGCAGCCAGGGGCGGTTGCGGCCAACCCTGCGCGACAAGGCCGTGATTGTGATGGCCGGCGACCACGGCGTCTGTGAGGAGGGTGTAAGCGCTTATCCGTCCGAGGTCACGCCACAGATGGTCTACAACTTCCTACGCGGCGGCGCCGCCATCAATGCCCTGGCTGGCCAAGCGGGGGCGCGAGTGCGGGTGGTGGACGTCGGGGTGGCGGCGGAGCTGCGTCCGCAGCCAGGACTATGGCAGCGCAAGGTGGCACCGGGCACGGCCAACATTGCTCGCGGACCGGCGATGACACGCCAGCAGGCCGTGTCGGCGCTGGAGGTCGGCATCGAGGCGGTCGAGGCGGAGCGGGCCCGTGGCCTCGACATGGTCGCGACTGGTGACATGGGGATCGGCAATACGACTCCCGCAAGTGCCATCGCGGCGGCAGTCACCGGCCTGCCCGCCGCGCTCGTGACGGGAAGGGGCACCGGATTGGACGACGAGGGCCTGCGCCGCAAGGTCGCAGTCGTAGAACAGATCTTGAGGGTAAACCGGCCCGACCCGACCGATGGTCTAGATGTTCTGGCGAAGGTTGGTGGCTTTGAGATAGCCGGACTGGCTGGCGTCATCCTCGGCGCGGCGGCCAACAACGTCGTCGTGCTTGTTGATGGCTTTATCTCGGGCGCGGCGGCTCTCGTGGCGGCTCTCCTCTGCCCTGTGGTCAAACAGCGGCTGATTCAGGCCCACCTGTCGGCCGAAGCCGGGCACCGGGCGATGATGCGTTGGCTGGGCGCAGAGCCACTGCTCGATCTGGGAATGCGGCTGGGCGAAGGCACCGGCGCGGCCCTGGGTATGATGGTGGTCGAATCGGCGGTGAGAGCGATGAATGAAATGGCCACCTTCGCAGAAGCGGGGGTGGCCGAGGCGAAAGAGGCGGCCAGTGCTGCCGCGAACTAGAGGAGGGCCGCTCTTGGGTCTGCATTTCGCATTGCGCTTCCTCACGGCGCTGCCGCTGCCGCACAGCGAAGTGCGCCCAGGCGAGATCGGTCGCTCGGCGGCGGTGTTCCCGTTAGTCGGACTACTGATCGGTTTCGCGCTGGCAGGTGTGGATTGGCTGCTGCGTCTTGTTTGGCCCGTGGCAGTTGCCAATGCCGGCCTGCTAATCGCCGCTATTTTGCTAACGGGCGGGTTGCACTTCGACGGGCTGATGGACAGCTGCGACGGCCTTTTTGGCCGCCGGGACCCTCTACGGCGGCTTGAGATAATGCGCGACAGCCGGGTCGGCAGTTTCGGCGTCTTGGGAGCCGCCAGCGTTCTTCTGCTACTTTACGCCTGCCTGGGCGAACTGTCGGGGGTCCCGCGCTCGTTCGCTCTAGTGCTGATGGGCACCCTTAGCCGCTGGGCGATGGTGATCGCCATTTGGGCATTCCCCTATGCCCGGGAGGACGGCCTGGGCCGCTCTTTCAAGGACGGCGTCGGGTTGGGCCACTTGGCGGTGGCGACGGCGGTTGCAGTAGGAGTGGCAGCGCTATTGGTTCTCAGTGGGCTGGGAGCGACCGTTGCCGCAGTATCCTGTTTCGTGGCGGCGCTGGTGGCCGTGCTAACCGGCGCCTTCGCCTGCACACGCATTCCTGGGTTGACAGGCGATTCCTACGGCGCCATTGAGCAGCTCGCCGAGGCGGGTGTATTACTCACCTTCGTCTCCATGGTGAGGGCCGGCTATGCCTAGAGTCCCGGGAGTCGTCGTTGCCGGCGCACAGAGCGGCGTGGGGAAGACGACCGTCAGCACCGGTTTGGTGGCGGCCCTAGTGCACCGGGGCCTGAGCGTGCAGCCGTTCAAAGCCGGGCCGGACTACATCGATTCGAGTTATCTGGCTTTGGCGGCTGGACGCCCCTGCCGTAATCTGGATAGCTGGATGATGCCCGCCGACGCCTTGCGTGAGAGCTACGTGCGCGCTGTCGCCGGCGCGGACCTGGCAGTGGTCGAGGGAGTGATGGGACTCTTTGACGGCCATCCTCGGGAGGTCGGTGCCGGCACGACGGCCGACGTGGCGAAGTTGTTGGGCCTGCCTGTGCTGCTGGTAATTAATGTGAGCCATCTGGCGCAGAGCGCCGCGGCCCTCGTCAAGGGCTACGCCGAGCTCGATCCCGATTTGCGAGTAGTGGGAGTAATTGCCAACAACGTCGGCGGACCTGGGCATGGCAGCCTGGTGAAGGCAGCGGTGGAAGGCAATGCTGGCTTGCCCGTCGTCGGTTGCCTGTCCAGACGCGAGGACCTCGTGCTGCTCGAGCGACACCTGGGTTTGGTGCCGACCGACGAGGGTCGGTTGGCGAGCGATTATCTCGAGCGCCTGGCCGAGCATATTGGCAGCAGCATTGAACTCGAGGCGGTGCTGCGGCTGGCTGAGAAGGCGTTGCCGGTGGCTGAGTCGGCGAGCGGGGCATGGCCGAACGAGCCGGTAGCTCAGCGGACCCGCCTGGCCATCGCCCGTGACGAGGCTTTCTGCTTCTACTATCAGGACAACCTCGACCTCCTGGGGGCGCACGGCGCGGAATTGGCGTTCTTCAGCCCGCTGCGTGACCGTTCGCTGCCGCAGAATTGCGCTGGTCTTTACCTTGGTGGCGGCTTTCCCGAGCTCTTCGCGGCCACCCTCGCCGCCAATCACGCAATGTTGTCGGCGGTGCGTGAAGCCATTCGGGCGGGGATGCCTACCTACGCCGAGTGCGGCGGGCTAATGTACCTCTGCCAGAGCCTGGCCGACCCGGAGGGCCGGGTATACCCCATGGCCGGGGTGCTGCCGGCGAGAGCTCTCATGATAGGGCGGCGCATTGCTCTGGGTTACGCCGAAGCGCGAGCCCTAACCGACGGACCCCTCCTGGCCGCCGGTGAGCGAGCTCGCGGGCACGAGTTCCATTGGTCCGGTCTTGCTGAGCCCTTTGCAGCGGCTGACTCGGCCTATGCGCTGGAGGACGGTCGACTAGAGGGTTATAGGCAGGGCAACCTGGTCGCCTCATATGTGCATCTGCATTTCGCGAGCAACGCCCGCCTCGCCCCCAACTTCGTGGCCAGCTGCGCCGCCTGGGGAGCGCGGCGATGTTAGAGGCTGCGATGCTATTGGCGGCATTGGCGTGGGACCTGACGCTGGGCGAGCCCCCGGCGTTCGCCCATCCCGTCGTCTGGGTTGGTCGGCTGATCGACGTGCTGGAGCGTGCACCGGTGAAGGGGGCACCGGCCCAGTTGGTCTACGGCGGTGTGGCCGTCACGGTAGGCCTGCTCTTGGTGGTGGGGCCGGCAACGGTGTTGCTGGCCTACCTGCGGGCCGAGGCGCCAGCGCTCTACCTTCTCGCCGGAACGTATCTACTCAAGTCGACGTTCTCCCTCCGCGGCCTTTTCCGAGCCGCGTGGGCGGTTCGCCGTTGCCTGCTGGCTTCTGACCTGCCCGGTGCCCGCTGGGAGCTGCGGGCGCTCGTGAGCCGCGACACCTCCGGTCTGGACGAACCGCTATTGGCGGCGGCTGCCGTCGAGTCGGTCGCCGAGAATAGCAGTGATGCGCTGGTGGCGCCTCTTCTCTACTTCACGCTCTTCGGCGTGCCCGGGGCGCTGGCTTACCGGGTCCTCAATACGTTTGACTCGATGATCGGCTACCGCGGGCGCTACGAGTATCTGGGCAAAGTCGCGGCGCGGCTGGACGACCTGGCCAATCTGCTGCCGGCGCGATTGACTGCCCTGTTGCTCGTGCTCGCCAGCGCCTGGCGTGGCGCCGGGGCCGCGCCTGCCTGGCAGGGGGCGCTGCACTACGCCGGCGCCACGGAGAGTCCCAATGCCGGATGGCCAATGAGCGCCATGGCGGGAGCGTTGGGCGTGACTTTGGAGAAGGTTGGCCATTACCGGCTGGGGGATGGACCGGCCCGGCCCGACGCGGCAAGTATTGAAAGGGCGCTTGCCCTCGCTGCGGTGGCGCTGCTCACCGCATGCCTCATTTCGCTGATTCTGGTGGTGCTGCGCGATGTCTACGTCGCCTAGGCCGGGGCTAGCGGCCCTGCGCGCCTGTCCTCACGGCTCGCTTTCCACCAGGGAGGCCGGCGAAGGCGGACTGGGTGCGGTCCTCGACTTTAGCGCCAGCTGTAATCCGCTGGGGGCTTCGCCGCTGGTGCCCCGGGCACTGGCGGCAGTTGACCCAGCCCACTATCCCGACGACGACTGCCGTCTGCTGCGGCGGGTACTGGCGAAACGCGCCGGTGTGGCAGCTGAGAATGTTGTGGTCGGCAACGGCTCGGTGGAGATAATATGGCTGCTGGCCACCGCCTATCTGCGGCCGGGGGACACCGCGCTCGTGGTGGGTCCAACTTTCGGTGAGTACATGCGCGCGGCCGCCATCGCCGGGGCCAATACAGTGGAGTGGCGCGCCGCAGAGGCAGACGGTTTTGCGGTCCATCCGGACGGCGTTGCCAATGCTATCCTGGAAATAAGGCCCCGGCTGGTCTTTCTCTGCAACCCCAACAATCCTACGGGAACGTATCTGCGCCGCCAGGCCGTGGCGGCGGTACTGGCCGCCTGCCACCATTCTTTGCTCGTTGTCGACGAAGCGTACCTGCCTTTTGTGACGCAAAGCGATGACTTAGTCGACTTGGTGGGGCGGGACCTGGTTTTACTGCGCTCGCTGACGAAAGATCGCGGTCTGGCAGGCTTGCGGCTCGGCTACGCGTTGGCAGCGCCAGAGGTGGTCGAGGCGCTCCTGGCGGTCAAGGCTCCCTGGAGCGTCAGCGCCGCCGCTCAGGTCGCGGGCCTAGCGGCCCTAGCGGATGACCAGCACGTTGCTCGCGGCGTGGCCGAGGCTGCGGCGGCCAAAGCGTATCTGGCGGCCGAGCTAGCAAGGCTGGGGCTGGCCGTACGACCCTCCGCGGCCAATTTCCTCCTCGTGCACGTGGGCGATGGCCGGGCATTCCGAGAGGCGTTGCTGCGCCGGGGTTGCTGCCTGCGCGACTGTACATCGTTCGGCTTGCCGGAGTACGTGCGGATAGGCATGAAGACCGTGGCCGATTGCCGCCGCCTGGTGGCGGCAGTCGAGGAGGAGCTGCATGACTGCTAAAGTCGTGATGGTTCAGGGCACGGCCTCTTCAGTTGGAAAGAGCATTCTCGTCACGGCGCTCTGCAGGATCCTCCGCCAAGACGGTCACCGCGTCGCCCCTTTCAAAGCCCAGAACATGGCGCTCAATTCTTATGTCTCAGCGGACGGCGGCGAGCTGGGGCGCTCTCAGGCAGTGCAGGCCGAGGCAGCAGGGGCAGAGATGACGGTGCACATGAACCCGGTGCTGTTGAAGCCAGAGGCAGATGCTCGCTGCCAGGTCGTGTTGCTAGGGCGCCCTTTCAAGACCCTCTCGGCCGGCGAATACTATGACTTCAAAGACCAGCTCTGGCCGGTCGTTCTCGATTCGCTGGCGCGCTTACGCGAGGAGTATGATGTCGTCGTCATCGAGGGCGCGGGCAGCCCGGCAGAAGTTAATCTCAAAGGCAACGACATCGTCAACATGCGGGTGGCCCGGGCGGCCGGGGCCCCGGTGCTGCTGGTGGCCGACATCGACCGGGGCGGCGTCTTCGCCTCGCTGGTCGGCACCATGGAGTTGCTGGAACCGGTGGAGCGATTGTTGGTCAAAGCCTTCGTCATCAACAAGTTTCGGGGCGACGTCGAGTTGCTGAAGCCGGGCCTCGATTTTCTTAGGGAGCGCACGGGCGTGCCTGTGGCCGGCGTCATACCGTATATTCACCATTTGGGGATAGCAGACGAAGACTCGGTTTCGCTCGAGGGCAGGGAGTGGCGAGCGCAGAGGGCCGGCAAGATCATCGTGGCGTTGGTTGACCTGCCGCACATCGCCAATTTCGATGACTTTGATCCTCTACGCGCCGAGCCCGAGGTCGAACTGCGCCTAGTGAAGCAGGCCTCCGAGCTACAGGGCGCCGATCTGATCATCTTGCCGGGCAGCAAGACCACGGTTGGCGATCTGCAGTACTTGCGCAGCAGCGGCCTGGCCGACAGTATCACCGCGGCCAGCAAGCGCGGCGTGCCCATTCTAGGCATCTGCGGCGGCTATCAGATGCTCGGACTGAGGCTGGCCGATCCCATGGGACTAGAATCCGCGCAAGGCGAGGTCCGCGGGCTAGGGTTATTGCCGGTGGAAACCACTTTCGCCCCCGAGAAGTCAACGCAGCGGGTAAGAGGGCGCGTTCTGCCCTCACCCGGCCTGCTTTCGCTGGCCGCTGGCGAGGAAGTTGAGGGCTATGAGATTCATATGGGGCAGAGCCTGGTCGGCGGTCAAGCCGTGCTGAGTCTCAGTGAGCGAAATGGTGGTTCGGAGACGACCGTCGATGGCGCGGTATCGGCGGACGGGCTGGTGGTGGGCACCTATGTGCACGGCTTCTTCGATCGTCACGGCCTGCGGCGGCGCCTCCTTGCTTGGCTGGCCGAGCGCAAGGGCGAAACCTTAGGGGCGGGGGAGCCCGCCTTTGACCGTCAACAGGCTTACGACCGCCTTGCGGAAGTTGTGCGAGGCAGCCTCGACATGCGTCTGATCTACCAACTAGTCGGTCTGGAGGCGCGTCGGTGAGCGGCGGCAAGCTAGTTTTGATTCTGGGAGGAGCGCGCGGCGGCAAGAGCGACTTTGCCGAGGAATTGGCCAATGAGCTGAGTCGAGACGTGCTTTATGTGGCCACCGCCGAGGCAAGGGATGGCGAAATGCGGGCGCGCATAGCGGCACACCGCGCGGCACGGCCCCGCTGTTGGCATACCATGGAAGCGCCGCTGGGCGTGGGACGGGCCCTTGGTACTGTGCCGACGCCCGATCTAGCCCTGTTGGACTGCCTGACGCTCTTAGTGAGTAACTTGCTGGGCTCCTTGGCCGGAGAGGATCCTTACGCCGACGGCAGCTATGACCGGGTGAAGGCGGCGCTGGACCGGGAACTAGTCGATTTGGTGAACTGGCAGCGAGAGAGCGGTGCTCACCTGTTGGTAGTCAGCAACGAAGTCGGCCTCGGGCTGGTGCCACCGTACCCACTGGGACGGGCCTACCGCGACCTGCTCGGTTGGGCCAATCGCCGCCTCGCTAGACTGGCGCACGAGGTTTACCTGGTTGTGGCCGGCATTCCGGTCGAACTCAAGGCTTTGGCCCGCCGGGGAACGGAGAACCTCGGTGGTTAGGGGCTTGGGTTTGGTGCAAGTCTACACAGGTGACGGTAAGGGCAAGACGACCGCAGCTCTGGGGCTTGCCCTGCGAGCTTCCGGTCAGGGCTTGCGGGTGCTCTTTCTGCAGTTCCTGAAGGGCTATGCGCGCTGCGGCGAACACCGGGCGGTAGAGCGCTGCCACCTCTTTGAAATCGTCCAGCCCAACCGCAGAAGCGTTTTCAAAATGCCGCCCGAGCAGTTGCGTGAGCAGGCGCTCGCGGTGTTGGCCCGGGCTCGTGAAGCGCTGCAGGGCAGAGACTACGACCTAGTGATCTTGGACGAAGTGCTGACCGCCTGCAAGGTTGGTGCGCTGCAGACTTCTGAGATCATGGGGTTGATCGAGGGCCGCAGAGAGGGTGTGGAACTGGTGCTAACGGGACGCGGAGCGCCGCCGGAGGTGCTGGCCGTGGCCGACTTGGCGACCGAAATGACGCTCATCAAGCACCCCTACGAGAGGGGAATCAAGGCGCGCAAGGGGATCGAGTATTGAGAGCAACGGTCAGGCTTCCTGGCACCTGCGGTGAGCTCGTGCAAGGCATGAGCGGCGGGCGGCATTTCCTCGTCTCCTGCCCGATCGACCTGTACGCCACAGTCACTGTCGAACTGTTACCGGGCGCCTCGAGATTCGTGGCGCCCGCAGACGCGCCTAAGGCAGCCCGGGCGCTCGCTCTCGGCCTGGACTACCTCGGTCTGAGCGGTTTCGGTGCCAGGCTGGAGATTCGCTCGGCCTTGCCACGCAGCAAGGGCATGGGCAGCTCGACCGCCGACGTGGCGGGCGCCCTGTACGGCCTTGCTGCGGCTGCGGGAGTCCGCTTGCAGCCAGAGGAAGTTGCAGGATTGGCTCTGGCTGTGGAGCCGTCCAACAGTTCTCTTTTTCCGCGCCTTGCGATCTTCGATCACCGGCAGGGCACGGCGTACGAGGAACTTGGTTCGGCACCAGAGGCGACGCTGCTTGTCGTCGACTGCGGCGGCGAGGTCGACACTCTGGCCTACAATGCCGTCGACCGCCGGCACGACCTGCAGCGGCTTTCGCCTCGCGCAGAGCGAGCCTTGGCTCTGCTGCGCCGGGGATTGGAGCAGGGAGATTTGGCGCTGGTGGGCCAGGCGGCGACAGAAAGCGCGCTCGCGCACCAGCACATCTTACTCAAGCCCGAGCTCTCAGACGTACTCCACCTGGGGCTCGACCTCGGAGCAATCGGCGTTTGCGTTGCCCACAGCGGCACCGTTATGGGCGTAATCTTCCCCGCCGACCGCCACGGGGATCAGGTGCCGGTGGAGCGCCTACGGCAAGAACTGCCGCACCTCGCCCTCCTCGGCTGGCATCGCCTGGTCGACGGCGGCTGCCGCGACCTGCACGTCAACCAAGTTGAATCACCGCTCCCTGCCCTAGTCCGCCTTCCGCCGTTTGAGGTCCCAACGAGTTTTCGAGATTCGTTTTCACGCTTAAGGGCGAGGTAGTACCGACGAGAAATGAGCGTGAGGAATTGGAAAACCCGATGTAGTGCCAACCCTCATCAACCTGCCTGCCTTCCCCCTACCGAAATTCGGGTGTGTCATGTGGCCATCTTCACGACTGAAGCGCTTAGATATTGATCGATCTCCCCAGCACATTCAGTGCTGCTTCCTTGACCACTTCGGGTAGAGTGGGGTGGGCGTGAACGCTGACGCCGATATCCTCGGCCGAGGCTTCGAATTCCATCGCCAGGGCGGCCTCCGCGATCAGGTCTGAGGCGTGAGGGCCGATGATGTGTAGCCCAAGCAGACGATCGGTCTGGGCATCCGCGATCACCTTGACAAACCCATCTGTTTCGTCGAGCGTTCGCGCCCGGCTATTGGCCGAGAAGGGAAAGCGACCGACGCGGATCTCGCGGCCTTCGGACCGAAGCTGTCCTTCGGTCTTGCCTACGGAAGCGATCTCTGGCGAGGTGTAGACCACACCGGGCAGAGCATTGTAGTTGACGTGCCCGACTTTGCCGGCGATGTTCTCCACTGCCGCAACGCCCTCTTCCTCGGCCTTGTGTGCGAGCATCATGCCACCGATCGCATCTCCGATGGCGTAAACTCCACCTACTCCCGTGTAGTAGCGCTCGTCCACGATGATCGTTCCCTTGGGTCCGAACTGTACGCCGACCTCGGCAGCGCCGAGCCCCTCGGTGTACGGACGGCGCCCGATGGCGACTAGTACATGATCGCCGCTTAGTGGCTCACTACCTTCAACCTTGACGACTACCCCGTTATCCTGCTTCTCGATGCCCTCTACCCGCACGCCGGTGCGGAAGTCGAAGCCCTGCTTGCGCAGGATCCGGTCGGCGGTCTTGACGACCTCTTCGTCCAGGCCGGGCAAGATCGCCGGCATCAACTCGAGAACCGTCACCTTGGCGCCCAGCCTCAGCCAGACACTGCCTAGCTCTAACCCGATCGGTCCGGCCCCGATGATCATCAGATGGTTGGGCACGGCGCTTAGGGAAAGAGCGCCGGTGGAAGACAACACGCGTTGCTCGTCAAACGGCACGCCAGGGAAGGGAATCGGTACCGAGCCGGTAGCAAGGAGCACATTCTTGGCCGTAATGCGGCGCGCATTACCGTCGCCATCTTGAACCTCGATCCGATTCGGATCCAGCAGCCGCCCGCTGCCCCGCAGCCATTCGACGCCGTTCTTACGAAACAGGTACTCGATGCCTTTGGTCAGCGTCGTCACGATTCTCTCTTTGCGGCGCAGGATCGTCGGCAGGTCGCCTTCCGCACCGCTTACATTGACCCCCAACTTTTCGGCGCTTGTCTGGATGCGCAACAGCAGCTCCGTGGAGTCAAGAAGGGCTTTGGAGGGAATGCAGCCGATGTTTAGGCAGACTCCCCCCAGGGTGCGCTCCTTTTCCACGCAGGCGGTCTTCATCCCCAACTGAGCGGCTCGGATGGCGGCAGTATACCCGCCGGGTCCCCCACCCACGATGATGAGGTCGTATTCTTGTTCACCGGTAGCCATTAGTTATGCCTCCAACATGAGTGTCTCAGGGTTCTCGATCAACTGCTTGACGCGCACAAGGAACTGTACGGCCTCGCGTCCGTCGATAATCCGGTGGTCGTAGGTGAGCGCCACATACATCATAGGTCGGATCACCACCTGTCCATCCATGGCGATGGGACGCTCTTCGATTTTGTGCATGCCCAGAATGCCCACCTGTGGGGCGTTGAGCATGGGAGTAGCGAAGAGTGAGCCAAAGACACCACCGTTAGTGATTGTGAAGGTGCCACCGCGAAGGTCATCCAGTGTGAGCCGGTTCTCCCTCGCGCGACTAGCCAACTCCTCGATCTCGCGCTCGATCTCGGCAAAGCTCTTGCAGTCGGCGCCACGGAGCACCGGCACTACCAACCCTTCCTCAGCCGCAACAGCAATGCCGATATCGTAGTAGTACTTGAAGACAATCTCATCCCCTCGGACCTCGGCGTTTAGCATGGGGAAAGCCTTCAGAGCAGCAACGGTCGCCTTGGTGAAGAAGGACATCAAGCCCAGCCGGACCCCATGCCGGGTCTTGAAAGCCTCTCCGAGGCGCTTGCGTATGTCGAGCACGGCGCTCAGGTCCAGCTCGTTGAAGGTGGTGAGCATCGCTGCCGTCTGATGCGCTTCGACCAGGCGCCGGGCGATTGTCAGGCGCCGGCGGGTCATCGGTACGCGCTGCTCCCGTTTCGGCGCTTCTGCCGACGGCATCGGTTCCCGCGGCACGCTGGGCGCGGCGGCTGGCGCCGGTGGTGCAGCTGACGATGCGGCTGGCGCCTGCGCGCGAGAGCGATCAAGATAAGAAATGATGTCTTCTTTAGTAACCCGTCCCCCGGGTCCGGTGCCTTCGACACGGGCGAGGTCGACCCTATGCTCTTCCGCGATCCGGCGCACACTAGGAGCGACAGGTTTCTGTTCTTCGACCGGAGCCGCGGCCGCCGCTTCTCTTGGCGGTGTGGGCTTTTCCACGGCCGGTATCTGGGCTGTTGGATGTGCGACCCCAGCCGCTCCCTCTTCGATCCGGCCCAGCACCTCGCCAACATGGACGGTTTCCCCTTGTTGCTTGACGATCTGAGCCAAGACGCCGTCCCGCTCGGCCTCTACGTCGACGTTGACCTTCTCCGTTTCCAATTCCACCAGCGACTCGCCGGCTAAGACCGTCTCTCCTTCCTTCTTCAGCCATTTGCCAACAGTGGCCTCGAGAATCGATTCCCCAAACTCTGGTACTCGGATTTCAACTGCCATCTCTTGCCCCTTGGACTATTCGTCCCTTATCGCTAACGTCGGAGAAAGTCGCTTGCACAATGCGCACCTGATTGGCGGCATGTTCCTCTGCTGTGCCTTCGGCCGGACTGGGCCATGCTGGCCGGCCAACGTAGGCCAGCGGCAGGCGCCCGCCGAGGAGCCTTTCAAGGCGAGGCGCGACGTATGGCCAAGCTCCCATGTTCTGTGGCTCTTCCTGTAACCAGATCACCTCGCGGAGCGCAGGAAAGATGGCGAGCACCTCCTGCAAGGCGGTAGATGGAAATGGATAAAGCTCCTCAATGCGTATGATGGCCACCTGCCCGGTCTGCTGGCGAAGTCTGCTGTCCACCACATCGAAGTAGATCTTGCCACTGCATAGGATCAGGCGGCGGATCTCTCTTGCCCTAACCCGCGCCTCAGCATCATCGATCACTGGACGAAACATGCCTTCTGACAAGTCCGTCAGCCGGGCAGCAGCCCCTGGGTGGCGCAGTAGGCTCTTAGGCGTCATCACGACCAAGGGGCGGGGATCCCTCAACAGGAGCGCCGCTTGCCGGCGCAGTAGATGGAAGTACTGGCCAGCGGTGGAGCAGTTGGCGACAATGATGTTATTGCCTGCTGCCAACTGGAGGAAGCGCTCAAGACGAGCGCTAGAATGCTCTGGCCCTTGGCCTTCGAGGGCATGTGGGAGGAGTAAGACAAGCGACGAGTTCTGCCCCCACTTGAAATGGCCGGCAACCACGAACTGATCGACCATCACTTGAGCGACATTGATGAAATCACCGTACTGCGCCTCCCAGAGAACCAGCGTGCCCGGCGCGTTTGCGCTGTACCCGTACTCGAAGCCAAGGGTGGCGTTTTCCGCAAGCGGGCTGTCATAAACGGCAAAGGAAGCACGCGCCTGGGGCAGCGCCTGCAATGGAACATAGGGCTGGCCTGTGTTTTGGTCACGAAGGACCAGATGTCTCTGACTGAAAGTCCCACGCGCTGTATCTTGCCCAGTCAGCCGGATCGGCGTACCATCGGCTAGGATCGAGGCAAATGCCAGCAACTCCGCCTGTCCCCAATCGATCAATCCTTCTGGTGTCAAGGCATCGCGACGTCTCTGCAGCACACGCGCGAGCTTGGCGTTGGGCGTGAAGCCGCTAGGAAACGTGTGCAGAGCGTTGTTGAGAGCAATTAGTTCCTCGGCCGGGACGGCTGTCTCGATCATGCCGGGAGAGTGCGGCACGTCGACGGCCTTTCTCGCTGTAGCGCCGGCCGCTACTCCCGGTTTATTCAGAGTTGACCGGGCCTCCTGCAACCGCGCGGAGACATTCCTGACCATTTGCTCACTCTCTGCCAGAGAGACATTACCTCGGCGGGCCAGCTCCTGTGCCCAGAGCTCTCTCACGCCAGGGTGGTTACGAATGGTCTCGTACATTAGGGGCTGCGTGAAGGACGGCTCGTCGCCCTCGTTGTGCCCCCAGCGGCGGTAGCCGATGAGGTCGATAACGAAGTCCTTGTGAAACTGCTCTCGATAGGCATAGGCCAGGCGCATGGCGGCAATGCACGCCCGCGGATCGTCGGCGTTGACGTGAACGACCGGAATGCCGAAACCCTTCGCCAGGTCACTGGCATAGAGCGTCGAGCGGCCTGCTGATGGCTCTGTGGTGAAGCCCAGCTGGTTGTTGGCGATGATATGGAGCGTTCCCTCGGTGCGATAGCCATCCAGACGTGACAGATTGAGCGTCTCGGCGACGATTCCCTGACCTGGGAACGATGCATCCCCATGGATGAGCACAGGAAGCGCGGCCTTTTCGTAGTACCGTGGGACACCCCGCTCATCGCGCCCCTCGTCGGCGGCCCGGGCCATGCCTTCGACAATCGGATCGATGAACTCTAGGTGGCTCGGATTCGGCGCCAGGGTGACGACTACCTTGACCACTTCGCCAGTACGGAGAGCCTGCCTGGCGCCAATATGATACTTCACATCGCCGGTCCATCCCTGATAGCTGCCACCGGTCGGCGGTTCCTCTGGTTTGGGGACGACGCCTCGGAACTCGGCGAGCAATTCGGCGTAGGGCTTGCCCAATACATGAGCCAGCACATTCATGCGACCGCGATGGGCCATGCCTAAGAACACTTCACAGATCCCCGCTTCCGCAGCACAGCCGATCACTTCGTCGAGCATCGGTACAAGCATGTCCAACCCCTCGAGGGAAAACCAGGTCTGCCCAGGAAACGAGCGATGCAGAAAGCGCTCAAACGTTTCCACTTCGGTCAAGCGTTCGAGGAGCGCGCGGTCGTCCATCGGCTGGCACGGCTCACAGAAGGTGCTTGCCTCTACTGCATTCTGCAGCCAGGTCCGCTCTGTCTCGTCCCGGATATGCTCAAACTCATAGCCGGTGGTGGCACAGTAGACTGCTCGGAGTGCTTGCACAGCTTCCCAGGCACTGTCAGCGCTTTCGGCCAAAGGCCCACCGACGACGCTCGCCGGGAGTGCGGCCAAACGCTGCTGTGAAAGACCGTGCCTCTCGGGATCCAGCGATGGATCAGGCTGCATCACGCCGGATAAGGGGTTCAGCCGTGCAGCCGTGTAGCCCCGTGTGCGAATCGCCCGGGCCAAAGCAACTGTATTGACGACATTGGACACGTCCAATGCCGGGGCAGGAGGACAAGGTGGCGCTCCGGCCACCACTTCTTCTGCTGCGGGCGCCCAGCGGGCAAAGTAGGCACGCGTCGCCACGTCCACGGAGCCAGGGTCCCGCAAATAGCGCTCGTAGAGCTCGAGAACATAACCTGCATTCGGACCATAGAACTCGCGCAAATCACTCATCGTCATAACCAAACCGGCTGCCTATTTCCTGCTGCGCGCCGAGAAGCAGCTGCTCGCCCAGGCTGCCTGCCACGGATCAGGAACTATAGAGAGCAATGTCCATGCCAAGACACTCCGATTGTTGCACAGCGCGGGGGCTTGTCCCGTGCCATGGACTGCAGGTCACCAGACAGGTTCTCAGATCGTTCCGGAGAGAGGATTGATCACTAGCCCTGTGGGCAGTTTGGGATGGAAGTAGGTCGACTTAGGCGGCATGCGATCGTCGGCGTCGGCCACGTCACGGATCTCGCTGGCCTTTGGCGGGTTCAGGAAGAACGCCAGTCTGGATCTTCCCTCCAACACACTCTCCCAGGCGTAGATCGGATCGCGGGTGTAGGCCAGATCCTCCCGCCCCTTCACGTCGGGCAGCCCGAGGAGGTGCTGGAGGATCACCGCATGTAAGACGCTGACATCGAGCCGGCGCCAGGCCTGGCTATGTTCGGCAGGCATCAAGCGCTCTATGGCAACCCTGTCACGCAACATAAGGAGATGGAAGGTGTTCTCCTTCAGACCGACAGCGCCAAAGGCTGGCACGTGCCGACCGCGTCGGCACATCTCCACAAGGGCCTCGCTCAGTTCCCGCTTGCCCTCGCTGTGGAGGGGCCAGGCCTCTACGTCGAAGTAGACCTGCAGCCTACTCTCAAGTTGATCAAGGCAGATGCCCGGTGCCTCCGGCACCAAGCGATGGGTAGGCAAGATCACCAAACCCGGATCGGATATCGCTACGAGAACCATCATCACGTAGTTGAATGCCGCGTTGGCAGGGGCGCCTGGTTCCTCTTGGCGCCTTTCGTGGCGGTAGGCCAGGGCGGTTTCGTAGCGATGGTGACCATCGGCAATGTAGATTGGCAGCGGTTCCAGCAATTTAGTGATCTGCCGTATCTGCCCAGGTTCGCTTATTGCCCACAGGCGGTGATGCTCCCCGTCAGGCGTAGCCGTATCGACGACCGGCGGCGCCAGCGTGGCCTCATTCAGCAGCGTGGCAATTCCACCTGGCTCCTCATACAGCCCGAAGACCGGGCTGAGATTAGCACGGCAGGCGCGCATCAGCGCGAGGCGATCGGCCTTCGGACCGGCCATCGTCTCTTCATGTGGCAAGATGATCCGCTTGTCCCACTCTTCTAGTTTCACCGCGGCGATCAGGCCCCGACGGCACAACTTGGTTCGGGCGAGAGCGGAAACACTACTGTCTTCGAGATCGAAGGTCTGATCATAGACGTAGAGAGTCTGTTTTTCTTCCTGATGCAGCACTCCTTTGGTCAGCCACTGTTGCAGGAAAGTCGCGGCACGCGTGTACTTGTTCTCCTTTGCGGAGTCTTCTGCTTGCTCCCGCCCCAGTTCCAGCCGGATCACATTGTAGTCGCTCTGGGCATAGAATTTCGCCTGATCGGCCGGCGAAATCACATCGTATGGCGGAGTCAAGACCTGCCCAGCATCGCTGACGAAGTCGCGACTATAGCGCAGTCCAAAGAACGGGCGCACCACTGCCATACCTTACTCCCCTGTCAAAGTCAGTCCTTCCGGTGATCAGCGACCGCCGGTCGCCGCGTGGACTGACCGGTGGCCTGAGACGCATTCTGTATTCTACACTAATCTGCCTGCTTCGTCACCACCCGCCACGCACATCGCTCGTCTCGATCCTCGGCTGCTCGCCGAGCAGGCACATAGCCAGGCTAAGCCTTAGGCCGGCTGGTTGATCGCTTTACCCTTCGATCCAGCCTTGGTCTCGAAACACCCAGGGGAGCCCGCGGCTGCTGTAGCCAGGCTTCAGGAAATAGTGCTCACTAGGAGGGCCACCCTCGCTCTTGCGTAAGACAAGCTTCGCCCGCTCTGCCATATAGGCCAGGCACTTTTGTCCTGCCGGGCAATCCCAGTTGTAAGGGGCAGAGCGAGGGTCCGGTCTGAACGCCGGAGAGGTAGGCGGGCGGGTCGCGGCCCAGTGCTCCATATCTACGTATTCAGTGATCATGATCAATCCATCGTACTGGAGTTCCGATTCCCCGGGACCGGGCACGATTTGCCAATAACCTAGCGGGCGGGTACCCATCAAGATGTAGAAAGGGGCTACTCCTTCCTTGCTCAGACGCACGAATTCATCGAAAGTTCCCTTGCGCAGCGGGGTCTTCCGCATCGAAAGCAGCATAGTCTTCCTCCATGTTGTACCTGTACGAAAGCGTAGCGCGGGCCTGTCCACGCCAGCACTACATTCTGAACAGCAATACCTTATACTAGGGAGAAACACTCTGTCAACGGCGATGGTGGGCTTTGCCGGCAGGTCGCCTTGCGCTGGCTCATATCCAATGCCGGACTGCTCTTGGGAAGGGGAAGGCTTTAGGAGGCAAGTCCGAAAGCCAAGGCCAGGGAAATGACCAAAATGCGTCCGAAGGTGACGACGGAAGCAGACCAAACCTTCGGCCGAGCCTTCACCCTGGGAAGGGTCAGCAAGTGCAACCAAGCCGCAGTCAGGTTCAACGCGCACCAAGGGGGCGAAGTTAACGGCCTGGGTGAGGCAAGAGGAAAAGGCACAGCGCCTTGGCCACAGGGGAGAGGCGTTGGTAGAATACCATATAGAAGCCTCCTTGTTGTGGATTCCGGCCGGACCAACCGTTATCCCAACAGGAGGCTTTGTGATCCCCAACAGGCGAACATTCGGTACAGGGCGAGCATGTCAAATCAACAGTCATTGTTACCGAAGGTGGAATCGTTGAATCATAGATGCTGTTACCGCAGGCAGCGGTAATGAGCGCCTGGTATGACACACCCCGAATCTTACTAGGGGAAAGCCAGGTAGCGAGAAGACAGCCCTTCAGTTATCCTTGAGCGTTCGGAACGATCAGCACACTGGAAGGGCTGTGTTCACCTCTGATTTTGGTGAAGGGATTAGTGGTGTCGATTCCAATAGCTTAGAAGCTCACCCAGCCGATGACGATTAGCTTCGCGGCAAGACAGGTACACCTGCTGCATTGGGAGGAGCCACTGTGGCTGGTGGTCGTGCGCTTAGGCCAGATGAGCAAGCGTAGGCGAGGCGATGGGGAGCCTTGGCGCTTACTGACGACGGGGCCGGTAGAGACGGAAGAGCAGTGTTGGCGGGCAGCGGAAGCGTCCATTGCCCGTTGGCAGGTAGAGCAGATGATCCGCTACGGGAAGAACGAGTTGGGGGCGGAGAGCGGACGGCGCGGGAATGGAAGCCGCGGCACAAACTGCTAGGCCTGGTGGCTCTGGCTTATACCCTTCCAATCGGGCTGCTGGAGGACGGAAAAGCTGCCTTTCGTTGCACCCTCTTGCGCTGGAGGTATCGTGCGGATCAGCAGGCGAACGGCGCTTGGCGTAGTCTCTACCGCCTTCGCGCCGCCCCCTCCAACCTCTGGCAATAACACACCCCGACCTTCCAGGGGAGCCCCTGAAGAAATTCGGGGTGTGTCATGTCATGGTTACGAGCCCTTTTCAGGGCATCGGCCCCACCTCTCGGTCTTGCGTATCCGTCTGACTTCGCAGCCCAAAGATGCGTGCCCGGAGTGGGGCCGAGCCTGGGGTCGTGTTCGCCCTGCGCAGCCGCAGGGCCTACAAGTCCACTTGCCAAACTCCGAGGATGGCTCTCGGTTTCACCAGAAGGTGCATTCCTGCCTCCTCTTACGCTGGATCGGTGGCTATCAGGTCATTCCCTGACCCTCCACAATTAGTATACCTCATTGGGTCGTCTTGTTCAATAGCCCAATAGTCATTTTCCAAACCACAAGTGCACTTGCCAAAACACTGCACGAGGTTGATAATTGGCACACAGCCATGGGGTTCTCACGGGCTGATCGGTATTCCTCTGCAATGCGATCTAGGAGGTTACGATGCGCACCTACCGCGTTCCAATGGTGCCGGGTCCGACCTCGGTGTTGCCTGATGTTCTCACAGCTTATCAGGTTGACTATGGATCAGCCGATCTGGAAGACGAGTTCTTTGCACTATACGACCGCGTGCAGGATCAACTGCGCAGCATACTGCGAACCCAGAGCCAGATAGCGATTATGACAGGTGAGGGGATGGTCGCCCTCTGGGGAGCCCTGAAGAGTTGCCTGCGGCCTGGCGATCGCGTCGTCGCAGTGGCAACAGGCATTTTTGGTTACGGTATTGGCGACATGGCCCGTTCGGTGGGGGCCGAAGTAGAAGTGGTTGGGTTTCCGTACGACTCCATCGCCAATCCCGGTGAGGTGGAAGCGGCGATCGCCCGTTTTCGTCCCAAGATGGTGACCATGGTCCACTGCGAAACTCCCTCGGGGACCCTGAATCCAGTAGGTTCGGTTGGTCAGCTTGTCGCCAAGTACGACGTGCCCCTATTCTACGTGGATGCCGTCTCGAGCGCAGCAGGCGCCGAGTTACGGACCGACGACTGGCACATCGACCTTTGCCTGGTCGGTAGTCAGAAGTGCCTCTCAGCGCCGCCACACCTGGCGATCCTCGCGGTGAGCCCGAGAACTTGGGACGTGGTGGAGGAGATCGGCTACCAAGGATATGATGCCCTGCTGCCCTGGCGCGATGCGCTACAAAGCCGATACTTTCCGTACACGCCATACTGGCACGGCCTGGCCGCGCTCGAAGTGGCCTGTCGAGCAATCCTCGACGAAGGCCTCGAGACGGTGCTCGAGCGACACCAGCGGGTGGCCGCTCTGTGCCGTCGAGGGCTCAGGGAGCTGGGCTTGACGCTCTACCCTCAGTAGGAAGACTACTCATCGCCGACAGTCACGGCGGTCAATGTCCCCCCATCGATTACATGGGCCGAACTGGACAGCCGCCTGCGTCGCAGCGGCGTCGCCGTGGGAGGCAACTACGGGGCGCTGGCCGGAAAGGTGTTTCGTCTTGGTCACATGGGCACGCAGGCGCAGGAGCTACTCGTAAGCAGGGCGCTTCAGGCCCTTGCGGAGGCGCTGAGAGAAGCCTAGTGGATGGGCTTTCCTCACCGCGACAACATGCTGCCTTGCTTTGGCAGGTACCATGAGCCCGGCTGATCCTGAGTCCTTTGCTCGCCCCCCTGCCAGGGTTAGCATAGCAAGGCGGCAAAGCAACTGCTTTGCCGCCCGGAGATCATGCCCGAATTACCGTGCTGCTTCGATTTTGGCCTGGACGCCATTAGCGGTCTGTGCTTTGGGTCTCGGTGACGGGTATTGGCTACGCCTGCACCTTGATGTGTTTCGCCTTGGCTTCGGCGAGTTTAGGTATTGTCAGCGTCAGAATACCATGCTCAAAACGCGCTTGTGCGTGTTCTGCATCGGCAGCCGTTGGCAAAGTAATCGAGCGACTGCAGGTGCCGAACCGGCGCTCCCTCATCAGGTAGTTTGCTCTCTTTTCTTCGTGTTCCTCCTTGCGCTCACCTCGGATGGTCACCGTGTTGCCGGTGACGGTGATGTCCACATCTTCCGGCTTGATGCCTGGCAGCGAGGCCTTCACCTCGTAGGCGTCCTCCTTCTCGATGACGTCCACAGGGAAGGCGATCATCGCGGGTGCCTCAATGAAGCGAGAGGGAAGGATAGTCTCTTCGAACATCCGGTCCATCGCCTCACGCAGGCTAGCCATCTCTCGGAAAGGATCCCACCGCATTAGAGCCATCGTTGTACCTCCTTCGTGGATAGCAGCGAAACAGCCGCGGTAGTCGGCTGCGCTAAGGAAGCGGTTTGGCCAGGCGTCCCCGGACTCTTGCACGAGACCTATGCATGAAGCCTCCACACGCTTCTGGCATGCGCTCCTAGTTACTGCAAGGGGCGTGCCAATACGCACGATACAGCGTTGATCAAGGTTCTCGACTTTCGTTTAGGCTATCTTGCGTGAGCGGCGCAGGTGCTGGAGCAACCTCTCGAGAGCAGTGGATCAAGGACATCCTGCTTCTCCACCCATCTCCGCCGGCAATGGCAACTCTGCAGCGAAGCCATGCCAATCGTTCGATGCTACAAGGGTCAATACGTCGTTGTCGTGCTTATGGTGAAGTGCTATAATGAGCCGCGATGAAAGACCTAGAGTTGATTTTGAGCGCGGCCGATGTTTGTTCGCACTGTGGCGCCTGCCTACCTTTCTGCGAATGGGACGCTTTCGAAAGAGCACATCCGGGGCAGAGGGGAAGCGCCGACCTATGCCGCCCCTGCATGCACTGTTATCGTGTCTGCCCGCGTGCCCATCCGGTCACGCCCAAGGCCGAGCAAACGGTTTTTGGGGCGACTCGCAGCAATGATTTACTGGGGTACTACGTTGGGGCTTGGGGTGCCAAGCCTGTCATCAAGGCTGCTGGGGTACAAGATGCCGGAGTGACCACGGCCTTGGTCAAATTTCTCCTGCGGGAGGGATTGATCGACGGCGCCGTTCTCACGCGGCGAAACGAAGCCTGGATTCCTGAACCATTCGTGGCCACAACCGAAGAGGAAGTGGAATCGGCGGCAGGCTCCAAATACACGGCATCGCCGGCATTGTCGATCATGGCGACTGCCCTGGAGCGTTTCTCGCGATTGGCCTTTGTCGGAGTTCCTTGCCAAATCACCGCTCTGCGTAACATGCAACAGGTCAAGGACAAGCGCTACGATGCCCGTCGGGTAAAGATCCTGATCGGCCTCTTCTGCGCCGAAAGCTTCACCTATGGTGTGACTAACAGCCACGGGATAGCCGCCTTCGTCGAGAAGGAACTGGGCCTACCGCTCACGGCGGTAACACGTTTTGACATCAAGAAGAACAATCTGCTCGTCTATGGACCGGATCGGGTCGAGTCGAGGCCGCTAGCCGAGGTCAAGGACTACGCCTGGCCCTTCTGCTACAGCTGTAGAGATCTTACGGCCGAGCTGGCGGACATTTCGGTCGGTGCTGTGGGGTCCAAAGCGGATGAAAACGCTCTCCTAGCCCGATCAAAGCTTGGGCTAGAGATCGTGGAACAGGCGAGAGAGGCTGGCATTCTGCAGCTGGCCGACTTACGTAACCCAGGACTGATCGAACGCATCGCCAAGAACAAGCACGATCGTAGAGCGGCGGTGACTCCTGACGAAGAGCGCTTTCTCTTCAAACGATCTATCCGCGGCAATTTCAAGAAGAATCAGTAGCCGCAGGCTTTATCTACCTGAGGCGGATCGAAGATGCCCAGGAGCTCGGCAGGCGAGCAACGAACGGATAAGCGGTTTCGTCAGATGTTCCAAAGGTATGTGAGCGCACCGGAGTTCGACGGCATCCTACGGTCGCGTCGCTCGGTGCGGGCCTACAAGCCCGAGCCTCTCGACAGCGAGCTACTGCGAGAGGCTCTCGATGCCGCGCGTTGGGCCCCGTCTCCGCACAATGCGCAGCCATGGCGTTTTGTTGTCTTGACGACCGTGCAGAGCAAGCTTAATCTGGCTGAGGCGATGGGACAGCCATTTCGGCGGGATCTCCTCGCCGATGGCCTTTCTCCCGACGAGGTCGCAGCACGAACCGAACAATCTCGTAATCGCCTGGCCGGTGCGGCCGCCGTGGTCGTTGTTTGCTTAAGCGAAGAGGGACTCCAGCGCTACCCCGACGCTGATCGCCAAGCAGCAGAACGGGCGATGGCAGTCCAGAGTCTGGGGGCGGCAATTCAAAACCTGTTGTTGACCCTACACCATCGCGGATGGGGCGCTTGCTGGATGTGCGCCCCGCTGTTCTGTCCGGAAACGGTGCGCCTGGCCCTCGATCTTCCTGACGGTTGGGAACCACAGGCGATGATTACTGTCGGCCGTCCCGCAGAGGAACCCATCGCGCCAGGGCGACGCGGGCTGGAGAGCATAGTCGTCTACCGCTAAGCAGTTGATCGTCATCCTTATCGGTTACTGGTTCAAGCGTGCTAGCGGGGGCGATCGTCCTGCCAGATAAGGGATAACGGATCACTAATAACGTGTGTCTGCGTTGTCAGGCTGTATGTTCAGTCAGTTTCTCGGAGTCTTCTCCATGATCGTTGCTTTCGCTGGCGGGGTGGGTGGTGCCAAGTTGGCCTTTGGCCTTTATCAAGAAGTGCCACTCGGCGAGCTGGCCGTGATCGTCAACACGGGTGACGACCTTGAGATGTACGGCCTACACATATCGCCCGACCTGGACACAGTGATGTACTCGCTGGCCGGAATTGCCAACCACATCACCGGTTGGGGCATTGAGGGCGACACGTTTTATGCTCTCAAGGCACTTGCCCGCTACGGCGAGGAGAGCTGGTTTGGGCTGGGAGACCAAGACCTCGCCACCCACATCCTGCGCACCAAAATGCTGGGCGAAGGGCAATCGCTGACGGCCGTGACCCGGTCTCTTGCCGCTCGTCTGGGCGTGAAGGCCTCCCTTCTGCCGATGTGTGACCAGAGAGTGGCTACGGTTGTAGAGACGCCCGGTGGCCCACTTCCCTTTCAGGACTACTTTGTGCGGCGCGGAGCCAGTGATCGCGTCTTGGGACTGCGTTTTGAGGGCGTGGAGCGGGCCAAGCCGACGCCCGAAGTGGAGAGAGCGTTGTCGACGGCCGAACTGATCGTGTTCGCACCATCCAATCCTTTCTTAAGCATCCAGCCGATCCTGGCCGTCCCTGGCCTGCGAGGGTTGTTGAGTAAGTGCCCCGCACCGAAAGTGGCGGTTAGCCCGGTAATCGGGGGGCGAGCGGTTCGCGGCCCAGCCGATCGGCTCCTCCGCGACCTTGGCCACGAGGTATCGACTTTTGGAGTGGCGAAGATCTACGCCGGATTGGTGAATTCCTTTGTCATCGACGAGGTCGATCGCCAGGAAGCACCGCGGATCGAGGCGCTGGGTTTGCGAGTTCTCGTAACCAAGACCCTGATGAACTCGGCAGAGGACAAGAAGGAGCTGGCGCGGCGTACGATCCGCTTTGCGCTCGGCAAGGAATGAGCACGGTCGGGGGCGTTTGGGGCGTTGTGCCGGTGAAGACTCTCAGTGAGGCCAAGAGCAGGTTGCAATCGGTGCTCAGCGATGCGGAGAGACTGGAAATCAGCCTGCAAATGCTCCATCGTGTGCTCTCTGCGCTGCAGGATGCACAGTTCGTCGACAAGTGGCTGGTAATCAGCCGCGACCCACGAGTCCTCGATATTGCGCAAGACAAGCACGGTCTGCCGCTGTTGGAAGATGGCTTCGGGCTCAACTCCTCTTTGGAGCAAGCGTCCCGCTGGGCAGATGCCCAAGGAGCTGCCGCTGTCCTGGTAGTGCCTAGCGATTTGCCGCTGATCACCGCCAGGGAGATCGACATGCTCATTCGCCAAGCTGGCTCAGAGCCATGTGCCGTAATCGCCCCCTCGCGCCATGGTGAAGGCACAAATGCCCTTCTGCTTCGTCCACCAGGTGCGCTGCCTTTCTGCTTTGGGCCGGGGAGCGCGGCTCGACATGCCGAAGAAGCCCGGCGGCGGGGCCTGTCCGTGCGTTTCCACGTTTCTGAGAGCTTTGGCCTAGATATCGATACCGAAGAAGATTTGCGGGAACTTACCAATCTACGGCTGATCGCAGGCGCGGGTCCGTTTCCCTAGGTGATCTCCCGCGGGATCCCATAGTGGAGACGCGTGTTAAATACGCAGTGCGTAGGCGTAGCCAGAGGAGGAAGACCGATAATGAGGAGTGTCAGCCTACTGGGCATACCCAACATGCCGATGATCAAGCCTGGCGACGACCTGGCGGCATTGATCTGTCGCTGCGCAACAGAAGCAGGACTGGGAATCGATGAGGACGACGTGGTGGTGATCGCCCAGAAGATCGTATCCAAGGCTGAAGGGCGCCTGGTCAGACTCAGTGAGACTGTCCCTTCGGCGCGCGCTCGGGAAATCGCAGAGATCACCCAGAAGGATCCTCGCTTCGTGGAGGCGGTACTGAGCGACACTGGCCGGGTGCTGCGTACAGGGCCAGGGCTCTTGATCGTTGAGCATCGCCTTGGCTTCGTCTGCGCAAACGCTGGAGTAGACCGTTCCAACGTCGCCGGAGACGCTGGCGAAACCATCGCCTTGCTGCCACTCGACCCTGACGGATCAGCCAGCCGGATTCGCGACGGCATTCGCGCGATCACGGGCCAGACGGTGGCGGTCATTATCAACGACTCCCACGGCCGGGCCTTCCGCGAAGGTGCAGTGGGCGTGGCCATTGGGGTGGCCGGGCTGCATCCGCTCACAGACGAGCGTGGTCAGTCCGATCTGTTTGGGTATCAAATGCAGGTGACAACGATCGGCACTGCAGACGAGCTAGCCTCCGCCGCTTCACTGGTCATGGGCCAAACTGATGAGGCGACGCCTGTCGTCATCATCCGTGGCGCATCTTACCGGCGCGGTCCCGGTGACATACAGGAGTTGCTGCGGGAGCGGGCAAAAGACCTTTTCCGGTAGAATGTGCTAACATACCACCTCAGAATACAGCGCGGGGGCTTGTTCCCGATTCCCTGAGCCCTACGTAGCGCGGGGACATACCCCGCGCCATGAAATACGGGTCTTAACATAGCCACTGAAGGGGGACAAGGAGATGGCGGAGGAGAATCTGCGCATCGGCATTACAGGGGCGATTACCCCGCCGATGGACACCTTGATTAAGAACGCCCAACGCAACGAGGCGCAAGGCTACGATTCGATATGGTGGCCCGACCATCTGATGGGTTGGACGCCCCAGTCCATCTGGACTCCGGACATCGGCGAAATCGCCAGCAGACAAAAGAGCTCCGACATCTTCTTCGACTGTGTCGGGGCCATCGCCGCCGCCGCGATGGCTACGCAGCGCATGCGGCTAGGTACCTCAGTCACCGAAGCTGTCCGGCGCCATCCGGCGATGCTGGCGCAGTCGTTCCTTACGCTAGATCACATTGCCAAGGGGCGGGTAATTCTGGGGATCGGGGCCGGCGAAGCCGAGAACATTATTCCCTACGGTCTCGACTTTAGTAAGCCAGCGAGCCGACTGGAAGAAGCGATCAAGATCATCCGCTTGCTTTGGGAGAGTGACGGTCCGGTTGACTACGAGGGCAAATTCTGGCGTCTGGACAGGGCAGTACTGGGCCTGGAACCGTACGAAGGTAAGGTCCCACCGATCTGGGTTGCGGCGCACGGACCGAGAATGCTTGATATCGCTGGCCGGCTGGCGGATGGGTGGCTGCCCACTCGCATGTCGGTAGAAGAGTATGGCGAGAAGCTAAATACGATCAAGCGAGTAGGGGCGGCACACGGCCGTGATATGAGCCAGTTCACACCGTCAATGTACACCTACTTGGTGATCGATGAGGACCACGAAGTCTGCCACAAGCTCTTGGACACGCCGATTATCAAGAGCTATTGCATGATCCCGCCACCAGAGATCTTCGCAAAGTGCGGGGCCGAGCATCCTTTGGGGAAGACCTATGGTCTGCTGGACTACATCCCCAGTCATTTCAGTCGCGAGGCGGCGCTAGAAGCCATCGGGAAGATACCGCGGAAGGTCTCCGAGTACTTCATTATGCACGGCACCCCGGACGACGTGGTGAAGGAACTGAAGGAGTTCGCCAAAGTCGGCCTACAGCATGTGGTGCTAGAGAACATTACCTTTCTCGGTGACTTGAGCAAGGTGAGATCCTCCTACGCCTGTATGTCTGAGGTCGTCAAGCAAGTAACTGTAGCGTAGGTGCCGGTGCCTCTCGTGCTAGGGGCTCGCCATTCCATCATGCCGGAGGCCATTATCGTCATTGCACGGGTTAGTATCGTCACCTCGGCGCAGACCAGAATCCACCCACCGGTGCTGAGACCAGTGACCTTGGTACCAGAGAACCTAGTACTTTGGTAAGCCACAAGTGCAGACTTCCTGCATTGTTTGGCTGGTCGGGTAGCTGCTATAATCGCTACGGTAGCTCATGAGCATTCATGTGAGCATTTATGGCAATGGCTGCCGAGTGACTGTAGCAGGTGAGAACTTGAGCCCGTTGGGAAGCGCCGTCGGCACCTTCCTGCAAAAGATCTTTAGGCGTGCGCGTGTGTCTGGTCAACAGACGCCACGGCCGCTGCAGCCGAAAAATGGTACCGCAAAGCTTCGGCCAGAGAGTAGTGGTCAGCAGTTCCTCCAAAGTATCAAGGACAAGCTCGAGGTTCTGGGAGACGACTTCGCTCACGGGCGAATCAACCGCGCGCAGTATGAAGAGCTCTACAGCCACTACCAACGCCAAAAGCGGATGATCGAGAATCTCCAGATCGCCTTTGGGGATTCCGAGGACGCCAAGCGTGCGATCACCGAGGGACGCAGCCTGATCATTCGGCGGCGCAACCAAGCCCGAGTGATCGCCTTCTCTATCTACTCCAATGACGGCCGTACAGTGCTATACGCCTACGGGAAGTTCCCGCTGGACAGTGTTCAGGTAGTGAGCATCCTGAGCGCCTTCCGCGACGCTTCGAGAGAGATGCCAGACAGTTCGGCGCCGATCCTGATATCTGGCAAGGGTGAGGTCTCCTCGCCCCTGCCAGACGGGCGGACTACACAATTAGGGTCGCTTCAACTAGGAGCCGACCTAGGGAAGATCGAGTTGGAGAATGGCCGGGTGGTGTGCCTCGTCGGCGGTGAGAAGACGATACTGCTCATTCTCTACTCCATCGACCCTTCGCCGAGGCAGTTGGATGTCGTAAGACAGGTGCATCAAGATTTCGAAACGACCAATCGTGACCTCCTCAGTCAGCCCGAATTCGACCCTGAGGACTTGTTCGTGCCTGTCGGCCAGATCATTGGCGTTGGACCAACGCTCAGTCAATTGGCGGCAATGACAGGCTAGCCATTTGACGTTCATGCAACTTCTGAGCTTGTTCATAGACCGCGACGAATCGGTCTACCGTAAGCGACATGGCGTGACCCTCCGCAAGGCACCTGCTCTTCATCCCCATCACCCTACCGAGTTCGGCATCTCTCAGTATCTGGGCAATGCTCTTTCCCATGGCCTCAGGATCTCCTGGCGGAAAGAGGAACCCGTTCTCTCCATCCAACACCAATTCGGGCAAAGCTAGGGCACGAGCGGCGACGATAGGCAACCCCGAAGCCGCCGCCTCAAGGGCGACGATGCTCTGTAGCTCAACCGGGCTGGCGATGGCAAAGACCTGCGCTGTGTTGTATAGCGCAGGGAGTTCCTCCTCGGGCAGGAAACCGGCGAAGGTTACTTGGTCGGCTACACCGAGCGCCTCGGCCAGGCGCCGCAGTGGCTTCTCCTCCTTGCCTCTTCCGCCAATAATAAAGTGGGCGTCTACTTGGGTCAGTACGTGAGGAATGGCCTTCACTAAAATATCCATATTCTTCTCACGCTCCAAACGCCCAGTGTAAAGAACGGTTGGCTTCTCAGGAAGTGAAAGCCTTTCCTTTAGCTTAGACGAATCGTGACCGGGGTAAAAGGTCTTCACGTCTACGCCGTTGGAGACCACTCGACCAGGTACTTTCAAACCGTGGGCGATCAGTAGTCTGATGGCTGCTCCCGTGGGCGCGGTGACATAGTCCAGCTTGTTAAGAGTGGCGATGCATCGCCACCACGCCAACGGCTTGACCAGGTTCTCTACCAGATGGGGCACCAAATAGTGCAACATGCCCTCTGGCATGAAATGGTTGGTGCCGACGATGGGTAGCACGAACTTCCTCGCTGCCCGCAGCACGGCCTGGCCGATGGCGAAGTGGTTCTGGATATGTACGATGTCAGGTCGAAAACTCGACACGACCTCAAGAATCTGATCGCCATCTGGCAGCGGAAGTCGGTAGTCAGGGTGGACAAGGATTGGGAGCGAACGCATGCGGTATATCGTTACGCCTTGGTCGATCTGAACCTCGTCTTCATGGCGCATAGAAGGTGCTACCACGGCTACGTCGTGTCCGATGCGGAGCAGTGCCTGCGCCAGACGGCGGGTAAAAACGGCGGCACCATTGATGTTGGGAGAGTACGTTTCGCTAGCGAGAAGGATCTTCAAGAACCTCGTCTCCTGTCGAACGAGATGAACCTGCTGGTATTCTCACCATTCGTGGAGCAAGAGGCATGCCGAACGCCTCTCTAGGAGAGAGCACTGAGATCCGGCCATTGGACGACACACGGCACGGCACGATCGCCTCAAGCCTCGTCGTGAAGTCGAGGCTTCAACCGATTTCTGCGGCCTTTAGTCATTGGTTCTCGGATTGGCAGATATCTTGCCGAGCCCATGCAGTCGTCGTGCGGCCGTTGCAGGCTGCATTTCGGTTAATGTATACTGAACCGATGGAGCGGATAAATAGGCGATCGGAGTCGTACACAGGAGGACCCCATCATTTGGCCGGCTGGCGCCCGGAGATGGGAAACCCGCTGCTGCTTGCCGAGTTGCGTCAGCACATCGAGACAAAGGGCAAGATAACCTTTGCCGAATTCATGGATTTGGCACTGTACCACCCACGCCAGGGCTACTACGTCTCCGGCCTAGAGAAGGTTGGCGGGTGCGGCGACTATTACACTAGCCCAGAGGTGCACCCAGCCTTTGGCACCCTCTTGGCCGTCCAGCTGCAGGAGATGTGGCAGCGGCTAGGCTATCCGGATCCCTTCACCGCCGTCGAAGTAGGTGCCGGAACCGGGACACTCGCCTTTGATCTGCTCAGCGCTCTCGACGAGTTGGAGCCCCGTTTTCGCCGCAGCTTTCGCTACCACATCGTCGAGATCAGTCCCGATCTTTCGTCCCGGCAGCGTGAGCGACTGAGGGCATGGAGCGAGATGGTCACTTGGCAACAACCACCGTTACAGGTGAATCGTTGTGGTGCGTCGCTGGCTGGATTCACAGGCTGCCTGATCGCCAATGAGGTGCTCGATGCCTTCCCGGTCCATGTCGTGACTACGCTCAAAGGCGAATTGCGCGAGGTCTACGTCACCTTTTCCGGTGACCGCTTGGTCGAGGTGATCGACGACCTCTCTACCGAGGACCTGGCTAGCTACTTCCATCGCCTAGGGCAGAAGCCACCAGAGGGTTTTCGCGCCGAAGTGAATCTAAGAGCGCTAACCTGGCTGTCGCAGGTGGCGGGTGTCTTGGCGCAAGGCTTTGTTCTTCTTATCGACTACGGTTATATGGCCGGCGAGGTTTTCTCTCTAGGTAGGCCGCGCGGTTCTTTGCTCTGCTATCATCGCCACGCGATGCACGATGACCCATATGTGCTCGTGGGATATCAGGATCTCACCGCCCATTTGGACTTCACTAGTCTCATCGTTCGTGCCAGAGAGGAAGGGCTGGCACTAGCTGGACTGACCACTCAAAGGGAATTCCTAACCAACTTGGGTCTCTACCGTTACGTCGATGATCTCGCGACCTTGGGACTGTCGGTCATGGAGTATCAGAGCAATCGCCTGGCGATGGAGGACCTTCTACTGCCCACCGGCCTCGGCGGTTTCAAGGTCTTGGTGTTGGAGAAGGGAGTGGTAGATCGTGACCTATCTGGTCTGAATCCCAATCGGTGCGCCACGCTAACCCTACCCCCCTTGAGGAGGATTTTGCAGCGGCCCCGCTTAGCCTGGGGAGATGGACCGGAGGGTTCGTACATCACTGGCCGGTGGGAAGACCTGCTGAAGTAGAGGCAGGTCACTGCATTTGCAGTCGGGCGCCCGCTGAGTATAATGGCGTTATCATGCAATTAGGTTGGCGATCAGTGGCCTGCTCAAGGCAGAGCAAAGAACCCTTGGCTGGACAGGTCCCTATGTACCTGGGGAGGTTGAAGGTATGCGTGACAAAGAAGACCGACGCCTGAACGGACCGGTTATCACCCTGCGCGGTGAGAAGGTTGGCCTTGGGCCCATTCGACGCGAGGATGCTGTAGTGTTCATCAAGTGGCTGAACGATCCAGAGGTGACGAGAAATCTCGGCATGCTTTCTAGAGCCGGGAGAATCACTGCCGAAGACGAGGAGAGATGGTTCGATAGATACGCCCATGATAAGGACAGCGTGACCTTCGGCATCTACGAGCTGGCCTCCAACAGGCTCATCGGCGACTGTGGCTTGAGCGGCGTGGACTATGTCCAGCGCACCGCCGAATTCGGCATTCTGATTGGCGCGAAGGACTGCTGGAACAAGGGCTTTGGTACTGAAGCGACGATGCTGACCTTGGACTACGGCTTCAACATTCTTGGCCTGCATAACATCATGCTCACTGTCTATGCCCACAACTTGCGAGGGCTGCTCGCTTATGAGAAGGCCGGGTTCAAGGTCTTTGGTCGACGTCGCGAAGCTCGGCGCGTTGCCGGAGAGGTATCTGACGTCGTCTATATGGATGTCCTCGCCAGTGAGTTCCAAAGCCCAGTGCTCAAGAACTTGTTGAAGCCTTAGAGCAGATCTCGGTTGCTCGTCGCACCTGACAATGAGGAAGAAGGAATGCCGGAAAGCGAAGCAGTAGCTATCGTTTCCGATCTACACGCCAATATCTATGCCCTGGAGGCCTTTCTGACCTACCTTAGGGACTACCCAGAGGTGACGCGCATTCTGAACCTCGGGGACTTTGTGCAGATCGGACCACATCCGAAGCAAACGGCGGAAATCGTGCTCAACGATCAGCGATTCGTCAACATTGTTGGCAATAACGAGGCAGCGGTGATCGACCAAGACGTGTCGTCTCCCAACCCTTGGCGAGCGCACACGGAATGGACGATCGCTGAACTCGGACCAGACCTGGTGCACCGGATCAGAGGTCTTCCACAAACGGTGGCGCTAACCCTCGGCGAAAAGAAGGTGATGCTCGTCCATTCACGCCCATCAAGCACGAAAGACCTGCCGCTGCTATATCAAGGGAAGCCGCTGGACGATTTCCTAGAAGACTACGACGCAGAAGTTGACTATGTCCTATTCGGACACACGCACTACCCGGCGCTCATTGACAACGGCAAGGGCAAGATAGCGATTAACCCCGGCTCGCTTGGTTGCTCCAAGGAGTCGACCATGTCTTTCTGCCTAGCCAAGATCGAGGCGGGAGAAGTGAGCTTCGTGTTCAAGAACGTGCGGTATGACAGTATCAGGCTGCGTGACGACTACCTCCGGCTGGCAGTCCCGCATGCGAAACTCCTGTTGGGTTGGTTCTTTGGCATCGCAATCTGAATAATCAGACGCCAACTCCGGACGTACCAGGCGGGGGTTTCACAATCGTCGTTGGTTCATTTGGGAGTGAGGGAAAGCGGAGAGCTATGGAGGCTGAGGAGAAACGTGTGGCCGGCGAAAAGGCCGCCGAGTTCGTAAGAGATGGGATGATCGTTGGGCTGGGGACAGGCTCGACGGCAGCCTATACAGTCAGACGGCTAGGTGAAATGGTCAGGCAGGGGTTGGCCATCAAGGGAGTGCCGACCTCTAACGCGACAGCCAACCTTGCGCGGTCTTTAGGCATCCCTTTGGTCTCTGTCGACGAAGTCGACAGTATCGACGTGACAATTGACGGCGCCGACGAGGTCGATCGGAGCTTCAACGGGATTAAAGGGGGTGGCGGCGCGCTGTTGTTCGAGAAGATCGTTGCCGCCGCCTCGAAATGGGTGATCTGGGTTGTGGACTCACGCAAGATGGTGGAGCAACTCGGGGGGTTCCCCCTGCCGGTGGAAGTCGTTCCCTTTGGCTTTACCCACGTTCAACGAAGACTAGCAGAGCAGGGAATGGCTCCGGTCCTCAGGGTGCATGACAACAAGCCATTCATCACGGACAGCGGTAACTACATCCTTGACCTGCATCTGAACGTGATCGAAGACCCCAAGCATCTGGGAAACCGGCTAAAGATGGTTACCGGTGTGGTTGAGCACGGGCTCTTCCTAGACGTCGTGGATACCGTCGTCGCGGGCCGGGATGGCTCCGTAGAAGTGATTAGCAGGCCCAAGGCCAGAACCTGATCAGCCGGGCATAAATGTCTGGGGTCGTCGTAGACGTTTCAGCGCTCACGTCAAAGCACGACCTGCAGCGTGTCGCGGCACCTTCATGGGCGTCCTGCCGCAGAAGGTCTAAAGGCAGACTTTCACCGCCACATGAATTCCATGATGGGCATTGATGCTCTGGGACACTACAACCATGATTTTGGGTATAATGGAGTCGTGCAATTAGGTACCAGATCGTCAAGGAGGATGGACTAGTGAGCAACGACGAGATCCAGCTACGGTACGGGTGCAATCCTTATCAGAAACCCGCGCGAGTCTATCTGAAGAAGGGTGCCCTCCCGATCAAGGTTCTCAGCGGCAACCCCGGGTACATCAACCTTTTGGATGCCCTCAACTCATGGCAGTTGGTCCGAGAGCTAAGACAGGCCCTGAACCTGCCTGCCGCGGCGTCTTTCAAACACGTTAGCCCGGCCGGAGCTGCGGTTGGGAACCCCTTGAGTGACACGCTGAAGAAGGCCTACTTCGTGGGCGATCTGGCTCTCTCGCCCCTAGCTACAGCCTATGCCCGCGCCAGAGGGGCCGACCGCATGTCTTCGTACGGCGACTGGGTCGCGCTCAGTGATACGGTAGATATCTCCACCGCCAAACTCATTCGTCGCGAGGTCTCCGATGGGGTAGTTGCGCCGGGATACGAGCCGGAGGCTCTTGCTCTTCTTCAGAACAAACGAGGAGGGAAGTACCACGTCGTAGCGATCGATCCTACCTATGAGCCAGAGGAGATCGAGACGCGGGAGGTCTTCGGCATCAGCTTCGAGCAGAAGCGCAACAACCTGGCTCTGAACTATGGCACGTTGGGAAACGTGGTCACCAGCAACAAGGAGCTGCCGGACTCGGCTAAGCGAGATCTGCTGGTCGCGCTGATCGCGCTCAAGTACACCCAGTCCAACTCCGTCTGCCTCGCCTACGACGGACAAGTGATCGGCATGGGCGCCGGGCAGCAGTCCCGCATCCATTGCACGCGACTGGCGTCCTCGAAGGCCGATACTTGGTACCTACGGCAGCACCCCGCCGTCCTTGAGCTACAGTTCAAACCAGAGATCGGACGCGCAGACCGGGACAATGCCATCGATCTCTTCTTGATGGACGATCTCAGCCCCGCCGAACAGGAAGCCTGGGAGCGGGCCTTCGTGGAAGTGCCGCGCAGGCTTACCGCGCAGGAAAAGCGCCAGTGGCTCGATACCCTGACTGGCGTCGCGCTTGGCTCGGACGGATTCATGCCTTTCCGGGACAACGTCGATCGGGCACAACGGAGTGGCGTGAAGTACATCGCTCAGCCTGGTGGCTCGCTGAGAGACGACGCCGTCATCGCGGCCTGCGACCGCTATGGGATCGTCATGATCTCCACAGGAGTCAGATTGTTCCATCATTGAAGCAGCAGTCGGTCTTCGGCCGCGAACCATCAGTGCGGAGTCGAGGCTCTAGCCTTGATGTTTACAGAGAAGGACTGTTTAGGAATTGTAATCAGGGCTCGGTTAATGCAGGGGCCTGTCGCGGCCTTGTGAGAAAGGAGCACAGGTCTGGGAGACATCGGCGGACTGCAAACAATAATAGATGTCTGTATAGATGTCTGTTAAGATCAGGGATCTAGCTGGTTTGCGCTCAATAGTGTTGGGTCGGCCGCCACGGAATCAACCAGGTGTTGGAGGGAGATAGCATGACAATAAACGTAAGCCGGCTGTTCCACATTGAGATCGTCGTGCGAGACGCCGATGCCGCGGCCGATTTCCTCGAAAGAGTCTTCGGTGCGAAAAGGGTTCAGGAGGATTTCGCCAGCTTCCTTAGCGGGTCGTTCAACAAGGTCGTGCACGTGGAACTGGGTCAGACGGTGCTGCAGTTCATTGAACCTTTGGTGGACTACGGCCTCTGGGCCGAACATCTTCAGAAGAAAGGACCGGGAGTCCACAATCTCACTTTCATTGTGGACGACGTCGAGGCGGCGGCTGCAGCGCTCGAGAAGGAGGGAGCACCGACTCTCCTCAAGTTCAACCTCGACTGGTCCAAGCTCGAGCCCGCCGAGAACCTCAAAGACGCGTGGCCCCCGGTCTACATGATCGGCGGTGAGGAGACTGTCGGCTTTCGCTTTGAGCTAGGGGAAAGCCCGACCAAAGGGAAGAACCGGTTCATACCGGAGTAGCCGGTAGGCTTTGGATAATCGGCGGGAGCCAAGCCGTTCTGGGGAAGGGGCGCGCTTTTCTCGTCCGTGCACAGTCCGAGCAAACCTCGCACCTCTCCTCAGAATCTGCATCGCTCTGTCTAATGCGGTCACAAATGGAGACTGCCAATGCTTGACCTCGACTATGCCTTAGCCCACATGGCGGAGAAGAAGATCCTTGAAGCGATGGACAATGGGGAATTCGACAACTTGCCGGGAAAAGGCAAGCCACTCCAGATGGAGGATTTCTCACTTGTCCCCGAGCACCTTAGGCTGGGCTTTGTGCTGCTCAGAACTACTGGTTACCTCCCCCTTGAGCTCGAGATCAGCAAGGAAATCGCCGGCCTAGAGAGATCCCTTGCCACATGCAGGAGTGAAGCCGAACGGGACAAGCTGCGCCAGCAGTTGAGTGACAAGAGGCTGACATTTAGCATCTTGATCGAGAACATGCGGCGGAAACGCCGCTCCTCCAAGTCCGAGTGACCATGACCGATTCTCTGCTGGTTCTCGCTTCCAGTCCCCTGCCAGCGGCCAGACGACGCTCGCGCCGAGTCTCTTGGAGAGACTGCGCACTCCTCTCCTGACCAAGGACCTGTTCAAGGAGATTCTCGCCGACGTGATGGTGGGGATTCAGTCTCTATCAGAAAGCCGGGCGCTTGTCGCGCCGATGCGGGGCGTGAAACCAACGATGGCTACCAGTCCAACCTTGTGACCATCGTCGGCTTCGTGCATTCGGCCTGCGGTTCAGCACCAGGTCTGGTGTAGCGCATTAAACAGACGAACGACAGAGATGATGTCCTGTCGGTTGTGCTCGATGATGGGCACGAGCGGACCGATGCTGCCGGTTCTCCGATAGGCGTCATAGTACTCCGGCACGGCCCAGCTAGGAAGATCATCGCTTCTCTCCACGCCCAACACGTGCTGCTCGACAGTGCCGAGGTCGTGTCGCGGGAGACGGTCACCCCAGGCCCGTTTGGCCAGACGATAGGTGTCGAAATGGGTCTTGGCCAGGTCACAGGCGATGCCGAGGGCATTCGCCCGAGTGCGGATGTAGGGAACGTCAAAGGACCGCCCGTTGAACGACACGATCGCCTCGGAAGGCTCGAGATGACGTTGCAAAGCGGTCAACAGGGCCCCCTCTTCGGCGAAGGTGCGGGCCAGGTACTGGCGGACGACTACTTCTCCCCCCTCGACGGCAGCAATGCCGATCAGGACAATTGGCTCGAAGGAAAGACCCATTGTCTCGATGTCCAGAAAGAGAAGCCGCTCTTGTTGACAGAAGGACGACGTGCCGAATACCAGCGGGTGGGAGTGTGAGAATCCCGGCCGGCGTACTATCAGACCCACGAGTGACCGTACGTCGCGTCGGTGAATGAGTTCTATGAAGAGCCCAGCGTTCTTGCCAAATCGGGGATGGGAGAGCAGACTCTCGATGCTTTCATGCCCTTGGCCTTTGAGTATCTGGCACTTATGCTCGCCAACACCACTGAGCAACGAGACCTCGCTAAGCAGCCGGGCCGCGACAGTCTCTGGGTCGCCAATCTGGAACGAAACGGTTTCTCGATGCTCAAGGCCAAAGCACTCTCCGGCAACTGTGCGGATCACTTGTCCGCCGCAAACCGCAGCTAGCGTCTTTCCTTGGTACTCTCTGACGAGCTTTCTCTTGAGTTGCTCGCAGGCCGCGTAGTCCATTTCCATCACGGCAGACATCCACCCTTCTATGCACGATTGAATGCGCTTCACCGGGTGAAGCCTATGTCCTTTGCTTACTCCGACTTCAGCCTACAGTTGGTTCCACGTTCCGCCACGGAACTCCCGGCGCCGGTTGCGGGAAGAAGCGGGAATGGAGGTCGCCCGCGACCGGCGGAGGCGACGCTTTTTGGGCGCCGCGTGCCTAGCTTCCTCAGCTCGCTTCTCGATCAGTGGCAGCAAGACTCTCTTCAGCGCCATGCCCGAAGCCTTCATCGCCTTCCGTCGCTTCTCAAGCTTACGTGCCCGGCGTTCCCAGCGACCTTCCATGCTGGTACCACCTCCTCTCGTGTCGGATAACGCACCTGTCCACATTATAACGCGATGCTCCCACCAGTGCTACGTCAGACAGACACCGGCCAAGACCTACCCGCCTGCCAGGTTGACTAAGATTGCTCCTTGCACTAAACTTGGCGCCAGGCCACCAGTCTGGCATATTTGCGTCGACTCCAAGCAGCCATCGGCGTATGAACTTGCGAATTCCCGAGCAACATGGACGAAGTCGCTTTCGGTAGGCCAAAGAGATCAGAGTGGGATGCTGCGACTCTCGGTCGCTCTCTCGCTGTCGTAAGCCGCGCCGGGTGTCTGGTCGCGGCTTTTGGCGTGCTCGGTTGGGATCAAGCGCGAGGCTTCGCCCCAGGAGCCAACGTACTATCCAAGGTGCTCATCGTCCTCTTGGTCTTAGTAGCGTGCCGGAAACGAGGTGGCGTGTTGACCTGGCTGGTGTTTTTCTCCGGCCTACTGGTCTTCCTAGAGCTTAGAGGTGCTGTTCATTCTTTCTCTGGTATTCAACCGCACACCGCCGACCTACAAATTCTAGAGCGAACGCTGTTTTTCGGAGTGTTGCCTTCGCAATTCCTCCAAGAGCTGTTCTTCGATCCAGGGAGCCTTGGCCCCCTTGATTGTTTTGCGACGGCAGTGAACTGGTCCTACTTTGTCGTTCCCTACGCGGTGGTGTTCTTCTCCTGGGTCGCTGAACCTCGCGGCACATACCGGGTGGTTCATCCTTTGGTACTGACGCTGCTGATAAGCGTCCTAATCTGCGCTATCTTGCCCGCCACCCCACCTTGGCTGGCATCCACCCAACCGGGGCTATCACAGGTTCACGCCATCATGCACTCCGCGGGCGCGCAGTTCGACGCGGCCATCCACCTGCGGATGTACCAAAGCGTTGGAGACCCGAACCCCACCGCCTGCCTCCCGTCGGTGCATTTTGCCGTTACCTTCGTGTTGTTCCTATATGCGCTTGACAGACGCCGAATCTGGGCTATCCTCGGGGGCGCCTACTCGGCGGCCATGCTGTTCTCGCTGGTCTACTTGGGAGAGCACTATGTGGTGGACACCATTTTGGGTGGAATGGTGGCGACCGGCGCGTGGTATACCTGCAGAATGGTAGAACGGAGCAGACTGGTAGAGACGGTCCGCGCTCGCTTTGAAGCGAGGCCTCTTTCGGATAGCCGAACGCCCCAGGTCGACATCGTCGGAAAGGGGTGACAGCCGCTAGTGCCTTTCGAAGTGCGTATTGCCAGGCACGCCCCCCACTATCCCAACGAGCACTTTGAGCTTCTCGCCAGCTTCGACCATTCCCCTGGCCTGGACCGAATCGTCCTCGGCAGCGACAACTCTGCCAGTGAGGTGCCTTATACCAGAGGGCAACTACGTACAGGCAAGAAGCCGCGCTATTGCTCGGAGCGGCCCAGGCAATCCCAAACGTTACGGACTAGAAGCCCTTCCAAATACGCTCTACAGAGCTATCGCCACGTGATGCGTATGCGTATTCGTACTGCGTACTGCATGCCAGAGGCTGGCCTGCGCAATACGTAGTACGCAATACGTAATCACCTGTGCCCGTGCCGGCGGCTATGCGCCGACGACCTCGTCACCGGCCCCAGGGACGCCCAGGTTGTAGATCTTCTCCACGGATACCTTGACCAACCCCTTGATAGGAACGGCAACCCCGAACCTCTGCTTCATCATCTCCGCCGCCTGTTCGACCGCCGGGCCAGAGGTGATCGCTTCGGCTCCACCTACGAAGCGGAATCCCTTCATCTTCTCCCGGTCGACTACGGCGATGGCTACCTTTGAGCCATTCAGAATGTTGCTCCAGGTCTGCTTCCCGGTGGTCTCCGTGAAAACGATATGCTCATCGTCTAAGACCCTGGTGCTCCGTTTCGGCCCCACGTTGGGCACCCCATTGGGGCTAACGGTGGCTATGAAACATTGCTGTGCCGCCACGAGGTCCTTCATCTCCTGGGTCAACTTAGCCATGCTTGCCTCCCATATTTCTTTGGATGACTGCCAACATCATAGGGAGTATCGACGACGATGTCAACTGCCATTCTCCCGGGATTGCGGAGTCTCCAAACAGGTGCTAGAATAACGATGGCGATATTCTGATTCTCCTGACAGTTCGGAGACGTATCCGGCTGGAGGCCCAGCAATGGCGCGGAAAACACCCACCGTACGAGGGGATGCCCTTGTCTGGCACGATGGAGTCCAGGAGCGGACAATCACCATCGGAACCCCGGACTGGTTCGCATGGCTGGACCGAGCCGCGGTTTTCTTCTTCGACAATCCCCTAGGCACGTTCACAGCCTGTAAGGAGCGGTTCCAGCAGGGTGGCCGGTACTGGCGTGCCCACCACAAGAGCAGGGGAAAGCTTCACCACGCCTACCTGGGAAGGAGCGAGGCGCTAACCTCAGAGCACCTGAAAGAGGTTGCGGCAGCCCTGGCGGCTAACGCCCACGAGAGCCGGGTCCCTGGCAGTCCTGCCGCGGACTCTAGGAACGACCAGGAGCCTAAGAAGACCGGGAACGGAGCCGCATCGCCCGGGACCGGTCCGCTTGCGCACCACTTCGAGGGGGAATTTGACGAATTCCTTCTTGCCACCAAGCTACTGCTGCCCCCTGCAAGAGCCAACGTCATACCCCGACCCCGCCTGGCAGAGAGGCTGGCCGATGTCCGCCAGAGCAAGCTAACCCTGATCTCGGCTCCAGCCGGGTATGGGAAGACGACCCTGCTCAGCCAGTGGGCACGGCAGACTTCTTGCCGCGTCGCCTGGGTTTCGCTCGATGCAGACGACGATGACCCCGCACGTTTCTGGACCTACTTCATCGCCGCACTTCGCGGTCTCTACCCCGATCTTGCGAGGTCGGCATTGAAGCTGTTGCATTCTCCCGACACGTTTTCGATTGAATCCTTGCTCCGAGTCCTGATCAATACTCTGAGTAGGATACCAGATGCTTCTGTCGTTGTCCTCGACGACTACCACGTCATCAAGTCCCAGGTCGTCCATGGCGGCATGAACTACCTCCTCGACCACTTGCCACCCCAGATTCACCTAGTCATCGCTACCAGAGTCGACCCGCCATTGGCGTTGGCTCGGCTGAGGGGCAAGGGTGAGATGACGGAACTGCGGGCGGCGGATCTCAGCTTCACTCATGAGGAAGCGACCAGCTTCCTCAAGCAAGTGATGAACCTTGAACTGTCGGGTGACGAGGTGGCAGCCCTAGGTGAACGTACCGAAGGGTGGGCTGTCGGTTTGCAGGTAGCTGGATTATCGCTTAGGGGGCGCGCGGATAAGGCCGCCTTGATCAAAGTCTTTGCCGGCGAGCATCGTCACATTATCGATTACCTCGTAGAGGAGGTTTTGTCCCGCCAGCCCGCCACTATCCAGTCCTTCCTATTGGACACTTCCATTCTCGAACGTTTGACCGCGCCATTATGCGAGGCCGTCACCGGACAACCGGGAGGCCAAGCGATGCTGGAGATGCTGGAGAGGGCCAACCTCTTTACGGTCCCGCTCGACGGGGAGCGGCGCTGGTATCGCTACCACCGCTTGTTCGCCGATTTTCTCCGAGCGCGACTGCGCCAGATCCAGCCGGAGCGGCTAGCGGTGCTGCACCGCCGGGCCAGTGACTGGTTTGCTGCGCAGGAACTGCTCGGCGAAGCGGTGAGCCATGCCTTGGCCGCGAGGGATTTCGATCTGGCGGCCGATTTGATCGAGCGTGGTAGCGTGGCGCTACGTAAACGCGGTGAGGTGGTCACCATTCTTGCCTGGCTAAGCTCGCTTCCCGACGAGTTTGTTCGCCGCAGGCCTCGTCTCTGTCTGCTCCACGCTTGGATGCTGGTTTCCACCTCAGAACTGGATGCCGCCGAAGCGCGCCTGAAGGAAGCTGAGAGCGGGTTTGCCGCCGGGACTGAAACGTCACCGGCCCTCGGAGATGAGCCAGAACCTTTGGTCCGGCAACGTGTGGCGGACGAGGTGCTCGCCTTGCGTGCCCAGATCGCCACATACCGGGGAGACTGGCGACTTGCCATCCAGCTTGGCCGGCAGGCTCTCGAACACGCTTCCGGGCTCGAAAAGGGATTAGGAGTTAGGATCAGAGTGAATCTCGGCAATGCGTATTGGTGGAGCGGCGACATCTTGATGGCCGGCGAGACCTTCGCCCAGGCCAGCTCGACTGCGCAATCCTCTGGCGAGATCCCTGGCGCGATCTCGTCTCTGTGCAGCTTGGCCAGCACCCAACGCGTGCAGGGGCGTCTCCATGAAGCGGCCAGGACCTACGGGCAAGCACTGCATATTGCTTCTGACGAGGGGATAAGGGGCTTCCTCTACGCTAGCTGGCCGTATGTGGGCCTGGGTCGGCTGCGATATGAGTGGAACGACTTGTCCGGTGCCCTAAAGTATGCTGTCGAAAGCATCCAGTTGACCCGGGACACCGGTGTGCCGCTCCTCTTGTTGGCCGGATATGCGCTCCTAGCCCGCGTGGAGCAGGCCGAGGGGAACCTCGAAGGTGCGTTGGAGATCAATGAGCAGGCCCAGCGCTTGGCGCTCCTTCACGACAACCGCAGAGAACTCCCCCTGCTGAAGGCCTATCAGGCGCGTCTATGGCTGATGCAGGGTAATCTGGAGGCGGCGTCGCGTTGGGTACGGGAATCGCGGCTCTCCGTCGATGATCCACCTAGTTACGAGCACGAGACTGAGCATATGACACTAGCGCAGGTACTGACCGCCCAAGGCAACGCCGATGGAGCGCTGGAATTGCTCGGGCGGCTCTGTCAGGCGGCCGAGGCCGCAAATCGAATGGGCAGTGTAATCAAGCTCCTGGTTCTGGAGGCCGTGGCGCGGCAGGCGCGGGGCGACGGTGAAGAGGCGGTGATGAGACTGAGGCGAGCTCTATCGGTGGCCGAACCAGAGGGCTACATACGAACCTTCGTCGACAGGGGTCCTCCCGTTGCAGCGCTACTGTTGCGGCTTCTCCAAACCGGCCAGTGTGGTCATCTCACCACTAGTGGTCACTCCGTCTCACGATACGGGAGTAGTCCCACCTATGGCTATGTGCGTAGTCTGCTGTCTGCGTTCAAGTGCGAGGCTGGAGAACCTCAGATCAAGACTGACGGGACGGCGACTGATAATTCGGGGATCGACCAGCTTACCAGGCGCGAGCATGAGGTGTTGCAACTCGTTGCCGCTGGCCGGTCGGTGCCGGAGATCGCCCTGGAATTGGTGGTCACCCGGAATACGATCAAGACCCACTTGAAGAATATCTACGGCAAGCTGGATGTTCATAGCGCCACAGAAGCCGCCGCGAAAGCCAGAGATTTGCACCTTCTGTAAACCAAAGTTCCCTAAGACCCCTTCTGGATCACCCTGCTTTACCTGAGAAATCACCCTCTCTATCGCCCTACGGGGTGATGCGATCCAGCCTGCCGGCCGGTAGAGTAATGATGCCAACCTTCGGACTCTAGTGAGGGGTGGAGCGATGGAGAAACCCGAGTACTACGAGATCCACGTTGAGAATCAACTTCCAAAGGATCTGGTGGCCGATTGGTTCGAGGGCTTGATCGCTCGCGACGAACCGGGCGGCACGACCGTCCTGCGTGGCTTGATCGCCGATCAATCGGCATTGCAGGGTGTACTCCAGCGGCTGCATGATCTCAATTTGAAGCTCATCATGGTGAGGCGAGTTGTGCCCGCACCAATTTCGGGGAGAGAAGAGGCTGCGGGCTTGTAGGATTGAGCCGGCCGGCAAATATTGTTTCTCCCTTCCCCAGGCAGTGTCCTCAACTAGCAAGGGCGCTAGCGGAAGCCTGTCCAATGGCTTTGCCTGGTCAAAGCGGCCTTGACTTCACCGAGTAGTTACTAGCCATTAGCTTTCAGCGATCAGCCATCAGCCTGTGCATTGGGGCCGATCAGCTATAGACGCCAGGCTGAAAGCTGATCGCCGAAGGCTCACTGCTGGTCACGCTATCGGTTTGACTCGACCCCGCATGGAAGCGATTGCGACACTGTAGTGCTGGCGAAGAGGCAAGAATACAACGAAGAGAAGGAGGATTTCGATGGGGGAAAGCGAGTATTGGGCAAGGATCATGCGACAAAGGTTATCTAGAAGGACATTCGTGCGAGCCAGCGCTTTGACTGGCGTTGGACTATGGGCTGGCTCGGCACTGGGCTGTGGCAGCCAGCAAGAGTCCACGAGCGGGACGAATACTTCGTCGGTCTCAAAGACCCCGCAGCCCAAGTATGGAGGGACCTACGTAAGACTTGACGCGTATGAGCCACGCAGCCTGGATCCCGACTTGGAGACCACGCCTTCGGCGTCGATGGTTACCACGCTGACGAGCAACCGCCTGATGAGGACCAACCCAGCATGCACCGAGATTGTGCCTGATCTCGCGCAATCACTGGAACAACCCGACGATGTGACCTACATCTTCAAGCTGAATCAGGGCGTCAAGTTCCATAATGTGCCTCCTGCAAACGGGCGGGAGTTTACGGCCGAAGACGTCAAGTATAGCCTTGAACGGCAGATGACCAACAATCCTTTATTCGTCCATGCCTCGTTCTTCCGGGGCATCGTGACGAGTATCGACGTGGTCGATCGGTACACCGTCAAAGTGGTGACGAACCGACCCTACGCTCCGCTTCTAAACTACATCGCCAATCCCTGGTCTACCATGAAATGCCGCGAGGCCGTAGACCAATACGGAGACCTCAAGACCGTGGCGATCGGCACAGGACCGTTCATCTTCAAGCATTGGTCAAAGGGCATTGAGACAGTCCTCGTCAAGAACCCCGACTACTTCAGGCCGGGCAGGCCGTATATCGACCAGTTGACCACCCGCTACGTCCCCGACGCGTCGACCGCTACGTCGATGTTCCTGGGCGGCGAAATCGACGTTGTGGCCATCGACTGGACCATGCGCGAGCAGGTGAAGAAGCAAAAGCCCGATGCTACCTACACCAACGTGGAAAGCATCTATCCTTTCCTCCTTCGTACTCAGCCCTACGACGATACGCACCCGCACAAGCCACCGATGGACAACCTAAAGGTTCGGCAGGCAATTCAGCTTGCTGTGAATAAGCAGGACTACATCGATGCGGCCATGGGTGGCAATGGCATTCCCCTGGTAGGGGTGATCCCCCCCTCCCGTCAGCCGTGGGCGCTACCCGACTCGGATCAGATCAAACAGGACATCAACAAGGCCAAGCAACTGATGGCCGAGGCGGGCTATCCCAACGGTTTCCAGGTCGAGCTTATTGTCGCTAGCGCCCCGATAACCTGTCCGGACAGTGCGACAGTGGCGAAGGGCCAGCTGGCAAAGATCGGAATCGATGTCCAACTCAAGCTGATGGAGGATGCCCAATACCGCAACAAAGTGTATTCCTTCGATTACATGTTGAACATGCACAACGGCGCGGGTAGTCCGGAGCCAGAGGAATACCTTAAGCCCTATTTTGGCGCGAACGCGGCATACTACAAATGGGGCAACTTGGAAATTCAGAAGAAGGTCGAGGAACAATCCACGACGATGGACCCCCAGAAACGGAAGGAACTCATTTGGGAGATCCAGCGCATGATCCAGGCGGATGCCCCCCTTGTGCCTCTCTACGTGGCTATGAGTCTATACGGCACGCAGCCCCGCGTCAAGAATCAAGCATGGTATTGGAACCAGTACGATTTCATTACCTATGAGAATGTCTGGCTAGACAGTTGAGTTCCGGGGTTCTGTTCCCTGTAACTGTTCACAGTTCCATCAGTTGGCGAGGTAGCATCCAGCAGTTAGGTCGGCTGTGTGTTGACATCAGTGGTATCCTTGGGGGCATGGACAATGCTCTGGAGACGGCCAGCAGAGAAGAGTTGCTTCAACTCGCCAAGCAGTTGCTTGAGCGGATTACCGTCCTGGAGGCTCGCGTCATCGAACTGGAGGCCGAGAACGAGCAAATGCGGCAAGAGCTTGGGAAGAAGCAGCCTCCCCACTGGGCCAA
>Ga0315298_1001245_pt1 | contig 47752 bp, 45 predicted proteins | sample WHS_1_MG_FD_203077 | JGI IMG/M metagenome (GOLD analysis project Ga0315298, IMG submission 203077) | Extremophilic microbial mat communities from Washburn Hot Springs, YNP, Wyoming, USA - WHS_1_MG | ecosystem: Environmental > Aquatic > Thermal springs > Hot (42-90C) | place: USA: Wyoming...
TTCCCCCCTTGAACTCCCACTGCCGAGCCGTCCTCGCAACTCTTGAACTGAAAGATTAATTGTTTTAATTTAAAATAGGAATCGGAAAAGGGACTATAGTGGTCTCTTTTGAACCGACAGCTCTTTTACAAAACGGAAAGGAGTGACAGAAAATGAAGAACTTGAATATCGTGTCCGTCCCGCAACTTGGCGAACTGGAAACAGAAGTTGTGGAACGAAAAGGTATTGGTCATCCCGATACCATTGCCGACGCACTGGCCGAGAATCTTTCGGTTGCGTACTCGCGTTATACACTCGACCACTTCGGAGCTATTTTACACCACAACTTCGACAAGGTGTCGGTGCTCGGTGGAACGACAGAGGTTGACTTCGGCAACGGACGACTCACAAGTCCGATCCGGGTGATCCTCAATGGCCGCGCCTCGGTGCGATTTGCCGACAAGGTTATTCCGGTACGCGATCTGCTCGAAACAGAAGCTAGACGCTTTTTCTCCGAACTATTCGCGGGACACATCAATCCAGAGCGGGATATAGAAACGCACTGGTTTGTGAGCAACGCGAGTGGCCCTGGAAAAACGAAGTGGAGCACTGGTTCTCGTGCGCACCTCTTCGCGCCCCGGAGTATCGGCGAAGTGAAAGGGTACGATCGTCTTCTCAACAACGATACTTCAATGGGGTGTGGGTACGCTCCGCTTTCTTCGCTTGAGCAGGCAGTGCGCGAGCTTGAAGAGGAACTAAACTCTCCTTCAACGAAACAGATGCATCCGTGGCTAGGAACCGACATCAAAGTGATGGCGACAAGAGTCAACCAGAAGTGTGGTGTCACCATCTGCTTGCCGCAGATAGCTCGCCACGTTTCATCGCTCGAGGTTTATCAAGAGAACCTCGCGGCGATGCGGGTGTTCGTGGAGCAAAAACTGGGAGCATGTCTTCCGGGAGTAGAAATCACTCTTTGGTTTAACACAAGAGACGATTTCGCTCGGGGAGATGTGTACCTTACCGCCATCGGCTCCTCAATCGAGTCTGGTGATGAAGGTATTGTCGGGCGAGGTAATCGGGTGAACGGCCTCATCACGCCGCTTCGTCCGATGAATCTTGAGGGAGCGTGCGGCAAGAATCCCAAGTACTACAGCGGCAAGCTCTACAACGTGGCGGCGCATCGTATCGCGGAGCGTCTCTACCAAGAGACGCAAAGCGCTTGCGAGGTGCTGCTGATCAGTCAAGCGGGTCAACCGCTTGTCGAGCCGTGGCAAACGATCGTTCGTATTGCCCACAATCACGACGAGAAACGCGTGATGTGGATCGTTGAAGAGGAGCTGTCGCGAATCTCTGATATCACGGAAGCGTTGCTGGCTAAAACCATAAGACTCTACTGAAAGGAAGGTGCGAGATGAAAGAATCCGACTCGGCCATCGTGGCAGTGCGGGACGATTTTTTCGCCCGCCGAAACTGGCAACGAAAACAGTGCCAGTTTTGTCTCGAGGAGTACTACACGAAACGCGATCTCCCGCACTGCGGTTCATATCGTTGTGCGGGCGGTTATCAGTTTCTCAACATCCCTGCGCCGAAAGTGTATCTCGAACTCGGCGCGTGTGCGGAAAACTTCCGCAAGTTCTTCTCTGTACGGGAATACCGACTGCACCCGCCAGTTGCAATCGTCCGCAGTGAGGAACGGACACTCTTTGCGAGCACCGCCGGTCAAATCTTCGACGATTTGATCTACGGCCAATCTCCGCAAAGAGGTCAGCAACAATGCGCGGTCACGCAGCCGGTCATCCGACTGCAGGGAATCGGTCTAGTCGCTTCGCTTGACGGCATTTCCACATCATTCGTGCATGCCGCGACTGAATGTTGGAACGCTACGACGGAGAGGCACTTTAACTCGTTGGATCAATGGCTGGATTTCTTCTCCGGCCTCGGTCTTCATGTTGGAGGGCTCTGCCTTAAACTCAAGCGCGCTGACAACGACTGGGCTGGCCGCACAGTAACCTCCGAGATGCTCAAGATAAACTATGACGGGCTTGAGATTGGTGTTGCAAATTTATTTTTCAACATCCCTCATCAGTCCGGCGCCATAGCGACCTTGAGCGACATTGGTGTCGGTCTTGAGCGTTTGGTATGGGCGGTGAACAAATCGCCCGCTTACTTCAATGGCATCGGACCGCTCTCAAGTGTTACAATACATAAGAGGGTCGCGCTCGATGCTATTCGCACAGCAACGCTCATGGCGGGTTCTGGTGTTGTGCCTGACCACAAAAACCAGGGGTCAAAGCTCCGCGCAATAGTCGGACTGGTCACGGAAGAAGCGCAACATCTGAATCTCTACGAACTCGTGCGCTACTACTATCGGCAATGGACTTCGTTTGTAAATCTTCCAGTGTCTCGAGAACAAACGTACTCGACGATCTGGAGCGAAATCAATCGAGGTCTTAACCTTGAAACCAATCGCGTTTTGGGAATCGATGAGCCGTTCGAGCAGGATCATGAAGAATTCCTGCGCAGAGCGGTACAGAAGAGAGTTATTCCCATCGCGCGGTTATGGGACATCAAAAGGAGAACCACATGAACACACAAACCACACACATCTTTCTCGCGGGTGGCGGGGGCGCGGAGGACTCGAAGTTTCTCGACGAGCAATTCGTCAAGATGCTTGATCTTACCAAGCCCCTTGTCTACATTCCGAACGCGATGCGCTCCAAGCCATACCAATCGTGCTTGGAATGGTTCCATTCGGTTATGGTTCCGCTTGGCGTTACCGTCATCGAGATGTGGGACGATCTTCGTCCCCGTCGCCCAATAGACGGAATCGCTGGCGTGTACATCGGCGGAGGCGACACGGTGAAACTCCTCAAGGAAATCCGCGAAGCTGGTTTTGAGGAATATCTCCTCAAGGTGGCACGAAGCGGTGTTCCGCTCTACGGCGGCAGCGCAGGTGCGATCATTCTCGGCGAAGATATTCGCACGGCGCCGGAGGCGAGTCAGATGAACGCAACAGAAGCCCAGGGAATTGAACTAATCACGGATCACTCGATTGTCTGTCATTACAAAGTGGACGATCAGGAGACAACGATGAAGCTCTCTAAGGACCTTCGTCAGAACATAATCGCCATTCCGGAAAAAGCTGGCGGGTATGTCACAGAAGGAATGTTCACCAACTACGGTACGGAGCCGATAGTCATCATTCAAGAAGATCGGGTGGACGCGATTCATCCGAACTGCTCGATCAAACTTGAGGTGAGGAGGTGAACCGTGCATATCTTGGTATGCCTTGAAGGCACGTGCTATGCGGGCAAAACCACCGTCGCTAGATTGCTTTTGAAAAAGATGCCGGCGATCTACGGTCCGCGTGTCGCAAACGGATGGGAAGAACAAGAGGAGGAAATTCACAAGAATCCAAATCCTCTTGCCCGATTCTCCTTCTTTATGAAGGAGATTGCCGTAAGGAGCGAGCAAGTAAGCCGGCTGCTTGAACAGACCGATGTGGTCATGGACAGGTATCTACTATCAGTGTTCGCGTACCACAATGTCATTATGGGCGAACATCTCGAAGCAGAGCTCGATATAAGCGGCTTGCGGCAACCAGACTGCACTGTTCTCCTGACCATTGATGAAGCAACGTTGAGGCAACGGATGGAAAACCGTCCGCCTCGACATCAGTATGAATCCGATCCGACGTTTCTCTTGAAGGTGCAACATGAATTCTTGCAACTGATTGATCAGGAGAAGACGATAGTCGTCGACACCTCAATTCAGCCAGCCGAAGAAGTGGCACGTGCCATTCTGGAGGAGTTCGTCAGAAGAGGATTTATTAGTTCTTAATTCCCGCAAAGGGAATAGAAAAGGGGTAACCACATTTATGTGATTACCCCTTGTTTTTTTGCGTGTAGTCCGACTAACGACCGACGATGAAATCCTCGACTACACGCCGAGCTTCTCCGAGCGGCAACCTTCCGTTTTTCAGACATTTTTGCTAAAATAGGTTCGAGCGTGGTTGTATAGATACACCAGATTGATTTTCGGGAATTTTACTAATAAATTTTGCCGCGCTAAGCGCGGATTTTTTAGTGCTTGACAAAGATATTAAATTATATGATATCATCATACTATACAATAGTATGCATTGACAAAAGAGGATGAACCAACAAACAGCACGGTAAATCGCGACTTGCTTGTCTGCTAGCAATTTTCAGAGAGCTTTCAAGACGCGGTGTTGTTGTTTTATCAGACAAAAGCATTTTTAGTAAGGGGAACAGCTTTTAAGCAGGTAGTCTCTGCCTTAAATCAGGCAGGGTTAGGTTTTTAAATTGTGTATTTTGCTTGCGTATTGAAAAGCAGGCGCCTGCAGAGGTGGTACGAGGACTAGTCCTCTGGTTAGTAGCTTTCAGCACTCTGGTTTTGCTGTAACTCTCAGTATATTTGACAAATTAGTTTAGAATAATGTTATTATCATTTTGTGCTGTTTAGACTAAAAAGGTCATTTTGACTTTTGAGATTTACATTTTAATATTAAAGTCGGAGGTTTTAACATGTGTGGAATTGTTGGCTATTTTGGTCAAAAAAATGGTGTGGGGGCAATTGTTGATGGACTGAAACGTCTTGAGTATCGCGGCTATGATTCGTGGGGAATTGCTGCCAAACAAAATGGCAAGATTTTAATTCATAAACAGGTTGGCAAAATTGGTGGTTTTGAACTTGAGCGCGATTTGCCGAATTTTGAGGGTCAAATATGTATTGGACATACTCGCTGGGCTACCCATGGCGGTGTTACCCGCGCTAACTCACATCCTCATACTTCCTGCGATAAGCGTATTGCAGTTGTTCACAATGGTATTGTAGAAAATTATCAGCAGCTAAAATCTGAGCTTCAAAAAAAAGGACATAAATTTTTATCTCAAACTGATACTGAAGTAATTGCGCATTTGATTGAAGAAGAGCTCAAAAAACAGAAAAATTTAATTCAAGCTGTAAGGTCGGCTCTGAAAAAAATTGAAGGAAGTTACGCTTTGGGAATTTTGGACCGCAACAGCGATGTCTTGATTGGAGCTCGTCAAGCCAGCCCACTCATCTTGGGGGTGGGGAAAGACGAATTTTATCTTGGCTCTGATGTTCCGGCATTTCTTAAATACACAAACAAGGTTGTTTTTCTTGATGAGGGAGAGATGGCGGTTATTACTAAAAATAAATCTGGTCAGAGTGAATTTGAGGTGATTGATATTGGCTCTGGCAAGAAAATAAAACCCAAAATTGTCAAAATTGATTGGTCAGCCGAGGAGGCGGAAAAAGGTGGCCATCCTCATTTTATGATTAAAGAAATGCTAGAGCAGCCCCAAGTCATTAAAAAAACAGTTGCAACTGAAATTGAGGAGCTTGAAAAAGCGGCTGAACTTTTGAGAAAAGCCAAGAGAATTTATGCAGTTGCCTGCGGTACTGCTCTTCATGCCGCTATCTATGGTACATATCTTTTGGCAAAAAGAAATAATCTAATGGTTCAGCCGATTTCAGCCGGCGAGTTTTCTTATTTTGCCCATTTGCTTAAAAAGGGTGATTTGGTGATTTGTGTGTCTCAATCAGGAGAGACCGCTGATGTTTTGGAGGCAGTGCGTTCGGCTCATAAAGCGGGGGCAAAAGTTCTGGCTCTAGTTAATGTTTTGGGTTCATCTTTGATGCGGATGTCTGACCGCTCAATTTTAACTAAAGCAGGTAGCGAAATTTGTGTTCTTTCAACCAAAGCCTATATTTCCCAGCAAGCTATGTTTGCGATGCTCTCCGGTGCGCTTTCTCATAAATTACCAGATGTAAAAAAATCACTTCTCAAAGTTGCAGACAATATTACCTCTATTCTTTCAGAAAAAAGCCAAGCGAATATTCATGCTCTAGCTAAAAAACTTGCGAAAGTCCCAAACTTATATGCTTTGGGGCGCAGCATAAATTTTGCTAATTCTCTTGAGTCATGCCTGAAAATTAAAGAAGTTTCTTATCTTCACGCCGAAGGCTTCGCAGGGGGAGATTTGAAACATGGGCCAATTGCTTTAATTGAAAAGGATGTCCCGGTTTTGATTTTTGCCTCCCCAGATGAAACCGAAAAAGAAATTATATCAAATGCAATGGAGGTTAAAGCTAGAGGCGCTAAAGTGATTGGAATTTCCTATCAAAATAATCCTGTTTTTGATGAGTTTTTGCCGGTTGCTTCTCTTGGAGATTTGACTCCTATTCCAGCGATTGTCTATGCGCAGCTTTTGGCCTACTATATTGCGCTTGAGAAAAAACTTGATCCGGATAAGCCCAGAAATTTGGCTAAATCTGTAACAGTAAAATAGTCAAACTCTATTGACAGAGCTGAAAAATTCTCTAATGTCAAAGTTGAATTCTAGCATATCCCTTTTAACTTTTTATTATGGAAAGAACCCCATTTACAATTACAATGAGAAAAGACCTTTTGCGGAAGGTTGATTCTCTTGTAGATGGAGTAAAAATTCGCAATCGCTCTCACGCTCTGGAATATATTGTAAATTCACATTTTAAGCCGAGGATTAAGAAGGCGCTGATTTTAGCTGGCGGCAAGGGCGTGAAAATGCGTCCATTTACTTACGAGTTGCCTAAAACTATGCTGCCAGTAAAAGGCCGCCCAATTTTGGAGTATATGATTGACCTTTTGCGCTCTTATGACATCAGGGATATCTATATCTCAATCGGATATTTGGGAGAAAAAATTAAAGAACATTTTGGTGATGGTTCTAAATTTGGTGTCCGTCTGACCTATATTGAGGAGAAAAAAAACTTGGGCACGGGTGGAGCATTAAGATTTGCCCTGCCAAAAATGGGAGACGAACCGTTTCTTTTGGTTTGGAGTGATGTTTTGATTGACATTGATATTGGCGATTTAATTGATTTTCATCTTGAAGAGTCGCCGCTTATGACCATTGCTCTGACTTCAGTTGCTGACCCCACTGATTATGGGGCAGTGAAAATGCACCGCGATACAATGGTTGATTTCAAAGAAAAGCCAAAGAATTCCACAGATGTTTCTCGTCTGGTTTCGGCAGGTGTTCATGTGGTTGACCCAAAAATTACCAATTATCTTCCCAAAACAGGGCGGTTTATGCTTGAAAAGGATGTGATCCCAAAGCTAATTTCTAAAAAGAAAATCAAAGGATATATTTTTGAGGGCAAATGGTTTGATGTCGGAACTCCCGAGATCTATAATCTGGCGATTAAAGAGTGGAATGGCCGCTTCCAAGGAAAGAAATAATAGACAATAAACAAGAAGTTATTGATTTAGATTTAGCTTTAATTTATAATTCAACCGATGCGGACGTGTTGGAACTGGTAGACAAGCAGGCTTGAGGAGCCTGTGAGCGCAAGCTCGTGGAGGTTCGAGTCCTCTCGTCCGCACCAAGAGCTGCCTATGGGCAGTTTTTGTGTTGAAAAATAACCAGAAATCAGCTAAATTATAAATAGATAGTTTCGTAGGTCGACGAAACAGTGTAGTTTGGAACATAATTTAAAGGTGGGGTTATTATGGCAGAAGAAGAAAGAGAAGAAAAAAAGATTGGTGAAGTAACTCACTATTTTGACAACATTCAAGTTGCTATTGTTAGACTTGAAGCGCCTTTGAGAAAAGGCGATAAAGTCAGATTCAAGGGCCATACTACTGATTTTGAAGAGACAGTGGATTCAATGCAGGTTGACCATGCCGATATTGAAGAAGCGGGCGAGGGAGATGAAATTGGAGTTAAGGTCACAGACAGAGTCCGTGAGGGCGACGAAGTTTACAAGGTGTAAAAAAAGTTATTTGTTTGCTAATATAGGTCAAATAAATTTTTTTCGTTTTCACTTTTTTGTCAATTAGAGCTTAGTACAATAAAATTAAGTTGTTTGTAATTATTGGCCGTTTAACTCAGTGGTAGAGTGTCTCGCTTACATCGAGAAAGTCGCAGGTTCGAATCCTGCAGCGGCCACCAAGTTTGAATCCTCTTGGACGCACCAAAAATAGTTCATAGTGGTTAGTGTTTAGTTGTTAGGAATCCCCTAAACACTAAAAACTAACCGACTAAAAACTATTTTTTGGCCGAGGTAGCTCAGTGGTAGAGCACGGGACTGAAAATCCCGGTGTCGGCAGTTCGATCCTGCCCCTCGGCACCACCTCCCTACCTACTGGCGAAGTGGCGCAAAATGATATGAGTAACCTTTTTTCTCTAATAAAATCTATTAAAGTCAGCCAGCTTTGGGACTGGCAATATCTTATTCGCACAGACGTTGCTCCTATCAAATATTCGCTGGTGATTGTTATTATCCTTTTTTCGCTTATTGTTGTCGGCTTTATCTCACAGTTTTTTGTTGAAAAAAAATCCGCTCCCCGATTTTATAAGGATTTTTTAAAAAGAATTGGCGATGTTTTGATTTATATACCGTTGCTTTTAATTTTTCTGGTGGGAGGAAGATATTTAGGTATTGAGGGTTTGAGCAGGCCGATTTACCTTGAGGTATGTATCGCTGTATGGTTGATTTGGATTTTATTTCTGTTATACTGTCAAATAGCTATTCTTCCAAAATACTGGAGGAAATATAATAAAGTAAAACAAGAGGAGAAATATCTAAAATATGCCAAAAACAAAGGTCAAAGAAAAAACTGAAGTGGAGTCAATGGATGCCTTATCTGAAGAGTTGGGCGTTGAAATGATTCCATTTGGTGTGGGTGATTCAGTTGAATGCACTGTCATTTCAGTTTCTAACCACCGTCTTCTTTGTGATGTTAAAGGTTTAACTTGCGGTTTTGTTCCTGAAAGAGAGTTTTCTTTTGATACTAGAGAATTAAAGCCCGGCGATAAGGTGATTGCGTCAGTTATGGCGATGGAAGGTAAAGACGGGATGGTTGTTTTAAGTTTAAGGCGAGCCGATAGGGATAAACTTTGGGATACGCTGCGGGAAAAAATGGAAAATCATTCTAGTTTAAATGTTAAGGTTGTTAGCGCCAATCGTGGTGGGTTGATGGTTGATGCAGGAGGTCTGTCCGGATTTTTGCCTGTATCACAGCTTTCTGTTGAACATTATCCCCGTGTTGAAGGCGGCGACCCGGGCCAGATTTTATATAGATTAAAGAAATTGGTCGGCGAAACTCTGACTGTTAAAATCATTGCTGTGGATAAAAATGAAGAAAAACTGATTTTTTCAGAAAAAGAAGCAGTCAGCGAAGCCCTTGGTGGGGTTGAATCACTCTTTGAGGTTGGCGAAGTGGTTGAGGGAGAAATCTCTGGAATTGCTCCTTTTGGGCTTTTCGTTAATTTGAAATCAATTGAGGGACTGATTCATATTAGCGAGGTTTCTTGGGATCATATCAGCGACCTTAATAAACTTTATAAAGTTGGCCAAAAAATTAAAGCCAAAGTTGTCAAAATTGAAAATGGTAAAGTTTCTCTTTCAATTAAAAGATTGACCGAAGATCCGTGGCTAAAACAAATGAAAAAACTGCGCGTTGGCCAGAAAGTTGAGGGAGAAGTAAGCAAGGTCACTGCCTATGGTGCTTTTGTGAAACTTAAAGATGCTCTTGATGGCTTGGTTCATGCCTCGCAAGTTGGCGGCGATGTGGAAAAAATCAAAAATTTGAAGGTGGGGGGCAAACATCGCTTTGAAGTCATTGAACTTAAACCGGAATCTCGCCGAATAGGGTTGCGACTGCTGGATTGAAAGCTGCCGGATTGAAGGGTCTCACCTTGATTTTTGGCTAATTTTGTTTTTTAGAAAAGAAGGAAGGTTGTGGCAGTTTGAAAATGTTGAAGCCAGCGCATCTGGCTGGTTTAATCAAGTCAGGGCACTGCCTTTAGACAGGTTCGTTGACATTATGTACGTCAGCGCGCGTTAGCGCGCTAAACGCTTTTGATCCGGAGGGATCAAGATGAAGCGGTTGGCTCTGGTCGTAATGGTAGTAGTGCTGGCAGGTTTTTCTAGTATCACCACGACATGGGTGTGGGGCGACCATATCATCTCCACGCCCGCGCTCACTCACTTTCTCCAAACGGACGAGAACTGGAAAAGGAAAGAGTTGGGCATTGGTTCGGGGTGGTTTATGGGAGTCGACAATGGGAAGAATACTATGAGCGGCTGTGCCATCACTTCGGCGGCTATGGTCTTCAAGGCATATGGCTGCGATGTTGACCCCGGTCGCCTTTGTGATTGGGCAAACCAACATGGGGCGTTTGCTGGTACGACAGGTAACGTGAATTTCCCTGCTCTGGTGGGCTATGACCCGGCCAAGGTGAAATGGGGTGGTAAGGAGAACTGGAGTAAAATGCCGGCTGATCTTGACTACCTCCGCAGGCAGATAGACCAAGATTATCTGCCGATAGTCAAGGTGAGTAAGTACGGCGGGCATTGGATTGTGCTTTGTGGGTATCAGGCCGATGACTTTCTTATCCTTGACCCTCTTGGCGGGTATGCCGGAGAGAGCTTTTGCGATAAGTATGGAGACCCTGCCAGGAACATCCTGGCATGTTGTCTATACATTGGGACTATAGTACCCAATCAGCAGCAGCGAAAGCCTGAGCCAGAGGAGCCATCGAAGCAGAAAGCAAACGAGAAGCCCGAGGGGAACCATGACCATGACGATGTTTTTGGAGAGTTTATTTCTTCTCTCCATGGGACGCTCAACGGACAGCCTCAGCCAATGCCGTTTCCCCAAACGGACACTTCTCAGGTGTCTTCTTTAATAGAGCGTCTAGAGAAGCATCTGAGCAAGATTAAAGAACTGAAAGGTAAAATCGGTTCTTTAAATGGCGAAGAAAAAGAGAAAACCATCGGGATTGTCCATGATCTTATGGACTATCTTAACGGAGCAAAGCTAGACGTTCATTTTCCTGATTACCTTGAAAACGCTACCGCGAAGCTGGAAGGGCTGATTCACTCGCCCAGCGAGGTGAAGACCCCCGAAGCGGGTACTCCTCAGTCTAGTGGGGGCTCTGTCGGGTGCTGGCAGGGTGACATCTACCGTATGAGGTATGCATTCAGCGAAACTTGGCACAGGGAAGATGATCCAGTTCTTGGGCAGATTCGTATCGACATTTATGAGTGGAGCTACGACGAGTTGGTACGAGGTCTTCGGTCTTTTCTCTTCCCTCCTCCGGGGCGTGCTCGCGGAGTCTGTATTATCACTCTCGGCGGTGTCACGCGGACGATTCCCATCAACATCAGCAACTTCCGGCTAACCTTAAAGAGCGAAGATGGTGACTTAAGATTCGAAGTCTTGTTCCCCATCACACCCGCGATCGAGTACCTCGACAACTCCAACAGGTATTGCCCCAGAATACAGACCTTCGGCATGGTGAGGGTCACATGGTATTGTCATCTGAACCAGGACCCCGCGAATGCAGAGGCGTTCGCGTTTATCAGCCCGAAGGGATACTGCTCCGTATTTGATGTAGCCGCCGAGATGTTTCCTGTCCATCTGCGGTGAGGTCAGCCGTTTCCCGGGGCTCTCGCGCTTCAGCGCGAGAGCCCCCTTTTGTTTTTCTAAGTTTTCTGCTACACTATTATCCTTAGCTAAAAAGGAGGAAAAATATGACTATTCAAAAAAATAAATTAGGCCAGATTGAAATTAAGACAAAAAAGGCTCTTATTCTTATTGGCGAAAAGGTAAAAATTAATGATGTTGACCTTGAAGGCGCAGGCGAGTATGAGATTGGCGAAGTGGCTGTGGAGGGAATTGACGACGATACTTACATTCTGCAAGCGGAAGACATTTCAATAGGGCTAGTGAATTTCCACCGAAAAATTAGCAAAGAAATTGTGGAAAAACTTTCTAATACCAGTGTTTTAATTGCCAAAATAAATGGCCATATTGACGAGATGATAGAGCAAGTTGGCCAAATTGAGCCCAACATCATTGTCTATATCGGAGGCAAAGACGAAAGGGAGAAATTGGAGAAAGCTGGTGCTGGTGCCGAACTGGTAGAATCATTAAAAATCAGCAAGCCCGATATTACTGAAAATGAAAAGACATACTTTATTGAGTCAGCTGATGGAGAAACAGCTAAAGAAAATTAAAGAACTCTTTGAAAAATCGCAAAAGATTCTTATTCTTATGCATCAATTTCCCGATGGCGATACCATTGCTTCTTCTTTAGCCCTTTCGACTTATTTAAAACGTCAAGGGAAAGATGTTGACCTTGCAGTTAAGGGGGAAATCCCGAAAGTTTTTGGATTTCTAACCGCTGAAGTCCAAATAAAACACGATTTTTTATTAGGAGATTATGATATTATTGTTGCAGTTGATTGCGGTGATGCTTTGCGTACTGGCTTTCCATCAAGATTAGCAGAGTTTTCCAAAACTAAACCGCTTATTAATATTGACCACCATTTTGGGAATAATCTTTCTAAAATTACGACCGTGAATTTGGTTGACGAAAATGCGGCGGCAGCAGCAGAGGTTGTTTGGAGACTTTTAAAATTTTTAGATGCAGAAGTTGACTCAAAAATTGCTACTTATATTTTGGCTGGAATATATTATGATACAGGGGGTTTTCAGCACTCTAATGTTACGATCGTGACTTTAGAGATTGCGTCAGAATGTTTAAGACGTGGAGGCAGAATCGGATTGATTTCAAGCAATGTGATTAACTCAAAATCATTGTCTGGCCTAAAGCTTTGGGGGATTGCTCTTGAGAGGATGGAGATTAGAAATGGAATGGTTGTAAGTTTTCTAACAAGAAAGGATTTGCAGATGTGTGGCGCGGAATCTGAAGATGCCTCTGGTATTGTGAATTTAATTAATTGTTTGCCTGAATCAAGGATAGCGATATTGTTTCTTGAAATGTCTGATGGTACAATAAAAGCTAGTCTGCGTACAGAGAAAGACAAAATTGATGTGTCGCGGCTGGCGCGGCTTTTTGGCGGGGGAGGGCATAAAAAAGCCGCAGGATTTTCTATTAAGGGAAGGTTAGAAAAAGACAGCAAGGGGTGGAAAATTGAAAATATTTAGCCCGAGTGGCGGAATTGATATACGCGCATGACTTACCCCCGCACCACATAGGGTGCGGGGTACAACAAACCCAGAAAGTTTAAGGTGATTTTTTTCAGCTGGTGGGCGGATGTCGGAATTGGTAGACGATGCAGACTTAAAATCTGCTGGTGGTAAAACACCGTGTGGGTTCGAGTCCCACTCCGCCCACCAGCTGGATGAAATACCTTAGTAGTTCGCCCGTAAACAACATTGAATTTAGGGCGCTGTATACCTGACGTGGTACTGCGGCGAGTCCAACCTCGGGTACCAGAACTATTTTGTTCCAGTACCAATCCCGCCAGGGCGAGATGGTATGGAATGTTCGCCCTAATGAAGCGTCGCCTTAGAACCACAGCTTTAGCTATGGTGTTCCATAATTTTATAAAGAATTATTCCTGCCGAGGTGGCGACATTTAAGCTATTTGCACGACCGTACATTGGGATTTCAACAGATAAATCAGCAAGATTAAGAACGGCTTGTGAAACACCGTTTTTTTCGTGTCCAAGAACAACTGCAACTGGTCTTTTATATTTTACCTTTCTAAAATCAACTGATTTATCTGTTTGCTCTAGAGCTACAATTTGAACTCCTTTTTCTTTTAATTCTTGAACTTTGTCTTTTGCACTTTCGCAGTATTCCCAGTCAACCCATTCAACCGCTCCCATTGATGTTTTAAAAATCTTGCGTCGAGGCGGTGTTGCAGTAATTCCACAAAGAAATATTTTTTTGACTCGTACAGCGTCAGCCGTTCTGAAAATCGCTCCGACATTTTCCATTGATTTAATGTTGTCTAAAATTAAATAAATCTCATTGCGAGGAGAGCTTTTGATTTTTCTTAACCCCCCTTTAAGTTTTATATTTTCGCTGACTGTTCTTTTTCTCATAGCACATAATTAAATCAAATAGGTTTATTTTCTTCAAGTGTTGCCTGAAACTATTTATCTGCTAGAATTGAACCAATGAGAAAAAAAGCTATTCAGACAGCTCTTGTGATTATTTTGGCGGTAGGGTTTTTAGGTGTGGCAACTTACCGTTATTTTCCAGTTATTTTTGGTGATGATATTTATCCTCTGGAATATGTAAATGAAATTAACAAATGTGCTGATCTTTTTGATCTTGATAAGCCCCTTCTCGCCGCTTTAATTTTAAAGGAGTCCGGTTTTAATCCGCGGGCGGTTTCTCGCGCTGGGGCGATGGGGTTAACTCAACTTATGCCTAGAACTGCACAAGGAGTCAACGCCCGCGTTTTTAATGGAAAATATTCTGACTTTTTTGACCCTGAGGCAAATATCTGTCTTGGCGCTGCTCATCTAGCAGGGCTACTTGGCACTTACAATGGGGATGTGACCGCAGCTTTAATTGCTTATAACGGCGGTGATAGCGCCGCTCGGCGCTATTTGGCTGCTCGCAGTACCTCAGTTTTGGTTACTGAAACCCGTCTTTATGCGCCAAAGATACTAGGTGCTAGAGAAGCATATGCCTCACTTTATTCAGATAAATTTACTCTATCAAAATCAAAACTTAACCTGCCGGGCGCTAATTCTGAAAGTGCAGCGTCTCTAGCGACACCCCAAGTAAAAATTGAAGTTCAAAAAGAATCTGATAAGACTAAAAATTTCTGGAAGGGTCTAATTAAAGATGTTTTTGCGCAATTTATCAAGCAATGAACTTCGACAGAAGTTCTTGAATTTTTTTGAAAATAAAGGACATAAAGTATTGCCTCCTTTTTCGTTGGTGCCCGAAAATGACCCGACTGTTCTTTTTACCACTGCCGGAATGCATCCCCTTGTGCCTTATATTCTTGGAGAAATTCATCCCGAGGGTAAAAGGCTTTGTAGTGTTCAGCCATGTGCGAGAACAGACGATATTGATGAGGTTGGCGATGAGAGACATTTGACTTTTTTTGAAATGTTGGGCAATTGGTCGCTGGGGGATTATTGGAAAAAGGACGCAATCAGGTGGAGTTATGAATTTTTGACAGAAGAACTTGGTCTTGAGCATGAAAAACTAGCGGTAACTTGTTTTGCAGGTGATAATGATGCCCCAAAAGATACTGAGTCCGCAGAAATTTGGAAAAGTTTAAAAATTAAAGAAGAAAGAATTGTTTATCTTGGTAAAAAGGATAACTGGTGGGGACCCGCCGGAGAATGTGGCCCCTGTGGTCCAGATACCGAAATCTTTTATTGGAGCGCAAAATCTCCTGTGCCAGAAAAATTTGACCCTAATGACAAGCGGTGGATTGAGATCTGGAATAATGTTTTTATGGAATATGAGAAAAGGTTAAAGTTGTCTGCTGAACGGTCAGAGGATAAAGATGAAAAGTCAGAAGTTGAAAATCAAGGTTTTGAGTATGTACCGTTAAAACAAAAAAATGTGGATACTGGGCTAGGATTTGAACGAACACTTGCAATTTTACAAGATAAGGAAGATATGTTTACTACTGAACTTTTCTGGCCGATAATCCAAAAGATTGAGGAAATTTCTAACAAAAAATATGAGCAGAAAAAAAATGAATTTCGCATTATTGCTGATCATTTGCGCGCTTCGGTTTTCATTTTAGCTGAAGGAATTTTACCCTCAAACAAGCTTCAGGGATATATTTTGCGTAGGTTAATTAGACGTTCTGTTGCAAAAGGTTTGATGATTGGCATTGAGAAAAAATTTACTGGCGATGTTGCTGCGGTTGTTATTGAAATTATGAAAGAGGCCTATCCAAAAGTTGATAAGCAGAAAAACCAAATCTTAGCGGAAATTGAAAAAGAAGAAGAGAAGTTTAGAAAAAATCTAAAAACGATTAAATGGGATTATGAGGAAATTGATGGAAAAATTTTGTTTGATTTATTTCAAACTTACGGTGTGCCAGTTGAGGTGGCACTTGAAGAAGCAAAAATCAAAAATATTAAAATAAAAGATAGCGCCAACAAAGAATTTGAGATATTGAGAGAAAAGCATCGTCAGTTGTCTCGCACGGCATCTGCCGGAATGTTTAAGGGTGGATTGGCAGATAATAAAGTTGAAACAACCAGACTGCATACTGCAGCGCATTTGCTTTTGGCGGCGTTGAGGCAAGTTCTTGGGCCACAAGTTCAGCAAAAAGGCTCAAACATTACAGGAGAGCGCCTGCGTTTTGATTTTAATAATCCGGAGAAATTAACTTCTGAGCAAATATCAAAAATTGAAAATTTGGTTAATGAAAAAATTAAAGAGAATCTACCAGTAGTGATGGAAGAAATGGACTTGGAAGAAGCTAAAAAATCAGGCGCCACTGGTGTTTTTGACGACCGCTATGGTGACAGGGTAAAAGTTTATACTATTGGTTCTGAAGATGAAGTCTTTTCTAGAGAAATCTGCGGCGGCCCGCACGTCAAAAACACCGGCGAGCTTGGACATTTTAAAATTGTTAAAGAAGAATCATCATCATCTGGAGTTCGCAGAATCAAAGCTATTCTAGAATAAAAAAGTTGTTTTCTGCTTTAAGTAAAGTGAAGGAGGATTTTAGCGGCTTTGTTAATATATTTTGGATTTGGTAAAATTAAATCAGGAGGCAGTCTTTGGGCATTTTTGATTTATTTAAAGGTAAGGTTAATTTCAACGAATATGCCATTGCTCTTGATATCGGCACGGAATTTGTCAAAACATTGATTTTCAAAGTTGAGGGCGATAAGGCAAAGGTTCTTGGTGTTGGCCGCCAAAGACAGCGGCTGGCTGATATTCAAGGTGGTGTGGTAACTGATATTTATGGTGTAATTAGAAATTGCGAGGCGGCTTTGGAACAGGCGGCGACCCAAGCTAAAATTATGCCTGAGCAGGTTATTATAGGTATCGCAGGAGAGTTAGTAAAAGGTATTACTACTGAAGTCAAATATATCCGTCCAGACCAAAATGCGAAAATAAATTTGGGAGAACTTTCAGAAATTGTCTCACGTATCCAAAAGCAGACAGCTGAACGTGCTAGAAAAATCTTGGCTTACGAAACAGGCCATAAAGAAGTCAATGTTAAGCTGGTTAATTCTGCAGTAGTTGATGTTAAAATTGACGGCTATCATGTGACTAACCCGCTGGGCTTTCAAGGGAGAGAAATGGAAGTAAGTGTCTTTAATGCTTTTGCTCCAAATGTTCATTTGGGAGCGCTTCAGACCATTGCTGAAAGTCTTGATTTGGACTTGCTGTCAATTGCTGCCGAACCTTTTGCGGTTGCTCGCTGTATGGGGCCTGATCAAGAAAGTGATTTTTCAGCCATTTTTATTGATGTTGGAGGAGGCACGACCGATATTGCTGTAGTCAATAAAGGTGGATTGATTGGCACAAAAATGTTCGCCTTGGGTGGACGGGCTTTCACTAAAAGAATTGCTTCAGTTTTGGGCGAACCTTTTTTGGAGGCTGAACAAGATAAGCTGGCTTACTCGTCTGGAAAGTTGACTGGTGAAAAAAAGGAAAGAATTGCCCGGGCAGTTAAGCAAGATAGCGAAGTTTGGCTATCCGGAGTTGAACTGACTCTTGAAGAGTTTTCTGGTCTTGATCTCTTGCCCTCTAGGATTTTGCTATGCGGTGGCGGTTCAGAGTTACCTGATATTGAAAAGGTTTTGTCTGAAGCTAAATGGGGTAGAAATGTTCCTTTTGCTAAAAAACCGACTGTTAGTTTTTTGAGGCCAAAAAATGTTACTTCTGTAATTGACGAGACTGGAGAACTTAAAGAAGTTTCAGATGTAACGCCGATGGCGCTAGCCAATTTAGCAATTGACTTGGTGGGTAATGAGACTGCAGTAGACGGTGTTTTTTCAAAGATTATAATGACTTTGAGGAGTTAAATGGATGAAATTTTATATTTAGAACCGGATGAAGAAATTACATCAGTAGTTGATAAGCTTAAAGGGCTTGAATCAAAGTCCGTTGGCTTGGTTGCGCCCAAAGGGTCAACAATTGTCCAATCTTTAGTTTCTCTTAAGCTTTTGAAAAAACAGGCTCAGGAACTTGGTAAAAAAATTGCTATTGTTACTTCAGATGAGGTGGGACAAAATCTAGCAAGCCGAATTGGTTTGCCAGTTTATTCTGATGTTAGAAGCCAGACCCCGATTGTATTAGTTGATCGGGAGGTTCCGCAAGCTGACAAGCCAATTGAAATTGATATGACAGAAAAACAAGAAAAAGCCCCAGAAGCTGAAAAAGAAAAAATTTCCCCGCAAAGAAAGTCAGAAGATATAGAAACCCCAAGTGGATTTGAAGTTCACCGCTACGATGAGGAGAAGGTTGATGAAGAAAAAGCTTTGCCCTCTACCGAGCCATCCGATTTTATCAAAAGACCTGTTGGCGAGGTTGAAAAAGTGGATCACCACGAGATTGAGGCGGCGCGGCCGGTTAAATATGAATATTTGAATAAAAGAGCTTCCGGCCCAACACGAACTAAAGCTGTTTTGATTTTTGTTGGTGGATTTATTTTCTTTACTCTGATGGCGGTTGCGGCTGACCTTTTAGTTACACATTTAAATATTAGAGTTGGGGTTCCTGCTGAGGAAGTGCAAAAGCAAGTTGATATAACAGTTGAAAAAGATCGCTCTCAAAATGATTTTGATAAAGCAATAATTCAAGGTACGCAAATTTCAAAAGAAAAGGACTTTGAAGTTGAGCTACAGAGTACGGGAGAAAAAGAAGCCGGTGAAAAGGCAAAAGGTATTTTGACGTTCAAAAATGATGCTGGTGTTGATGTGACAATTGATGGTGGGACAACGATTCGTTCAACTTCTGGGGTGGAGTTTGTTTTAGATGGGACTATCACTGTGCCAAAAGCACAACTTAATTCCGCCGGAGACAAAGTTTTAGGCCAAACAACCGGCTCGGTTACGGCAAAAAATCCGGGTGCTGCAGGTAATATGCCTGCCTCAACTACTTATGTTATTTCGTCTCAACCAAAAATTTCAATCTCTGGAGCTACTTCTGGTGGCGTGACCAAAAAAATAAAGGTCGTATCTAAGGCTGATATTGATCAGGCAAAAAAGCAGCTTAAAGAAATTGGTACTGATGAGCTTTCAAAGCCTGCTGAAAGTGAAAAAGAGTTGATATTTCTTGAGGGAGCGGGGACAACCGAAATAACAGATTTCTCAACCAGCAAGAATGTTTCAGATGAAGCCGATAGTTTTACCGCCAAGGCGCATATCAAATTTACCACTTTGGCTTTCAAGAGCAGTGACTTTCGTCAGGCAGTAGTTCGAGCAGTGGAAAAAGAGCTTAATGATAAAAGTCTGCTGTTTTCTGATACAGATGTGATTTCCCCCACCCTAAAAGAAAATCAAATCAATATTGGTAAGCTAGTGGTTACTGGCTCTTTGAACAGCCATATTGGACCGAAGATTGACACCAAACAGCTCTTGATGTCATGGCGCTTGAAACCGCTAAAGAAAGTTAGAAGTTCGCTTGAAAATATTGAAGGAGCAGAAATTAGAGAAATTGACCTTACGCCAAAATTTGCTTTGCCTCTTGCTCCAGTTTTGACTCGCAATATCAACCTTAAATTAGAGTATATCCAAAAGTGATTGTTTTGGGACTAGATTTTGGGACAAAAAAAGTAGGTGTAGCGATTTCTCATGGTGTAGTAGCTAGGCCCTATGGTACTTTGCCTTATTCGGAAGGGAGCCCCGATGAGTTGTATTCTCGTCTTAAAATAATTATTAAAGAGCAAAAAGTTCAGACGATAGTTGTCGGTCTACCGCTTGGAAGAGACGGTAAAGAAACAGAGCAGGGAAAATGGATTAGAAAACAAGCTGAAATATTAAAGAAAAAATTAAATTTGCCAGTTGAGTTTGTGGAAGAATCATTTTCAACTTATGAGGCAAAGAGGCAGCTAGGCAAAAAGAAAAAGCTGAAAGAATTATTAGACAGTGAGGCAGCAAGGATTATTTTGGAGCAATATTTAAATGAGCGTTGAAGTTTCTCATTATAAAAAGAAAAAATCAAAACCTGAAAAAGATTTGGTAATCAAGACGGACAAGGTGTCTTTACCGTCTTCATCTTTTCGGTTTGCCGCAATTGCCGGTATTGCTGTTTTAATAGCAGTGATGTTTTTAATTTCATGGGTGAATTTTGCCAAAAGGCCTGCTGGTGATTCTAATTCTCAATTTCAATATTTTGAAATTAGAAAAGGAGAGTCAACATTAACTATTGGCCGCGAACTTGAGAATTTGGGGATAATAAGGTCAAAGTTTGCTTTTTATCTTGTTTCAAAACTTGATGGCAAAAAACTGCAAGCAGGCCATTATAAAATTTCTGCATCACAGCCAATGGATGAGATTTTGGAAAAATTTGAAAATGGCAAGCTTGATGCTTATTCGGTTACGATTCCCGAAGGTTACCGGGTTTTACAAATTGCCAAAGTTTTACAGGAAAAAGGTGGAGTTGATCCAGATAAATTTATTGAGGCAGCTATGGGGACAGAGGGGACTCTTTTTCCTGATACCTATGTTTTTCCTTTTGATCTGCCACCGGCAAAAATTGTCAGGCAGATGAGAGGAAATTATGATAAGAAGACCGGATCTCTTAGAGTTACGCCAGAGCAATTGATTCTTGCCTCAATTGTGGAAAGGGAAGCCAAGACGGATGACGAAAGACCTAAAATTGCAGCAGTCTATAAAAACAGAGCGGATCAAAATATGTTGCTTCAAGCTGATCCAACTGTCCGATATGCGCTTGACACTCAGACGTATCTTAAAAACAAATCTTTGGATTTTGATTTTTGGCGGGCGATTACTCGTTCTGACTATCAGAATTTAAATTCGCCTTTTAATACCTACAAGCAGAAGGGGTATCCTCCTGCGCCAATTTGCAGTCCCGGCTTGAAAAGCATTTTGGCGGCAGTCAACCCGGAAAATAATTTTGATTATTTGTATTTTTTCCATGATAAAAATTTGCAAATTCATTTCTCAAAAACGCTAGACGAACACCAAAAACTGATTAAAGAATTTGGATTACCCGGCCAAAACTGAAAGATGTGTTGGCGGATGGCTGTTAAGTTGATTTTGAAAGGGGTGGCTGACTCACGCAGAGAAGCAGTAGTTTGACTAAATGTAACCTCCTCGCTACAATTCAATTTGCTAATTAATTTTTTTTATGGATATAAGAAACATTTTTGGTATTTTTTCTCAAGATATTGGTATTGATCTTGGCACGGCCAATACGCTTGTTTATGTAAGGGATAAAGGGATAGTTCTCAACGAGCCGTCAGTTGTGGCAATTAACCAAAAGACAAAACAGGTCCTTTCAATTGGCGAGGAAGCCAAAAAAATGGTTGGTCGTACTCCGTCTTATATTGTAGCGGTGCGTCCTTTATCAGATGGAGTGATTTCTGATTTTGAGATAACTGAACAGATGCTTAGATATTTCATTCACAAAACCGCTAAGTCACGTTTTAGTTTATCTCCCCGACCTAGAGTGGTAGTTGGTGTCCCTTATGGTGTCACCGAAGTAGAAAGAAGGGCAGTGGAGGAAGCTGCTTTGAGTGCTGGAGCAAGAGAAGTTTATTTAATTGAAGAGCCATTGGCAGCTGCTATCGGGGCGCGCATTCCGGTGCAGGAAGCCTCGGGTAATATGATTGTTGATATTGGCGGGGGTACAACTGAAGTAGCAGTGATATCTTTAGGTGGAGTAGTTACAAGCCGATCGCTTCGTATTGCTGGAGATGAGATGGACAAAGATATTGTTGACTTTGTACGTGACCATTTCAATTTGTCGCTTGGTTTGAAAACTGCCGAAGAGATTAAAATTGCAATTGGTTCGGCTGTTGAACTTCAGGAAAAACTTACTTATCCAATGCGCGGTCGCGATCTTGTTTCCGGTTTGCCAAAGGAGATTATAATTGATGACCAAGTAGTAAGGTCAGCCATTGCAAAATCTGTTAGGTCTATTGTTGACGCAGTAAAATCCACAATAGAAGAGGCTCCACCGGAGTTGGTGGCTGATATTATTGAAAGAGGGATTGTTTTGGCTGGCGGAGGCGCGCTGCTTCGGGGTTTAGACCGTCTTATTAGCCAAGAGACACAGACGAGAGTGCATATTGCCGATGATCCACTGACTTCTGTTGTGCGGGGAACGGGGGTAGTGATTGAAGACCTTGATAATTTAAGAGAGGTGCTTTTGGGGAGTGCGCTTACATCATAATTTGATGTGAGCCAACCACCTCTTTCGGAAACGGCCCCTCTTCACCCAGCGAGCTCTGGGGGCCTGTTATCTCGGCTTGCTGCGCTGCGCTCTAAGACAATATTTTAGCGCAGCGACCATGCCAGCAAGCCTGCGATATCTTCCTCAAGAGGTGTTGGCTCGCATTTTATGATATAGATTCCATAGCAAAAATGAAAAAAGGATTTTTAGCCAAATTTGTGAGTATAGCTGTGCTTTTGGTCGTTTTTTATTTTATTTGGCCATTGCCATTTTTCTGGTTTTCAAAAAATGTTATTCTCCCAACTATTGAAGTATTGTCGGATGCGGTCTACCGCGCCGCTTCCCCTATCAGAGTTTTAATAGAAATAAATCGACTTGACCAAATTAACAAGAATCTTGAAAGTGAAAACAATGCTTTGCGGTCAGAGCTGGCAAAAGCAAAATTTGAAAGCTATCTATGCGAAGAAATTAAAAAAGAAAAGGATGCTTCTTCAGCGGCTGGATTTGAAGTGATTTCGGCTCGGGTAATTGGCCGTACATCCTATGGCGTTAACCAAAGTATGATTTTGGATAAGGGTTCAGCTGACGGTGTTAAAGAGGGAGCGGCAGTTATCTCGCAAGGATATTTGCTTGGGAGAATAGTGACAGTTGACCAACGAAAAAGTGAACTTCGTTTGATTTTTAGTCACTTGAGTCGGATTCCTGCAATGATTGAAAGCAATCATGAATCAGGATTAGTTCAAGGAGGGCTTGAAGGGCTGATGTTAAATGATGTTTCAGTTAAAGCAAAAATAAGTCCGGGTGATAAAGTTGAAACTTCTGGTTTGGGCGGTGATTTACCTCCCGGAATTTTAATTGGCACAGTCTCCGAGGTTCTTGGGATTAAAGGGGGATTGTTTCAATCAGCAAAAATTGAATCACAAATTAAACCAACATCTATTGAGGTGGTGAGCATTATTAAATGAGAAGATTATATTTATATTTTCTGGTTCTGAGTGTTTTTCTTACTGACCATATTCTCTCGACGCGTCTTTTTCCACAATTTCATCTGACGCTGGTTGCGCCTTTGGTTTTTTTGCTAGCTTTGTTAGAAATACCGGAATTTGTTTTGGTCACTGCTCTTGTTCTTGGTTTGGTTTATGACCTAACTGCGCTTAATAGATTTCCTATTATAACTTTATTTCTACTTTTTGAGGTAATATTGACTTTCTTTGTCTCAAAAAAATATATTGATTTTTCAAATATCTGGGCGGTTTTTTTAGGGATTTTATTTTTTTCGCTTTTAAAAGTTGTTTTAGAGTTGTTACCTTCAGGCCAGCTGTACCCAAGTTTATTTCTTGTTTTAATTTTTGTTGCCAACTTGTTTTTAGGAGTGATGGTTTTTGCAATCTATTTTTTAGCTGCTAAGAAAATTGAGGATTGAAACATGAAACCTCTTCAGTCTCTTGGCCAAATCAGTGATACTTTTGAAGAGCATTCAGATTATACGGATGAAGAAAATATTTCTGAAGAAAGGCGAGTTTTCAATTGGGGAGGACTGTTTGCTCTTTTGTTTTTTATTTTAATAATTGCTCAACTCTTTATACTTCAAGTCCAAGAAGGTTTTATTAATTTGAAGCTGGCAGAAGGCAATAGAATTAAAAATATTCCCGTTTCTGCTCCAAGAGGAATTATTGTGGATGAAAAGGGCGAGCTTCTCGCTACCAACGAGCCAACATTTGAGCTAATTGTCCGGGCTAGTCGCAAAAAAGACATTGATGATGTTCCGCCTTCGGTTTTTGAAATAGTTGGTTTTTCAAAGGATGATGTTGCCCAAAAGATTGAAACTAACCATACCCAATCAGGATTTGTTGTTCTTAAAGATAGAATTCCTAAAGATGACGCTTTGCTATTGGAATCCCGACTTCCCGCCTATGGTCGCTTTGAAGTTGTTCCGACTTTTATCCGCCACTATTCCGAAAATCTTTCGCATGTTTTGGGGTATGTTGGCAAAATCGCCGAAGGTGAAGGGCAGGATAAGCCGGCTGTTTTAGTTAATGGAATAATAGGAAAAAGTGGTTTGGAAAAAATCTATGACGATACTCTTCAGGGAGTTCCGGGGTATCAGCGGGCAGAGGTTAATGCAAAAGGAGAGTTGATTCGGCTTTTGTCTTCAGTTGAACCAAAAGTTGGCAACACGCTTCAAATCTCAATCAATTATGATCTTCAAAATTTTGTTTCGGGTCTTTTAAGCAACAAAGCTCAGGAGCTAAAAACTAAAGGGTCTATTGTTGTGATGAATCCAAAAGATGGGTCAATTATAGCTCTGGCAAATTTTCCGACTTTTGACAATAACCAGTTTGCTTCCGGATTAAGTCATGATGACTATGAAAAAATTGCAAATGATCCTAGCAATCCGCTTCTTAACAGGGCGGTGTCTGGCGAGTATCCGTCTGGCTCCTCAATCAAGCCGTTTATTGCTGCTGCCGCGCTTGAGTCTGGTATAGTGGACGAGTCGCTTGCTTTTGATACTCCTCCATATATTGAGGTTGGTCAGCAGAAATTTCCTGATTGGAAAGACCATGGAGTGACAGATATACGCCGGGCCATTGCGGAGTCAAATAATGTTTTCTTTTATGCTTTGGGCGGCGGCTGGGGTCCAATTAAAAAAGGGCTTGGGCCAGATGGAATTAAAAAGGGCCTTGATAAATTTGGTTTTGGCAAGAAAACAGGAGTTGACTTAACAGGGGAGTCAAATGGGTTTATTCCTACCTCCGATTGGAAAAAGAAAAAAACAGGCGAACCTTGGTTTATTGGCGATACTTATAATCTTTCAATTGGGCAGGGTGGTTTTTTGGTTACTCCCTTGCAGCTGGCCAATGCGACTTGCGCTATTGCTAATGGTGGTAAACTTTTTAAACCGCATTTTGCTCAAAAAATTCTTGATCCAACAGGGAATATAATTAAGGAATTTAAAGAAGACGATTTTTTGGTGGCAAAAGATATTTATTCTGCTCATAGTTTGCAGGTTGTCAGGGAGGGGATGCGTCAGACAGTAGAGCCGGGCGGCTCGGCTTATTCTGTTTTTGGAAATAGTTTTCCCCTTGAAGTGGCGGGTAAAACCGGAACAGCGCAATTTGGCAACGAAGGCAAAACACATTCTTGGTTTACCTCTTTTGCGCCTTACAATAATCCCGAAATTGAAGTAACTGTTCTGGTTGAAGGAGGTGGCGAGGGGTATCAAACGGCTGCGCCGCTTGCTCGGGAAATTTACCGCTGGTGGGCAGACAACAAGAAATAGAAGATTTTTTAAGCTGATTAAAAAGTATTGATTTTTTGTATTGTTTTTTGATATACTATGCAAAGTAAAATCCCTATATTTACTTTAACACAGTTCTATACTGGTTTGTTCATAAGGTGGCATGAATAATCAAAGTATGTGTGAAAGTGTATGGGGTTAAATTAAATTTCAATAGATTATGGTAGCAAAATCAATTAAGCTAACGCGAGCAGGAAAAGAAAAACTCGAGCAAGAACTCGAGCAACTTATTCGTGTAAAACGCCCACAAGTGATTGATAGAATCCGCCGCTCTAGAGATTATGGCGATTTGAGCGAAAACGCCGAATATGAGGATGCGCGCAACGAGCAATCTTTTATTGAAGGTAGAATCCAAGAGATAGAGCTTATGTTAAAGCATGCTGAAATTGTTGAAAATGACAAAAAAAACGGCGAGATAACTCTTGGTTCAACTGTTGAAGTTCTACTTGGTGGTGAAAAATTGACTTATGAAATTGTTAGTTCAACCGAGAGCGATCCCCTGCTTGGCAAAATTTCGTCAGACTCTCCAATTGGTTCTGCTTTAATTGGGAAAAAAGCTGGAGAAGAAGTAACTGCAAATACTCCCGCAGGTGAAGTTACTCTCAAAATCATCTCTGTGAAATAACAGTTGCTAACTGGCTTTTTTCAGGTTATAATAATTTTGTAAAATGGAGGCCTGATGTTAGATTTAGATTTTATTCGTGAAAACGTATCAACTGTAAAAAAAGCGATAGAGCAAAAAGGGATCGAGCTTGATCTTGACGAATTTTTGAAAATTGACGAAGACCGACGTAAAAAGATTCAAGAAATTGACAATTTGCGAAATAAACAAAACGATTTCAGCAAAAAAATTTCGCAAATGAAAGACGCGGAAAAAGAAAAGTCCCTCCTTGAGATGAAAAAGATTTCGGATAATCTCAAGGAATTAGAAAACACTTTACGCGAAGTTGAGAAAAAATGGCAGGAGCTTTATCTTCTTGTACCAAATATTCCATCAAAAGATACTCCTGTTGGGCCAGATGATAAGTCAAACCAAGAAGTTGAAAGATGGGGCGAGCTGCCTAAATTTGACTTTGAACCCAAAGACCATATTGAACTTGGACTATCTCTTGACCTTTTTGATTTGAAGCAGGGTGCTGAGACCTCTGGTTTTCGTGGTTATTATCTTAAAAATGAAGCGGCGGTGATGCAAATCGCCCTGCTCTTTTGGGCATTTAAGAAAATGGTTGAAAAGGGATTTACGCCTGTGATTCCACCGACAATTCTAAAAGAATTTGCTTTAGTGGGCAGTGGTCACTTTCCTTTCAATAAGGATGACATTTATGAACTGGCTAATACTGGCAAAAACGAAAAAGGCGAACAAATTGGCGAAACCCTATACTTGGCTGGAACCTCTGAGCCTTCGCTTTTAGCGTATTTTGCAAACAAAACATTGGAAGAAAAAGATTTGCCGATAAAATTTTGCGGAATATCGTCCTGCTATCGCAACGAAGTTGGAAGCTATGGCAAAGATACTAAGGGGCTTTACCGTCTGCATGAATTTATGAAAGTTGAGCAAGTGGTTCTGTGCCGGGCAGATGAGAAAGAATCAGAAAAATGGCTGCAAAAGATGAAAGAATATTCTCAGGAAATTCTAAAAGAGCTGAAATTGCCTCATCGGGTAGTGCAGATTTCAACTGGCGACATGGGAGCGGGCAAAAGAAAAATGTATGATATTGAGACTTATATGCCATCGCGGGGCTATTCTGAAACCCATTCCGACTCCGACTTAACAGACTGGCAGTCAAGACGTCTTAATATTAAATACAAAACTAAAGATGGTAAAAAGGTTTATGTTTATGCTCTAAATGATACGGTAATTGCCAGCCCTCGTATTTTGATTGCTATTTTGGAAAATTACCAAAATAAAGATGGTTCGGTCACAGTCCCTGAAGTTTTGGTCCCCTATTGTGGATTTGAGTATATTAGAGCAAAAAATAAGTAATTGTAAAACAAAATGACACTTCAAATTAAATCTCTTTCTAGCGAACTTCGCGAGGATGAAAAAAAGTTAATTCGCAAGAAATTTTTGTGGTTTGAGGACCACTTGCCTAATAATTGTGTCTTGACTGTAGGCGTGCGAGAGCATATTACCAAGAAAAGCAACCAAGCCCACGAGGTAATTTTGCACTTAACAATCCCCAATGTTAAAAAGTCTATTTATGTTAAAGTTTTTGCCAATAGTTTTGCTGAGGCGATTAATATTGCAAAAGAAAAACTAGAAAAAATTGTCTTAAAGAGAAAAGAAAAAGGTTTCCGTTTCCATCTTAAGCCACCCCGGTTAAATTTTCTCAGAAGGAAAAATGAAGGGACTTCTTAGTACTATTTTTGGCGGGTCAAATGCTCGAGAGATTTCCCGTTTACAGCCTCAAGTTGACAAAATTAATCAGCTTGAAGCAGATTTTGAGAAGCTTTCAGATAGTCAGCTGAAAGAAAAAACTTTAGAGTTTAAACAGCGGATTGAAAAAGGTGAAACATTAGACCAGCTTTTGCCGGAGGCATTTGCCGCAGTGCGCGAAGCATCTAAACGCGCTATTGGACAAAGACATTTTGATGTTCAGCTGCTTGGCGGAATTGTTTTGCATCAAGGCAAGATTGCGGAAATGAAAACAGGAGAAGGTAAAACCTTAGCTGCTGCCTTGCCTTTATATTTAAATGCTTTAAGCGGCAAGGGTGCTCATTTAGTTACGGTTAATGATTATCTTGCCAAGTTTCAGGGTGAGTGGATGGGGAGAATTTATGACAAGCTTGGTCTTAAAACTGGTGTGATTCAAAATTTGGGTGTGAGTTTTATTTTTGAACGTGGTTGGAGTAAAGAAAATAAAACTGAGGAAGAAAGAAAAGCAGCTGAAGTTTGGGATGAAAATTTAAAACCATGTAGCCGTAAAGAAGCGTATGATGCTGATATTACTTATGGGACTAATAATGAATTTGGTTTTGATTATCTGCGTGACAATATGGCACAAGATATTTCTCAAGTGGTGCAGAGGGGTTTGAATTATGCCATCGTTGATGAGGTTGATTCAATTTTAATTGATGAGGCTAGAACTCCGTTGATTATTTCTTCTCCGGCAGAAGGATCAGTTGACCTTTATGCTAAATTTGCCGCTATTGTCCCGCGTTTGACTGCTAACACTCATTATACTGTAGATGAGAAAATGCGGGCGGTTTCGCTTACTGATGCCGGAATTGAAGAAGTTGAAAAAATTTTGGGGATTAAAAATATTTATCAGCCGCAGACAATCTCGCTGGTACATCATCTTGAGGAAGCACTTAAAGCCCATATTTTATTTAAGAGGGATAGAGATTATATTGTCCGCGATGGCGAGGTAATAATTGTAGATGAATTTACTGGAAGGTTGATGCCGGGACGGCGCTATTCGGAGGGTTTGCATCAGGCAATTGAAGCAAAAGAAGGTGTTGAAATTAAACGCGAATCAGATACTTTAGCTACAATTTCTTTTCAGAATTTCTTTCGGCTTTATGAAAAACTTGCCGGTATGACTGGCACGGCCGCGACCGAGGCTGAAGAGTTTCATAAAATTTACAAGCTTGATGTTATTGAAATACCTACTCATAGGCCGATGATAAGACGCGATTTGCAGGACCAAATTTATAAAACCGAAGAAGCAAAATTTAATGCAATAGTTTCCAAAATCAAAGAATTAAATGAAAAAGGCCAGCCCGTTTTGGTTGGCACAATTTCAATTGAGAAATCGGAGCATCTCTCGCGACTTTTAAAAAGAGCTGGAGTTAAACACGAGGTTTTAAATGCCAAGCATCATGAGAAAGAAGCAAAAATTATTGCTCAAGCTGGCCGCTCAAGTATGGTGACAGTGGCAACCAATATGGCTGGGCGTGGAGTGGATATTATTCTGGGCGGCAACCCGCCTAATGAAGCTGATGCTGATAAGGTAAGGAAAGCTGGCGGGTTATTTGTTTTAGGCACAGAACGGCATGAGTCCCGCCGCATTGATAATCAACTTCGCGGTCGAAGCGGCCGCCAAGGTGACCCGGGCGTGAGCCAGTTTTATGTTTCAATGGAAGATGATTTAATGCGGATTTTTGGCGGGGAGCGGCTGCGCAATTTAATGGAGCGGTTAGGTCTGCCGGATGACCAGCCAATTGAGCATCCGTTGATTTCAAAATCCATTGAATCAGCTCAGCGCCGAGTTGAGGGTCATAATTTTGATATCAGAAAACATCTTGTTGAATACGATGATGTGATGAATAAACAGCGCGAGGTTTTTTATCGCCGCCGCCGCAAGATTTTGTATTTAGATCCCGCAAAAGACGAGACATTGCACAACGAAATTTTGAGCAAATTAACCCAAGAAGAAGCAGAACAATATAGCAAACAAACAAAGGGCGTTAATCCAGTAGCTTTGCGCACAATAGAAAAAAGGGTATTCCTTTCTGTAATGGATCAATCATGGGTGGAGCATTTAAACACAATGGACGAATTGCGTGATTCAATTGGTCTTCGCGGTTATGGTCAAGTTGATCCTTTAATTGCTTACAAAGAAGAATCGCTCACTCTATTTGAAGGGCTGATGCGGGGAATTGATGAAGAGGCTATAGAAATTTTGTTGAAAATTGATTTTAGTACGATTCAAGCCCAAATTGTGCCACAGCCGTCTAAGCCAAATCCGCTTGAATACCATGGCGCCGACCAGAGTGCTGGAGAGGAAGTTATTGAAGAAGCGGCTGCGCAGGAAGAAACAGCTGTGGTGCCAGTTGAGGAAAATGTGGTGCCAGCGGAAAAGAATTTACCAGCTGAAGCCCGAGCTAAAGTACCAAGTAAAAATCAACTAGCTCAAGAATCAAAAGGTGTAATCACCACTATTCGCTCTGCCAGTGAAAAAATGGAGAAAGCAGTCCGGGCGCAGGCAGTTTCAGGTAAAAAGGTCGGTCGTAATGATCCTTGTCCATGCGGCTCTGGCAAAAAATATAAAAAATGTTGTGGTAGATAAATGATACTTATTATTTTAGCGGCTGGTTTTTCAACTCGTCTTGAACCAAGAACATTAAAAGTTCCAAAACAGCTTTTGCCAATTGGCAAAAAGGTTTTTTTGGATTTGTTTTTAGAATCAATTGCCACTTTAAAAGATAATTTTTCTCGGAAAGTTTTGGTCACCAACGAAAAATTTTATCCGCTTTTTAAAAAGTGGGCTAATCAAAATGACTGGGGTTTTGAAATAATTTCAGACGGCGTGATGTCAAAAGATAAACGACTTGGTGCAGTTGGTGATTTGCTTTTTGCTATTGAAAAAGGAAGCATTAATAATGATATTTTTGTGGTTTGTCCAGACTATATTTTGGAAAATTTTAATTTTGACGAATTTTTGGAAAAATTTTCAACTGACCAATACTCTTACACTATTGCTAAAAAAGAAAATGACCAAAATATACTAAAAAGCGGCTCTTGTTTGATGCTTGATGATAAAGGTTTTATTTCAAAATTTCAAGAAAAACCCTCAAACCCATTTTCAAAGCTGTATGGTGTACCATATTATGCTCTCAAGAAATCAGATATAAAATTTATTAAACAAATTCCTGATGAGAAAAAAGACAATGCCGGCGAAATTGTTGCGGAATTAGTCCGAATGTCAAAAATTAAAGCCGTCCAGTATTTTGGCTCTATTGTCCATCTAACAAATGAAAGCGATTACCAGAAAATTATCCGGGATTATCGGAAAATTTGAACTTTTTAGATTGATTGCATAAAAGCTTAATTTTAGGGGTTGTTTAGGGCAAGATATCTTGTATTATCTGTCTTCTGCGGTAGTATTGAGTTGGGATGATTAGCAATAAAGCTCTAGCAGAACAGTTTGAACAATTTGCAAAAATCTTGGAGCTCAAGAACGAGTTGAGTTTTAAAATTAGTGCTTACCAGCGGGCTGCCGAGGCCATTCGCTCTCAAGGAGAGTCGCTTGAAGAAATTTATAAGCGCGGCGGTATCAAAGAGCTGCAGAAAATTGAGGGAATTGGCGAGAGCATTTCCCAAAAGATTGAGGAATATATTAAAACTGGAAAAATTAAGGAACTTGAGAGGCTAAAAAATAAAATTCCCAAAGCTGAACTTGAGTTTATGGAAATTCCCGGTGTCGGGCCAAAAACAGCCAAAAAACTTTTTGAGAAGTTAAAAGCCAAAAATATAAATGAGCTAAAAGAGAAGCTTAAAAAACAAGGGTTGAAGTTTTTTAAAGAAAAGACCCAAGCAAATATTTTGCGAGGGATTGAGATTAAGTCACATTTAAGCGGCCGAATGCTTCTAGCAGATGCGAAACCTTATGTTGATAGCATCATTGCTTATCTTAATAAAAGTAATTTGATGGAGAGAGTAACAGCTGTGGGGAGTTTTCGCCGCTTTAAGGAAACAGTAGGCGATATTGATTTGGTGGCGACTTCCTCTGTGCCCGCGCGCGCAATCAAGTATTTTGTTAAATATCCGGAATTTACTAAAATCATAACTTCCGGTGAGACGAAGAGCACAGTAATTCATAGTTCAGGTATTCAGGTTGACCTTGAAATTTTGCCAGAAAATGAATTTGGTTCGCTGCTGCAGCATTTTACTGGCAGCAAAGAACACAATATTGCTCTTCGCACTTATGCCCAAGAACATGGTTTTAGTATTTCAGAGCATGGGATAAAAGAAAAATCCGGAAAATTAATTTTATGTCCCAAGGAAGAAGATGTTTATAAGACTTTAAAGATGGATTATATTGAGCCAGAATTGCGCGAGGACCGTGGTGAGATTGAGGCGGCTTTGAAACATCAGTTGCCCAAGCTTGTTGAGCTAAAAGATGTTCAAGGCGATTTGCATATGCATTCAAATTGGTCTGATGGCAGCAATTCAATTGAAGAAATGGCTCAAAAGGCAAAAGAATTGAAATATAAATATATCGCTATTTCAGACCATACGGTTTCTCTGGCAGTGGCAGGCGGGCTTGATGCTAAAGGATTTTTGAAGCGCGAAAAAGAACTCAAAAGAGTTAACCAAAAATTTACCAGTTTGAAAATTCTGAATTCTTGCGAGGTTAACATCAAGCCGGACGGGACGCTTGATTTGCCAGAAGAGTCGCTTCGTCGTTTTGATATTGTGACTGCTTCTGTTCATTCTAGCTTTAACCAATCAAAAGAAATGATGACAAAGCGGCTCATTAGAGCCATTGAAAATCCTAATGTTGATATTATTGGTCATCCGAGCGGCAGGATTATTAATCGTCGCGAGGGATATCAAGTTGACTGGCCGGAGATTTTTAAAGCTTGCGTGGCAAACAAGGTCGCGCTTGAGATAAATGCTTTTCCTGACCGGCTTGATTTAGTGGATTCACTTGTTCAGGAAGCGAAAAAGTTTGGCGTGAAATTTGTCATTTGTACTGACGCGCATAATGTCTCTCAAATGGACAATATGATTTATGGCATTTCTGTAGCGCGGCGCGGCTGGGCAGAAGCCAAGGATGTTTTAAGCACTAGGTCATTTCCCGAACTTCAAACATGGTTTAAAAAAAGATGAGCATATAGATTGGGGTAATCATAGGTTTAATTATATTAGCTTTGCCAGTTTGATTGCCTAAAAAAACAGTGACGAACTTCTTATTTCTTGGATAAAAAGTTAGTTAATTTTTTTAGTGATTTTATGTTTGGTTATAGCCATATAATTTGCTAGAATGATATAAAGGATGGACAAATGAGCGAAGAAAAACAACCCATTATTGATATTAGGCATCTTTCAAAAAGATACGGTAAGGTAGAGGCGCTGAATGATGTGAATCTAAAGGTTTATCCCGGAGAATTTGTTATCTTGGTTGGTCCTTCTGGTGCCGGAAAGTCCACTTTGATTCGCCAGCTTATTCGTGAGGAGAAACCTGATAAAGGAAGAATTTATGTAGCTGGTCGGGATATTACGCGTTTAACTTCGGGAGAACTGCCTTATTACCGCCGTAATGTTGGGATTGTTTATCAGGATTATAAACTTTTACCGACTAAAAATGTTTGGGAAAATGTTGCCTATGCTCTGGAAGTGTCTGATGTCTCAGATGAAGAGATAAAAAGAAAAGTGCCAAAGGTTTTGCAAGCAGTCGGATTGGAGGGACGTATTCAAGCCTATCCTAGTCAGTTATCAGGCGGCGAAGCTCAAAGGGTAAGTATTGCTCGAGCCTTGGTGCACAACCCAAAGATTTTGATTGCTGATGAGCCAACAGGAAATTTGGATCCTGAGGCAAGCCAAGACATTGCTGATATTCTTGAAAAAATCAATTGTCAGGGAACAGTGGTAATTTTAGCAACACACGATCGTGAATTAGTTGATAAAATGAGAAAACGTGTGATTGTAATGAAGCAAGGAAGAATTGTTTCCGACCAGAATCAGGGAAAGTATATGAGTTAATTCTAAAATTAAGGCTGGTAAAATAATAAAATACAAATGACTAAAATAAGAAGAATTTTCAAAGAGGCATTAATTGATTTCTGGCGGAATGGCTGGCTATCGGTGACTGCGACTCTGGTTATGACTCTAGCCCTTCTTGCCACTGGCACTTTTATAGTTATTTATCTTTCAACCAATAAAATTATTCATGACCTCAAAGATAAAGTTGATATTGTGGTTAATTTCAAAGATGAAGCAAGTGAAAATCTTATTCAGCAGTTTAGGAGCGAACTTTTGGCTCACCCCCAAATTAAGTCTGTCCGTTACATTTCAAAAGAAGATGCGCTGAAAGAGTTTCAATCAAGAAAATCAGTTAAGCCTGAAGTAAGACAACTAATTTCTCCGGAAGATAATCCTTTGCCGCGAGGACTGCAGATTCAGTCAGTTGATTTTGCCGAATTTGATTATGTGTCACAGCTATCCAAAAATCCTACTTATGCTCCTTATATAGATTCTTCAAGTTATGATGATAATAAAGATTTGATTAATAATATTAACTACTCAACCCGGTTTGCCGAGCGCTTGGGGTTGGTTCTGTCAGCCTTTTTTATCATAGTAGCAATTTTAGTGGTCTTTAATACGGTTAAACTGGCAGTCTATTTTCGCTCTAAAGAAATTGAGATAATGCGCCTTGTGGGAGCTTCTGAATTATTTGTAAAGGTTCCTTTTCTCATAGAGGGATTTTTATTTGGATTTATTGGCGCTATACTTTCTACTGCCCTTATCTATTTTGGAATTAGCATTTTTGATGTTTTGGCGCGCGGCACAGTTTTTGAAAAATTTGTAGCTAGAATGATACCTGTTTATTATCAGGAATTCTGGTTTATTGTGGCGGTGGAATTCTTCGTTGGGGCAGTTATTGGACTGGGTGCAAGCGCCTTAAGCATAAGACGCAATGTTAAAGTTTAAAAATTTTGTGGTATAATGTCAATCTCAAATGACTAAAGGCGGGGCAAAAAAAATAATTGTTGAAACTCTGGCGATTGTTATGGTTGTCGCTATGAGTTTTTCTTTTAGTTATGCAGATACTTTAAGTGATTTGCAAAAACAAAGAGACCAGAAGCTTAGAGATCTCCAAAACGCCCAAGCAGCCGCCGCCAACAAAGCCCAGCAAGCCAAAGCACTTTCGGTACAAATTAACAATCTTGATAGCGATATAAAAAATACAGAAAGTAAAATTGCTTCAACCAGCCAGCAGATTGATGAAATCAGCAAACAAATTGACCAAACCACTCAAAATATTAACCAGAAAAATGACGAGCTTGCCAAACTCAAAAAGAAACTAAACAACTCTTTATTGGAAATATACCGTTTTTCAGCGCGTTCTGATTGGGAACTTCTTTTTGGTGGAAGCACTTTAGGAAGTAGTTCAAACCAGCAAAAATATATTGAGGCAATAGAAATTCAAGTAAAGTCGCTTTACAGTCAAGTCCGTTTAGTCAAGGAAAATTTGGAAAAAGATAAAGCTGACCAGGAATCAAAAAAAGCAAAGTTAGATTCTCTTAAAGCTCAACAAGAGGCATATAAAAAGGGGATGGAATACCAAAAAGTTCAGAAAAATCAGCTTCTAAATATGACAGTTCAGCAGCAAAAGTCCTATGAAGAACAGGTAGCTAAAATTAGCCAAGAGGTTGCTCAACTATCAAATGAGATTTATAGAAAAAGGCAGGAGGCGCTGGGGAGAGGGGAAAATTTAGGCGGTGGTTCGGGATATTCCTATTCGTGTGGCAATGTTGATCCTTGGGGTTTTTATACATGCCAATGTACTTCTTATGCTGCTTGGTATTGGAATGTTATACTAGGCAGAAAATGGGAAAGAGGTGATGGTCCAACAGGTACAGGTGATGCAAAAAACTGGCCTAATCTTGCTGCAAGAAATGGTGTTGGGGTGCATTCGTCTCCTCAAGTGGGAGCAATTATATCTTGGTCAGGAGATAATGTATATATACCAACAACATACGGGCACGTGGCAATAGTTGAGGGCATTAATTCTGACGGCACTATTACCATCTCTGAATATAACTGGATTCCTCTATCATTTTCTAGAAGGAAAATTGATCCTGCAAAATACGGCTCGTATTCCTATATCTATTAGCTATAAGTAAATTTGTTGCCGATAATTTCTTATTTTTATGCTACAATGGCCTCATGAAGGAAGAAAATTTTAAGTTTTCAGATTTGCAGAAAAATGGCGATGAACCGTTTGAAAATAAATTGCGGCCAAGCCGGCTTTCTGATTATATCGGTCAAGATAAAGTCAAGGACTCACTTTCTGTTTTTATCCAAGCAGCAAAATTGCGCAAAGAGCCCTTGGAGCATGTTTTAATTTATGGCCCGCCGGGGCTTGGAAAAACAACATTGGCTTATGTTTTGGCGCAGGAGACCGGGGCAAATATTCGTATAACCTCAGGGCCTGCAATTGAGCGGGCTGGCGATTTGGTTTCAATTTTAACTAACCTTGATGATTCCGATATTTTATTTATTGATGAAATTCACCGTTTAAATAAGGTGGTTGAAGAGATACTGTACCCGGCAATGGAAGATTATGCTGTTGATGTTGTAATCGGTAGAGGTCCATCAGCAAAGACATTGCGTGTTGATTTGCCCAAATTTACTTTAATTGGCGCTACTACCCGTGTCAGTTTAGTTTCTTCTCCTCTGCGAGATCGTTTTGGAATTGTTCACTCTCTTGATTTTTATACGGAGGAAGAAATAGAAAAAATTCTCAAGCGTTCCTCTAAGATTTTAAAAGTTGAGCTTGACGAATTAAGTTTTAAGGAAATTGCCCGCCGCTCGCGGCGTACTCCGCGCATAGCTAACCGTCTTTTGAAACGGGTTCGTGATTTTGCCACTGTCTATAATAAAGGAATAGTTGATAATCAGCTGGCGATTAATTCTCTTGAACGTCTGGGGATTGATGAAAAAGGGCTTGACGAGACGGATCGTCGTTATTTAAAAACTCTGCTTGAGAAGTTTTCCGGCGGTCCGGCCGGCGTAGAAACTTTAGCGGCGGCAACTGCCATTGACAGGGAAACAATTGAAGAAGTAATTGAACCTTATTTAATGCAAATAGGATTTATTAAAAGAACGCCTAAAGGAAGAGTAATGACTGATCTCTCAAGAGAATATTTTGGCGTTAATCATCAAGAAAGGTTGATCAAATGACCGCAGTTGTTTTTATTCTTTTTTTTATTATCGTTATCATCTATGCCATCTTTACGATGGTTCTTTTTTATCATGTGGGCAGATATAGTTTTATAGGCGATATTTCAAAAAGAGTTTTTGCTTTTTATGTTGGCACATCTGCCATAATAATAGCTGTGGCTTTTGTTTTGTTAATTTTAAACCATATTTTATCATTAAATGCGATATCCTAGGTTTGCTTACATCCCCCAACCTGCTTTTGTAAACCAGCAAGATGACGAAAGAGTTTTTATTATTGCGAGACGCCACTTTGTTGATTTTATAGGATATGCCATTATAATTTTTGCGCTTTTGCTAGTCCCGATTTTAATTGTGACTATCGGTTATCAGGGTATAGGCCAAGCAATTGCTACTGGTGGAGCAATTGCATATGATATTCTTATTCTGGTTTCAGCTGTCTATTTTATGCTTTTGATGGTGGTAGCAATGACCAGTTGGGTCGGCTATTATTACAATCTTTTGATTGTTACTGATGAGAGAATTATAGAAGTTGCGCAAAAAGGGTTTTTCTCGCGTGAAATGTATGAGCTTGCTTTTGAGCAAATTGAGGATGTTTCTTATCATACTAAAGGTTTTCTCAACACCTTTTTTGAAGTTGGCGATATAGAAATTCAAACTGCCGGAACAGCAAGGAATTTTTATGTTAGGCGGATACCTTATCCTCAAATCGTCTTTAGAATTATTCACGATCTTGCTCGTCAGGCAAGAAGTGGGGTGAAAGACAAGGAGCGGATGCCGGAGTCTGAAATAATTGGCTTAATCGGCTCGCAGCCGGTTTTGCGCGGGACAAAAACACCCGCGATTATGAATTTTGGGGCGGGGCTATCGGCTCACCGTGACGAATATTCTCAAAATTTAAAGCGTCCTAAAACTTTGAGAGAAAAATTTGATCGTTGGTGGTGGGCACATATGAAAGGCGAGCAATTGATTTATGTGAATTATGAATTTGAAGCAGAACGCGCCCGCAAATTAAAAGAAGCAAGGCGACAGGGCCAAGTTTCTTCAGACGTATCCAAGAAATAATTTTTAAAAATGTTGGGGAGGGGAAAATTTGTTTCTGTTTTAATATCAGCCGTTCTCTTTTCTTTATGTCTAATTTCAAAAGCCCGCGCAGATTCACCTAAAATTTACTTTAATGAAATAATGTGGCAAGGATCGTCTGCTTCTGCAGATGACGAATGGGTTGAGCTTTATAACGATTCGGAGCGCGACCTTGATTTGTCAAAATCGCCACTAACTCTATTTGATGAAGTTAAAAACATCGAGATTGCAAGGTTGGATAGTGATATATTTCCTGCAAAAAGTTTCTTTTTGGTGGCTTACTACCAAAGTAAAAATGCAAACTCCATTCTTGCTTTTGACTGGGATAATCAAGTTAGAATAATCAAAGCTAAGAGATACATTCTCAATAATGAACGTTTTAAGATTTCACTTAAAGACAATAGTGGCAATGTTCTTGATATAGCTGGTGATGGCAATGCCCCCTTTTATCCCCAAAAACCATCACAGAAGTCCTCTATGCAGAGAATCAATTTCGATAGCTACGGAGATCATGGTGATGCTTGGGCGTTATCAATGGAGAGAAAGCATTTGGTCCAAGGGGTTTTGGATTATGCTACACCCGGAGATTATGGAAAAACATTAACTTCGCTAAGTTTAGAAAAGAATAAATTTCGTTTGGGAGACAAAATCAGTTTGTTCTTTGACTATAAGGCTTTTGATCCGCAAGGTGAATTCAAAAAAGTTTATGTCAAATTGCAAAAAGCAGGAGAAATTCTTGCTGAATCTAGCGGAGATTTTGGCCAGCAAGATTTTTCTTTTGACGGTATGCAAACTTGTCCCGAAGAAGCAGAGATAGCTTTTTACGACAAAAATGATGACAAAAAAGAGTGGGCCAAAGAAGTTTTTGAGCTTGTATGCTATCAGCTTTCACAGAATGTTAAATTTTCCGAGGTTTTGCCTCATCCTAAAAATAAAGACTGGAATGAGGATGGTAAAATTAGTGCAGATGACGAATGGATTGAACTTGTGAATTTGTCTGAAACTTTGGCGAATTTAAATGGTTGGAAAATTCAGGACGCTTCGGGTAGGGTTTTTGAAATCAAAAATAAGTTAATACCAGCGGGCGGATTTATAGTTTTTTATCATTTGGAATCTGGTCTGGCGCTTAATGATGACGGTGAAAAATTGTTTCTCTTTGATCCGGAAGGAAATCAAGTTGATTTTTTGGAAATCGTAAATTCAACTTCTCATGAGGATCAGGCTTGGGCGAAAGATTGTAGTAGCTGGGCTTGGACGATTTTTCCAACACCGGGGGCTCAAAATCAAATAGTTATTAAACAAGAATCTCCTTTAACGCCTACCCCAATCCCCTCTGAAAGCAATTCTCAAGCGCCAGCGCCAGCGTCAGCACCGGCACCAGCGCCAGCCACGATTTCTGAAGTGCCCCAAGAGGAATTTACTGTGATTGAAACAAAAACCATTATTACTAAAACTACTAGAATTGTTCCCGCCGGATTTTACTCCTTGCAGAATATCCCGCCGCTTACCTTGGCCGATTCAACCCAAACTTCTCCGCCCCCTTCAAAATTTAACCAGTTTTTGCTATATTTTATTGGTCTAATTATTATTTTTGTTCAGGTTTTAAGTTATGAACTTTATCGTCAAGAGTGAAACGGAGCTTGGAGAAAAAATTTTTGCGGCGATTAAAAATCATCTTCGTTCGGGTTTTAAGTGTGGCCTAAGCGGGGATTTGGGCGCGGGCAAAACAACTCTTGTAAAATATATTGCCAAGAAACTAGGCATAAAAGATGAAGTTACCAGCCCTACCTTTACTTTGCAAAAAACCTATCCTCTTAACGGCAAATATCTTCAGCATATTGATTTTTACCGACTTTCACCCAATTCTTTTGATTTGTCAGAGATTAAAGAGTGGCTTGATGATGAGCGAGCGATTACTTTTGTTGAGTGGCCGGAAAATTTGAAATTATCACCAGCTGTTTTTGATGTATTCATTCGTATTGAAATAGTTGGCCAAAATAAGCGCAAGGTAAGTTTAAAATGGAAATAAAAGTTACATATCAGGATAGGGAGCTTAACTTTGGCTCTCCGGCTGGATGTGGCAAGGGGATGAACTCGTTTTTGAAGTTTATTAGAGAAAACAAAAATAAGATTAAAGTACTTTATCTTTCCGGCCAGTCTTCCTCTTTCACCTTCTCTCGCCAAGTTTATCTTATGGTGAACCTAGTTAGATATCTTTTGGATTGTGACCTTTATATTAATAACCAAAAAATTTCCAAAGGACATCTGGCTAAACCTACCTATTGAATGATTTATTTGATATATTAAATAAAGAGTATGCGAAAAAGATATTACCATTTCAATCACCGAGATAGTATTCACAAGGTGGAACCTGTCTCTTTTGCTCAACCGGAAAAAGGGAAAAGGGCTCGGCCAAAAAGAAGTTTAGTAAAATTTATTTTGCTTGTTCTTTTATTGGTCTTTTTAGTTATGATAGGTTATGTTGCCTACTCGTCAATTTCGGCGGCAAACAACGTTCTTTCAGACAATATCAAAATCAGTGATATTTTTAATAAAAGCACTCTGAAACAAACAGACGGGGTAACTAATATTTTGCTTTTGGGCAAAGGGGGAGATAATCACAGCGGAGGACAGCTGACCGATACAATTTTGCTTGCTCGGGTAAGGCAATCAGATAAAAAAATTGCTCTTATTTCAATTCCTCGTGATCTGCTGGTTCAAATTCCCCATGACGGCAAAGCAAAAATTAATGAGGCCTATGCTAATGGCTGGAATGATGAAAAAAACAAAGATAAAAAAGCTGACGCGGGAGCAAAACTTGCTAGTCAAACAGTTGAAAGTGTTGTCGGGGTACCAATACACTACTATGTGACTGTTGATTTTGTTGGTTTTAAGGAATTGGTTGATGAACTGGGCGGCGTAACTGTTGATGTTGACCGAGATATAAATGATCCCTATTATCCCAAAGATACTGTTACTGCAAATGGCAGTTTCCAAGAAAGTACTGGCTACTCACCTTTTTATCTTAAGGCTGGTCGGCAAGTTTTAAACGGCAGCACAGCATTGAAATATGCACGCTCTCGCGAAACAACCTCTGATTTTGATAGAGCCAAACGTCAGCAAAAATTGCTTCTTGCTATCAAAGAAAAGACTCTCTCGCTTGGAATTTTGGCTAATCCTGTTAAACTATCAGAAATCATCAATACTCTTGGCAGCCATATTAAAACAAATATGAATATTGCAGAGATGAAAGAGCTAGTTAACTTGATTAAGGAAGTTGATCAGAGCCAAGTTATTAACAAAGTCATTGATAATAACCCGCAAGATGGATTGCTTGTTTCAGAAAATGATGGCTCTTATCATTTAGTCCCTAAGGCCGGTAGCTTTATTGAAGTCCAAAAATTGGTGAAAAATATCTTTGAGACCACAACGGTTGAAACAGCTGAAATTGAAGTTTTTAATGGCAGTGGGGTGAGCGGACTTGCTAATCAATTTGCGCAGGACTTGAAAGAAAAAGGATTTAATGTTACGAAGATTGAAACAAACAAAGATATTGTTGCCAAATCAGTTGTCTATGATGGCGCAAATAACTCTTCTGCTTCTTCATATATCAAATCATGTCTCAAGGGCGCTGAAATTGAATCTGGACAAGAAGGAATTATAAAAATTATTTTAGGAAGAGATTATGTCGGAAGCTAAACTAACACAAAAAGGATTGAGGATTGTCTCCCAAGCAGTTATTTCATTTTTTGCTGTTATTTCGCTGGTTTCCTTTCTTTTTACTATTAACCGAACTTTAGTGGTTGTTGCCATTTCTATGGTAATGCTTCTGGCTGCTCTTTATCTTATGTGGACGCAGAACGAGACAGAAGCAATTAGTCTTTTAATTTTCTTCTTTGGCGCAACTTCCTGTTTCAATTTCTTTACTGAAGTGGTTACAGAGACGATCCCTAAGGTTATTTCTATTTTTGTTTTCGCCATTTTGACCTTGGTTCTAACTAATTATTTGATTAATGCCGTATCTCCTGCTATCTCGCCAGAGCGCACTTTGTTTAAAATTATTTTGTCAATCATTTTCACTGAGATTTTTTGGGTCTTGAGCTTTATCAATGCCAGCCAAATTTCAAAAGGAGCAATTGCGGCAGTGATTTTCTTCAACTTCCAGTCGGTTGTTTGTGATATTTTGACTCGTAAATTTCAGCTTGGTAAATTTATCTTTTTGCTAATAATAAGCATATCTTTGCTTACAATTGTTTTTTATAAAATTTAAAAGGAGTACCAATGCTAAATAAAATGTTGAATAAAATTATGAGGATTATTAGAAAAGTAGAAGTAGTGCTTTTAAAATTTTTCTTGGCTTGCGGAAAGAAAGTTACATTATTTTATTATAGGGTGCGTGACTTTATCGTTCCGCGTTGGAATGTAATTTGGCGTACAGCTCTTTTGGCTCTTCTAATATTGTATGTGATTGGTGCTGCTGTTTTTGGAATTCGGCTGTATAAACAAAAACGCTTTGAGAAGCTAGATTTGGCTGCTTCTTATTTTTATCCCTTCCCAGTGGCTAAGGCTGGTCGGGCAATTGTTTTTGACCATCAGCTCCAGCAGTGGGTGGCAGCCTCAAAGAAATTTGCAAGTGGAAATGATATGCAGGTGCCTGATGATTTATCGCGTAAAGTGGTAGAAGAGCTTGTAAATTATGCTTTAGCAGGTCAAGAAGCAGATTCGCTTCATGTCAAACTTACCCAAAAAGATATTGATGACAAATTTAATTTGAGCATTGAGGGAATCGGCAGTCGTGAACAAGCAGTAGATTTTCTCAAGCAAATGTACGGACTATCTCTGGGGCAGTTCAAGCGAATGATTACACCGATGATTATTTCTGAAGAAGTCAGGAATGAGAAGTTTGTTCATGTTAAAGCTAAGCATATTCTTATTAAAGATCAATCAAAGGCACAAGATATTTTGAACAAAATTCGCAGTGGGGGAAATTTTGAGGATTTGGCAAAAGATAATTCTGAAGATCAGGGCTCAAAAGATCAGGGTGGATCTTTGGCTGGCGGAGAATATATTTATCGTGACTCTGGATTAGTGCCGGAAGTAGAGGATGCTTTATTTAAGCTAAAAAAAGGTGAAGTTAGCGATCTTGTCAAGTCTCAGTATGGCTATCACATTCTCAAAGTCGAGGATCGCCAAGGGGAAATTGATATGAAAATGGCAGACTGGTTTGAATCTCTTAAGAAAAAATATCCGGTTAAGATATTGATTTAATTGATTATTGTTTTCCCGATTTATCATTTCTATTTTCTATTGCAAATAAAATCTCAAATGTGTAATGGTTGATAGATATTTTAAGATGTGTTAAAATATTGTCGTCAGTGGGCCCGTAGCTTAGCTGATTTAAAGCGCATGCCTGTCACGCATGAGATCGCCGGTTTGAATCCGGTCGGGCCCGCCATTTTTTTATTAGAATTTTTTCAAGATGAATTAAATTTCCCCAAAAATTTTCTGCCGAATTTTTAGACCTGTTATTTTGTAGGTTTTTTGTTACAAAAAGTATGAAGTTCAAATTTCTAGCGTCCTGACCATTTCATCTGGCTTAAAAAAGACGAGAGCTACTAAGAAAAATATATTTGACGGCTGAAGCGCAAAAAGCGGCTGAATTTCAAAAAATTTCAAAATCAAAGAGTTATTTTCACAAATCTAGGCAAGGGAGCTCTAAAAATCGGCGATAAAAAATTGGAAGAAAGCTTGGTATAAAAGGGTCTAAATAAAAATTACTTGCGACTTAATGGTAATTGAGTTAAGACGCTAATAAACTCTTACTACTTCGCCATTTAAATCAAGTTCAATAAAATGTTTGACTTTGCCTTCGCGGTAATCGGCACATTGATTCTCGGGCAAGTTATCAATTGCCTGGCGCGGGTTATGCACAACATCTACTACCCAATCATTATTAATTTTTCCCAAACATGGTCCGGCTGTTAAATCAGCGCCATTATTTTTTATCTCATTAAAAAGCGCCTTGGCTTTCTGAATTAAATCTTGCTGTTCTATTGCGTCTTGAGGTGTATTTTTCGGGTTGCCATGTTTTGCCCAAACTCCTCGGCTATCTTTAATCCACGTATCTTCCTGTCCACGCAAGAAGACAATAACTCCACTTAAAACAACCAAAATGATTGCGGCAAGTAATGCTAATATCAATTTTTTCATTTTCTCTATTTCCTTTTTAGATAATTATACCATAACTGATTCAAGAGTTGCTTTTTTGTCTTAATTTGTATATAATCGTGAACAGATGATTTTAATATTTTTTCTAAATTGGAAAGGAATTAACTATGATTACGACAGCTATTACGGCGGTAGCCGCCTTACTTATTGGTGTGGGATCAGGTTTTTTAATTCGTCAACTGACCTTGGGGAAACAACTCAAAGAGGCAGAGACAAAGAAAAAAGAACTTATTCTTGATGCTAAAAACGAGGCCTTGAAAATTAAAGAAGCGGCCGAAAAAGAAAAAGCCGAAAAGCTTAAGGATTTGCACGATCGTGAAAGAACTTTGATAAGGAGGGAGGAAAATCTTGAAATTAAAGCCGAGAAGATTGAGGCTGAAAAAAAAGAAATAGAAGAAAAGTCAAAGCTTATTGAAGCCTCAAAAAAAGAAGTTGAGGAAATTAATAAAAAGCGGCTTGCCGAACTTGAGAGAGTTGCAAGGTTAAAGGTTAAAGATGCTCGCGATGAACTTATACGCGAAGTTGAAAAGGAGTATAAAGATGAAATCATAAAAAAGGTCCGCGAGATGAAAGAACTTCTTAAGGAAAATCAAGAAGAAGAAGCTAAAAAAGTAATTTCAGCCGCAATTGATAGGATTGCTAATGAATTTACCACCGAGCATACGACTATGGCGGTGCATATTCCCTCAGAGGAAATGAAAGGAAGAATTATTGGTAAGGAAGGACGCAATATCCAAGCCTTTGAGAGAATTACTGGTGTTGATTTGGTGATTGATGAGACGCCGGACACTGTTTTGCTCTCCTCATTTGACCCGGTTAGGCGGCATATTGCTAAAATTGCTCTAGAGCGGCTTATTGCTGATGGCAGGATTCAGCCATCTCGCATTGAAGAGGTTGTTACTAAAGTGCAGGCAGATATCAAAAAAGAAGCTAAGGAAGCCGGCGAAAAAGCGGTTTTTGATCTTGGCATTCACGGATTTCCTATTGACCTAATCAAAATTCTGGGCAATTTAAAGTTTAGAACATCTTATGGACAAAATGTGCTGGCTCACTCAATTGAAGTAGCAAATATTGCTACGCTTTTGGCGGCAGAAGTTGGTGCTGATGTAAATATCGTCAAGAAAGCTGGAATTTTGCACGATATAGGAAAGGCTGTTTCGCATGAAATTCAGGGTGCCCATCATCATCTTTCTGCAGAGATTGCGAAAAAATATGGGATGTCAGAAAGCGTTATTCATGCTATCTTGGCTCATCACGATGATATTGAGCCTGAGACAGTTGAAGCAATTTTGGTCAAGGCAGCTGATGCAATTTCTGGTTCTCGTCCGGGCGCAAGGCGTGAGACAATTGAAAACTACGTTCAGCGTCTGCAGGATCTTGAAAATGTTGCTAACAGTTTTCCGGGCGTTGATAAATCTTACGCGATTCAAGCCGGTCGTGAAGTTAGAATTATTGTTAAGCCGGAAGAAATTTCCGATCTTGAGGCAATTAAACTTGCTAAAGATATTGCCAGAAAAATTGAAAGCGACTTACAATATCCTGGCATGATTAAAGTTAATGTTATTCGTGAAACTAGAGCAGAAGAGTTGGCGCGATGAAGATTTTATTTTTTGGTGATATTTTTGGTCGTCCGGGGCGGACTGCTGTTAAAAATTATCTTGAGAAAAACAAGAAAAAGCTCGGTGTTGACTTGGTGATTGCCAATGTTGACAATATGGCTTCAGGCAGAGGACCGACACGCAAAACTTACGAAGAACTATTAAACACTGGCGTTGATGTTATGACATCCGGCGACCATATTTGGGATTATAAAGAGTCAATTGAACTTTTAGAAGATAAAGACAGCAGGTTAATCCGTCCGTATAATTTTGTGGATGACTGCCCCGGCAAAGGCTTTATTGTTGTTAAGGTCAAAGGAATTGATGTTCTTGTCTCAACTTTTGTTGGTCGTGTTTTTATGATGGAAGGATCGGAGTCACCATTTTATCTTGCAGACGAACTTTTAAATAACCGAAAAGAAAAGATTAAAATTATTGATTTTCACGCCGAAGCAACGAGCGAAAAAATGGCATTTGCAACGTATCTGGCAGGACGTGTTTCAGCAGTTTTAAGTACCCATACCCATGTTCAGACAGCAGATGAAAGAATAATTTCTGGTACTGCCTATATTTCCGACGTCGGCTTTTGTGGACCTTATGATAGTGTTATTGGAGTTGATAAGAATCAAAGCATTAAGAGATTTAAAACCGGAATGTTAACTGCTTATAATGTGGCAGAAGGTCCGGTGCAGATTAATGCGGTTCTTGTTGAAATTAACAATAGCGGCCAAGCAGTTAAAATAGAGCGGATTTTTGAAATTAAAGATTCAATTTAGGATTTTTTTCTTGAGACTAGATGAGGGGTGAAAATAAAGGGTTCTAATTTCTTTTTTGACTTTTTCTTTGACATTGATGTCATAAATGGCTGTGGGTTTCCATTTAGTTAGCTCAATTATTCCAAAGCCCGCTAGTCGCACTTGTTTATCTTCAAGAATATTTTTTTTAATTTCTTCAATGTATAAATCAGCAATTTTTTTGACAATCGCTTCATCAAGTTTTAATTTTTTTACAACTGCTTTAACGATATCTTTGGTGGTAGCGTATTTATTTTTTCTTGGCATATTTTAATATTATCACAATTTGGTAAAATCTGTAGGAATGATAAACAAAACAAGTAACATTATTCTTTCATTAATGAGCCTGAAAAAATTTGTTGGCTCTAAGTTTTTTTTTGAGGCGGCTAAATCACAACTCGGGCATAAAGTTATTGATACGCCGCCATCCGGAAAGGTTTTGGTTCTTGCTCCTCATCCGGACGATGAGGTAATCGGTTGCGGCGGTGCCATCAAACTTCATTGTCTTTCATCAGACCAAGTTAAAATTATTTATTTAACTGACGGCTCGGCAGGATTTCCCGATTCTTTTCGGCCGACTAAAAAAGAAAAGGAAAAGATGATTGTTGTCCGCGAGAACGAAGCGCGTACTGCCGCCAATATTTTAGGAGTTAATGATTTAGTTTTTCTTCGCTATCCCGATGGTCGGCTTCGTTCAAATAGATTGATCGAAAAATACTTTACTCAATTACTTTTAGATTACAAGCCGGACATTATTTATACTCCTTCGCTTCTTGATACTAATTCTGACCATTATGAAACTACAAAGATTTTGGCACAGGCGATTTTGCACTCTAAAATTTCTGCTCAAGTTTTTTTGTATGAAATTTGGTCGCCGAACTTTGCTAATGTGTTTTTGAAAATTGATCGGGTTGTTGGCGATAAGAAGAAAGCAATTTCAGCTTTTAAAAGCCAGCTCAAAAGCAGAAATTATTTGGAAGCAG
>Ga0315298_1001246_pt1 | contig 47684 bp, 44 predicted proteins | sample WHS_1_MG_FD_203077 | JGI IMG/M metagenome (GOLD analysis project Ga0315298, IMG submission 203077) | Extremophilic microbial mat communities from Washburn Hot Springs, YNP, Wyoming, USA - WHS_1_MG | ecosystem: Environmental > Aquatic > Thermal springs > Hot (42-90C) | place: USA: Wyoming...
GGGCTTGATACCCATATGTGCCTGGTGCAAGAAGATAAGGGACGACACGGGCTACTGGCAACAGCTTGAGGCCTACTTGAGGGACCACTCAGATGCGGAGTTGAGCCACGGGATATGTCCTGAGTGCGCCCAAAAGATGGCATTGGAAATCACAACCACTGCCTCCAGAATGTCGAGGACCGAGGAAGAGTGAGCATCCTGCCATGGGCTATGGGTAGCTAGCCCGCAAAAGGCCCCCTCTTTGGGCCGCTCGAACAATTGCTTGGGAGGAAAAGACCTTCGGGGAAGGTGGGGGAGATGTTGTGGGACGAGGCCTTTGTGTTTAGAATGGATCTCCCCCAAGAGATGGTAGGGGGAGAGGGAAAGGGGCTGAGTGAAAGCGATCAAAGAGGGTATTAGCTAGAGGATAGTGCTCAGGAGCTCTCCGAGACACAGAATCCCTCTGGGAGTGGAGATCCTGGGATAGGCTTGAGTCCAATAGAGCGCGTATACTTTGAGAGGAGGAGACAGTATGGAGTGGAAGCCAAGCGAGAAAGAGGAGGAGTACTTTGCGAGGCTAGAGTTCGAGAAGAGGAAGAAACTTGAGGCTGAGAGACAAGCCAAACTTGCAGAGGAGGAGAAAAAGAGGCTCAAGGAACTCCACTATATGAAGTGTCCCAAGTGTGGGATGGAGCTCATAGAGATCGACTACAGGAACATAAAAGTGGACAAGTGTTCCAACTGTGAGGGAGTATGGCTGGATGCAGGGGAGCTCGAAGAGGTAGCTAAGCTGGAAAAGGGCACCCTGGATAAGTTCTTCAGAGTCTTCAGGAAATGAGAGGGGGTAATAGGGCCCTCTTTTGGGGGGCCCTACCACCCCTTTCGATCCCTAAGAAGATCACCCCCCGGATTCCGACCTCACTGCTACGAAAGACATCTCCACCCTGGCCCCCAGGGCCAGGCCACATACAGCCACTGTCTCCCTGGCAGGGGGGTTCTCGGGGAAGTAACTCTTGTATACCTCGTTGAAGGCTTGGTAATCATCCATGCTCTTGAGATAGACTGTCACCTTCACCACATGCTCCAAGCCCATTCCGGCCCTTTCCAAGACAGCTCTGAGGTTCTCTATAGCCTTGCGAGTTTCCGGGACAATTCCCCCTGGGACTACCCCCCCGATCCCTGGATCATACCCTATGGCACCGGATAGGTACAGAGTTTCTCCCACCAAAACTCCTTGAGAGAAGGGGAGGCCCATGGGTCCTTCACCTATCACCTTTCTCCTAAGTGTCATCCCTTAACCTCCTGCGCCGAGGATCCGCGAAAAATTGGGGCCAGAGTCTCCTTCACACCTTTCTCCAGAACTTTTGCATCAACACTACCGCCACCATCATGGCAAAACCTGCAATATCGTACTTGGGAATAGGGTACACGAGCAGAAGTCCCCCAATTATGAGCATGGCCCTCTCCAAGAGGTTCGTCCGCCTGAGCCACCATCCCTCCAAGCCGCCAGCCAGGGATGCTATTCCCAAGAAAGCAGTCACAGTAGTCCAGATCACATCCACAACGGGTCCCCTCAGCAATATTCCAACGCCCTTTGGGTCCAGGGTGAACATGAAGGGCACGATGAAGGCGGGCATCGTATATTTCCACGCCTGGAGCGTTGTCTTGTATGGATCTCCCTTGGTGAGGGCAGCTGCCGCGAAACACGAGAGGGCCGTGGGAGGGGTGACCTCGGAGAGGATGGCGTAGTAGAAAATGAACATGTGTGCCGCATAATCCGGTACCCCCAAGTGGGTGAGGGCTGGAGCTGTTATCACAGCGGCGATTATGTAGGAGGCCGTCACGGGGACAGCGAGCCCCAGCACCCAGACCACCAATGCCGTGAACACCGCTGCCAAGAAAACGCTTCCCCCCGCATATCCTATTATGATGGAGCTGAACTTCAGGCCCAGGCCAGTGAGGGTCACTACACCAACGATTATCCCTGCCCCAGCACAAGTGATGGCCACGCTCAACACCCCCATGGATCCTGCTTTCAGGGCCTGGATCAATTTAGGAGGCACAAGCGCAGTGTCCCTTCTCAAGAAGCTCGCCAAAAAGGCCACTATGGTCGCCAGAAAAACGGCCATTATGGGGGTGAAGCCCACAACCATGAACCCCACTATGGCGATGAGGGAGAAAAAGTGAAAACCGTAGCGTCGGGTCAGCTGCCAAAGACTCTGGGTCCGGTCGAAGGGTATTTCTTTCGCCCCGAACTTCTTGGCATCCAGCTCCACCATGAGAAAAATGGACCAATAATAGAGACAGGTGGGGATTGTGGCCATGATGATCACGTCCAAGTAAGTGATCTTCAAGAATTCAGCAATGAGGAAGGCCGCTGCTCCCAGTACAGGGGGCGAGAGTATTGCCCCTATTCCCCCAGCGCTCAGAAGTCCCCCTGCAGCCTCCCTGCTATAGCCCGCCTTTGCCAACATGGGGTAGGCCACTGAGCCAAGGGTCACGGTGGTGGCCACTCCACTTCCCGATGGCCCACCCAGAAGGAAAGATGCAAGGGTGACCGTCCTTCCAGCTCCAGTGGGCTTTCCCCCCATGGCCGCAAAGGAAAAGTCGATGAAGAACTTTCCCGCTCCAGAGACTTCCAGGAAGGCCCCGTAAATTGTGAAAAGGATTATGAACGTGGAGGAGACATCTATGGGGACGCCGAAGATCCCTTCGAGGGTCATGTACATGTGGCCTATGAGGCGGGAGAGGTCGTAACCTTTGTGAGTCCAGGGCTCGGGAAGATAGGGGCCAACGAAGGCATACACTATGAAACCCAGGATCACAGCGGGTATTATCCATCCAGCTGTTCTGCGGCTCGCCTCCAATATGAGGAGGATGAGCACTGCCCCGAAAAACTGATCCCAGCTGGTCGGGACGACCGATCTGTAGATGAACTCGTCGAAGTCCACCAGCATGTAGACTATGGTTGCCACACCGAGAAGGGAACAGATCCAGTCCATCCAGGAGATCTTGTCCGGGCCCTTTTTCGACAGGGGAAAGACCAAGAAACTGAGAAAGAGGACGAATCCCACATGGATCCCTCGGAGGACCTGCGTCATTATCACTCCTGGGGCAGCGTAGAGATGGACCAAAGACATGACCACGGCAACGGCTGTCACCATGGTCCCGATCTTCCCTCCCAGTCTCCTGGAAGGCCCCTCTTCCTCCTCGATGTACTTCTCCGCTTCCCTTAACGCCTCCTCTGTGATAACGACTTCTTGCACATCCTTGGGTGTTCCTTGTTCCAATTTTTTCCTCCTCAGTTGGGCATCTCTGGCGCCCTCTTCGCACCCATCAGATTGAGCCCGACCCATTGGAGCAAAGATATTGTCGTGGGCCTCAGTCGAACCGTCTGTCCCGGACTGCCAATCCTGGCCAAATCTACGGGATAAGCTCCCCTTATGATCTGTGAGCCCGAGCTGGCTCTCACCTTGAGGGACACCTCGCTCAAGCCCCTCCCAACAGGGTACACTGGACCCCTTCCGTCGAACCCGTAGTACTCGGCTATCTCGGGGTACATTGTCTCAACGCTCTCCACGATCATGCCAGGACCAGCGACCCTATAATTTTCCCTGACCTCCCCTCCGTACATGGAATGCTCGTAGAGCAAGACAAACCTCTCTCCCTCTTCTAGGGTAAGGATCCAAGTGGAAGAGGTTTGGAGATTTCGGATTTCCAAGGATTTTATCCAGGGGATCGAGGCCCCCGCCAGGGCTAGTCCCAAGCCCGAAGCCCAAAGCAGGGGCCTGTGGAGTCTCCTCATCCTATTTCACTTGCACTCCTCTTTCAGCGAAGAACTTGATGGCGGCTGGATGGAAAGGAATGGGAGAACCTTCCTTTTGATTGGCCGGATCCAGGTGCTCTCCCTCCTTGTGGACGGCCACAAGCTCCGCCTTGTTTTCGAAGAGGGCCTTGAGGACATCGTAGAGAACGTTGTCTTTCATCTTCTCGTTGCAGATCAGCAGGTTCCACACAACGGCAATGGCTACGTCTTCATCCTGGCCCGGATATGTCTTGGCCGGGATTTTTCCCTTCACGTAAAGGGGGCCATATTTCTTGTTCATCTTTTCCACAGCATCTTCGTGTGCCAGGAGCTTTATCTTGATCCCTGGAGTCGCAGCCAGATCGGTCACTGAAGCAGTGGGAAGACCCCCGACCCAGAAGTAAGCATCTATCTTTCCGTCCTTGAGAGCTCCGGCTGACTCGGAGGCCCCCAATTTGTCTCTCTTCAAATCCTTATCCGGATCTATCCCATAGGCCTCCAGGACCCTGAGGGCCATAACCTCCGTGCCGCTTCCAGGGGACCCAGTGGAGACCCTCTTTCCCTTGAGATCCGTGACCTTGTTTATTCCCTTGCCCTCAACGGTCACGATGTGCATGTTGTTGGGATAGAGGACCGCCGCTGTCCTTATGGGAAGTTTCTCCTTGAATTTTCCCTTGGCCTCGAAGGCATCGAGGGCGCTATCTGCCATCACGAGGGCGAGGTCAGCCTTGCCTGCCCCTACCAAAAGGCAGTTATCCACAGAAGCGGATGTGACCTCGGCTGTGGCCTCCGCATACGGGACATGTTTGGAGATTATGCTCGCCATCCCCCCACCCAGGGGATAGTAGACCCCTCCTGTTCCTCCTGTAGCTATGGAGAGCTTCACCTGTTTTTGCCCCCATGCGACCCCAAAGCCGAATGTCAAACTCAATGCGCAGATGACTCCAATAGCCCTTTTCATCTCAGCTCCTCCTCTGGCTAATTTTTTGGACGCGGATTTTTTTATCCCAAATACGGGCCCCTGTCAACGGACATCGGCTCTTCTCTTATCCCCTCCCCGAAAGAAGGTGTTTCCCCTCCCGAGACCCGGATGGTAATCCCGCCCCGCCCAGAGAAGAAGATGGAACCCCGAAGGAAGATTACCTTAAAGGGCAGATCTTTGGGACCTCGAGTGAATGAGCTTCCCTCGCCTCGTTCTTTGGGTGGACACTAGGCTTCGAAGATTCATTTTCAAAGCCTTGGGATTGCCGGAACGAGCCCTCCAAGGAGATGAGCTCAAGGACTGGGTGAAGGGGGCCCTAAAGATTTCTGGGAGTCCATCCGATAGTACCAGGTGAGCGAGAGGCGGAAGGTCAGGTCTTTTTCTGCCTCGGTAATTCAGCCCTGGGGGCGCGGATGGAGATTCTCATAGCCGAGGACGATCCCATCTCCCGAAGGATTCTCACAGCTCTCCTAACAAAGTGGGGCTACACCGTGAAGGCCGCTTCGGACGGTGCCCAGGCCTGGTCCCATCTGGAGGGGGAAGCTTCCCCAAGGCTCGCCATTCTCGACTGGATGATGCCAGGGATGGATGGTCTCGAGATATGCAGAAGGGTGAGGGAGAAAGAGGCCAGTGGGGATCTCTACACTTACATCATCATTCTCACTGCCAAGGGCGCCAAGGAGGACATAGTGGAGGGGATGGATGCGGGTGCTGACGATTACCTGGTCAAGCCCTTTGATCCACAGGAATTGAGAGTGAGGGTGAGGGCCGGCCAGAGGATCGTTGAGCTGCAAGGCCAACTGAGGGCCGCTCAGGAAGAGCTGAGAAGACAGTCCATCACGGATCCCCTCACGGGTGTCCTCAATCGAAGAGCCACAATGGAGAGGTTCCGTCTCGAGACCTCCAGGGCCAAGAGGGAGAAAAGGCCCCTGGGCGTCTTGATGATGGATGTGGATCACTTCAAGAAGGTGAACGATAGCTTTGGCCACATATGCGGGGACGAGGTGCTCAAGGAGATGGCAAGAAGGGTGAGGTCCGGCCTCAGGGACTACGATACCTTTGGAAGGATGGGAGGTGAGGAGTTCATGGCCATTCTCCCAGGGACAACCCTGTCTCTGGCTGAAAGTGTGGCGGAGAGGCTGAGGGTGGCTGTTTCCTCGAAACCCATCAACACTTGCAAGGGCCCTATCGGCGTAACTATGAGCGTTGGCGTGACGCAATGGGCCGAAGAGGAGGAGCTGGAAAGGACAATGGATAGGGCTGATAGGGCCCTGTACTTGGCCAAGAAAAGGGGGAGAAACAGGGTCGAGGTTTTGGACTTGGATGAGAGCCCAACGAGCCTCGTAGAGCAAGCTGGGACATAAAGGGCATCTTCCTTGGGAGGTTCACACGATGGAGGGAGGCCAACTGAATCAAGGGCCCATGGCCCAGGGGATGTTTGTCCTTGAGCCATCTTCCTTGGCCCAGAGGCTGCTCGATGCCATATTTCACCTCACTCAGGATGGGATAGTGGTTTTGGAGGATGGAAAAAGGCCCATCTCCATGAGCAGGTCAATGAGGGAGATATTGGGCGGTCCAAAAGAAACGGACCTAGAAAGCCAGCTTTCAAGGCTTCTGGAGCCTCTAGGGCATGATCTCGATGGAGCCGGGAGAAAGAGGATCTCCTTGGCTCCTCACAATGGAGCGGGAAAAGAGATACCCATCGAGGTCCACTGGTTGAGGCTGGCAACAGAGGGGAAGTCATATGGAGTTCTCCTCGTTCGGGATTTGAGCCCCGTTGTGAGATTGGAGGAGGAGCTCCACAGGGTGAGGGAGGAGGCTGAGAGTTTCAGCATGGAACTGGAGAGGGCCATAGAAAGGGCGAACCTCATGGCCATGGAGGCAGAGCTAGCCAATGCGGCGAAGAGCTCCTTCATGGCCAACGTGAGCCACGAGATCCGCACCCCCATGAACGGAATCATAGGGATGACAGGGCTACTTCTGGATACGGATCTCACCCCTGAGCAGAGGGAATACGCCGAGATCATAAGGAACTGCGGGGAGTCCCTTCTTTCTCTCATCAACGATATCCTCGATTTCTCGAAGATAGAGGCGGGGAAGCTGGATCTAGAGGTGATGGATTTCGATCTGGGTCTCCTCCTCGAAGACCTCTTGGGACTTCTCGCTGTGAAGGCCGCAGAGAAGGGGCTCGAGCTCGTCTGTCTTGTGGAACCAGAAGTGCCATGTCTCGTAAGGGGCGATCCAGGAAGGCTCAGACAGATATTGATGAATCTCGTGGGAAACGCAATAAAGTTCACAAGTGAGGGCGAGGTCGCAGTGAATGTCTCCCTCAAAGAGGAATGCGAGGATAAGGTCGTCCTATTGTTTCAGGTAAAGGACACGGGGATAGGAATCCCGAGGGAGAAGATGCCCTTGCTTTTCAGGCCCTTCACTCAACTCGATGGATCCAGTACCAGAAAATACGGAGGTACGGGCCTTGGGCTCTCCATATCACGGAGGCTCGTGGAGATGATGGGAGGAAAGATTTGGGTGGATAGTTTCCCCGGAAAGGGCTCGACCTTCTACTTCACTGTTGTGCTGGAAAAACAGCGAGGAGAGCACTCCCCCAAGGACCGTCCGAGGGCCACGATCAGAGGAAAAAAGATCCTGGTTGTGGACGATAACGCTACAAACCGCCTTCTCATGGAGAGGCTTCTCCAGAGCTGGGGGTGTCGTTGTGTCGTTGCCCAACGCCCCAAGGAAGCCTTAGAGCTTCTCAAGGAGGGAGTGAGAAGTGGCGATCCATTCCACGCGGCCATATTGGATATGCTCATGCCAGAGATGGATGGAGAGGAATTGGCCCTCAGGATAAAAGCGGACCCGGATCTCGAGGATATCCCCCTCATCATGCTGACCTCTTTGGGAAGGAGGGGCGATGCCAAGAGGCTCAAGGAAATAGGCTTCTCAGCATATCTGATGAAGCCGATCCGGCCTTCGCACCTAGAAGAATGCCTCGAGATGGTCATAGCCGGCAGGTCTCAACTGGATTCTTCCTCGAACCGGATCATAACGAGGCATACTATCCAAGAGGAGCGAAAGCTGAGGACTAGGATTCTCGTCGTGGAAGACAATACCACGAACCAGAAAGTGGCCTTGGGAATCTTGAAGAAACTTGGCTACGGGGCAGATGTGGCGAGCAATGGCCTCGAGGCCTTGGATGCCCTGAGGAAGACCCCATACGATATCGTGCTCATGGACTGCCAGATGCCCGAAATGGATGGGTTCGAGGCCACTTCCCGCATAAGGGATCCCAAAACTGGGGTCCTCAATCCAAAGGTCCCGATAGTGGCCATGACAGCTGGGGCTTCCAAAGAAGACAGAAAGCGCTGCCTCGATGCGGGAATGGATGACTATCTCTCCAAGCCCATAAGGCCGGAGGAATTGGCCCAAGTCATAAAGAGGTGGTGCAAGGATAAGGAAGAGCCTGTCCTTGTGAAGCCCGAAGACCGGGCTAGGGAAGATGAGACCCCCATTTTCGACAAGAAGGCGCTTCTCGAAAGACTGATGAATGACGAGGAGCTCTTGGCGCTGATCCTGGAGGAGTTTCTCCGAGAAGCTGATTGTCAGATGGAGCAATTGCGCCTTTTGGTCGAATCTTGGAAGCGCGAAGAAGCGAGGAGAGTGGCCCATACCCTGAAAGGGGCCTCTGGAAATGTGGGGGCCATGGTCCTGAGGGAGCGAGCATCGAGGCTCGAAGAGGCCATAAAGAGAGAGGACATGAAAGAAGCCCAAGGGGCCTTAGAGGCTCTCGAGGAGGCCTGGGACGAGTTCTTGAACTTCCTTGGAAAACAAACCTAGCCTGAACTGTTCTACAAATCCCATGAGTTTTGGGGATCAAGCCCCAAACTCCCCCGGCACTCGGCCTCTCGGGATGCGAATGGAAACCACATCCGGAGCCAAGAATCGGAGCCTTTCCGGGATAGGTTCGCCTCTCCAAACCCGTCCATGGCCCCAATAGCCTCGAGCCTCAGAGCATGTGGGATGGAAGACTACCTTGGGCAAGGAGGCTAGCCGGATTTTTGACCCAAGGGTTAAAATGCCTCCCATGTATGTGGAAGAGGATACGGAAGAGCAGAGAGCCAAAGAGAAGGGGCTAGGGTCTCCGAAAGAGGCTTGCCAGGAGTCCGGTTCTCCTAGCACGAAGGTTTTGCTCAAGTTCTTCGTCCCTCTAGCCCTTCAAGCAACCTCCCAGAGCCTGACCTATCCCCTCGTCGCCATAGTGGCCTCTAGGGGGGAAGCTGGTCCAGCTGGCCTCGCTGGCTTAGCCCAATCCAACATGGTGATGTTTCTTCTCTCGATGCTGGGTGCCGGGGTTCCTTCAGCCGGTATGGTCTTTGGTCGGACGAGGGAGGGATGGAAGGCCTTTTTTCGAATGAACGCTACCTTGGGTCTTCTTGTCTGCGGTCTTCAGGGTCTCCTCTCCATTCCCCCAATTTCCTCGGCATTGTTCGGTGGCCTCATCGGTCTTCCTCCGACAATAGAGCACGCGGCAAAGACTTCCCTGGCTGGAACCATCGTCCTCCAATTTCTGTTCTTTCTCAGGAATCCTTACCAGGTAGCCCTTCTGGTCGCCAGGGAATCGGGCAAGGCAAGTGCGGCAACCCTGATGAGAATCGCCCTCACGGGATTGCTCACCGTGGTCTTTTCTCTTGCAGGGTGGGTTGGTGTCGGGCCAGCAGTCATTTGTCTCACCCTGCCAGTTCTGGTGGAAGTTTGGGCATCTGCGATTCTCGCTCGTCCATACATCCAGAAGCTGGAAAGGGGGGACAGCCCGGTTCCAGGGATTTCCCAGATGGTCCAATTCGTGATGCCCCTTTCGGCAGGTGGGCTGATCTTGGCCCTCTCGGGCCCCCTGCTCGGGGCTTTCATGGCGAGGGCTCCAGAACCCGAAAGGACATTGCCCGTATATTACCTGGCAATGGGGCTTACAAGTCCCATGGCCTTCAGCGCCTCGAGGATTCAGAGCGTGGTCCTGGCCTTCGCACCCCAGAGGCTGGGGGGCCGGCAGTTGAGTTCTTTCGCCTTCAAAGTGGGACTTGTCCTCGGGACGATACCCCTGTTTTTCATCCTGCCTCCCCTGGCTGAAATCTACTATGTATCCCTCCAGAAGCTTCCCACGGCGGACCTTCCAAGGCTGAGGGTAACTGCCCTCGTGCTCGCCGCAGTTCCCATCTTTGTGGCCCTGAGATCCGAAAAGGAAGGAATGGCGGCATGGCTTAGGAGGCCTGGCACTGTGCTGTGGGGGCAGGTGGCCCATGTCTTTGCCCTAGTATCCCTTTGCCTTTTGGCCCTCCAGATGGGCCTGCCAGGTCATCTCATTGGTCCCCTGGGACTTATCTCCGGAAACATATGTTCGAGATCCACCATCCACTGGCTTCTTTCCAAAAGGGCTCAGGTCTCAGGAAGGGGAGAGGCAGAGAAGTCGAAGGTGGACCTCAGCCATGGCACAGGATAGACTCTAGGGAGACAGGACCTTCGAGACTTCAGAGAAAGGAGACGAGATCCGTGGCAAAGCTTCTCCACATTCAGGCATCGCCGAGGGACAGGTCCCATTCGGGGGCAGTGGCCAGGGCATTTCTCGAGGAGTATCTGGCTTCCCATCCAGGAGATACAGTGGAGACCCTGGATCTATTCAGGATTGAGCTTCCTCCCTTTGACGGTCTAGTTCTGCAAGCCAAATACAACATCCTCCACGGCCAGCCCCACACAGACGATGAAATTGCTGCCTGGAAAAAGGTGGAGGAGGTGATAGAGCACTTCAAATCCGCTGACAAATACCTTTGGTCCCTTCCCATGTGGAATTTCACGATCCCGTACAAGCTCAAACACTATCTGGATATAATCGTGCAGCCCACTTATACGTTCGCCCATTCGAGAGAAACGGGTTACAAGGGACTCGTAACGGGCAAGCCAGCCCTGCTCATCTGCGCCAGGGGAGGCGAGTACGGGGGGGGAGGTGAAGCTGGATCGATGGACTTTCAGAGGACTTACATGGAATTGATACTCCGCTTCATGGGATTCGAGGAGATAAAGGTCATCCTGGTGGAGCCAACCCTAGCTGGGGGCGCTCAGGGGGCGAAAGAGGCGAGGGAGAGGGCAATTGTCGAGGCGAGAAGAATGGCTTTGGAGTTCTGACCCTTCCCTCGGCGTTCCTTTTGGCCGAGAACCGGGAAGCCGGGCCTTCCCACCATAGGGCCCCTCGGCAGGATAGGAGGGGCTAGAAATTCATTGACAAGAGAGGCCACTTCAGCCAAAGTTCTATTAGCGCACACCAGGGCTTGGAGGACAAGACTTTGGGCTCGCTCGGGAGGGAGCATTGAGGATCAAATTGAGGGGGATTTACAGCCTGGCATTGGCCAGACTGGTCATGGATGCTGGCCACGAAATCGTGGATCCCACTTCCGAGGTCGCGCGAGCGCTGGGCTTCACCCAAGGAGTTCTGCCCGAAGAGATCTTGGTCCAGGACCGGTACACATTGCACGGTGTGGACCTGATAGGCGAGTCCGAGAAGGTTTGGGAAATTTTGCGTCTCTTTCAACTGAGACTTTTCGATACAGTGTTGGTGAGACTCGATCCCGACGAAGAGATGGACGGCTGGGTCAGGGCGACGGTGGAATTCCCAGGAGCCTCAAAGGCTCACTTGGATAGGATTCGTGGAACCATGGTGCCAACGGTGGACAAGCATCACCGGTTAAAGATCGTTGATCCCAAGGCAGTGTCCAAATTCGAGCAGGCTATCAGAGATGGGTCATCTGGCTCCGGCGGCCAGGAAGATCTTTTCCAGGGACTCGTGATGGGGGCCCTGGCCAGAGGGGGATCGGTCAGGCTCGAGCATGTGCGGGTTGGCTCGAGGCCGCCTAGGCCCAGGGAAGCAGTGTTGCTTGAGGTTACCTCCAATGGCTTCGTGGCGAAAAGGAGGCTCAGCCCTGGATGGTACGATGGTCTGGATATGCCCATAGAAGAGGGTGACTACGCCATAACAGAGGTTAGGGAAGGGGCTTGGTCCGTGAGGCATGTGTATTATTCCGCCTCTGGGGTGCTCAAAGGCGAGTATCACAACATAAACACACCGGTGGAGCTATATCCTTATGGAGCCAGGTATGTGGACCTGGAAGTGGATGTGGTGAAAAGACCGGGTGAACCACCGTTTGTGGTGGACAGGGAGAGATTGGAGCTTTTGGCCAGGCAAGGGTACGTTTCGGAGGAGCTTAAAAGGAAAGCTCTCGACATAGCAAACGGGATAATGGAGAGACTGAGCTCTTGAGAGTCCATCCCGTCTCATGGAGCCTGAGGCACCATCTCCCTTGCTCATCCAATTCTCGGACCTCCTCCTACGGGATTTGCCTCCAGGGCCCATCTTGGACCTCGCAGGCGGAGCTGGCCGAAATGCGTTGTGGCTCGCCCAAAAGGGGGCTAGGGTCGTATGCTGCGATAGGTCTCGGGAAGCCCTGAGCTGTGCTCAGAAGAAGGCTCAGACCTTGGGCATTTCCATGGAGACCTGGGAAGTGGATCTGGAGGTCCCAGGGACAAATCCCCTTCCCGAGGATGGATTTAGCGGTGTGATTGTCTTCAGATACCTCTACAGACCTCTAATCCCGTGCATCAAGAAGGCCATAAAACCCGGTGGAATTCTCATCTACGAGACCTTCACCGTGGAGCAGAGGAGATTTGGCAAGCCTCGCAATCCAGACCATTTGCTCGAGCCAGGAGAGCTCCTGGGATGGTTTTCCCATTGGATCGTCATCCACTATTTCGAGGGAATCCTCCCGGATCCTCCTAGGGCTATGGCCCAACTTGTCTCCCGAAAGCCCCATGTGGCATTGGGACCCCTTCCGGTTCCCAAGGATGAATGAGTTTCCTGGCTCACCCATCCAGAGTCAGTCCCCAAGGCAAATTCCCAGATCTCTAGCTGTCTGGACCGTATCTGAATCGAGAGGCACCCTTTTCATCCTCTCCACAGCCATCTTCAGGGGAACCGGGACCATGCCGGGAGGGTTGTTCGCCACCATCACCCCTGAGAGACCCTCCTCTATGAAGCGAACCGCAGCTGCTCCGAATCTCGTCGCCAAAAGCCTATCGAAGGTCGTGGGAGACCCCCCCCTTTGCAAGTGGCCCAAGACCAGTGACCTCGTATCTTTGCCCGTCCTGGCCCTTATCTCCCTCGCCACGTTCTCCCCCACACCCCCCAAGAGCACCTGATCTCTTCCTGGTTCTGTGCTCGTCTTCGCCGTGATTGTGCCTCCTATGGGAGCCGCGCCCTCTGCCACTACCACTATGCCGTATTTCCTCCCATTGAGCTCGTTTTCCATAAGACGCCTGCAGACTTTGTCCATGTCGAAGGGAATCTCCGGAATCAGGATCACGTCCGCAGAGCCGGCTATCCCGCTGTGCAGGGCTATCCAGCCAGCATACCTTCCCATGACCTCGACCACCATCACCCTCTCGTGAGCAGAGGCTGTGGAGTGAAGCTTATCTATGGCATCTGTGGCAGTGGATACCGCTGTATCGAAGCCGAATGTGACCATGGTGGCAGAGAGGTCATTGTCAATGGTCTTGGGGACTCCAATTACAGGGATACCCTTCTCGTAGAAACGCTGTGCTATTGCTAGACTCCCATCTCCTCCGACGGCAATGAGGTAATCGAGCCCGAGCCTCCTGAAATTGGAGATTATCTTGTCCGAGACATCCCTCTTCTCCAGTTCTCCCGTGACGGTCTCCACCACGAGCTCGAAGGGATTGGCCTTGTTGGTCGTGCCCAATATGGTTCCTCCGAGGGCTGTGATATTGGCCACCATCTCTGGAGTGAGCCTCACCAATTGATCCGTGTCCAGAAGGCCCTCGTAGCCGTTCCTGCTCCCGTATACCTCCCATCCCCTCTGATAGGCTGAGAGGACGACAGCCCTTATCACTGCATTTAGGCCAGGGGCATCTCCCCCTCCAGTGTTTATCACTATCCTCAGCTTCCTGGGCATCCCTCAATCCCCCTCCCATGAAATCGGGACAACTAGCCTGTCCCCGCTCCATCCCCACTTATTTATCGGCTGAAATGAGAGAATACTTTACTCTGGACTCGAGGCAAAGCCCCATGAGGGGGAAAGGGTTTAGCTCGCATCTTTCACGATCAGAGGCCAGTGAGGCCCAGCCCACACCCTTTGAGGGAGGGCCCCATGCGGGAAAACTCTTTGATCCTCCATTGCCAGCTTGTCCTTGTATGGGTTGGAAAATGCCCAAGTCTGCTTGGTGCTCTACCCCCAAAGTTCTTGGGCCTTCCAGAAAACTCCTTCTGGGGTGGTTCAAGCTCTGGCCATTTACACTTTTCTCTGCACATCTTTCGGGAGATGGGGTACGATACGCCTTCAAGGACAGATAGCCCGCTTCCGAGGGCTATTCGGAAGAAAAAGGGGTGGATGGAAGGAGAGTGCGTCCCATGACGTTTCAGGAGATGAGCCCCTTTCCAGTCATAGACTGTCACGTCCACGTATTTCCAGATGGCCTTGCGCAGGCCGTGAGAAAATGGTTTAGCGAAAACGCTTGGGAGTTCCATGAAGAGGGCTCACAAGAAGAGCTTTTATTCAAGCTCTTCCGGATGGGACTCAAAGGTGCCATCCTCCTCCCTTATGCCCACAAGCCGGGCATTTCGGACACATTGAATGAGTTCGTGGCCCATTTGACCAGGAGATTTCCACGAGCCGTGGGCTTTGCCGCTATTCACCAAGGGGACAGGGACATAAAGGGCACACTGAGGAAGGCATTTGCGGCCCTTGGACTCAAGGGCATCAAGATCCATTGTCACGTGCAGAGGGTTGCCCCGGATGCTCGGGAGCTCGATCCCATTTACGAGGAAGCCGTGAATTGGGACGTTCCCGTGCTTATCCACGCTGGCAAGGAACCTTATGTCCCAGCATACGGATACGATGTGAGACAGATCACTGGGGCGAGAAGGGTGGAAAACGTGCTCAGGCGATACGGCTCCTTGAAGCTCATAGTTCCCCACCTGGGTTTCGATGAAACCGAAGAGTTCTGCCGACTTTTGGATCGCTTTCCCAACCTCTATCTCGATACCACCATGATGCTGGCCAAATTTTTCCCCGTGGAGGTGAGAAGGGAGTTGTTGTCATCCTACGCAGATAGGATCCTCTACGGAACGGACTATCCCCACATACCCTACGAGGTGGAAAGGGAGCTTCTGAATTTGCTCGAGATGGGGCTCCGAGAAGGAGAACTGGAGCTCATTCTCCACAAAAACGCCACGAGGCTCTTTCCGGGGAGCTTCACCCAGTGTCCCAAGAGCTCATATGAGAGAGAAGGGCTCGAGCCCCCGAAGCGACTGGCCTGAGAGGACACCCCGGGCCCGGGCTTGGAGGGCTCAGTCCCGAGTCCCTCATAGCCTGGTCTTCCCGCAAATTGTCATGAACGAGGAAGATCGAAACGGTCCAGGTTCATGACCTTGTCCCAGGCTGCTACGAAGTCGCGGACGAACTTCTCCTCTCCGTCATCGGCCCCATAGACCTCGGAGATAGCCCTCAACTGGGGATGATGACCGAATATGAGATCCACTCTGGTGGCCATCCATTTGAGCTCGCCTGTCTTTCGGTCACGGCCTTCGAAGAGGTTCTCGTCCTCCGAAACTGGCTTCCACTCTGTGCCCATGTCCAGGAGATTCACGAAGAAGTCATTGGTCAATACCTCTGGTCGTTCGGTGAAAACCCCGCAGGGGGATCGCTTGTAGTTGGCATTGAGGACTCTCATGCCGCCTATTAGGACGGTCATTTCAGGTGCTGTTAGAGTGAGAAGCTGCGCCTTGTCCACCAAGAGGGCCTCGGCCGGGATATTGAAGCTACTCTTGAGGTAATTGCGGAAGCCGTCATAGGCGGGCTCGAGGTAGTTGTAGAACTCGACATCTGTCTGTTCCTGCGAGGCATCGGTTCGGCCGGGGGTGAAGGGAACCCTTATGTCGTAACCAGCCCTCTTCGCCGCTAGCTCAATTCCCGCGCACCCACCCAGGACAATCAGGTCCGCGAGGGAAACCCTCTTGCCGTCCTCTCGAGCATGGGCCACGTCGAACTGCGTCTTTATCCCTTCTAGGACCTTGAGCACTTTGGCCAACTGATCTGGCATGTTGACCTCCCAGTCCCTTTGAGGGGCCAAACGTATGCGTGCTCCATTGGCTCCCCCCCTCCTGTCGGAGCCGCGGAAAGTGGATGCTGCAGACCATGCAGTGTAGACCAACTCTGAAATCGTGAGACCGGATTCAAGGATCTTGTCTTTGAGCTCTCGGACATCCTCCTCGCCCACAAGAGGATGGTGCACCGGCGGCAAGGGATCCTGCCATGGTAACTCCTCCGCAGGGACTTCAGGTCCGAGGTAAAGGGCCCTTGGCCCCAGGTCCCTGTGGGTCAGTTTGAACCAGGCCTTGGCAAAGGCTTCTGCCAATTGCTCGGGATTCTCGAGGAAACGTCTGGCGATCTTCTCGTAGATGGGGTCGAATCTCAATGCCAGATCAGTGGTCAACATTGTGGGCGGATGCTTCTTGTTGGGGTCGTGCGCATCCGGAACTATGGCTGGTGCCCCTTTGGCCACCCACTGGTATTTGCCAGCTGGACTCCTCGTGAGTTCCCACTCGTACTTGAAAAGGTTGAAGAGGAAATTGTTGCTCCATTTGGTAGGGGTGACTGTCCATGTGACCTCGAGTCCGCTTGTTATGGTGTCAGGTCCTTTTCCCGTACCGAAACTGTTTTTCCATCCCAGGCCCTGTTCCTGGATGGGCGCTCCTTCAGGCTCAGGGCCTAGATGGGATTCGGATGCAGCGCCATGACATTTCCCGAAGGAATGCCCTCCGGCTATCAAGGCCACTGTCTCCTCGTCGTTCATTCCCATTCGCCTGAATATCTCCCTGATGTCCTTAGCTGCTGCCACAGGATCTGGATTCCCACCTGGTCCCTCGGGATTCACATAGATCAGTCCCATCTGGACCGCTGCCAGAGGCACCTCGATCTCCCCGCTCGGAAGACGTCGGGCATCTTGCAACCATTCACCTTCTGGGCCCCAGTAAACGCTCTCGTCGGGCTCCCACCAATCCTTGCGGCCTCCAGCGAATCCATAGGTCTTGAATCCCATGGACTCCAAGGCCACATTTCCTGCAAGAATAATGAGATCGGCCCAAGAGATCTTCCGGCCGTATTTCTTTTTCACGGGCCAGAGAAGCCTTATGGCCTTGTCCAGGTTCACGTTGTCAGGCCAACTGTGAAGAGGTGGGAAGCGGATCTGCCCTGCGTTGGCCCCTCCTCGACCGTCGAATATGCGGTACGTACCTGCGCTGTGCCAGGCCATCCGGATGAAGAGGGGACCGTAGTGGCCAAAGTCAGCAGGCCACCACTCTTGGGAGTCGGTCATGACCTTGCGGAGGTCCTCCTTCACAGCCTCGAGGTCCAATGTTGCGAATTCCCTCGCATAGTCGAAATCCTGGCCCATGGGATTGGAAAGGGGGGAATTCTGGTGGAGTATCCTTAAGTTTAGAAGATTGGGCCATCTTTCCCAAATGGACATCCTCCTACCTTCTTTCCCTGAGGGGACGCCCTGCTTTTTAGCGTTTGTCCTCTCATCCATTTTTTTGCCTCCTCCATTTCTTCGAGTCTCTTGGCCGATTGCCCCGATTGTGGTTTCACGGATCCTGTTCCCTCTCCATGCATTTTTTGCAAATACCTTCAAGGAGGATCCTGAAATCGATCACCTTGAACCTCTCATCCCGAAGACTCGGCAATGGGGGCTCTTCGAGAGCCTCCGGGCGAACATCCAAGATTCTCTTGCACCGGATACAGTGAAAATGGTGGTGCCTTTCCATCATTCCATCGTAGCGCCTCACATCGTCGTAGCCTTCTACCCATCGACAGATCCCAATTTTTGCAAATTGCTCCAGGGTCCTGGCCACTGTGTCCAGGGAAATGTTGGGGAATTTTCTCCTCACTCTCCTGTGCAGCTCCGTTGCCGAAGGGTGATCCTCGGTCCTTTGGATCTGCTTGAGGATTTCGAGCCTCTGAGGAGTAACCCTGAGATTGTGGCTTCTAAGGAGCTCTAGAGGCTCCTTCTTACCCTGGCCCTTTGATCTCTGTTCCATAAAACCAGTATATAGGATCTACTCCTATCTGGCAACAGTTCTTGCAAAGATCGCCAGGCCGAAATTTTCTGGCGCCTTCCAGAGGCCCACTCTCTGGTCAATGGCCAAAGAAAGCCTCAAAGCCGCGATCTCCAATAAAGAGACCCGAGATCACCAAGAGCGGACCCAGGGATAAAGGTGAGCATCTCCATCCCGGGAAGGGGATGAAAAATGCCCTTGACATGGAACGTGATGTGGGGTAAGTAATGGACGGGTGGTCATACCACCCGTCCATCTCGCAATCTTACAAGGGAGCGCTCTTTACCAGAAGAGGTGGTTTCGGTGAGGAAGGAACGCCTTTTCTCCACGGTGAAACCCAAGAAGGTTACCGATGTCGTTTATAGGCAACTTGTCTCTCTCATAGCCACAGGGAGGCTCAAGCCGGGCGAAAAACTCCCTTCAGAGAGGGCAATGGCTTCGGAGATGGGCGTTAGCCGTCAATCCATAAGGGAGGCCATCCACAGAGCAAGGGCAGAAGGCCTCTTGGAGGTGCGTCAAGGAGGGGGTACATTCGTGATCTCCTCCCTGAAGGCCAACCTCAAACCGCCCTTGTCCATCTTACTGGAAGGACAGGCTGAGAACATATTTGAATTCTTGGAAATAAGAAGGCTCCTAGAAGCTTGGTGTGCGGAGAAGGCAGCGGCTCAGGCAACGAGGCAAGACCTCAAGAAGATGAAAGAGCTTCTGGGCCGCATGAGTGAAGTGAGGCCCCCTGAGGATGCATGGGAGAAGGCAGACCTGGAATTCCACTCGGCCATAGCTGCTGCCACTCATAATGTCATAGCCATGCACCTGATGAAGGGTCTGGAAGAGAGTTTCCATGCCTACTTCAGGATGAAGCAATTCACCACTAGGTCTGAAGCAAAGGAAGACCTGCTCAAGCAACACAGAGAAATCTTCGAGGCCATAAGGAAGGGAGACGGCGCGATGGCGAGGGAGAGGATGGTGGAGCATCTCGATTACGTGAGAGAGATGATCAGAAGGGACTTGGAACGAACAATGGGGGACTCCAAAGAGGAAATCTACGGGGTCGAAGAGTCATGAGAGCTGAAATCCTCGGACCGATCGTGCTGCTGATATTTGGGGGGCTCACAACCGCTGTTTCTTCCAAGATGCCCATGGGTACATTGAGGGCGCCTGGTTCTGGAATGTTTCCCGTGGCCCTTGGTGGCCTCTTGATGGTGATGTCGGCCATTGCCATTTTGAGGACCCTTCTGGGGGAGAGGAGACGAAGGGAAGGGGCTACTCGGCTACATATCACGAGGTCCAAAGTGGGCCTCGCTCTGTTGGTAATGATTTTGGTGACAGCGATCCTCAACTGGGCTGGGTACCCCCTGGCGGCATTTCTGATGGTACTGGGGCTCGTGAGGATCTTGGGAGAAAAGGGGTGGGTAACCTCTCTGGTCTTCTCCGTCATGGCTGCTGGGGGAGCCCATCTAGTTTTCGTAACGTGGCTCAAGGTGCCATTGCCCAAGGGTTTCCTGGGCTTGTGAGGTTGGCCCCATGTTGGATTCCCTGAGCCATCTCCTGGAAGGGTTCTCCATAGCTACCACATTGGACAACTTCTTCTATTGTCTCATCGGCGCCATCGTGGGGACCCTGGTGGGAGTGCTCCCAGGTGTAGGTCCCATCGCGGGCATAGCCTTGCTGATTCCCGCCACATTCAGTCTGAGCCACACATCCGCCATCATCATGCTGGCTGGCATTTACTATGGAGCCATGTATGGTGGGTCCACCACATCCATTCTTTTGAATGTGCCAGGAGAGACGGCCTCTGTGATAACTTGCATAGACGGCTACAAGATGGCCCAGCAGGGAAGAGCTGGACCTGCGCTGGCTATAGCGGCGATAGGATCGTTCATCGCCGGCACGTTGGGGATCTGTGGCTTGGTATTTCTCGCCCCTCCTCTGGCAGAGGCTGCCTTGGCCTTTGGCCCTCCGGAGTATTTCTCCCTGATGGTCTTCGGATTCTTGGTCCTGAGCAATGTAACCGGGGGTTCCCTTCTGAACTCGCTTATGATGGCCCTTGTCGGGCTGATTATCGGCTGTGTCGGGATGGATCCCGTGACCGGAACGCCTCGTTTCTCCTTCGGTTCGGCCTCGCTTCTCGGAGGTATAGAGTTCGTCGCAGTGGCAATAGGGCTTTTTGGAATAGGCGAAGTCCTAGCCAATATGGAGAAGGCTGGAGAAGGGTGGGAAAAACCCATTTCAGTCCCTTCCCTCAGGGAGCTTTATCCCACACTGGATGATCTCAAGAGGTCCATTGGCGCGATACTCAGGGGCGCAGCTGTGGGTTTCGGAGTGGGGCTCGTGCCAGGTCCTGCTCCTGTCATAGCGACCTACTCATCGTACATGTTAGAGAGAAAGGTTTCGAGACATCCAGAGAAATTCGGCCACGGAGCCATAGAAGGGGTTGCGGGCCCGGAGTCCGCTAACAATTCTGCCTGCCAAGCGGCGTTCATCCCCCTGTTCGTGCTAGGAATTCCATTCGCCCCCCCTACAGCTATCCTCCTAGGAGCTCTTCTCATCCACGGTATCACTCCGGGCCCCACTTTGATCTCGGAACATCCCCACCTGTTCTGGGGAGTCGTCGCGAGCATGTACATAGGGAACTTCATGCTCCTTCTCCTCAATTTGCCATTCGTGCCTCTTTTCGCGAGTATCCTCAGGATTCCCAAGAACTACCTCATACCATTGATCGTTCTCTTCTGCATTACGGGCATGTACACCGTGAACAATTCCATTTTCGATGTGTGGGTAATGTTGGCATTCGGTCTGGCTGGATATCTCATGAGGAAGGCCTCGTACGAGGGAGCACCTCTCCTCCTGGCCTTGGTTCTAGGACCCAAACTGGAAGTGGCCTTCAGACAGTCCCTGATGATATCCCATGGCAGCTTCGGAGTTTTTGTGAGCAGGCCCATTTCTCTCGCGTTCTTGTTGGGGGCAGCCGTGTTCCTCATGTACCCAGTCCTGAAGGGTGTGGTCAGACTGGCCAGGAAGGAGGAAGGGAAGGGATAAGGGGATTTCAAGCTAGCAACATGCCAGAGCAAAGGAGGAAAGGGTCATGAAAAGGAGAGCGTTGCAATTTTTCATCTTGGGGCTATTTCTCCTCAGCAGTTTGGCAGAAGGAGCCGAGTTTCCCATGAAAGAGGTTCAGATCATCATCCCATGGGCAGCAGGAGGGGCAACTGACCTCATATTCCGGGCCTTGGCAACTCATACTGCCAAGTACCTAGGGAAAGCAGTTGTCATTGTCAACAAGCCCGGCGGTGGAGGGGCCGTTGGGTACACAGAAGGGGCTCAGGCCAAGCCCGATGGTTACACGCTTACGGCTGCGGTGACCCCCCTGACAATCCTTCCCCACCAAGTCAGCACTGCTTTCACTTACAAGAACTTCGAGCCCATTCTCAACGTTGTTAGCGATCCGTCCATGTTTCTCGTTCGTTCGGATGCCCCGTGGAAGACCACTAGGGAGTTCGTGGATTACGCGACGGGGAACCCCGAGATGATATCTGTCGGCAACTCGGGTGCAGGCGGGGGGGTACACCTCGTGGCTGTGGCATTCGAAAAAGCGATCGGGGCCAAGTTCAATCACATACCATTCTCCGGAGGGGGGCCTTCAGTGACAGCCCTTCTCGGGGGACACGTGAATGCGGTTTCGGTATCTCCTCCTGAGGGGATAGAGCATGTGAAAGCGGGAAAGCTCAAGATCATAGCCCTCTTCGCTGAAAAACGGCTGGAAATGTTCCCCGAGGTCCCCACAGTGAAGGAGCAGGGCATTGACTTCGCCATGGGCATGTGGAGAGGGCTGGTTGCGCCCAAGGGAACCCCGCCAGAAGTCATAAAGAAGTTGCACGAGGCCTTCAAAAAAGGAATGGAAGATCCGGCCTTCATCAAGAATGCTAAGGACATGGCGGTCAATCTACACTATCTGGGGCCTGAGGAATTCGGCAAACTCATGGCCCAAGATCACGAATTTTACGGGAAGCTAATAAAGGAGTTGAAGAAATAGACCTAGGAAGGGAGAGAAGCCATGAGAAGACACACTGGAATCCTGGGAGTTGTAGTCGCTTTTTGTTCATCCCTGTTTTACGGCTGCGCCGAGGTCGCGACCTCTTCTCAGCAACCGCAGGAGGGCAAAAGTGTGACGATCCGGGTTACAAGTCCCTTCAAAGCTGGCCACATATTGTGCGATGCCAGTGAGTTCTTCAAAGAGTTAGCTGAGAAGGAGAGTAATGGAAGGATAAAGGTGGAAGTCCAGCCTGGGGCAGGGTCGGAAGAGGAAATAAACGACTGGTGCAGCCAGGGCAAAGTCGAGATGCAGGCAACAGGCGGAAGACCTCTGGAGGTCTTTGCGCCCCAATACTTTTTCTTCAACGCGCCTTACGTGATGAAGGACTTCGATCACTTCATGAGAGTCTGGAATGGACCTCTCGGACAGAAGGCCAGGGCCGCGGTGGAAGAGAAGGGTAACATGGTATACCTAGGCATAGTGTACAGAGGCTTGAGGCAAACAACGGCCAACAAGCCCATCTACACTCCAGCAGACGTATATGGGTTGAAGCTGAGGCTTCCAACGGTCCAGACTTGGATCGCCGTCTGGAAGGAAATAGGGGCTGACCCGGTGCCTATTCCCCTTCCGGATCTCTACAAGTCATTGAAGGAGGGGAGAGCGGAGGCCTCAGAGGGTGACCTGCCCCAGATAGCTTCCTTCAAACTCGACGAGGTGCAAAGGTATCTGATCATCACCAACCACCTGGTTCAAACGGGTGGGATCTTGATAAACAAGACATTTCTAGGGTCCCTCTCCCAGCAGGATCGGTCCATTGTAATGGAGTCCGCCAGGAAGGCCTGTGAGAAGGCCAACCAGAAGATAAAAAGGGGGGAGCTCAATTACCTCCTGGAGCTCCAGAGGAAAGGGATGCAGGTGGTGATCCCCGATGCGGAGTCCTTCAGAAACAAAGGGAGGCCTGCTGTGGAGGAACTATTCAGGAGGGAGTGGCCCGTGACCACTTGGGCAGAAGTCCTAGCTCAGTGAGTTCCAGAAGGGGGGGGCAGAAGCCCCCTGTTTGGGAGCCTCGGGGTTCGATGGAGTGGCCCGAAGAATCTCCAATCGGGAGGAGGATAGTTTGAAGGAAAGGGAACTTGTGCATTCGAGGAAAATGGAAGTGGATGAAGTATCATTGGCGCCGGAGGCTATTCAGGAGGAGATGGGGGAAAAGGAAAGGAGGGTGAGGGAGTTTCTCGAGAGAAACGGTTACAAGGCCGTTCTTTTCAAGAGGCAGGCCAACTTTTCTTGGATGACCTGTGGTGGCCTCAACACAGTCGGTATAACGACAGACCTTGGGGCCACCTCCCTCTTGATCCTTCCTGAGCGCAAGTTCCTGATATCCAACAATATAGAGGCGCCGAGGATGATGGAGGAGGAGGGGGTCGTCCAGAAGGGGTTTGAGGTGGAGGTTTTCGATTGGTACGAGGACAGAGAGGTGGAGATCGTGAAGAAAATAGTCGGGGGACAGAGAATTGCAAGTGACCTCCCCTTCCCTGAAGCCTCCTGCGTCCCAGAGGAGTTGGCAAGGCTTCGCTATTCTCTCACCCCCCAAGAGGTGCTCAGGTACAGATGGCTGGGAAGAAAGGTCTCGGAAATAGTAGAGAAGACCCTCCAGCACACAAGACCGGGAGAGAAGGAATGTGAAGTGGTTGGAAGACTTGCAAGGGGGCTTTGGGAGCATAGGATCGATTACGTGACCCTCATGGCAGCAGCCGACGAGAGGATATTCCGATTCAGACATCCAATTCCCATGGAGAATCCCATCAAGAACTACTTCATGCTCTCGGTCAATGCCAGAAAGTGGGGGCTCATAGTATCCCTGACAAGGTTCGTCCATTTTGGATCTCCGCCCGAGACGCTTCGATCGAGATACAGGGCCAATGTGATCATAGATTGCACCTTTATGGCCGCAACCAAGCCAGGGAAAAAGGCCAAAGAGGTGGTGTCAAAGGGGCTGGAGGCCTATGAAAAACTGGGCTACAAAGAGGAATGGAAGCTTCACCACCAGGGTGGGGCCATAGGGTATACGGGAAGGGATTACAGGGCAAATCTTCAAACAGATGAGATCGTAAGGGAAAATCAGGCATTCACCTGGAACCCCTCCATAACGGGGACCAAAAGCGAGGACACAATCCTGGCTACCAACCAAGGCCCAATCATGATCACTTCGCCTATGATCTATCCAACTATTACGCTCGAGGTGGAAGGACTCCAGTTCACAAGGCCTGACATCTTAGTTCGATGAAGGACATTCCCATGGAGAGACAGAGGATCCTGGATCGCATATTGTCCGAGAGATTGATTCCCGTTGTGAGGGTGGACCGCCGAGAGCAAGCAATGGAGGTCGCAAGAGCTTTGCTCGAAGGCGGATCCCACATAGTTGAGATAACCATGACAGTTCCGGGGGCAAAAGAGGTCATAAGAGAGCTCAGCCAGAGCCTCCCCAATGACGTACACATCGGTGCAGGCACCGTGCTTAACCCAAAGATGGCCTCCGTTGCTGTGGAAGCTGGAGCACGATTCTTGGTGAGTCCCTCCCTGAACGTGGACGTGATAAGACTAGCCCATGAATTGCAAGTGCTCGTAATTCCAGGAGCTATGACCCCAACAGAGATTCTCGCAGCCTGGGACGCTGGGGCAGAGCTGGTCAAGGTCTTTCCTGCCGGACCTTTGGGTGGTCCCCAGTACATCAGGGCCATAAGGGCACCATTTCCAGACATTCGCCTTGTCCCCACAGGAGGGGTCAATCCAGAGAATGCTCGAGAATACATATTGGCGGGAGCAGTTGCTGTGGGAATGGGGGGAGAGCTCGTGGACAAAGGGTGGGTGAGGGAAGGGGCGTTTCATCGGATAGCGGAGAGGACAAGAATCGTCCTGGAGAAATTGGCCTCCCTCTAGAACCTGAGCCGAAAGAGAAGGCTCTGAAAAAACGACCGAGGAAAGGGGGGATGGAAGATCGAGAAAAATGGTAGACACGGGCGATGAGAGGAACTGTAAGGAGAAAGCATCTCGGCACTACATGAGCAAGGAGGGATTCCATGAAGTCGAAAAGAAAAGCGGTTGCATTGGTTCTCGGATTGTCCCTTCTTATTGGCCTCACGGCTCAATCTGTGCTGGGCCAAGAAAAGTATGTGCTCAGGTTCAACCACGTCCTTGGACCCACTGAGCCGTACCATCAGGGATTCCTCAACTGGGCCAAGAGGGTAGAGGAGAGGACGAAGGGAGCACTCAAGATAGAGGTCTTCCACAGTGCGCAGCTCGGAGTCGAGGAGGACATAATAGAGCAGATAAGACAGGGCGCCAACATAGGACAGAACACCGACTCAGCGAGGATGGGCAATTACGTCCCCGGCATAGCGATAATGAACGGGCCTTATTTCGCCGAAACCCTGGAGGAGGTTCAGAAACTCAAGGAACTGCCAACGGTGAAGAAGTGGCTTGATGAGCTAGCGAACAAATACGGATTGAAGGTCCTCTCATTTAGCTGGGTGCAGGGTTATAGGCACTTTTTCACCAACAAGCCGATTCGAAGGCCCGAAGACCTCAAAGGGCTCCGTATAAGGACCCCTCCGGCCCCAATATGGCAGGAATCCGTGAGAGCCCTCGGGGCCACTCCAGTGGCATTGCCGTTCGGTGAGATGTATCCAGCCCTCCAGCAAAAGGTTGTGGACGGAGTGGAACTGGTTTACAACAACATTCCCGCCGGTCGCTTTTACGAAGTGCTGAAGTATGCCAGTGAGACTAGACACATAATGCTGATCAACTTCGAGGTAATAAGCGCAAAGTTCTTCAACAGCCTTCCGACTGAATACCAGAATATATTGGTCGAGGAGTGCGAGAAGGCTGGAATTGAGACCTCCAAGTTGATCCTCGAGAAATTGGAAAAAGAAGTCAAACAACAACTCAAGGACAAGGGAATGGTAATAGTTGAGGACGTGGACCTTGATGCCTTCAGGAAGGCAGGAGAGAAAGCCTATGAGGCTCTCAAAATATCTGAAGTGAAGGCGCAGGTCCACAAGGAGATGGGGAAAAGGTAGACATCTCCCCAAATAGGGGGAAAGGGTGCCTCGACACGGAGGCGGGGCCGCCCTTTCCCTGTCTCCGAAGGAGAGGTGTTTCGCCATGAGGTGGGATGGAATCCGAGAAAGACGGTGCTTGGAGATGGGGGAAGATGGAGAGAATTTACAGGAAGGTGTGTCAATTGGAGTGGGTGTTAGCCAGGATCACACTGTGGAGCATGGTGGTCCTGATATTCACTGCTGCGATGGCCAGGCTTTTGAAAAATCCGATAAATTGGGCTATAGACCTGAGCACGTGTCTTTTTGCTTGGTCATGTTTCCTGAGTGCTGATGTGGCCTGGAGAGAAGGAAAGCTCATGAACGTCGATATCTTGCTCAAGAGCTTGCCATGGAACATTAGGCGAAAGGTCGTACTCGTGAACTATTTAATCATAGCAGCTTTTTTGGTTTACCTAATAGTCTTCGGGCTTTGGCTATCCTACACGACAAGGGCTAGGACCTTCCAGGGGATACCCGGCTTCAGTTATACGTGGGTTACCCTGAGTGTCCCTGTGGGGGCACTGCTCTTGCTGGTGACAACTATACTGAAAGTGAAGAAGCAGTTGGAAGAAAGAGGGAACTCGGGATCCCGAAAGGCCCTCGAGTTTGGGGAGTGAGAAAAGGTGTTGCTCGTGGTCGTAGCATTCCTGTTTTTTTTGGCAATGGGAATGCCCGTTGCCTTCGCCATTGGCATATCGGGATTCCTGTTCTTCCTGCAACACCCGGAACTTCCCATAACCATTCCCATCCAGGTCTCCCTTTCCCAGACTCAAAACTTCGCTCTTCTCGCAATTCCCATGTTCATCCTTGCGGGTAACTTGATGAACGGAGCCGGAATAACCAGGCGGCTTCTGGACCTTTCTGATGTATTGGTAGGCCACATGAGAGGTAGCCTCGCACAGGTGAATGTCCTGCTATCCACACTCATGGGAGGGGTTTCTGGTTCCTGCATCGCGGATGCAGCAATGGAGACGAGGATGCTGGGGCCGGAGATGCTTCGAAGGGGCTATTCCAAAGGTTACACAGTTGCTGTGAACGTGTGGACTTCCCTCATAACCCCCATAGTGCCTCCAGGAATAGGGTTCATCCTGTACGGAACTGTGGGCCAGGTATCCATTGGGAGATTGTTCGCAGGCGGAATCGTGCCAGGCGCGCTTCTGACGATACTTTACATGGTCGCAGTGGCTGTGGATGCCAGGCTCAAGAACTTCGAGCCGGGTAGAAAGGGATTCCCAAGACCAATCGAAGTGGCAAGGACAACTTGGAGGAGTATCTGGGCACTGGTCTTTCCTTTTGCTCTTCTGTTCGGACTCAGAGCTGGTATATTCACTCCGTCTGAGATAGGATCCTTCGCTGTAATCTACGCACTCCTTGTTGGAACCCTTGCCCACAAAGAGCTCACGGTCAAGACCTTCGATGAAGTGGACAGGACCACCACGTCAGATATAGGCGGGGTGATGTTCATAATAGCTCTCTCCGCGATCTTCGGTTACGGCATAGTTCTGGAAAGAATTCCAGAATTGATGGCTATGGCGCTGACGGAGGTGAGTGCAAACAATCCTACAGTCCTTTTGTTTTTGATAATGGCTTTTTTGATAGTTGCGGGCATGTTTGTGGATGGTTCTGTCCTCATTCTAATGTTGACTCCAATATTCCTTCCTATAGCTAGAAAAGCCGGCTTTGACCCGGTTCATTTCGGCGTTATTTTCGTCATGACTATTACGTTAGGGAACATGACACCTCCTGTGGGAGCCGCCATGTATGCCGGTTGCACAATCTTGGATTGTTCGGTCGAAGAATACCTGAAGGAATCTATTTCCTTCTTCATGGCCACCCTCTTTACGATAGCACTTCTGATATTGTACCCGGATCTTTGTCTTTTCGTCCCCAATTTGCTCTTCGGTAAATGAAGGAAGGAGTAGGGCACAGTGGAGGAATGAGAATGAGATTCGATGGAAAGGTTGCTATTGTTACAGGCGCAGCAAGGGGAATTGGAAAAGCGATATGCAGAGGCTTTCTGGAGGAAGGAGCTAGAGTTGCGATGGTGGACATAGACAGCGAAGCCTTGGAGCGGACCCGAGAGGAAATCTCCATTGCTGGAAGGGAGATAATGGCTGTCATTTGCGACGTATCGCAGTATGCGGAGGTTGAAAGGGCAGCCTACCGAGTGATGAAAAATTTCGGCCGTGTGGACGTCCTCGTGAACAATGCGGGCATCATCCGGAGAGGGACTATAGAGACTGTTAGCGAGGAGGATTGGGATAGGGTGATCGCCGTGAATCTGAAGGGGGCCTTCAATTGGTGCAAGGCTGTTGTTGGGGTGATGAAAACTCAAAGGGCTGGGGCTATAGTGAACGTCTCATCAATTGCCGGAAAGATGGGAGATATAACATCTGCCCCTGGCTACGGATCTTCCAAGGCCGGGATTGACGCCCTAACCAAAGGCTTGGCCAGATTCCTAGCTCCTTTTAATGTCAGAGTGAATGGGGTCGCTCCTCACGCGATAGAGACCGAGATGAGCGCCCAATGGTCCGAGGACAGAAGAAAAGAGGTAATATCATCCATACCGCTCGGTAGGTTGGGTAAGCCAGAAGAAGTTGCGAAGGTGGTACTTTTTCTAGCATCCGAGGAGGCATCCTTCATAACAGGCGAGATAGTGGACGTAAATGGCGGGGCCCTCATGGACTGAGTCTTCCGGGGCCAACAAGTGCTCAAATCTCAGAAAGGCTTCCGACCCCAAGGCCGGCCGGGAGGGCCAATCCCTCGGGGGGGGGTAGACTGGTGGAAGTAGTGGGCTTTGGTGGAAAGGAGCTCGTGGTTAAAGAGGAGCAAGTGGCCGAAATTCTCCAGGAGGGAATACCTGAAGAACTTTACAAGGGGAAGAGTGTTCTCGTCCTCACGCCGGATGGGACGAGGACCTGTCCCCTTCCCATGCTCGTGAGGAATCTCAAGGAGAGCCTCGGTGAGGAATGTGAGGCGCTAGATTTCATGGTGGCCCTTGGCACCCATCCCCCTTTGGGGAGGGAGAGAATTCTGAGATTGTACGGGATCGAGAGGGAGGACTCCTGGCCCAAAAGTCGCTTCATGGACCATAGGTGGGATTTGCCGGGGACACTAGTGGAGGTGGGAAGGATAGCTGCCGAGGAAGTGGAGAGCATTTCTCAGGGGCTAATGAGGGAGGAAGTGAGGTTGCAGGTGAATCGCCATCTCCTGGAATATGACCTAGTGATAGTTCTGGGCCCTGTCTTCCCTCACGAGGTTGTGGGGTTTTCAGGAGGCGCCAAGTATATCTTTCCGGGAGTTTCGGGGGGAGGGTTTGTCCATCTCTTCCACTGGCTCGGAGCTCTCATAACTTGCAGGAAGATAATCGGCATAAAGGACACCCCAGTCCGAAAGATGATCCACAGGGCTGTGAAGGAACTTCGCGTTCCAATCTTGTGTATTGCCCTGGTGGTCAAAGAAGATGGCTCTCTGTGCGGTCTGTATGCTGGAGGACTGGAGGAGGCCTGGTCTAGAGCGACGGATCTTTCCTCGGAAATCCATATAGTAGTGAAGGGGGGAAGTTATCAGACGGTTCTCGGCATCGCCCCCCAAAGATATGACGAGCTCTGGACAGCGGGAAAAGTGATGTACAAGCTCGAGCAGGTCGTCTCCCCAGGCGGCACCCTCATAATCTACGGACCCCATGTAAAGGAGGTTTCAAAGACATGGGGCCATTACATCGAGGCCGTCGGATACCATGTCAGGGACTATTTCCTAGCACAGATGGAAAGATTCCAAGGTATCCCGAGAGCCGTTCTGGCTCATCTGACCCATGTCAAGGGAACCGGAATTTACTCTGAAGGGGTGGAAAGCCCAGATGTCAATGTGGTCTTGGCAACTGGTATCCCAAAGGAGGTGTGTGAGAGGATCAACCTGGGTTACACGGACCCATCCTCGTTGAGACTGGAGGATTACAGGGGAAGGGAGGGGGAAGGCATTCTGGTTGTGGAGAATGCCGGTGAGATCCTCTACAAGGCCTTGGAGAGAGGAGGGGTGACACAGTGAGGGAATTCATGTCCGAGGATTTCCTCCTAGGGGGGGAGGTGGCACGTTTTCTCTTCCACGAATTCGCGGAATCCATGCCCATATTCGATTATCACACCCATCTACCCGTGGAAGATATAGCCAACGATAGGAGGTTTGAGAATTTGACCCAACTCTGGCTCTCTTGGGATCACTACAAGTGGAGGGCCATGAGGGCATCAGGAGTTCCCGAAGAGTTCATCACAGGGAGGGCCTCGGACGAGCAAAAGTTCATGGCCTGGGCTGAGACCCTGCCCAAGCTCCTTGGCAATCCCCTGTTCCATTGGACTCACTTGGAACTCAAGAGATATTTCGGGATTTCGGGGAAGGTGCTGTGTCCGGAGACGGCCTCCGAAATCTACAGGATATGCAATGAGCTTTTGAAAAGAGAGGAGTTTTCCGCGAGGCACCTTGTGGCTAGGGCGAAAGTGAAGGTTCTCTTCACCACAGATGACCCCGCAAGCGACCTGAGGTTCCATAGGCTTCTGCAGGAGGACAAAAGCTTCGGTGTGTCCATTGTCCCCACCTTCAGGCCGGATGGAGCGATGGCCGTTCATGAGCCGGAATTTTTCCTGGAATGGATCAACAAATTGGAGAGAGCAGCCGAGGAGGAGATAACAACTTATAGTTCCTTCATCCGGGCTTTGGAGAAGAGACACGAGAGCTTCCACCAGCTTGGCTGTAGGAGCTCGGATCATGCGCTGGAGAGGCCTTATTCAAAAGATCACGATCCCGAGGAGGTAGAGAAAATATTCCAAAAGCTAAGGCACAAGAAGAGGTTATCACCTGAGGAGGAAGCCAAGTTCAGAACGGGTGTTCTAGTAGAGCTTTGCAAGATGAACTTCAGGAGGGGATGGGTCCAACAGTTCCATATAGGGGCCATGAGGAACGTGAACACGAGGGGGTTCAGGCTCCTGGGACCCGACGCTGGGTACGATGCCATGGGGGATGAGCCTTTGGCTAGGGACTTGGCGAGGTTCATGGACCTGCTCCAAGAAGCTGGCGCCTTGGGTAAGACAATTCTCTATCCCATGAACCCGAAGGATGCGGAGGTAATGCTGACAATTGCTGGCTGCTTCCAGGATGGAACCACTCCTGGGAAAATACAGCTGGGTCCACCATGGTGGTTCAACGATCAGGAGCTCGGCATAAGGCATCAATTGAGGCTCATCGGGAGTATGGGAGTCATAGGGGTCTTCGTCGGAATGGTCACCGACTCAAGGAGCTTCCTGTCCTTTCCCAGACACGAGTATTTCAGGAGGATCCTCTGCGACGAAATGGGCGAAGAGGTGGAAAAAGGGAATTTTCCCCGGGATGAGCGCCTTCTGGGAGAGGTCCTCAGAGGAATATGCTACGAAAACGCGCAGAAATATTTCGGGATACACCCCAAAGAGCCATGACATCACACGATTTCAAGGATGGGAAGATCTCGGGATGCCGAATATTGGTGACAGCTACGACATTCGGCATGAGGGATCCCTCACTCCGCAAGGCCTTGGAGGATGCAGTGGAGGAAGTTCGATACAACCCCTTGGGCCGTCCTCTGAAGGCCTCAGAGCTTCAGGGGATGGTGAGAGATATAGACGGGATAATCGCTGGGGTGGACGAGATAAGCGCGGAGGTCTTAGAAGCTGCTCCTAGGCTCAAGGTGATATCCAGATATGGGGTGGGGGTGGACGGCATAGACATTGAGGCAGCCACAAAAAAGGGAATCGTGGTGACCAATACTCCAGGGGCCAATTCATCTGCAGTGGCAGAGCTCACAATCGGCTTGGTGATAGCCTTGGCCAGAAGGATATGCGAGGCATCCAGCTCAACCAGGAATGGGCTTTGGCCGAGGATGGTGGGGATTGGATTGAAGGGAAAGACAGTGGGGCTTGTGGGCTTGGGAAGAATTGGCAAGGAGGTCGCAAGAAGATTGAGGGCCTTCGAATGCAGAGTGCTGGCCTTCGATCCGGCGGTTTCAGAAGAGGAGGCTCGGGAAGTTGGAGCCACAAAGACCGAGCTTTCGGAACTACTTTCGGAGAGCGACATCGTTTCTCTGCACGTTCCTCTTCTCCCTTCGACAAGGGACATGGTGAACGAGGAGTTCATCCGCCTTATGAAAAAGGACGCATTTTTGGTCAATACCGCCAGAGGGGAACTTGTGGACGAAGAGGCATTGCACAGGGCACTGCGAGAAGGGCGGCTCGCAGGAGCAGCACTGGATTGTATGAGGCAAGAGCCTCCCCCAAAGGCTCATCCTCTCTTGGAGATGAAGGAGGTCCTAGTAACTCCTCACATGGGCGCCCACACAGACGAGGCCATGTCCGTCATGGGTTGGATGGCCCTGAGGGCATGCCTTGCGGTCCTCAAGGGACAAAGGCCCGAGAACGTGGTCAATGAAGAAGTTTACCAATGCAGGGAAGGGCTGTGAGCCGGAGAGATTGGTTCTTGGGAATAGATCTGGGGACTGGAAGCTCCAAGGCAGTGGTAGTTGATGAGGATGGAAATGTCTTGGGATTCGGTTCCGTGGAATATGCTGCAGAGGATGTGGAGAGAAAATGGGTTGAGCAGGATCCAGAGATACTCCTCCGAGCGGCGGTGGAAGCTGGAAAGATGGCGTCTGAGGCTGCGGGGGTGCCTCCCCACAGGTGTGCTGGGATGAGCCTCGGAGGGGCTCTCCACACTCTCACCGCCCTGGATTCAGCGGGGAATCCCCTCATGGGGGTCATGACCTGGGCGGACACAAGGGCTGCCGACGAGGCCTTCAGGGTTAGAAAGGAGGGGAGGACCGAAGAGCTGTACCGTGAGACTGGGTGCCCTCCTCACGCCATGTATCCCTTTTACAAGCTTCTGTGGCTCAGGGCTCATAGAAATGAGATCTTCTCCAAGGCCAGCAGATGGGTTTCAGCGAAGGAATACGTGCTTTGGAAGATGACCGGGGAGGTCGCCGTTGATCCGTCTGTGGCCTCGGGATCTGGGCTTCTCCATGTGAGGAGCTTGAGGTGGAGTCGCACCTGCTTGGAAATGGCCGGGGTGAAAGAGGGACAGCTATCCCAACTCAGAAATCCAACAGAGAGACTCGAGGGACTGAGACGAGATGTTGCTGAGGCGATGAGGGTGCACCATCGGGTTCCCGTGTTCCTGGGCTCCTCGGATGCTGTGAATTCGAGTCTAGGAGCTGGGGCAGTGGGGAAGGGACAGGCCACCTGTATGGTAGGGACAAGCGGGGCGTTGAGAATAATATCTCGCGAGCCCCTTCTCGATCCAAAGGTCAGGACTTGGTGCTATGCCATTGGTCCGGAATACTGGCTAGTTGGGGGCGCCATAAACAATGGAGGTGTAGCACTATCCTGGCTGAGGGACCTATTCAACACTGCCATGTCCCTTTCGAGAAGGAAAGAAACCCTGGAAATGGAAGACCTTATGAGGCTTGCCGAGCAAGCTCCCACTGGGGCGGGTGGTGTCGTGTGTTTGCCGTTCCTAGCGGGCGAGAGGAGTCCCAATTGGAACTCCCATGCGAGCGGAGCCTTCATCGGTCTCAGACTCGAGCACGGGCCGCAGCACCTCATTCGAGCCGTCCTGGAGGGAGTTGGCTACAGGCTGAGAAGCATAATGGAGGCCCTGCAAGAGATGGACATTTCCATCAGAGGGGCCTCGGCCTCAGGGGGATTCACCAGGTCCTCCCTCTGGCTCCAGATAGTCTCTGATGTCCTAGGCATCGATCTCAATGTCCCCAAGTGGGGGGAGACATCAGCGGTGGGTGCTGCCTTTTGGGCAATGTTGGGAGCTGGAAGGGTGAAATCCATAGAGGAGTTCTCCTCAATGGTGAAGATAGGGGAGAGATTCTCCCCTATCCAAGAGAACAGGGGTCCTTATGAGAGAACCTACGCCGTTTACAAGGAGCTCTACAGCGCCCTCGAGCCCAGTTTCCAGGAACTCTCCAGGATCAGGGGGAAGACATGAATTCAGCCTCCGTTATCCACTGATGGCAAGTAATAGGATGCAAAGGAGAGCGATCCCCATGGGAAAGGACAGGAGCAATTCTGTGTGGAAACTCGAGGGAAGGACCATAGTCCTCCCCGGAGGATCTGGAATGCTGGGCAGGGAAGTCTTCAGGGCTCTCATCGAGTGCGGGGCCAAAGTTGCTGCCTTGGTGAGGGATCCCTCAAAGGCAGGATTCCTGAAGGATGAGATGGCAAAGGGTCCCGGGAAAGGGATGATCCTGAAGGCAGATGTCCTGGATAAGGAAAGCCTGGTTGAGAGCAAGGAAAGAATTTTAGGGGAGTTCGGAGAAATTTACGCGCTTTTGAATTTCGCGGGAGGAAATGTACCAGAAGCCACAACGAGCCCGGAAAGGAGTTTTTTTCAATTGGAGGAGCTTGCCCTCAGGTACACCATAGACTTGAATCTCATGGGCGCGATCCTTCCATGTCAAGTTTTCGGCAAAGCAATGGCTGAAAAAGGAGAGGGGGTCATAGTGAATGTGGGCTCCATGGCTGGATTCAGACCCCTTACTAGGACCGTGGCATATAGCGCCGCCAAGGCTGCACTGGCCAATTTCACTCAGTGGCTCGCAGTTCACATGGCCATGGAATATTCCCCGGGGATAAGGGTAAATGCCATTGCCCCTGGCTTCTTCCATACAAAGCAGAACCATTACCTCCTTTTCGACGAGTCTACAGGGGGGCTGACCCCGAGGGGAAAGGCCATTCTGGCCCACACCCCCATGGGGAGGTTTGGATCCCCAGGAGACCTGGTGGGGGCAGTGCTTTGGCTCCTCTCCCCTTTATCCTCCTTCGTGACGGGAGCCGTGATACCGGTGGATGGGGGTTTCTCGGCTTTTAGCGGAGTATGAGGGACAGAGGCACAGAGAAAGAGTGGGAACCAGAGGCAGGAGGAGAGAAACCGCTGATGGGCTCCGAGGCCCAGCCTTGGGAAGGCGGGGTTGGGGATGCAAGACATGAGCCCCTTTGGCTCAATACCAGTCCAGGAGGAAAGAAGGGATGGCTGGCAAAATTAAGGTCGGCATAGTGGGCGCTGGTTATGCGGCCCAATTTCACTTCGAGGCCTACAAGAGGGTTATTGGGGTCCCAGTAGAGGTAGTTGGGGTCACTTCCCTCACAGAGGAGAGCAGAGTGAGATTCGCATCGAAAAGGGGAATAAAGGCCTTCGACTCTCTGCAGGAGATGTTGGAGGAAGTTGATCTAATTGACAATTGCACTCCTGGTTATGCTCACGAATCCATTACAGTCCAAGCCTTGGAGGCCGGGAAACATGTAATAGTCGAGAAGCCTTTTACTGGCTACTATGGACCTCGAGGGGATGAGAGCTTCAGGGGCAACCTCTATCCCAAGGAGCAAATGCTCGAGGGAGCAGTGGCTAGCTCCAAGAGGATGATCCAGGCATGGAGGAAAAGTGGAAAGAAGCTGTGCTACGCAGAGAACTGGGTATATGCGCCGGCAGTGCAGAAAGAGGCCGAGATTCTCGAGAAGACGAAAGGGCAGATCCTGTGGGCTCTAGGGATCCAAGCCCATTCGGGAAGCGGATCACCCGCCTACGGCATATGGCGTCTGTCGGGAGGAGGGTCAGTAGTCGGAAAGGCCTGCCACCCCCTCTCCGCGATTCTCTACCTGAAACAAATAGAGGGAAAAGTGCTCGGGCAGAAGGCTGTGAGGCCCAGGACAGTGAGTGCGAGAGTCCATGAGATAACTCGAAACCCGTCCTATGTGGACAAAGGGTTCCTTCGAACAGATTACCTGGACATAGAGGACTTTTGCCAGCTCCATGTGGTTTTCGATGACGGAATGGTAGCCGATGTGTTCGCATCCGAGATAGTGATGGGTGGGGTTTACAACCGTCTCGAGATCTTCGCTAACAATCACAGAGCGAGATGCAACCTCAGTCCCAATAACGCGATGGAACTTTACAACCCCAAAGAAGAGCAGCTTTCAGAAGTCTACATAATGGAAAGACTGGGCACCAAGCAGGGCTGGTCCAATCCCGCCCCCGATGAGAGCTTCATGTTCGGTTACCCCCAGGAGATCCAGGACTTCGTGGAATCCATATGGAATGACAGAGAACCCAAGTCTGGGGCCCTTTTGGCGAGCGACACGGTTTCCGTTCTCTACTCGGCTTATGTATCGGCGGAAAGGGGAGGGCAAGAGGTGGAGGTGTTGCTGGAAGATGGATTGTGAGGGCTCAGGGGATTGACTGGGCCATGCCAGGGTATTATGCTCGAACCTTCGGCTGGGATCTATTCCATGTGAGGAGGTGAAAACTTGCTCGATTCCCATCAGAGAGCCTGGAACGAGAAGGTTGCGAGGAAGATAATCGCAGAGCTGGAGAAGCGCAGAATGGAGGGGAGCTACGCTGCCACGGTGGAGCAGGCCCGCTCGGAGATCCTGGCCATGATCCCCGAGGGCTCCACTGTATACAGGTGTGGATCCATGACCCTAGTGGCTATGGGCCTGTGGGAAGAGGTGGCAAAGATAAAGGGGGTCAAGGTCATAGATCCCTTCGAGCCCGGAATACCTCCGGAGGTGTCCTTTTCGAGACGTAGGGAGGGCCTTCTCGCTGACATAATGATCAGCAGTTCCAATGCTATCACCCTCGATGGCAAGCTGGTCAATTTGGATGGCATGGGGAACAGAGTCGCAGCGATGATTTTCGGGCCCAGGAAGGTGATTCTGGCTGTTGGAATGAACAAAGTGGTATCCAGCGTGGAAGAGGCCATGGCCAGGGTGAAGCACTACTCTGCGCCCGTGAACTCCATAAGACTGGGTTTCAAGAACCCATGCGTCGAGACGGGACTTTGCGCCGATTGCCGTTCGCCACAGAGGATATGCAATACCTGGGTGATAATTCAAGGACATATGGTCCAGGGCCGCATACACGTGAAACTCATAGGGGAAGATCTGGGCTACTGAGGCTCCATCGTTTCATTGGCCACATTCAATGGAAGCTTTGAGGGCATCCTCGCACGAGCCAATGGCATTTTCTGCCTCTGCTCTGACATCCTCGAGAGTCTTTGCCCCCTTTGCTTTCCGGGCGTACTTTATGGTCTCCTCAGCATATTCCTGGGCATCCTTGCATTCACATTGGGATGCTGCCTTCAGGGTGTCTTGGGCTGCCTTGAGGAGATTCTCCGCGTAAAATCTAGCATCTTCTAAGGAATCGGCATGGTAAAGCCTTTTGGCATGGGTGAGGCAATTACTCGCGAACTCTTCAGCCCTCTGGCAGGGATCCATTGCCCAAGCCTGCACCCAGAAACACAGAACCAGGCCCCCCACAATCCGAGGCAACCTCATAAGACCCATGACCACCTCCCGTGATGGAACCTCCCAAGGAGTTTATCAGCGGTGGAATTCTCTCGCAAGTCCAAAGCCTTTGACCGGCTTTTTCGCCCGAGGTGACATCTGGCCATCCTCCCGGGTGGAGTCTTCTTGTCTCCTCATCATGAAACATTTCTTCATGCGGCCTTGATCCCTCGTGGCGCTTCCCTTACCATCTCCTTTCGGATATCCTTCTTCTTCTGGCTTTCACGGAAGGCTCCTTGGGGATGGGAAAAGATGCATGATGGGAGGTAAGGGGAGTGGGCATATCGGAAAAGATAGCATCTTACTTGGAGAAGGGTTCGTGGATCAGAAAGATGTTCGAGGAAGGGGCTAGGCTCAAGGCCCAGTTCGGGGAAGAGAACGTCTATGACTTCTCCTTGGGGAATCCCCCAGAAGAGCCGCCTCCGGAATTCGCCCGCGAGATCGAGGGGCTTCTCAGGAGGCCAGGCATCCACAGGTACATGTCCAATGCGGGATTTGAGGAGGCTAGAGAGGCGATAGCCCAAGTGGTTTCGGAGGAAGCTGGACTGGAGGTGAAGGCAAGCCATGTGGTCATGACTGTGGGGGCTGGAGGGGCTTTGAATGTGGCCCTCAAGGCCCTCCTTGACCCTGGAGAAGAGGTCATAATAATAGCGCCATTCTTCGTGGAATACAGATTCTACGTGGACAACCATGGTGGAGTCCCTGTTGTGGTGAGGAGCAAAGAAGATTTTTCTCTGGATCTCGATGCCTTGGATAAAGCCATAGGCGAGAAGACCAAAGCAATAATAGTCAATTCTCCCAACAACCCTACGGGGGTCGTTTATTCCCAAGAGCAAATGGGAGACCTGGGATCTCTCCTGAGGGAGAAGGGTAAGGCTTTGGGAAAAGACATCTACCTCATCTCCGACGAGCCATACAGGAGGCTCCTTTACGATGGTATCGAATATCCCCACGTCTTCAAATATGTGGACAATGCAATAATAGCTACTTCCCATTCCAAGGACTTGGCCCTAGCTGGAGAGCGCATTGGGTATCTGGTGGCAAGCCCCAAGTGTGCGGACCTGGGAAGGCTCATGGAAGCCCTGGTTTTCTGCAATAGGACCCTGGGCTTCGTCAATGCTCCAGCGATGATGCAGCTCGCTGTAGCCAGGCTCCAAGGGGTCACAATAGATGTGTCATCCTACAAGGAAAGGAGAGACTACCTTTATGGGATGCTCACCTCCCTGGGTTTCCACATGGTCAAGCCCCAGGGCGCATTTTACCTATTTCCCAGATCCCCCATAGCCAATGATGTGGCTTTCGTGCAGGCGGCCCAAAGGAGGCGCATTCTCGTTGCCCCTGGAACTGGATTTGGTTGGCCCGGCCATTTCAGGATCGCGTACAGCGTTCCGATGGAGGTCATAAAACGCTCGGCCAGTGCCTGGGAGGAACTGGCCCGGGAGTTCTCCCTAGACAAAGGTTGAGGGACCCAGAAGGACCTCCTTTCACACGGTCTCTGCCAGGGCCATCTTGGCCAAGGTGAGGCCCACGATGGTCTTGGCATCTTTTATCTCTCCGTTTCTTATCATCTCGAAACTCCGATGGAATGGAACCGAGTGGACAGCTATCACCTCGTCCCTGTCCAGATTTTGGTTTGCAGGCCTCAATTGGGTGGCCAAGAAGATGTGAATCCTCTCGTCGGAGTACCCAGGGACCGGCACCATTTGTCCCAGCTCCTTCATCTCCATGGCCTCATATCCGGTCTCCTCCACGAGCTCTCTTTTGGCGCATTGGATGGGTTCCTCCTTGTCCTTGAGGGTCCCTGCCGGGATCTCCCATATGAACTCCCCCACTGCATGCCTATACTGGTGCAAGAGGAGCACCTCTCCATTGCCTGAAAGGGCAACGATAGCGGAAGCCCCTGGATGCCTCACGACTTCCAAGGAGGTCCTGAACCCGTTGGGCAAAGTGAGATCCTCCTGCACGAGCCTGAAGACCTTTCCCAGGTGAATCTCTCGGATTCCGTGCACCAAAGCGTGCCTTGTCTCCACTGCCATCCTCTGAGCTCCTTTTTTTGACCCATGATACACGCATAATCGAGCGGAAGGCCAGATCCAAAAAAGACATCCAGCCACCTCTCCCTCGGGGATGCTATCCTGACGAGGCAATCTGTGTGAGACAGAGGTGGTGAAGGGAAGCTCCTTCCCTTTATTGAGTTGGAAGACCTTGGGCATTAAAATCACGTAGGCAAGTTTGTTTCCATTGAGGTGGGACGAAAAAAGAGGCCAAGAGGAGAAGACTATGGAGAAAGTCAGGGTCCGTTTCCCTCCTTCCCCGACTGGTTATCTCCACATAGGAGGGGCCAGGATCGCCTTATTCAATTGGCTCTTCGCTAGGAAACACGGGGGCGTTCTCGTATTGCGGATAGAGGACACGGACGTCGAGCGTTCCACTAAGGAGGCGGTCCAGGAGATCTTGGATGGCCTCACTTGGATGGGCATAGATTGGGATGAGGGCCCATACTTCCAAAGCGAGTTTGCGGAAGAGCACAGACAGGTTGCGAGAAGGCTCCTCGAGGAAGGACACGCTTACCGATGTTTTTGTCCCAAGGAGCTTCTGGAGGCGAAAAGACAAGGGGCCATGAGGCTCCACCAGTCCTATCAGTACGATGGAACTTGCAGGAATCTTCCCGAGGATGAGGCCGAGGAGAGGGAAAGAAGGGGCGAGCCATTCGTCATAAGATTCAAGGTTCCAAGGGAAGAGGGAAGCGTTGTGTGGAAGGACGCAGTTTTCGGACTAGAGGAGAGGGCTTACAGGGATATAGAGGATTTTGTGATCCTGAGGTCCAATGGAAGCCCAGTGTATCTCTTGTCCAACATGGTGGATGATCACAGAGACAGAATCACCCACGTCATAAGAGGCCAGGACCACAGGGCCAATACGCCGAAACAGGTGCTTCTGTATCGGGCCCTTGGGTGGGAGGTGCCCCTTTTTGCCCACATCTCCCTTACCCTGGATCCCAAGAGGAGAAAGATTTCCAAGAGAATCCACGGGGACGTCGTCACGGTTCGATATTACAAGGAGAAGGGATTTCTCCCGTGGGCATTTTGTAACTTCATAGCCCTTTTGGGATGGTCACCCGGAGACGACCGGGAAATCCTCTCCAGAGAAGAGCTCATAGAGGCCTTTTCCCTGGAGAGGCTCTCGAGGTCAAATTCCATCTTCAACTACGATCCAGAGGACCCGAGGCTTATAGCAGACCCCAAGGCCCTGAACATCAATGCCCACTACATAAGGACGATGGCCCTCGAGGATCTCGTGCCCCATGTAAAGGCGGAACTGGAGGCCAAGGGTCTATGGGATCCTTCATACGAGTCCGAAAGACGCGATTGGTTTATGAGGACCGTGGACCTTATAAGGGCTAGGTTCTTCACACTGGAGGACTTCTCCACCCAGGGGAGGGCCTATTTTTCAGATGAATATCCCATAGACGAGAGGGCTTGGAAGAACCTCACAGCTCACGAGAGCATCCCCCATTGGCTGGAGGAAATTGCATCGAGACTAGAGGCCTTGGAGTCATTCGATCCCGAGGCCGTAGAGAGGGTGATTCGAGATTCAGCTAGCGAGTGGTCAGTGAAAGTTGGTCTCATAACCAACGCAATAAGGGCAGCGGTGACGGGACAGACCGTGGGACCTGGCCTTTTCGACGTATTGGTGCTCGTAGGGAAGAATAGGGTTATCGGGAGATTGACAAAAATAGCAGGCAAGCTGAAGGAAGGGAAAAAGGGCCCATGAGGGGAGAAGAGAAGGCCGGATTTTGGAACAAGTTGGAGGACGAACTGAGGCTTCTGGAGGCTCAGAAGGAGGATATCCTGGAGGATGAGGAGAGAGTTCCTTGTGCTGACCAGTCGTGCATTGGGTCATTGGGGCCAGATGGCAGATGCAGGGTGTGCGGACTGGGGGGAGGAGAGATTCCTGCACAGGATGAAGGGAAGAGGTCTGGAGATATCGAGGCATCGGAGGATGAGGAAGAGGAAGCCTTGGATTTGAGCGACAGGATTCCCTGCCCCGACGAGAGCTGTGTGGGCACTATAGGGGAGGATGGATGTTGTAGGATCTGCGGTCTCAAGGCTTCTCACTGAGGAAGGGGGGCGAGGGTCCAATGGACGGCTATCACGGCCATTCCACGAGAAAGGGGAGGGTCAAAAGGGACTGCGTGTGTCCGTTTTGTGGCCAATATAGGCCATTTTGCTGGAGGTGCCCATGCGGATTCAGGATGTGTTCCTCTTGCATGGAGGAGAACCTGTGGGGAATGACTTGCAATCAGGTGGTTTGGACCTGTCCTGACTGCGGGAGGCAAAGGCCATTTGGAAACCAATGAGGGGACTGGAGGGCCTGTGATGAGTTTGAGGAAGCTTCACGATCCATCCCAGGGGCCCATGAAGGTAGTGGGATTCATGTCGGGGTCTGGGACCAATATCAGAAAGATAGTCGAGCACCAGAAGAGATTGGAGAAGGCGATGGGCTCTTCTCCCTTCGTGGTAGTGGCCCTCTTCTCGGACAGGGCAGAGAGCAATGCGCCCCTAATAGGAAAGGAATTCGATATTCCGGTGGTGATAAGGGATCTCCAAGGGTTCTGCAAGAGAAGAGGGGTCTCTCGAAGGGATATGGGGGCAAGGGAGGAGTTCGACCGCGAGACCGTGAGGGCCCTGTCTCCTTTCGGGGCCAAGGTGGCAGCTTTTGGCGGGTACATGAGCATAGCTACAGCGCCCATCATGGAAGCTTTCTTGGCCGTCAATGTGCATCCTGCGGACCTCTCCATCGAGAGAGAAGATGGGAGAAGAAGATTCACTGGAGATCACGCAGTCAGGGATGCAATTTTGGCGGGGGAGAAGTACCTCAGGGCCTCCACCCACATAGTGGAGCCTCTCGTGGATGAGGGAAGGCTCTTGATGATATCTCCGCCTGTAGAGGTGGTGCTTCTTGACACCTGGGACCTCAAAAGAGAGGAGGATCTGCTAAAGGCCGAAAGCCTCAATCAAGAGAGACTCAAGGAGAGGGGAGATTGGGTGGTCTTTCCGAGGACCATCGAGGATATAGCCCTCGGGAAATTTGCTCAGGACGAAGATGGAAACCTCTACTATAGTGGAACTCCCATCCCCAAGGGCCTGAAATTGGAGGAGGAAACCCCTTGACCCTCCCCCATTTGCGGGAAGAGTTCCACAAGCCAAAACTCAGGATTCCGGGCACCATCAAGGCGGCCTCAGCAAGGCAGCGAGCCAGTTTCGAGCCTCAGCCACATCTTCCTCCCCCCTCATGACGAAGGTGGGACGAGATGTTCTCCTCTCGTCTTTCTCGAGGGGACAGGAAGTGGGACATCCGCATACAACGAGGAGCGCCACTATACCTGGGTTGTCGTACCTGACAGGCTTGAAGCCTATCTCGCGGGCAAGGGCCTCCACAGCCTCGGTCCGATCATAGGAAGGGTTGCATCCTCCGCAATATCTGACTCCGATAAGAACTTCTCTTCCGCACCCCAATTGGAGCCCCCTCGCCCTAATTGTCCCAAAGAGCCAGTGACTTGGAGGGCCAAAGCCCCAAGGCCTCAGGCCCCATCTGTTTAGTAAAAGCAAGATCCGGGCCAAAACTGAAGCCCGAGCTCGTGTTCGCATCCAGTTCCGGGCGTCTCCCAACATCCCATGGACTTAGCCAAAACTTTCCGCGGATTGTGAATGGGGCGGGCTTAGCTCGTCCACTTTTTTTCCCAAAAATCAGCCTTGGGAGGCATGCCACGGGGGAAGAGTGGGGAGGGCAACTGCGCATCCCTCCCCGACGATATGACCATCAGGCCGAACGCACCTGGATCTTGCGGGGTTTGGCCTTGGTCACCTTTGGCATGATGACCTTGAGAACCCCGTGGGACATCTCAGCGCTTATCTTTTCCTGGTCCACTATCTCCGAGAGCACGAATTGCCTGTAATAGCCCCCCTCCCTGTATTCCCGGTACACTGGTGTCATCCCCTCAGTGTGGGTCTGAAGGGCATGGCCCTGCAAGGTCAGGACATTGTCCTTCAAGTCTATCTCAACTGCTGAGCTGTCAACCCCAGGCATATCAGCCAGAAGCACCAGTTCGCCCTCTGTCTCGTATATGTCCACGGCCGGGGAGAAGTAGGGCACGCCCCTTGTCCCTTCGGCCCTAGTCCTTGCGGCCTCTTTCTTCTCGGTGGGTCTCAGTTCCTTCTCCGTCATTTCCCTCACCTCCCCTATGTCTGGGAATCAGTCAGCGCTCTTCACCTTTATCTGTCTAGGCTTCACGTCCTCAGCCTTGGGAAGGGTCACATACAGGATACCGTGACGGCTCGTTGCCTCGACCTTGTTGGGATCCACCCTGTCGGGCAGGCTCACTACCCTGCGGAAAGAACCGTATTCCCTCTCTCTTCTGTGGTAATTGGCCTTTTCCCCGCCATCTTCTTGCTTCCGCTGGCCTCTCAAGGTGACTGACTCCTCGGTCACGGTAATCTCCACATCTTCTGGCTTGACCCCAGGAAGTTCCGCAGTGAGAACATAACGGTCCTTGTCCTCATAGACGTTCACTGGAGGAAATACCCCGGTCCTTTCCCTTGTGAACACCCCACCAAATCCTTCCTGGAATATCCTGTCTATCTCGTTTCTGAGCCTTTCCATCTCGGCAAAAATGTCATTCATCGGTCTTTGAAATCTTATCACAGCCATCTCCATCCCTCCTTTCTCATCGAGGGCGCGCCCCATTTGCTTTCATGCTATGAGTAAGCACGCCCATGGACCTTGTCAAGGGAAGAGAAAAGAGTGGAGAACTCATGGCCTCACAGGATCCCTGCCAACAAGAGGAAAGCCGTTGCTGAGGCTATCCCGATCCTGTAGTAGCCGAAAATCTCCAGACCATGCCTTTCCAGGTATCCCACCATCCATCTCACAGCCACAACGGCCGAGATCATCGAAGAGAGAAAGCCCATTGCCATGGGAGCTAGCTCCAGGAACTCCACCATCACTGACCAGTGCTTGACCAGGTCGAAGAGGCTCGCTGCAGCGAGGGTCACCAGGCCCAAAAGAAAGCTGAACTCCACGGCAGCTTTCATTGACAGACCACAGAGGAGGCCTCCCACAATGGTCGCGAGGCTCCTGCTTACCCCAGGCCACATGGCCAAGCACTGAAAAAGCCCTATAAGCAAGGCCGCCTTCAACTGAAGCTCTTCCATGGGTCTGCCCCTTTTGGGCACGATCCTCGAGACCAGGAAGATCCCCAGGCCTCCTCCGAACCATGCGACCACGATGGGCCATGGGCCAAAAAGATAGTGCTTTATGGTCCTTTCCAAGAGAAGTCCCAAGAGGGCAGCTGGAAGGAAGGCAGCGCACAACCTTATGGCCAATTGGAATCCTGCGGGATCTCTCCCCAGAGCTCCCAATGCCATGGACCAGATTCTCCTCCTGTACAGGAGCAAAACGGCTATTATCGCACCTCCTTGAATACTTATGGCATAAGCATCGGAAGCCTCCTTCTTGGAGGGAGAAGAGGCCCCCTCTGACCCCCTGGGTGCCACTCCCATTACCCTTTGGGCCAAAAGAAGATGTCCTGTGGAGCTAATGGGGAGGAACTCCGTAATCCCCTCCACTACCCCCAGGATGAGAGCCTGCCCCAGGGTCATGTATTCTCCTTTGGGAGGAGAAGCTTCTCGAGGGCTCGCCCCTGTCTCCACTTTTGGCCAGCTCCAAACTTGGAAAAGGTGAGAGAGGAGAATAAATGCCAGGATTTTTGCCCAAAACCGAGGGAACATCTCACCTCCTAATCCTCGGGATGGGAGAGGCTCCCAAACTCTCCCGAAACGAAAAGCCAAATTTGCGTAAGTATACCCAACTTGGCCCAAAAGGGAAAAGCCATGGCTTCCTACTCTCACCCACTGAGCTTCGAAAATGGCGATACCTCCCTCGAGAAGATAAGTCCCCGATCTTGTGAGATCCGCGCTTATCGTGAGAGGGATTTTTCCAGTTGATATCCAGAGATTGTCCATCTTCCCCCGAGTCGTGATAGCCAATGGGAGGAAAGGAGACTGGCGCTCTGGCCAGAAGCTCCCCCAGGTATACTTGGGTGAGGAAGGTGGGGTGGCTTTCATTTGCCGGCCAAAGGGGGTGTGTTTGTGGATGTCAGGATGGGTCTTTCTACGGAGAGGGAAGATGGTTTATAATTTATGAGCTTTCCCTTTGGGCCGTTAACTCAGTCAGGTAGAGTATCTGCCTTTTAAGCAGAGAGCCGCTGGTTCGAATCCAGCACGGCCCAAGGAGAAAAGATCAGTGTCCCCATCGTCCAGCTAGGCCCAGGACACCGGTCTTTCAAGCCGGCAACACGGGTTCAAATCCCGTTGGGGACGCCAAAGAGGAGGAAGAGGCCCCACAAGGGGCCTCACCTTTTTCACCCAAGACGATCGGTAAAGCCCCCGCCATGTTGAACCTGTCCCTGTTCAAGTCCCTTTCTTTTTGTGGAGGAGGAGGCCCAAAGGGCCCAAATGCGCTTCTCCCTCCCTCTCGATCCTTTAGGTCATCTGGATTGGCCCCCTTTTTCTTCTAGAAGGCGAATTCCCTCCAAAGGGCGGGCCCCGGGACTGCAGGTAAAGCACCGGCTTGACCGAAGGGGGAAGGGGATGGGAAGGAGGGTGGGGCCCTTGGATTTTTTTGGGCCGGGGTTTGTCGGCCAATTGGAGGTGCGGAGTTGCCACAGGCCTCATCTTGGGAGAAGATATCCCCGGATTTCCATTTTATGGCGCGCAGGCAGAAGGGCGTGGAGAAATTCTCATGAGCGAGAGTTCAAAGGAAAAGGGAGAGGCGACCTTCTTCGTCTTGGAAGAGGTCCATGACTCCAGGTTCCCCTATCGTCTGACCATAAGAAAAGGAGACAAGGTCCTTCTGGGGCTCAGGGTCCAGGACAGGTGGCCGGGCCAGAGAGGAAACGTGTTTTGCATCAGGGAGGAGAGGGGCTCATGGATCTCGCCTCACAAAGAGCTCGAGAGAGTTCCAATCTTGCTCATGAAGAGGCTGGGCAAAAGGCTCTCCCTGGTCCTGGATAGGGCCCAAAGGAAAAGGTGCGACTTTCTCTTCCTCACCAAGAAATACAGGACCAAGGAGGGGGAATACGAGCAAATCTTCTGGCGAACCCAGAAGGCCCTCACAAGCCACAGGACAAGGGCAAAGCTGAGTACATCCGGGGCGTGTTCCATCAACATCTTGGTGGATACCTCGGAAAGGTACCCCTGGAAGTTCCAAGGTTGCCAGGTGACGAGACAAAAGCTCCCTGTGGGGGATTATGCATTGGCTGGCGAGAAAGGGGAGCTTCTGGCCATTGTGGAGAGAAAGACCATGGAAAATATGCTCACGGACTTCGCTAAGATGCCCGCTTTCCACCAGCAACTTTCGGAGCTCTCCTCTTACAGACATTGCGCCTTGGTAATAGAGGCCAATTACGCTGATTTCCTCAACCCAGCCAAGGTTCCTTATTGCAGGCCTTCCTTCGTATCCATGGCCATAGCGGAGATAAGTGCCCTCCACCCTGGACTTTTGGTCGTCTTCGCTGGAAACAGGAAATTGGCCCAGGAGTGGACTCTGAGATTCTTCCGGGCCGTACAAGCCCATAGCCTCGACAAGCCCCATCCAAAAGTGGCAGAGGTGCTCGAGCATTACGGTAAGTCCATGGAGGAAGATCCAAATGGGGCTCCATCAGCCAAAGGGACCGAGGATTAAAGGGCCTCACCTGCCGAGCACTCCAAAGGACTCGCCCCGTGCACCCTAGTTGCGAGGCCTGAGGCGTGCCAAGGCATTTGAATGTTTTGAAAGGGTTACCCCGGAAGGAGGGTCATCCGTGGGACATGTGCACTGGCGAACCTCCTGCGTATCCTCGCGCTCGTCTGGGGCTCGCCCATCTGCCAGGTGGCACGCTCGGGAGATGGTGACCTTAGGGGCCCGATGGGCCATGGTCTGGCCCGTTCCTCGGGGGAGAAACAAGGAGCTAATCTCTCGACAATATCTCGGAGAAAATCGGCTTTCGGCCACTCCGCATTGTACCCCTTCAGGCAATCCTCTTTAGGCAAGCTTCCCGCGGAGGGGTGGCCCCGCACGCCCGCAACGACGGAATTGGCCTCGCCGGGGCATGTCCCCATTTGGCCACCAGGTATTCGTTTGGCCCCGATGATCATGTTATGCCCCGGCTTGCGTACGGCCTTGCCACCCGGACGCGGAGACCGCGTCCCT
>Ga0315298_1001247_pt1 | contig 47678 bp, 48 predicted proteins | sample WHS_1_MG_FD_203077 | JGI IMG/M metagenome (GOLD analysis project Ga0315298, IMG submission 203077) | Extremophilic microbial mat communities from Washburn Hot Springs, YNP, Wyoming, USA - WHS_1_MG | ecosystem: Environmental > Aquatic > Thermal springs > Hot (42-90C) | place: USA: Wyoming...
GCCGTGGCGGATGCGGCAGAAGCGGCAAACACGGTCAATGCGGGCGGCAAAAGTTTGCCGCCCGCGCACCGCAAACCGGGCGATGACCAGGCAACGCCGTCCGCGTCCCCGCCCGCTGCGCCGCTGGCGGCGGCTCTGGCCGTGCTGCCTGCGGCGAGTGCCGCAGCGTCGGCAGCCGCCAACGCCCCCGCACCGCAGGCTTCTGCCGCGGCTGACGCAGCCGTCGTCGCCGGATTGCACGCGCGCAGCGACGCCGCAGTCGCCCCGGCGGGCAGCCCCCCCGCTGGGCAAAACAATCCGCTGACGCAGGCCGCCGGACACATGGAGGTGCCGCATGGGGCGCAGGACGCGGCGTCGGCCATCGCGGCCGCCGCGACGGCTGCGTCTGACGGGCCACGGCAGGCCGTCGCCACGTCGCTTGCCGCCGTGTCGCTGCCCAGCCACCTGACCCCGGAGAGCGCCGTGCAGCAGCCTGCTGCAGCGGCCTCCGGGCAGGGTGTGCCGGGCGCGGCCGTCGTCCTGCCGCCCTGGGTGGCGAGCACGCAGCCGGCGCCACAGCCGGGCTGGGTGGCGACGGTGCCCGCGCATGTGTCCAGTCCCGACTGGGGACAGGCGATGAATCAGCAGGTGCTGATCGCCGCGCAGGGGCAGCAGCAGTTCGCCACGCTGCACCTCAATCCGCCGCAGCTCGGGCCGCTGGAAGTGCATTTGCAGCTGCACGACGGGCAGGTCCAGGCGCAGTTCGTCTCGCCACACGCCGTGGTGCGGCAGGCCGTGGAGGCGGCGTTGCCGCAGTTGCACGATTTGTTCAGCGGCGCCGGTTTGGCGTTGACGCAGACTTCGGTCGGCGCGCAGGGTCAGCACGGTCAGCGCCCGCCGCAGGGTCGCGCGCAGCCGACCGGTGCGGTGACGGCGGCCGGCGGCGTGCCGGAAACCGCCGCGTCGCCGCAGGCGGTCACCCCGGGGCTGCACTGGCAGCAGGGATTGGTCAATACCTATGCGTGAGCCGTGTCCTGCAGAGGCCGCCATGACGCTCGTCCTTCGACGACCCGGTGGCTGGTGGATTCAACAACCGCCGCGTTGTGCCGTTAACCTCATAGGCGGCGCCGCGCGCAGTGCGGCTGCCGGCAATTCAGGAGTCGGGGATGGCGGAACAAGAATCCAAAGGCAAGGAAACGGGCGGCGGCAAGACCAAGCTGATCATCATCATTCTGATCGTGATCATCGTGCTTATGGCCGCGGGAGGCGCTGCGGCGTTTTTTCTGCTCCGCCCCAAAGCCCCGCCCACTGCAGCCGAGCTGGCGGCGCAGGCGGCGGCCGAGCGCGCGAAAAACATGCGCTTCATCAGCATGGAGCCGTTCGTCACCAATCTGCAGAGCACCGACGGCACGGTGCACTATCTGCAGGTGAAGATCGATCTGAAGACTTACGACCCGTCGGTCGAGGCCAAAGTCAAGCTCATGACCCCAGAACTCCGCAACAATATCCTGCGCATCCTCGGTGCGCAGACTCTGGACAAGGTCGACAGCGTCGAGGGCCGCGACCGGCTGCGCGAAGACATCCTGCACGCGGTGAACAAAGTGCTCGAATCCGCGCCTGCTGCGGGCGGCGAGGGCGGGCATGGCGGCAGCGCTGCACCCGGCGGGGCAGGGACGGCGCCGATCGACGGGGTGTATTTCACCGCCTTCGTGGTGCAATGACATGAAGCCCCTGACACACGCCGTCAACCTGTCTGGCCGCGCCGGGTGGGCAGGCCGGGGCGCAACGCGACAGCCAAACTGACATGGTGCAAGACGTCCTTTCCCAAGACGAGGTCGATGCCCTGTTCGGCGGCATCGCCGGTGAAGAACCGGCGCCGGAGCCGCCGCCGCAGGACGAAGGCGGGGTGCGCCCTTACGATCTGGCCAGCCAGGATCGCATCGTGCGCGGGCGCATGCCCACGCTGGAGGTCATCAACGAGCGGTTTGCCCGGCTGTGGCGGGTGAGCCTGTTCAATTTTTTGCGCCGCTCGTCGGAGATTTCGGTGTCTTCTGTACGTCTGACCAAATACAACGAATTCATCCGCGGGCTGGTCGTGCCGAGCAACCTCAACCTGGTGCAGATGAAGCCGTTGCGCGGCACGGCACTGTTCATTTTCGACCCGCGGCTGATTTTTAGCGTGGTGGACAATTTTTTCGGCGGTGACGGCCGCTTCCACGCGCGCATCGAGGGTCGCGATTTCACGCCGCTGGAGCAGCGCATCATCAAGCGCATGCTCGACATGGTGTTCAGAGAATACAAGACCGCCTGGTCGCCCGTGCTGGCCCTCGAACCCGAAGTCACCCGCTCGGAGGTCAACCCGCAGTTCGTCAACATTGCCACGCCGACCGAAGTGGTCATCGTCACCAGCTTCAACGTGGAAATCGAAGGCGGCGGCGGCAGCCTGCACATCTGCATTCCGTACAGCATGGTCGAGCCCATCCGCGAGCAGCTCACCACCGGCATGACTACCGACCGCAACGAAGTCGATCACCGCTGGGTCAAGGCATTGCAGACCGAAATGCGCGAGGCCGAGGTCGAACTGCGCGTGGAACTGCTGCAGCGGCAGATCCTGGTGCGCGAGCTGCTGCATTTGCGTGTGGGCGACGTGCTGCCGGTGGAGATGCCCGAGACCGTCGTGGCCCGTGTGGACGGCATTCCCGTGCTGGTCGGCGAATACGGCCGGCACGAGGACAAGATGGCGCTGAAAATCCGCCAGCAGCTGTTCCCCGAGATGCCCGACAAACCGAAGCTGCTGGCGTGAGGCGCGCGCCCGCCGCCAACCTCGTCAATCCAACGCATCGCAGGACAATCGCATGGCCGAAGACACCTCCCCAGACACCGCCGGCGGCGACATGGCCGATTGGGGCGCCGCGCTGGCCGAACAAAACGCCGCCACCGCGGCGGCCGAAGCGCAACCCGCAGCGCAGCCTGCGGCGCCAGCGGCGGCGGCTGCCGAGCCCGTCATCCAGCCGGCGCCGTTTGCCCAACTGCACGCCGACTCCGGCGAGCGCGCCGAAGCCACCCAGCTCGATCTGGTGATGGACATTCCGGTCACGCTGTCGGTCGAACTCGGGCGCACCAAAATCCAGATCCGCGAGCTGCTGCAGCTCGCGCAAGGCTCGGTGGTCGATCTCGACCGCCTGGCGGGCGAGCCGATGGACGTGCTGGTCAACGGTTTTCTCATCGCCCGCGGTGAGGTCGTGCTGGTCAACGACAAATTCGGCATCCGCCTCACCGACATCGTCAGCCCGACCGAGCGGGCGCGGCGGCTGGGGTAGCGACGGTTCACCCGCAACTGGTCAGCCGAGCTGTGTCCCCACGGCGGCTTCGGCCTGCGCAACCGGCACGCGCAGCGCGACGCGCCAGCCCGCGTCGGCGGTGACGCCGCAGTCGGCCGCCCCGCCGAGCAAAAGCGCCCTGGCGCGCAGCGTCTGGCAGACGGCCGCGGACTGGGGCGGAGATGCGGAGGTGAGCAGTTCCAGAGTGAGCAGGCCGGGCTGGCGTGTGACGCGCAAATCGGCGGGCAGCCCCGGCTGCAGGCCGGCAATCGCCTGCAAGGCTTGCTCGGTGAAGCGGAAAATCTGCCGTGCGGTCCCCGCCTCCAGCGGGCCGAGATCGCCGCAATGCAGCGTCAGCCGGACGTCATCTTGCGCCGTGACCTCGTGCGCCAAGGCGCGCAGCGCAGCGTGCAGGCCGTCGGCGAGCGTTGCGCGGTGCAGCTGTACGGCGAGACGGTCGGCCACGGCGGCGCAGCCGCGCGCCAGTTGCTGCGCCCGCTGCCACGTCGCCAGCCGTTGCTCCGCAGGCGGCGGCACGGCCAGATGCTCGCCCAGTTCGGCCAGCGCATGTGCCAGATGGTCATGGAGTTGACGTGCCAGCCGTTGGCGCTGCGCCTCGCACGACTGTTCCAGCACCGCTGCCATGTCGCGCAGTGCCGCCTCGCGCCGGCGGGTGTGGCTGATATTGAGCATGATGCCGTCCCACACCGTGTGATCGGCCTGCGGCTGCGACACGGTGGCACGGATATTGATCCATTTCACCTCCCCTGCGGTCAGGATGCGGCCTTCCCAGTTCCACGGCAGGCCGTGCACCGCGCTGGACTGCAGGGCGGCGTCGAAGTCGGCGCGGTCGGCGTCGTGGATGCACGCGGTGAAGTGGGCTGCCGAGTGCAGCAGCGCAGCGGCATCGACCCCGCAGACCTGATCCGCCGATTCGCTCACGCGGGTAAAGCGCAACTGGCCGCGACACCGGCTGAGCTGAAACACCAGGCCAAAGCCAGACAGTGTGCGCGCCATCCATTGCGCGGGGTCGTCTGCGGCATCGCGGGCGGTGGAAGACGAGAGCGCAGGCGGGGTCACGGCGTTCGGGGCAGGGCAGGGGATGGCTGCACTAACGGCGCAGTTTCAGGAAACTTGAATCTCCACCGGGCCCAGGCAGTCGAGTACGGTGCGCTGCGGCAGGGCGCGCAGCCAGGTGAGTTGGCGCTTGGCCAACTGCCGGGTGGCAGCGATGGCCTGTTCGCGGAATTCGGCGGTCGAGATCCGTCCGTCGAGCAGTGCCCAGGCCTGGCGGTAACCGACCGCGCGCATCGACGGCAGCGACGGATCGAGGTCGCCACGGGCGCGCAGCGCGCGGACCTCGTCGAGGAAACCGGCGGCGAGCATGGCGTCGAAACGCTGGGCGATGCGCGCATGCAGCACGCTGCGGTCCGACGGTTCGAGCGAGACGATGCGCAACGGCAGCGGGGCGGCGCTGGTCGACGCAGCCAGATGCGCCGACAGCGTCGTGCCGCTGAGCAGCCAGACTTCGAGCGCGCGCTGAATGCGCTGTGCATCGTTGGGTGCCAGCCGCGCGGCGGTGGCGGGGTCCACTGCGGCCAGCCGCGCATGCAGCGCGGGCCAGCCCAGCCGTGCGGCGTCGGCATCGAGCTGCGCGCGCATCGCGGCGTCGGCCTGCGGCAGCGCCGCCAGCCCGGACTGCAGCGCTCTGAGGTAAAGCATTGTGCCGCCGACGATGATCGGGCGCGCGCCGCGCTGGCCGATGGCAGTGATCAGCGCACGGGCATCAGCGGCAAACTGCGCCGCGCTGTACGCCTGCGCCGGGTCGAGAATATCGAGCAGGTGATGCGGGCAGAGCGCGCGCTGCGCGGCATCGGGCTTGGCCGTGCCGATGTCCATGCCACGGTAGACCAGCGCCGAGTCCATGCTGATGAGCTCGACCGCCTGTCCCTTTGCCTGCAGCTGCCACACCAGATGCAGCGCGGCAGCGGTCTTGCCGCTGGCCGTCGGGCCGACGATGCACAGCACGGGTTCCTTGCCGGATGCCGCAGAGTCCACCTTCAGCGTCCCCGCGAAAACAGGGCGTCGAGCTCGGCCAGGCTGATTTGCCGCCAGGTCGGGCGGCCGTGGTTGCACTGGTCGGCACGCTCGGTGCGTTCCATGTCGCGCAGCAGCGCGTTCATTTCGGCCAGCGTCAACTGCCGATTGGCGCGAACCGCGCCATGGCAGGCCATGCTCGCCAGCAGGGCGTTGCGGCGCTGCTGCAACAGCAGGCTGCTGCCCTGTTCGCGCAAATCGGCAAGCACACCACGGGCGAGCTGTACCGGATCGGCGTGCGCCAGCTGCACCGGTGTGGCACGCACCACCAGGCTGGCCGGCCCGGCGCGGTCGATGTCCAGCCCCAGCGAGCGCAGCTCTGCTGCGTACTCCTCGGCTGCACCGATCTCGGCGTCGCTGGCGGCAAACGCCACGGGCAGAAGCAGGGGCTGCAGCGCTGGCGGACCGTCCGGCTGTTGTGCGGCCTTGAGCTTCTCGTAAACGATGCGCTCGTGCGCGGCGTGCATGTCGACGATGACCAGCCCCTGCCGGTTTTGCGCCAGGATGTAGACCCCCATGAGTTGCGCCAGGGCAAAGCCCAGAGGGAAATCCTCCGCGTCCGGCGCCGTGGCGGAGTGCACGGTAGGCGCAGACACGGCGCTGTCCTGCGCCTGTAGCGGTGCCAGCGGCTGCCACTGCATGTAGGCGGCTGGGGTGGGCGTCGCACGCGGCCTGGTTCCACCGTCGGCGGGGAAAGCCAGAGGCAGGCTGGCCGGCGGCTGCGGCCTGGCCTGCACTGGCGCCGCCGGCACGGCGAGGCCGGCGGCGGGCCTGCTGTGCCCCGCCGCCTGCGCCAGCGCCTGCTCCACGGCGTGACGCACGGCCTGGTGGACGGCCGCGGCGTCGCGAAAGCGCACCTCGGATTTGGCCGGGTGGACGTTGACATCGACCAGCGCGGCGGGCAGGTCGAGCAACAGCGCGTACTGTGGCTGCAGTGCGCCGTGCAGCACGTCGGCATACGCCGCACGCACACCGTGCGCCACGGTGCGGTCGCGCACCCAGCGGCGGTTGACGACGATGTGCTGCACGTCGCTGCGGCCGCGGGCGGCAGTGGGTTGGCCGACCAGGCCGCGGATCGACAGCGGACCGGCGCGGGTCTGCAGCGGCAGGGCCTGCGCGCCGAACGCTTCCCCCAGTACAGCGGCGACGCGCTGCAGGCCCAGCTCGGACGTGTCACGATCGAAATGCAGCCGAAGCTGGCCGTCGTGCCACAGGCGCAGCGCCACTGTGGGATGCGACAGGGCGATGCGCTTGAACACCTCGACACACCAGGCGTATTCGGTGGCCGGCGACTTGAGAAATTTGCGCCGCGCGGGCAGGTCGAAAAACAGCTGACGCACGGTGACCCGCGTGCCCGTCTGCGCCGCAGCCGCCTGCACCGGCCCGGCCCGGCCAGCGCGGGCCTGGATCATGGCGCCGGCGGCGCCGGCACGCCGGCTGAGGATTTCGACTTCGGCCACGGCGGCCATTGCCGCCAGCGCCTCGCCGCGAAACCCCAGGTGCGCGGCGTGCTGAAGTTCGTCGAGGTTGGAGATTTTGCTCGTGGCGTGGCGCTGCAGCGCCAGCGGCAACTCCTCTGCCGGGATGCCGCAACCGTCGTCTTCGACCTGCACACTGGCCAATCCGCCCTGTTCCAGCCGCACGGTGATGGCCGTCGCTCCAGAATCGATGGCGTTGTCGAGCAATTCGCGCAGCGCCGAGGCCGGCCGATCGATGACTTCACCGGCGGCAATCTGGCTGATGAGCACGTCCGGCAGCGGACGGATCGGGCGTTGGGGTTGCACCGCTGGGCAGACCGCGGGCTCGGCCCCGCTGGGCAAAGGATGGGACATCTGCGCTGAGTATACTTGCCGCGGCCTGCCCCGCCGCGTGCCGGTCGCTGCCTGCCGGGTCTGTTGCCGCTCTGCCCGCAGCGCGCGCTCAGTGAGCGCTCAGTCTGTTGCCGCATGCTTTGCCCTGCTGCGCGCCCGGACGGGAGCGCAGACCGCCGTCATCTGCCCACCCCTGTCCTGCCGTATGGATTTGCACACCGTCGTCGACCTCATTCTGCACTTCGATGTGCACCTTGCGCAGTTCATCTCGGCCTACGGGCCGTGGGTGTACGGGCTGCTGTTCGGCATCGTGTTCATCGAAACCGGATTGGTGATCATGCCGTTTTTGCCCGGTGACTCGATGTTGTTCGTCGTCGGCGCCTTCGCCGCGACGGGCAGTCTGAGCCTGTTTGGCGTGATGGCCGTGCTGTGGCTCGGCGCGGTGCTCGGCGACAGCCTGAACTACCAGATCGGCAAGGCCATCGGGCATCGCGTGTTTTCCTGGCCGGATTCGCGCTGGTTCAACCGCCGCGCTTTCGACAAGGCGCATGCGTTCTACGAAAAATACGGCGGCATCACCATCGTTGCCGCGCGCTTCATGCCGTTCATCCGCACGTTTGCGCCGTTCGTCGGCGGGGTGGCCGAGATGTCGTACGGCAAGTTTCTCGCCTACAACATGCTTGGCGCGACGCTGTGGGTCGGCGTGCTCGTGCTCGCCGGCTATCTGTTTGGCAACATTCCGTGGATCAAACACAACCTGGGGATGATGACTCTGGGCATCATCGTCGTCTCGCTCATGCCGGCGCTGTGGGGCTGGTGGAAAACGCGGCGGCGGTCGGTGGCGGTGTGACTGCCGCTGCCCGGGGCGTTTGCGTTCATTGCAGCGCACCGCGCAGCAGGCCGACGGCCACGCCCTCGATGGCAAACGGCTGCTCCGGGTCGACACGGATCGGGGCGAAATCGGGGTTGGCGGCGAGGAGTTCGATATGCCGCCCGCGGATCGACAGCCGCTTGACCGTGACGTCGTCACCGAGACGGGCGACGACGATCTGGCCGTTGTCCGCCGTCTGGCAGCTTTTGACCGCGAGCAGATCGCCATCGAGAATGCCGGCGTCGCGCATGCTCATGCCGCGCACCTTGAGCAGGTAATCCGGGCGCGAGGCAAACACGGCCGGATCGACGGCCACGCTGTGTTCGACATGCTCCTGCGCCAGGATCGGCTGGCCCGCGGCCACACGCCCCACCAGCGGCAGACAGAGCTGCTCGGCGCCGGGCAGCGCAAGCTGCCGTGCAGTGTCGTTCCACATCGTGCCCGCTGCCGCAGCACGCTGGCGCTGCGGCGCGACGATGCGGATGCCGCGCGAGGCCCCGGGCGTCAGCTCGATCACGCCTTTGCGCGCCAGGGCCTGCAAATGATCCTCCGCGGCGTTGGCCGAGCGAAATCCCAGCCGCGCGGCGATTTCCGCCCGCGTCGGCGGGTAGCCGACCTCGTGCACCGAGGCCTGGATGAGGTCGAGGATTTGCTGCTGGCGCGTCGTCAGCTTGGAAACGGGGCGGCGCATGAACGGTCTCCGTGAAGGCACAATGCAGGAACCGGGAGGGCAGCGTCTGGCTGGCGCCAGCTGGGCCACCTTCGGCTCGCTGAGGTTCGTCACACTGTAAATCAAAACAGCTTTTGTGCAAAGGAGTTCGCCATGTCTGCGTCGTTGGCTGTCGCCGGATTGCCGGAAATCGCCGTGCTCGGCACCGGCGGTACGATCGCCGGAACCGCCACCGGCGACCCGAGCCTTCCCGGCTACACCGCCGGGGTGCTGGGCATCGGCGAGCTGCTGCACAAAATCCCCTCGCTGTCGCAGTGGGCGCACATCCACGCCGAGCAGGTGGCGAATATCGACAGCAAGGACATGGACGGCGCACTCTGGTCGCGCCTGGCCGGGCGCGTGGCGCACTGGCTGGAGCAGCCGCAGGTGGTGGGCTGTGTCGTCACCCACGGCACCGACACCCTGGAGGAAACGGCGTATTTTCTGCATCTGGTGCACCGCAGCGACAAACCGGTGGTGCTGACCGCGGCGATGCGGCCGGCCACCGCGCTCGACGCCGACGGGCCGCAAAATCTGCTCGATGCCCTGCGCGTGGCCGCCAATCCACAAGCTCGCGGGTTGGGCGCGGTCTGTGTCCTGCACGGCAGGATTCATGCGGCGCGCGACGTCGCCAAGATCAGCACCCACGCGGTCGATGCGTTTGGCTCTGGCGAGCATGGCGCGCTCGGTGAACTCATCGGACCGCGGGTGCGGCTGTGGCGCCGGCCGGACGCCGAGCCGGGAGCGCCGTTTGCCGTCCCTGCGGCGTCGCAGTGGCCGCGGGTGGACATCGTGCTCAGCCACGCCGGAGCGGACGGCAGCGTGGTGCGGGCGCTGCTGGCCGATCCCGACCCACCCGCGTTGCGTGGCCTAGTCGTCGCCGGCACGGGGGGCGGCACGGTGCATGTGCGCCTGGACGCCGCGTTGCAACAGGCCAAGGCGCAAGGCGTGCGCGTGGAGGTGGCGTCGCGTGTCGGGCCGCTGCGTGGCGATGCCTTCGACGGCCTGAGCGCGGTGAAGTTGCGCGTGAGGATGCTGCTCGAACTCGCGGCAGTGCAACAGCCGAATGCGCCACCGCTAGTCTGAGCGCTCCGATTGCAGGGGCAGCCAGATGCGCACTTCCAGCCCGCCGCCCTCGGCGTTGCGCAGTTCCAGCCGGCCACCCAGCGCGGCGATGGTTTTGTCGACGATCGACAGCCCCAGCCCCGTTCCCTTGGCCGACGTGCGCGCGGCGTCGCCGCGGAAAAACGGTTGGGTGAGTTGGGCGAGCTGCTCTTCGGGCACGCCGGGGCCGTGGTCGCGCACGCTGATCTGCACCGAATCGACGCAGCGCTGCAGGCTGATGTCCAGATCGGTATGCACCTCCCCGGGGGTGAGGGCATAGCGCTTGGCGTTTTCCACCAGGTTGACGATGACGCGCTGCAACTCCAGGGTATTGGCGCGCACCGCCGGCACCGGCGGGGTGCGCAGGTGCAGCACGACGGTTTCGTCCTTCTGGTAGCGGTCGCGGACGAAATCGATCAGCGCATTCAGATCGACCGTCTCCAGCCGCGGCCGGGTGCTGCGGGCGTATTCGAGAAACTTGCTGATGATGCGGTCGGCCTGTTCGATGTCGTCGATGATGTTCTGCCGCGACTGCTCGTCGGGGACGCTCAGCTCGGCTTCGAGCCGCAGCCGCGCCAGCGGGGTGCGGATGTCGTGGGAAATGCCGGCGAGCATCAGCGCGCGCTCCTCCTCGACTTCCTGCAGGCTGCGCGCCATGCGATTGAAGCCGCGGTTGACTTCACGGATTTCGCGCATGCCCGACTCCTCATCGAGCATTTGCGAATAGTTGCCGGCGCCGACGCGGGCGGTGGCCAGCCGCAGATCGCGCAGCGGCTTGTTGACAAAGCTGGCGATGACTGCAGCGCCGATGAGCGCCAGCAGCGTGGCGATCACGCCCCAGCTCGCCCAGGTTTCACTCAGCGACGGATCGATGCGCGAGCGGTCGAGCAGCAGCCAGTAGGGATCGCCGGCGATGCGAAACCCGATCCACAGCCCGGGGCGGTCGTTGACGGCGTCGGCAAAGTCCAGCTGCTCTTTGAGCCGGCTGTTGACCGCGGTTTCCAGACGCTTGGTGAATTCCGAATGGTTCATCGGCACCCATTGATCGCCCGGATTGCGCGGGTAGATGTAAATGCCCTCTTTTTTCGCCAGGTCGTCGAGCAGCGACACGCGGTATTGCGGATCGGAGTGGATCAGCGCCAGCCGGGTGAGGTCGATCAGGCTGGTGATCTGCCGCGAGGTCTGCGCCACCTGCGGCCCAAGTTCGAGCAGGCGAAAGCTCTGGAACCAGGTGGCCAGGCTGGCGCTGACCAGCAGCACGATGAGCGCGAAAGTGCGCCAGTACAGCCGGCCGAAAACATCGCTGATCCAGTTGCTCAGCCGCTGCCACAGGCCGATGCCCGACCGCGCGGTGTGGGCCTGGCCGGCTGCGTCGGTCGTCCGCTCAGTTGTCGGCTCAGCTATCGGCTTAGCAGTCGGCTCAGTTGTCGGCGTTGTCGGGAACGAAGACATACCCTACGCCCCAGACGGTTTGGATGTAGCGCGGATGCGCAGCGTCGGCCTCGATGATTTTGCGCAGCCGCGAAATGGCCACGTCCAGGCTGCGGTCGAAGGCCTCGTAGTCGCGGCCACGGGCGAGTTCGGCCAGTCGGTCACGCGACAAGGGCTGGCGCGGGTGCCGTACCAGCGCCTTGAGCATGGCGAATTCGCCGGTGGTCAGGCTGATGGGTTCGCCGTTTTTGCTCAGCTCGCGCCGCGCCAGGTCCAGGCTGAACGGGCCGAAGACCACGGTTTCGTCTTCCCGTGAGGGCGCACCGGGCAATTCGGGGGAGGGCTGGCGGCGCAGCACGGCGCTGATGCGCGCGAGCAGTTCACGCGGGTTGAACGGCTTGGGCAGGTAATCGTCGGCGCCGACTTCCAGGCCGATGATGCGGTCGACGTCTTCTCCCTTGGCCGTGAGCATGATGATCGGGGTCTGGTCTTTGGACGCGCGCAACCGCTTGCAGATCGACAGTCCATCTTCGCCCGGCAGCATCAGGTCGAGCACGATCAGGTCGAAGCGTTCTTTGACCATGATGCGCGACATGGCCTTGGAATCTTCGGCCACGAAGACTTCATAGCCTTCTTGCGAGAGATAGCGACGCAGCAGGTCGCGGATGCGTGCGTCGTCATCGACGACCATCAGCTTTTTCGGTTTTTCGTGGTCCATAGAAGCGCCAATTGAAAAAGAAAACGCGGCAGGTCGGTCTGCCACGAGCCTAAACGACAAGCCCGCTAAAGGCTTGTTACACAGTTTACTGCGCTCCGGCGGCGTTTCAGCCCGGGCTGATTCGATAATTTCAATTGCAAACTTTGGATACGCCGATGTCGCATTTTCGCTTTTTTTCTGGCTGCATTGCGGCATTTTTCGGTCTGTTCCTGCCGGCTGGCGCGGCCACGCCACTATATGCTGCGGTCCTCACACGCTTGGACGCGGCGCAGGGTGGCAGCATGGTGGTGCGCGATACCAGCTTCATCACGCCGCAGGCCTCGGCGGCGGTTTCCCCGCATACCCTGACGCCGCAGGAGCGCGAACTGCTGCGTCAGCAAATCCAGCACCTTGCACCTGACGCCGGGGCGCAACAGCGACCGGCCGCCGCTGCCCGCGCGCGACGCTGAGTGCAGCGTGTGCGCCCGCACGGGCGGCCGCACCGGTATGATGACTCGTCCGTTGACAGAGTGTTTCTGCCGTGTCGCTTCAACCTCGCCTCGCTTTTGTGCAATGCCTTCATCCCGGCGGGCTGCACCGCCTGGCGTACTGGGAATGGGGTGATCCCGGCTGCGACGATGTCGTCGTCTGCGTGCATGGCCTGACCCGCCAGGGGCGGGATTTCGACGTCCTGGCACAGGCGTTGCAGCCGCAGCGCCGAGTCGTCTGTCCTGACCTGCCCGGTCGCGGCGAGTCGGACTGGCTGGACAACCCGGCGCTGTACCAACTGCCGCAATACTTGGCCGATCTCGTCACCTTGCTCGCGCGTGTCCATGCGCGGCGGCTGGCCTGGGTGGGCACATCGCTGGGTGGGCTGATCGGGATGGCGTTGGCTGGGCTGCGGCACAGCCCGGTGCAGCGTCTGGTGCTCAATGACGTCGGCCCCGCGCTCGATCCTCGCGACCTGTTGCGCATCGCCAGCTACGTGGGGCGGAACATGCATTTTGCCAGCGTCGAGGAGGCCGCAGCCAGCCTGCGCGACATTTCGGTGGGTTTCGGCCCGCACACCGACGCGCAGTGGCTGGCGTTGACCCGCCCGATGCTGCGACCGGAAGGTGGCGGCTGGCGCCTGCACTACGACCCGGCGCTGGCGCAGCCCTTGACCGCCGGGGCGGCGCAGGCCGTGGCCGCGGGCGAGCTGGCGATGTGGCAGGCGTATGACCAGATCACCGCGCCCACCCTGCTGCTGCGCGGCGAGCAATCCGACATCCTCAGTGCGCAGACCGCCCGGGCGATGACGCAGCGCGGGCCGCGGGCGCGCTGGGTCGAATTGCCGGGTGTCGGCCATGCGCCGACGCTGGTGCAGCCTGACCAGGTCGACATCGTTCGTGGTTTTTTACTGGCGTGACTCCGGCAAGGTTCGAATCGGCACACACGGCGCGGTTGCAGGACAGCCAGCCCGAGCGCGTGGCGCAGGCGCGGGCTTACGCGCTGGCACTCATCGATACGGTCGTGCTGGAAACCGGCGAACCGGCGCTGGAGCATGCCGATGGCGTGCGCGCGATTCTCGCCGACATTGGAGCCGACGACGACGCGCAGGCCGCTGCTTACCTGAACCTCGCCGTGCCGCATCTGGCGCATCCGCACGATCAGTTGCGCAAGCACTTCGGCGAGCCGCTCGCCGCGCTGGCGGTGCAGACGCGCAAACTCGTCGAGGTATCGCGCATGGCGCGCGGCGGGCCGGACGAGGCCGAGTTGCGCCGCCGCCATATCGAACTGGTGCGGCGACTGCTGCTGGGGTTTTCGCGTGATTTGCGTGTGGCCTTGCTGCGTCTGGCTTCGCGGCTGCAGTCGCTGCGGTTTTTCACGCGCAGCAAAAGCGACGCGCCGGCGGCGTTTCTTGCCGAGAGCATGGAGGTCTACGCGCCGCTGGCCAACCGGCTGGGCATCTGGCAGATCAAGTGGGAGCTGGAGGATCTGGCCTTCCGGCTGATGCAGCCCGCGGTGTACAAGGACATCGCGCGCCAGCTCGATGAACGCCGCGTCGAACGCGAGCAGGGCATCCAGGCGGCCATCGCCCAGCTGCACGACGCGCTGCGGCAGCAGCACATCGCAGCGCAGGTCGTCGGCCGTCCCAAACACATCTACAGCATATGGCGCAAGATGCAGGGTAAGCAGCTGCGCTTCGATCAGGTGATGGACTTGCGCGCGCTGCGCATCATCGTTGCCGACGTCAATGCCTGCTATGCCGCGCTCAGCGTGGTGCACTCGATGTGGACCGCACTGCCCGAAGAATTCGACGATTACATCGCCAGGCCCAAACCCAACGGCTACCAGTCGCTGCATACCGTGGTGCGCACCGGCAGCGGCCAGATTTTCGAAATCCAGATCCGCACCGAGGCCATGCATGCCTACGCCGAGCATGGCAGCGCGGCGCATTGGGCGTACAAGGAAGCCGGGGTCAAGGGCTACCAGGGGCAGGTGCAGGCCGACGACTACCAGACCCGCATTGCGTTGGCACGGCAACTTCTGGCGCTGCAGCAGGAACTGGCGCGCGGGCCGTTGCCTGCGTCCTCCAGCGGCGCCGATGCCGCCGCCGAGGCCGACGTCGAAGACCGCATTTTCGTGCTCACCCCGCAGGCGCGTATCGTCGAGCTGGTCAAAGGGGCGACACCGGTCGATTTCGCCTATGCGCTGCATACCGACCTGGGGCACCGCTGCCGTGGTGCGCGTGTGGACGGTGCGCTGGTGCCGTTGACCACACCGCTGCGCAGCGGCCAGACGGTGGAAATCGTCGCCGCCAAGGAGGGCGGGCCGTCGCGCGACTGGCTCAACCCCGAGCTCGGCTATCTGCGCAGTCCGCGTGCACGCGCCAAGGTACGCGCCTGGTTCAACCAGATCGTGCAACAGGACACCATCGCCAAAGGCCGGGCGCAGGTCGAGCGGCTGCTGCAGCGCGAGGGTAAAACCAGCGTCAATCTGCAGACACTCGCCGAGGGATTGGGGTTCGGCGCCGCCGATGAGCTGTTCGAGCGTGTGGGCAAGGAGGAATTTTCCCTGCGGCAGATCGAAACCTTCCTGCGCGCGCAGACGTCGCCGCCGGCGGCGCAGGAGGAAACCGTCACCCTGCCGGGCAATGCCGCCCCGCCGAAGGCAGGAGGCCAGCAGGTCCTCGTCGTCGGGGTGGGGTCCTTGCTGACGCAATTGGCCAGTTGCTGCAAACCGGCGCCACCCGACGTCATCGGCGGCTTCGTCACGCGGGAAAAAGGCGTGAGTGTGCACCGCATCAACTGCCCGAATTTCCGCAATATCGCCCGGCAGCACCCAGAGCGCGTCATCGCCGTGACCTGGTCGCAGGGCAGCGAGGGTGAGGCGCTCTACCCGGTGGATATCGAGGTCAGCGCGAGTGATCGACAGGGCCTGCTGCGCGATATCTCCGAGGTGCTGACTAAAGAACGCATCAACGTGATCGCGGTCAACACGCGATCGATCGCGGATCGGGCGCAAATGCGCTTTACCGTGCAGCTCAGCCACAGCGGCAAACTGCGGCGCGCGCTCGGCCTGATCGCCGAAGTCCCGGGGGTGATGAAGGCATGGCGGCGCTGACCTTTGGGGCGGGCAAATAAACGTGGTATGATTTCCAACTTTCCAGGCGGTTAGCTCAGATGGTTAGAGCGCTTGCTTGACATGCAAGAGGTCGTTGGTTCGATTCCAATACCGCCTACCAAACAAAGTCCACACACGATCACATCACGCGGCAGCACAAGTGCTGCGTGCCGGGTTCGTCTCCGTGCGTTTCTGCCCTTCGGGCCTGTCCAGCCTTTTGTACCTTCAGCGCGTGCCGACCATGTGTCCTTCCCGAACTTGCTTGCCGACGTCTTGATGCCCGGAGGTCCGCACGCACGTGCACGTTGACGAAAAGGTGCGGCCCTGCCGCACCTTTTTTTCTGTGCGATGTCGCCGCCTGGCGGGCATGTCCCGGCAAGAGATCATCCGATTGACGGCGGCACACCGTTTTCTACAGAGGCACTCACCATGATTCGAATCACTCTTCCCGATGGCTCGGTGCGCGAGTACCAGGCGCCGCCGACCGTGGCCGAGGTGGCCAGGTCCATCGGGCCGGGGCTGTTCAAAGCGGCGCTGGCAGGCAAGGTCGACGGCAAACTGGTCGACACCAGCCATGTCATCAACCATGACGCACAAGTGGCCATCGTGACAGACCAGGATGCCGAGGGGCTGGACATCATCCGGCATTCCACCGCGCACCTGCTCGCCTACGCCGTCAAAGAGCTCTACCCGGATGCACAGGTGACCATCGGGCCGGTGATCGACAACGGGTTTTATTACGACTTTGCCTATAAACGGCCGTTCACCCCGGAGGATCTGGAAAAAATCGAGGCGTGCATGGCCGAGCTGGCGCGCAAGGACGAGCCGGTGCAGCGCAAAGTCATGCCGCGTGATGCCGCCGTGGAGTACTTCAAGTCCATCGGCGAGCACTACAAGGCAGAGATCATCGCCAGTATCCCCGAGGGGGAAGAGGTTTCGCTGTACACCGAAGGGGGGTTCACCGATCTGTGCCGCGGGCCGCACGTACCTTCGACCGGCCGGCTCAAGGTGTTCAAGCTGATGAAGGTGGCAGGCGCCTACTGGCGCGGCGATCACCGCAACGCGCAGCTGCAGCGGATTTACGGCACCGCTTGGGCGAAAAAAGACGATCAGGATGCCTACCTGCACGCTCTGGCCGAGGCGGAAAAACGCGATCACCGCAGGCTCGGTAAAGAACTCGACCTGTTTCACTTCCAGGACGAGGCGCCAGGGCTGGCGTTCTGGCACCCCAAGGGCTGGGCGCTGTGGCAAGCCGTGGAGCAGTACATGCGGCAGGTGTACCGCGACAGCGGCTACCAGGAGGTGCGCGGGCCGCAGATCCTCGACGTCAGTCTGTGGAAGCGTTCCGGCCACTGGGACAATTACGCCGAGAACATGTTTTTCACCGAGTCGGAAAAGCGGCAATTCGCCGTCAAGCCGATGAACTGTCCGGGGCATGTGCAGATTTTCAACTCCGGCCTGCGCAGCTACCGCGATTTGCCGATTCGCTACGGCGAATTCGGTTCCTGCCATCGCAACGAGCCGTCAGGCGCGCTGCATGGACTGCTGCGGGTGCGCGGTTTCACCCAGGACGACGGCCATATTTTCTGTACCGAAGACCAGATCGAGGCCGAAGTCACCGCGTTTCACCGTCAGGCGATGCAGGTGTACGCCGATTTTGGTTTCAGCGATATCGCGCTGAAGATCGCGCTGCGGCCGGACAAGCGTATCGGCGACGATGCAGTGTGGGACAAGGCCGAGGCGGCGTTGCGCGCGGCGCTCAGCGCCTGTGGCGTTGCCTGGCAGGAGCTTCCGGGCGAAGGCGCGTTTTACGGGCCGAAAATCGAGTACCACATGAAAGACTCGATCGGCCGCGCCTGGCAGGTCGGTACCATGCAGGTCGATTTCATGATGCCCGAGCGTCTGGACGCGGTGTACATCGACGAGCATTCCCAGCGCGTGCGTCCGGTCATGCTGCACCGCGCCATCGTCGGCTCGATGGAGCGCTTCATCGGTGTCTTGATCGAACATTACGCCGGTGCCATGCCGCTGTGGCTCGCGCCGGTGCAGGCCGTGGTCATGAACATCACCGACGCGCAGGCCGATTACGCCCGTGCTGTTGCGCAAACGCTGACAAAACAAGGCTTTAGAGTCGAGTTGGATTTGCGCAACGAAAAAATCAACTATAAAATACGGGAAAACGCATTGAACAAAGTGCCTTACCTGCTCGTTGTCGGTGATCAAGAGCGCGACGCCGGGACGGTTGCAGTGCGGGCACGCGGCAATGTCAACCTCGGGGTGCTGTCCCTGGAGGCGCTGACGCAGAAACTCTCCCAGGAAGTGCGGTCGCGCAAGCCAGAGTAGAGCAAAGCCTCTGCCCGGAAGCACATGTTTTGTCATCTTTGAAAGGTTTGAGCCATCGCTACGTTTCTGAGCCGTAATACACCGGAAAAACGCGCCCATCGCCTCAATCGCGAGATCACCGTTCCTGAAGTGCGCCTCATTGGCCCGGATGGGGCGGCCATCGGCGTCGTCCCCGTGGCCGAGGCGCTGCGTCTGGCCGAGCAGTACGACGTCGATCTGGTGGAAATCGCGCCAACGGCGTCACCTCCGGTTTGCCGTCTGATGGATTACGGCAAATTCAAGTACGAAGAGCAGAAAAAGAATCACGAAGCGCGGCTCAAGCAAAAGCAGATTCAGATCAAGGAAATCAAATTCCGTCCGGCGACGGACGACGGTGATTACCAGATCAAGCTGCGCAATCTGCGGCGTTTTCTCGAAGAGGGCGACAAAGGCAAGGTGACGCTGCGCTTCCGTGGCCGCGAAATCACCCACCAGGACATTGGTATGCGTGTGCTCGAGCGGGTCAAGGCGGACGTGGAGGATGTCGGGCAGGTTGAACAGATGCCCAAGCTGGAGGGGCGGCAGATGATCATGGTCATCGCGCCGAAGAAGAAAAAATGATTTGATATACACGCGCTGCCGGTGCGCTGGCTCTGGTGGCGTGTGACAAATTCCGGCTGCAGCCGCAGCCGGTGCCGCAGCGATGTCTGCGGAACTTGTCGGAAACACCCATGCGGGTGGATGCCGCAAAACTCGTGTGCGTGGGCTGGGAAGTGTCCGACTGGTCGTCGGGCCGCCTGCGGATATGTCAGACAAATGGAGCCATCATGCCCAAGATGAAGACCAAAAAGAGTGCCGCCAAGCGGTTTCGCGTGCGACCCGGCGGCACTGTCAAGCGCGGACAGGCGTTCAAACGCCACATCCTGACCAAAAAGACCACCAAGAACAAACGGCACTTGCGTGGTGCAACCGCGGTGCATGCCAGCGATCTGAAGCAGATTGCTGCCATGATGCCTTTTGCCTGAAGCGGCTGACCGCCTCAGTCCGACCCGTTCATCTGGATCAGGAGTTACTCAATGCCTCGCGTCAAACGTGGTGTGACAGCGCGTGCTCGTCACAAAAAAGTTCTCGACCTCGCCAAAGGCTTCCGTGGCCGCCGCAAAAACGTCTATCGCATCGCCAAAGAAGCGGTGATGAAGGCCGGGCAATATGCCTACCGTGACCGCCGTGCCAAAAAGCGTGAATTCCGTTCGTTGTGGATTACCCGGATCAACGCCGCGGTTCGCCAATCTGGCCTGACTTACAGTGTGTTCATGAATGGCATGAAAAAAGCCCGGATCGAGATCGACCGCAAAGTGCTTGCCGACATGGCGGTGCACGATGCTGCGGCGTTTGCCAAAATCGTCGATCAGGTCAAAGCCGCGATGGCCTGATGAGCCGCCTGCCGCCATGAGGCGGCAGCGTCTGCAGTCCAAAGGCCTGTGTGAACAGGCCTTTGTGTTTTGTTGGCCGACATTGCGATGCGGCACAATCCTATTGAGTCGACGTTCCGATCATGAATCCATTGCAGTCGCTGGTTGAACAGGCGCGGGAAGAATTTGCGCGGGCCGCCGATTCGGCTTCGCTGGAAAATGCCAAGGCGCGCTACCTGGGAAAAACCGGGCTCCTCACGGCGGAGATGAAGGCGCTGGCGACACTGAGCGCCGAGGAGAAGCGCTCGCGCGGTGCAGACATCAACCTGGCCAAACAGGCCATCGAGCAGGCACTGCAGCAACGCCGCGACGCGCTGGAGCAAGCCGCGCTGCAGGCCCAGTTGCAGGCGCAGGCAATCGACGTGACCTTGCCGGGCCGGCAGGCAGACCGCGGTGGCCTGCATCCGCTCACCCGTAGCTGGCTGCGCATGGAGCAGATTTTCCGCTCGATGGGATTCGACGTCGCCGACGGGCCGGAGATCGAGGATGACTGGACGAATTTCACGGCGTTGAATTCGCCGCAAAACCACCCGGCGCGTTCCATGCAGGACACGTTTTACGTCGATGCGCAAGACGAACACGGCCAGCCGCTGCTGCTGCGCACGCATACCTCGCCGATGCAGGTGCGCTATGCGCGCGCGCATGTGCAGCGCTACGCACAAGCGCGCGAGATGCCGCCGATCAAAGTCATCGCCCCGGGCAGAACGTACCGGGTGGACAGCGATGCCACCCACTCGCCGATGTTTCATCAGTTCGAAGGGCTGTGGATCGACCGCGACGTGTCGATGGCCGATTTGAAGGGCACTTTCACCAGTTTCCTCAAAGCTTTTTTCGAGCGCGACGACATTCAGGTCCGTTTCCGGCCATCGTATTTCCCCTTCACTGAACCGTCGGCCGAAATCGACATGATGTTCGAGAGCGGGCCGCTGCAGGGGCGCTGGCTGGAGTTGGCCGGTTCGGGCCAGGTGCACCCGGCGGTCGTGCGCAATTTCGGTCTGGATGCGCAGCGGTATATCGGTTTTGCTTTCGGCAGCGGCCTGGACCGCCTCACCATGCTGCGTTACGGCATTTCCGATTTGCGGCTGTTTTACGAAAACGATCTGCGCTTTTTGCAGCAGTTCGCCTGAGTGCACCGCAGCAGACCCCGCGACCGACCCGGATCAACTCCTTTCCCTCGCCCACCATGCAGTTCCCTGAATCCTGGCTGCGCCAGTTTTGCAACCCCGACCTGACGACCGATGCCGTTGCCGAGGCCCTGACCATGGCCGGGCTGGAAGTCGAGGAGGTTCGGCCTGCGGCGCCGGCGTTTTCAGGCGTCGTCGTCGGCAAAGTGCTGAGCGTGCAGCCGCACCCCAATGCCGACAAGCTGCGCGTGTGTCAGGTCGACGTTGGCGCGCAGGCGCCGCTGCAAATCGTGTGCGGCGCGCCCAATGTCGTCGCTGGAATGAAGGCGCCGTGTGCGCTGGTCGGCGCCGAGTTGCCGCCAGCGCAACCTGGGCAAGACGCGGTGCACATCGGGGCAGCGAGAATGCGCGGCGTCGACTCGCAGGGCATGTTGTGCTCGGCACGCGAACTCGGTCTGTCGGCGGATCATTCCGGCCTGCTTGCACTGCCCGACGATTTGCCGCCCGGCGCCAGCGTGCGCGACGCCCTGGCGCTGGACGAGGCGATTTTTACCATCAAGCTCACGCCCAATCTGGGGCACTGCATGAGCGTGCTCGGCGTTGCCCGGGAACTGTCGGCGGTAACCGGCGCGCCGTTGCACCGGCCGCATGTGGCCGCCGTCGTGCCGACGCTGCAGGAGCGCCTGCCGGTGCGGATCGACGCACCGGATCTATGCGGGCGGTTTTCCGGGCGGGTGATCCGCGGCGTGAACGCCGCTGCGCCGACACCGCAGTGGATGAAAACCCGGCTAGAGCGCAGCGGCCAGCGCAGCATTTCGGCGCTGGTCGATATTTCCAACTATGTCATGCTCGAACTTGGGCGGCCGAGCCACGTGTTCGATCTGGGAAAAATCCATGGCGGCCTGACCGTGCGCTGGGCGCGGCCGGGCGAGCAGCTCGAACTGCTCAATGGCCAGACGGTCACGCTCAGCCCCGATATGGGCGTGATTGCCGCAGAGCAGGGGGTGGAGTCGCTCGCAGGCATCATGGGCGGACAGGCCACTGCCGTCAGCCTGGACACGACCGATATTTACGTCGAGGCGGCATTTTGGTGGCCCGATGCCATCCGCGGCCGCGCGCGCCGGCTGAATTTTTCCACCGATGCCGCGGCGCGCTTCGAGCGCGGAGTGGACTACGCCACCACCGTCGAGCATCTGGACGTGCTCACTGCGCTCATCCTGCAGATCTGCGGTGGGCAAGCTGGGCCGGTGGACGACCAGATCGTTCGTTTGCCGCAGCGCCGCCCGGTGCACATGCGTGTGGCACGATGCGAAAAGGTCATCGGTGTGCACATCGGCGCCGAGCGTATGGGGGAGATTTTCCGCCGTCTCGGACTGCAGGCGCGGTTTGATACCAGCGCAGGCGAGCCGAGCTGGATCATCACCCCGCCCAGCGAGCGTTTCGATCTGGAAATCGAAGAGGATTTGATCGAGGAGGTCGCGCGCATCCACGGCTACGCACAGATTCCGGCCCGGCCTGCGCTGGCGCGCATGCAGCCGCTGCCCGCCCCGGAGGCGCAGCGCAGCCTGCACGCGCTGCGTTTGCAGGCCGCCGCGCTGGGTTATCAGGAAACCATCAATTTTTCCTTTGTCGATCCGGCCTGGGAACGTGATTTCGCCGCAGAGCAAAACCCCATCAGGCTGCTCAACCCCATCGTGTCGCAGATGTCGGCGATGCGCTCCACACTCATCGGTTCGCTGGTCCACGTCCTGCGCGACAACCTCAATCATCGTGCCAAGCGTTTGCGCGTATTCGAACTGGGACGGGTTTTTGTGCGTGACGGCAGCGCTGCCGCCGGGGCGATGCAATTGGCCGGGATCCGCCAGCCCATGCGCCTGGCCGGTTTGGCGTACGGTGCCGTGCAGCCTCTGCAGTGGGGCGTGCAAGAGCGCAAGGTCGATTTTTACGATATCAAAGGCGATGTGCAAGCACTGTGTGACGGCAGCGGGGTGTTGCACTGGAATGCCTGCGCCCACCCGGCTTTGCATCCAGGCCGCAGTGCCGAAGTGTGGCTCGACGGCCAGCTGCTGGGCGTCGTCGGCGAATTGCATCCGCGGTGGGTGCAACGCTACGAGCTGCAGTCCGCCCCGGTGATTTTCGAACTCGACGCCAGCCTGCTGCAGCGCCAGTCCATCCCGGTATTCACCCCGATCAACCGCGTACCGGCCGTGTTGCGCGACCTGGCGTTCCAGGTGCCGCTGACGGTGAGCTATGCGCAAATGCAACAGGCGGTGCAAACCGCGATCCGCGATGTTCCGGTTTGCGGCATCATTCGCGACATGCAGTTGTTTGACGTGTTCGCGCCGCCAGGGGAAACGACGGTCCGCAGCATGGCGTTGCGCCTGGTGCTGCAGGACACGCAGACACTCACCGACGAGCGGGTCGAGGCAGCCTGCCAGGCGCTGATCGCCGCCGTGCGTGACGCCACCGGGGCACAACTCAGGGGCTGAATCCACGCGCAACGACGCGCTACGGGCACGACAGAGGGGAGAGACATGACACGTATCCAGATCGAATCGGTGCAAACGCCGACCCTGACCAAGGCCGAACTGGCCGAGCAGTTGTACGAGCGCATCGGCCTGAACAAACGCGAATCCAAAGACATGGTCGATGCGTTTTTCGACCGCATCCGCGATGCCCTGGCCCGGGGCGAAGACGTCAAGCTATCGGGCTTTGGTCATTTCCAGTTACGCGACAAGGCGCAACGGCCTGGCCGCAATCCGCGGACTGGCGAAGTCATCCCGATTGCCGCGCGGCGCGTGGTGATTTTTCATGCCAGCCATAAATTCAAGCAGCAACTGCAACAGGCCGATTTGGCGCAACGGGCGACAGCATCCTGATCCGCACCACCGTGGACATAGGGCATTGGCCGGCAGAACGAGGAATGGACAGCGAAAATAGACCGCCTTCGCCGCAAACGATGGGCCATCGGCAGTTTTTTTGACGTTGCAGACGCTTTCACCATGTCCCCGCACCCCGCCCACTCTCCGTCAGACGGGCCTGCGCCGCGCACTGAACCCATGAACGCCACCACGGTCTTGCCGCCACTTCCCGCCAAACGCTATTTCACCATTGGCGAAGTCAGCGAACTGTGTGGAGTCAAGTCGCACGTCTTGCGCTATTGGGAGCAGGAATTCTCCCAGCTCCGGCCCATGAAACGCCGCGGCAACAGGAGGTATTACCAGCATCACGAGGTGCTCCTGATCCGTCGCATCCGTGAACTGCTCTACGACCAAGGTTTCACCATCAGCGGCGCCCGTGCCCGCCTGGGCGCCGGTTTGGCAGAAGACCGGCCGATCCCCGGCAAATCCGGCACCACTCCATCTTCCGCCCCGATGGCAGACAGTCCGCCCAGTGAAATTCAAACCCTTGCCGAGCTGCGCGAGGAACTGCTGAGCATTCGGCAGAGTTTGATCGCTGGCTGAAATGATGTAATATTGAAATTTTGGTTGTCGGGGCGTAGCGCAGCCTGGTAGCGCACCTGCATGGGGTGCAGGGGGTCGGAAGTTCGAATCTTCTCGCCCCGACCAATAAAATCAAACACTTACGATCATCGTGAGTGTGGCAACAGCGGAAAAACCGGGTCTCTGTTGCCAATGTGTTGCCAATTTCTCTGCGGTTGGCCTCATCGAAGGCGGTTTTCGGCGCTGCCGGTGGCCGCTCTGCCGAGCATCACCGCTCGGAGTTGCAAACCCCTTCGGCATGGCTCAACATGCCCGCATGGAAACCGCAGCACTTGAGGCCCTCGCGGCGGCCTTGGCGGCGATGGGCGATGCGATACAGCATCTCAACGGGGAAGCCCGCCAGCGGCTCGAAGCCGGGCGGGCGCGGGTGTTTGCCTGTCTGGTGGCGGGGTTGCCTGCCGAGCAGCGGCAGCGGATCACGTCAGAGGTCGTCGGCGCTGCGGTCGTCCGGGCTGTCGCTCGGGGCGTGCCCGTTCCCCGGTTCTGAGGCGCGGCGCAGGGCGTTGCCCATCGCGTCGGCGGCCTGCTGGGCTTCGCGCAGGTTTAGCTCGACCCCGGCCAGTTCCTCGTTCAGCCGCGTGATCGAATCCTGCAGGTCGCTCAGCCAGTTCTGCAGGTCGGTCAGCGACCACTCGATTTCCATCAACACGTCATTCATGGCGCTTTGCGGCGGTGGTCAGCAAGACTGCTGCGGCCAGTAGTCCCTGCGGGTCGCCGCTGGCGGCCAGCGTGCGGATGTGCTCGGCGATCTGCTCGGCGTCTCGGTAGATGGTGCGGGCGATGGCGCGGCGGATGGTTGCCGCGCTGGGCGGGCGGCCCTTGTGCTGGCGGCGCGGGTCGTGTCCGGGGGTGAAGGGGCGTCCTCTCATTTGGGTAGCACTCCAAGGCGGGTCAGGCGGTCGAGGTCGTAGGACGGTCGCCACACGTCGGAGAGCACGCGCAGCGGCAGCCCGGCTTGCTGGTGCAGTTCCACGGCGCGGGCGATGGCCCGCAGCATGGCCTTTTCGGCGGCTGCGGCGGCTTGCAGCACGCGGTCGCGCTCAGCAAGCGTCTGCGCGGTGTTCAGGGCGCGGCGGGCGGTCTCAAGGGTTTCTGCGGCCCGCTGGGCGTCTGCTGCGCGGGTGCGGTGTTCGGCCTCGGCCTCGGCGAGCATCTGGCGCAGGTCGGCGGCGTCGGCGAGCAGCAGGCTTACGCGGTTGACCTGCGCGTCGGTCAGTTCGTGGGTGGGCTTGAGGCGAAGCTCGGCGATGGCTTCCTCGGTCTGGCGCAGCCGGTCGCGGATTGCATCGACCTGTTGCGCGGCGGCTTCGAGGGCTTGCCTTGCTTCGGCCTCTGCGGCCTCTGCGGCGGCTATGGCTTGGGCGTGGGGGTCAAACATCCGGGATTCCTTCAAAGAACGGCTCAGTGTTGGCCTCGGTCTGCTGCGCGGCCTGCGCGGCGATCTCGGCGGCGCGGGCCTGTATCGCGGCATGCCGGGCGGCTTCGCGTTGTTCGCGCTCGGACTGCTCGCGCTGGGACTCGGCGGCCAAGCTCTGCTCGATGCTGCGGATCGCGGCGCGGTGGGCGGCGGTGTCCTGCCCGGCCAGAAGCGCGTCGCGCAGGCGCTGGCGGGCGGCTTCAAGGCGCTCGGCGCTCATTCGGGGAAGCGCTGCACGAGGTCGAGCAGCGGGCGCAGGTCGGGCTTGTGGCGAATACCTGCGGCGTGCGGCAGGGATTTGCGCAGTGGCTTGGCGCGGGGCTTCTTGGCGGGCGCTTTCACGAAAAAGAGCACGCGGGGCTTTCGGGGTTGCTGGGGCATGGCCGGTCTCCAATCGGACAAAAGGGTGCTGCGGGTCTGGACGTGACGGCTCAGGATTCCGCTGCGCGAATTTCGCGCGCCAGCCCGCAGCAATTCGCATGGTGCTGTCACGACCAGCCGGGGGGAAGATCGGGGCGGCTGTTTGTCGCGGTTGTCGCGGCGGCGCGTTTGCGGCGCACGCTGTAGGCGCTCAGCACGGCGTGCGCCAGCAGGTCAAGGCTCACGCGCGGCTCTTTGCCTTCGGGCGTCCAAACCTTCGGCGTGAGTTCCCCGGCCAGCGCCACAGATTCGCCGACTGACAGCGCCAGCAAGGCGTCGCAGGCTTTGGCGTCGAAGGCAATCACGCTGCACAGCAGGCTCTCGCTGCCCACAGCCACGCGCAGGCGGCAGGTCACGAATTCGCGTCCGCTGGCGCTGGTGCGGCGCTCCGCGCTTGTGTGCAGGCGGCCAGTAATCAGGGCATCAATGCTCACGGCTGATCCTCCGTCTGAAAGTCGCCACACGGCCCGCGCTGGTCGACACGCAGGGGCGTCGTTCGTCTGCCGGGGTTGAGGTCGCGCCACGCCACGGCATGCCCTCGAGTGCAGATCGGTGCCCATCCCCGATGCGCGTCGTATGTGCGCAGGTGCGCGCAGCCCCAGCAGCGTTGCAGCGGGGCGCGTTCGATTGCGGCCATCGCGGCATCGCGCGCTTGCACGGCAGCCAGCAGCTCGCGGCCTTGCACCTCGGGCAACAGCAGCACCTCCACTTCCTCGCGCAGCGGCTCGGGCAGGGTGTCCAGTCCGTGCGCGCGCAGCGCGCCATGCTCTGCCGTCAGGATCACGCCCCATGCGTGCAACTGGTCGAGCAGCGCCAGCGCTTCCTCTTGCGGATCGCCGGGGTGTTGCGGTTGCCGGATCACTGCCGGGCGGGGTTGCAGCGGGCGGGACGGGGCGGGTTGGTCATTGGCGGCGGCGCGCAGGTGGTCGATCACGGCCTGCCGGTGCGGGCGCAGGCGCTCCGTCCACACGGGCAGGGCAGACAGCCTGCCGCGCAGTTTCAGCCGTCCGTCGATCAGCACGGCCTGCACTCCGTCGGCAGCGGCGGCGGCCAGTAGGGCGCGCACGTCGGTTCGGGCGGCGGCGGTCATAGATCCACCTCGCCAGTGACTTCGCCGCTGGGGTGTTCTTTCTTTTCGGCGGGGTCAAAGAAATTGGAATCGACGTCAACGACGTCAACGACGTCAACACGCGCAGGGGTGTGTTCTTTTTTTTCCGCCGGGATGCCGGGGGAACTGACGTCAACGACGTCAACGACGTCACGCGCGGGGGCCGGGGGCGTTGACGTTGTGACGTTGTTGACGTTGTTTCCTATTGCACGGGGTCGCTGAAAAAAAACATCCTCGCGCAGGCGCTCGATCACGCAGTGCCGGTATCCACCCGTGCGGGCGCGGTTGTCCACTTCCGCGCGAATGCCCAATTGCGCCAGCGCTGGGGCGTAGCGGCGCAGCGCATCGCCCAGCCCGCGCGGCGATTTCGGCCAGTAGTCGGTGGCTTCGTGGTCGGGGCGGTTGCGGTTGAGCAGGTCGAGCAGGTCGCCGATGCGGCCCGCGAATCGCCCGCCGTTTTCCACCAGCCGAATGATGGCGGTCGCCACGGGGGATGCATCGATGGTGTGCTGAATCGCCTCGCGCCGGTGGTCGGCATACCGGCGCAGGAATTCGCCGGGGGGATGCCCCAGCGCGCGGGCGGCGGCTTCGCCCAGCAGGGCAAAGTCCGCCATGCGTGGCAGCGGCAGCGCTTCGGCCTGCACGGCGGGCAACTCGCGCAGCGCGGCGCAAAACAGGTCGAGCAGCCCGGTGAAAATCGCCCCAGCGTGCCGCTGGGTGGCCTCGGCAATCTCCGCTTCGGTCTTGCGCTCGGCAAGGCGCGGCAGGTTCAGGCAAATCGCGCGGTCGAGCAAGTCAGGGCGCGTGACTATGCTGTTGATGCCGTTGAGTGCGACAGGGCGGTGCGCGCGGATCAGCGATTCCTCGTCGTTGGTAAACAACTGCCGCGCGGCAAATCCCGCGCCGGTGGCAATCGCGCACAGCGCATCGGAATGCTCCGCGCTCAGCGTCGACAGGTTCTCAAAGCTGAGCAGGTGCGCATTGGCGGCTGCCACGAACACATCTTCGACGGTCTTTGGTCGGCCTCGCAGTGCAACCTCGTTCGGATCGACGAACAGCCGCAGGATGCGCTGCGCCGTGGATTTGGCCGCGCCTTGCTCGCCGGTGATTTCCAGCACGGCATAAGGCGTGTCAGCGCGCCAGCATTCGAGCAGCCACGCCAGCACCAGCAGCCGGTCATCCTCGGGGATGTTCACCAGTTCCCACAGCCGGGCGATGTCGCCGGTGTCTGCCGGCTCGGGCAGGGCGCGGGTGGCCTTGGTGCGCACAAAGCGCACGGGCGGTGCGTCGATCACGCGCCAGCCTGCCGGGGTCAGCAGGATCGCGCGCCAGCGCTCATCTCCGATGTCCAGCCAGTATCCCGCTTCGTCTTTGGCAACCCGGCGGAATGGCGCATATTCCGGCCCGTCGAATTTGGCGCGGCCTGCCAGCGCGTTGCAGGTGGCCTTGATCGTCTCGGTTGCCGGGGCGGTGCCCAGTTCGGCATAGGCCAGATGCGACAGCCAGTCACGAAACCCGGTGCTGTCGATGCGCCAATGCTGGCGTTCGCCATGCTTGCCCGTCAGGGTGGCATAGGCTTGCCCGTCGGCATCGTGCCAAAGCTCGCAGCGCTCGGCAGCCAGACCGGCCAGCTCGGTCGCTTGCGATGCGGGCGGCCCGTCCGCTTCGCCGCGCAGCAGCTTGTCCAGTTCGGTAATGTTGATGCGCTTGTTCGCCGCCTTGATCTGCGCGCGCAGCGCTTGGTATTCGCCGGGGTCGGTATCGCGTAGGTCGCGCAGGGCGTCGATCACGTCGGCTTTGCAGTAGCGCCAGAAGGCGGCGGCGTCTTCCTCGGCAGCCAGTCGCAGCAGTTCGTCGGTCACGCTGGGCGCGGCGGCGGCCTCGGGCTGTTCCACCACGGCATGCGCTGGGAAAATCACGGCCTCAAGCATGGGCAGCCTCCATTTCGGTTGCGGCGCTTTGCGCCCAGCAGTGCAGGTCGTTGAAGTCGGACAGGCTCAGTGGCGCGCCGGGCGGCCATGCCGGGCGGATCAGGGTTGCGCGCGCGGCGCGGGCGGCTTCGCGCGCTTTGCTCAGGCCGGGGTTGCCGGGGGTCTGCCGGTCATCATCGGCGGCCATGACGATGTGCGCCTCGGGGAATCGGCGGCGCGCTTCGGTCGCCACGGGCAGCAGGTTGCCCGCGTCGACGGCGGCGAGCACCGCTGCGCCGGGAAAGTCAGCAGCCACGGTGCAGGCGGTGGCAAAGCCTTCGGCACACACCAGCAGCGCAGCGGGCAGGCTGCCGGCGCAGAGGATGAAATGCCCGCGCTTGGCTCCTCCGCGCAGCAGCGTCTTGGCTGCGTTGGTCGCGATGAATTGCAGGCTGTGCAGTGCGCCGTCGAAGTCTTGCACGGGCAGCACCAGCAGGTCGCCGATCTGCCGCGCTGGGCCGGGGGCAATGCGCTTGCGCACAAGGTAGGGGTGCGCTGCGTCGGCAGGCTTGGCCCGGCTCCAGATGGCGGCGGCGCGCTGCGCGGCTTGCGCGTGTTCGGCATCGCGCTGGCGCTGGGCTTCGGCCTTGGCAGCGCGGATGGCGGCATACAGCCGGTCTTTCTCCGTGCGGCTTAGGTGCCGGGGGTTGCGCGCCGTCCAAGTCGCTGTCGCGCCAGTTCGCCACGATCCGGCGGCTCCGTGGTCGTGATACAGCACGGCCCAGCCGTTGCGACTGCCGCGCTTGTCGCCTTCCACGTCGAACCGGCGCAGCCGTCCGTCCGGGACGATGCAGCCGGGGTCGGCAGGGCAGATGTCCGCCTCAAGCAACGCGGCCAGCAACCCGGCGGCGGGGTTGTTCGGGGCGACAGCGCCCCTCGCCTCGCGGCGATGTGTCGTGCTCGGGGTCATGGTCAGCCCTCCCCGAGCAGTTTCTCGACGGCCGCGATCAGGTCTTGCTCACGCCAAAGCGAGCGGCGTCCGAGCTTCTGCGGCTTGGGCAGCCTTCCCTCCTGCAGAAGCTCGTAAAACCGGCTGCGGCTGATGGGGAGCAAGCCGGGCTTGCCTTGCCGGCCCACGATTTCAGGAATCCCGACCCAGCGGGTTTGGTTGGTTTCAGACACTCCGAACTCCTCGAGAAGTGCCCGATGCCGACAGGGGCTTGCCAAAGTTTTACCGCATAGGTAAAGTTCAGGCTGTGAAAGCTAGCTGCCTGTCAAGCAACGGGCGGTTTTCAAAAGCACCGGCTGCAGTTACCAGCTGCGGGCCGGTGCGCCTATTTGCGCGCGTTGCGTGCGCACAACTGTGACTGTATCCAGCCGTTCGCTCGCGGTCAACTGTGGACACGGCGCTTTCGCAAGCGGAATCAACTACTTGGGCGCTACCCCTTTGATACGTCGGAGCTTTCCGGCGGGCGGCCCCGGGGATTAACCCTTTGTGAGTGTCGGGAATAGGGCGGGCGCGCCTTGGCTGGCGCTGGTTACGCTGTAACCGTGCGGCGCGCCAGTTCGGCAATGGCCCGTTCGACGATTTGCCGCTGCGTCCAACCTGTGGCCTCCCGGATGCGCGCCAGATCGGCAGCGGCTGACGGCCCGATCAGCACTTGCAGCCGGGTCAGCAGCAACCCGTCCGGGTCTTTCAGCGCGCGCTCGCGGTAGCGGCGCTGTTTCTCTGCGTTGCTCAGTGGCATGTCGGCTTTCCTTGGTTACAGTGAAACCGCGTGCGGATGGTTACAGCGTCACCGCGCGGTGTTGATGTCGTTGACGTTGTTGACGTTGTTTCCAATTTCTTTTCCCCGGCGCAAAAGAGCATTCACCCCGGCGGCAAGATCACGCGGCTCCGCGAATCGGGATCACCTTTGTCCCGGCCTCCAGCGGGGCGAAAAGGACTGGCAGGCCATCACGCCAGCTTGAGATTGATCACCGTGCGTTGTTGGCCGTAGAGGATTTCGTCCAAGCGCTCGCCCAGCATCTGCCAAGCCTTGCGTCGCTCCGCGACCAGCTCCTGCCGCTGGTAGGTGCGCACGATTTTGCGCGGCTCGAGGTGGTTGAGGCATCGCTCGATGACCTGCGGAATCACGCCCAGCTCGCCCATCATCGTCGCGCCGGTTCGTCGCAAGTCGTGAGGCGTCCATTTCCCGCCGGGCAGCGCAAGGGCGGTCGGCTCGTTGGTGCGTTTTGACTTCGCGTTTGGGCGCTGTCGGTCGGAGATTTGTCGGGTGATCAGCTTGCGATTGCTGTGCCCATCTGATTGGTCTGCGGGGAGAACCCATTCGGAGTGGCCCGTCAACTCGTGCAGGGCCTTGAGGTGCCGTGCAGCGAAGTCCGACAGGAAGATGTCGTGCGCACGTCCGTTCTTTGATTCGGGGATGTGCCACACGCCAGCCTGAAAATCCACGTGCTCCCAGCGAGCAGCGCTTAGCTCGCCAACGCGGGCCATCGTGCTCAGGAGAATCCAGATTGCCAGCTTGGTGCGCGGGTCGAGCGTCGAGGCCTCGATCTGGTTGCGCAGCAGGACAATCTCTTCCGGGCTGAGTTTGCGCTCGCGCTCAGTCTCAGCGCCGCCGACGTCGCTCTTGGCGACGCTGTCTAGCGGGCTGTCCTCCACTAGTTCCCGCGAAATAGCCCATCTGTAAAACTGCTTGAGATGGCTCAGGCAAACGTTGGCTTGGCGTTTTGCTCCACGGGCCACGATGCGGTCGAGGCAGGCTGTCAGATCGCCCTTGTTGACAGTTTTCAGCTCGCGGTCGCCAAGCTCGGAGAGAACGTCTTTGCGCAGAACCCGCATGACTTCGGCTCCTGCGTCCTTTCGGTTTATCAGTCGCGTCGCGCGCCATCTCTCGATGGCAGTGGCGAGCGTGAGGCGGCTTTCTTGCTCACGCCTCAGTCTCTCCCGCTCGGACTTGGCGTGCTCGACGGGGTTTATGCCGTCGGCTAGCAGTTTGCGGTATCGCCCGGCCTCAGCTCGCGCTTCAGCGAGTGATCGTGTCTCGACATTGCCAAGATCGACGATGTAGCGCTTGCCATCGGCTGAGTAGCGAAACCGCCACGTTCTGGTTCCTGTTGGGCGGATGTGCAGCCAAAGGCCTCCGCCGTCATTTAGCCACTCGTCTTTGCTCTTCGGTTTGGTTTTCAGGTGCGTGGTCTTGAGCCGATGGATCGTTGCCATGTTGCCAGTCTGTTGCCAAATTGGGACTGGCTGCGATTCTATGTTGCTGGACGTTCGTGGAAAAGAATATCTTATAAATCAACGGGTTATGTTGTTTGAGTGGGCGCTTGAAAACGACTGTGGACGGCGTGTGACCTTTATGGGGTGCAGGGGGTCGGAAGTTCGAATCTTCTCGCCCCGACCAAAAAAGCAAAAAACCAGAAAAAGCCCACATGCGAAGCAGTGGGCTTTTTTATTCTAACATATACCACCTATTTTTCTCCCGTTAGCGCAAGAGTGTTGCGCTTATCGGATATCTTCACAGCCCCCCTCGGGGTGACCGGCGGTGGTTTTCACGCAGTCACCTGCGAGACTCAAGACTTGGGGCCAAAGTGGCGTGGCGGCAACGCAGGCGGCAGCTATATGCGCCTCCATCTTGCGAAGTTTTGCGTTTCACGCAAAAATGCTTCCCATGAAGGCTAATGTCATCCGCATCGGGAGCGCCAATACGTCAGGGAATACAGAATTCCCAAGCGTTGCGCATCCTAGCGGGTCTCGTGGCCGCGTCCTGACGAAAGCTGAGGTCGAACACACGGAGCTGCTTTTCGCGCTATTCGAGAAGCATCTGGTCGGAACCCGCGCTCTCGGTGCCAAGACGGTCGAACTCGCCCTGGGAGCAGTGCGTGGCTTTCAGCGCTGGACCGGTCTACCCCCATGGGACTGGGCTCCGGCGGACTTCGCCGAGTTCATCGCCTACAAAGTTCAGACTAACGGGATCGGCCTGGGCCGGCAGGCGACCTACATCACCTATCTGCGTGGCTTCCAGAACTTTGTCCTCGACTCCCGTGGACTGTCGAACGACATTCACCAGAAGTTCGGGGTCCAGCCGCAACGGTTTATCAACGACGAGAACGTCATCCCGATACGCCGCAAGCGCTACGAGCGCAAGAAGGCGATCCTGCCCTTGTCGGGTGAGCAATGCCAAGCGCTGATAGAGCAGTTCGACACCGAGATCCGGGACGCCAAGCTGCATGGCTCCAAGTCGTATAGACCGCTGCAGCGCGACAAGGTCATGGTGATGCTCGCGCTGATGACGGGGGTCCGTGTCGACGAGCTCGTCCATTTGCGCGTGCAGGACTTCCAACCGGATCTCAAACGACCTCAATTCGGCGGCTATGCGCTGATGACGGTGGTTTTGGGCAAAGGGCGCAAGTCGCGAGTCGTGCGCGTCTTCCACCCGTCTGTCCGCGATGTGATGGACTGGTACTTGGATGAGGTACGTCCAGGCTTTTTGCGCAGCACTTCGGCCGACCCAACGCTCGTTTTCCTCTCCGAGCGCGGCGGTGCGATTTGCACTGAACAAGTTCGGCGGATGCTCCGCCGTGTGGCGGCACACGCGGGCATTCCCGTGCGCGTGACGCCGCACATTCTGCGCCATACTTACGGAACGCAAATGGCCAATGTGATCGGCCCCGAGGCGCTGCAGCGTCAGCTTGGGCACGAAAACCTGACGACCACTCTGGGTACCTACTATCACCAGAATCCAGAACATGTCGGCAACGAAATCGAAGCCGGCGTGACCAATTTGACGAATGCCATCAACGCTATGACCGAAGGACTCCTCAATGAAGGTGACGCTTAAAAATCGGCTGGCCGTCCTTCTCCGCATGCGCGGCCTGCGCAGTGCAAGCGAGTTCGGCCGTCGCATGACGGAGGCAGGCTTCGCCATGTCAAGTTCTCATGCATCTCGTTTCGAGAAGGACGATATGCCGGCGACGGATCTACGCTTTGTGAACGCGGCATGCAATGTTCTTCAATGCCTGCCCAACGATCTGTATGAAATTACGGTCGAACTTGCCGCAGATGAAGAGCTGGACCCGACCCTAGTGTTTCCACGCCATGCCATCGTTCGCTACGAGCAGGCACAGCTCCGCGCCGACGCCGATCACGTCGTGAGCGTGGTGCCGGCGACTCGTGTCATGCCAGCAACACCGACTACAGCCACACGTACGCTTGGCAAGCCCGCGGCTAAGGCTAAACCTGTCGGCACCAAGAACAAGGTAGCGGATGAGGACACCGGGCCAAAGGTCACGCTGTTCCCGTATGGCAAATCCTGAAGAGAGCCCGACGCCGTGCGCTGCTCAGCGCGCGCGTAAGCGCACCTGCAACGTGTGCGGAGGGTCATTCACAGCCCCGGTGCAGCACGATGATCGGCGCCACAATTGCCTATCGATTTGCGGGAACGTGGTCGGCGCTTTGCCGCGAGAATGCTGGCAGAACTCCGACCACCCTTATGCGCATGACCTTCTGGCCTCGATGCCGTCTTACCTGCAGCGATCGGTACGGACAGAGTCGTCGCATCGCCTGCGCTTGGCCATCACCACGCGAGTTTATGAATTGACGCGGAATGGTCGGCTGACCACGGAGCAGGTCGATGAACTTCTGCGCGACTTCCGACCGCGCTCCGTGCATCTCTTCATGGAACGGCTACCCACCCATTCCTCGATACGGGCCCAGCTTGAGAACTCACTAAAGCAGGCTCGTCGGCGCGACGAGGCTGCGACTCAAGCAAAGAAAGTGCAACCTAAGCGTCCCGCGATCAAGCTGCCGGAAGATTTTGAGCGCGGCGTCATGCTGTTCGTGGAAAAGACGCACCGCATCGCCGAGATCAAGCATCGGCACGGCCACCGCTACAGTGCCAATACGGTACGCAAGCGCGGGTACGACGCGCGCGCATTCTGCGAATTCCTCGCGAGCAAGGGGCTCCAGCAGTGGCCGCAGATCGCGCAGCACCACCTTGACGACTACATCAGCGCAACCGACCGCTGGGCTGCCGCCCGCGCCTACACGTTCTTGCAATTCATTCGCCAGAACTTTCGGCTAACACAGCGTTTTGTCCGGCCGAGGCTGCGTCCAAAGCCACCGGCGGAAGCGGTGATGCCGATCGCCGAAATTCCTGCCGTGCTCAAACGCCTGATTGGCTTCTCCGACCCGCAGGCGGTCGTCGCAGGGCTTTTTCTCGCCCTGTTCGCGCAGACCCCCACGCGCAGCGCCGAGTTAACCTTCGGCAACTTCCGCAAGCGAGATGGCAGGATCGAGGCTCTCTTTGCAGAACAATGGACTCCACTGGATCCGCTGACGACGCGGTATCTCCTACAACTTGCACCTGCGGTCGTCGCCGATGACGCAGTCTCGGACACCCGCCTTTTCCGGTACACAGCCGCGTATCTTGGACGAAAAGTCGGCCAAGCAGTCGGAGTCCCGCTGCGTCCCCTGCGGCTTGGTGCCGTCGCCAACTTGATCCGATCGGGAATCACAGACCGTAGGGCACTGCATCGCGCACTCGGTGTGTCACTACCAACGCTGGCCTATGTGGAAAAGGTGTTCGAGTGGGATTTGCACATGACCGTCGATCCCGAGATGGTCAAGAGCCGCAACGAGGTGATCCGTGGCGAGCGCACCGAGTAGCCAGACATGGTTCGTCTACCTGCTCGAATGCGAAAACGGCAGGCTCTACACCGGCATCACGCCCGACCTGGCGGAGCGGTTCTGCAAGCATGCGACCGGCAAGGGAGCAATGTTCACCCGGTTAAATAAACCCTCGCGCATGATCGCGGCCAAGCCGTGTGCCGACCGTTCTGAAGCCAGCAAGCTGGAGCGCACGATCAAAGGACTGACGCCCGGGCAAAAACGCTGGATGGCGGCTCAGTGGCCCATGCAGCATGCGTTACCTTGTCATGCGCCCCAGTAGACTTGACCAGGCTCACCCTTCACTTTTTCTTCTTCGGCGCAGGGGTTGGCTTCTTCTTGGCCTGAGAGAGATCAGATCCGGCGACTGATTTCTGCGCCGGAGAGCTTCCGGGTTTACGCAGAATTTTGCTCGCAAGCGTCGCATCTTTTTTGCTCGTTGTCATCGAAACTTCTCCTGGTCGGGGTCGAATGCTTACCGATTCTCCTCAAAGGTCGGCCTCAAAGGAAGTGTCGGTTAAGAAAGGATGCGATCCACAATCATCTGCAGGTTCTCCCGCCTCCAGATTAACGCCTCGGCAAGCATTGCCTGATCTGTCAGCATGGCGGAGCCCACCGTTCCACCGAGGATGCAGGCGTCCTGGATCGCCGCATCGGAGAGTCCCTGGACCCTTTCGATCATGGCCTGCGTCAATCGCGGATCGAGCATGCCTTTGAAAACGTGACTTGGTGGCCAGTCGGCTCGTTTCAGCCGGTCAAACGCGGCATCAATCGTGTCGGCCACAGACAGCAGACTGCCGCCATGGTCAAGGCCGATCATCATATTGTCGGTGGACTGTGCCAGATTGGCACGCAGGTTCCCGGCGCGGTCAGCATTGCAAATCCAGGCGTCGAATACGGCGATATTGGCAGCTTCAACGGGGTACCGGGTAGCGGTTTCTTCGGCGCGCTCCATGTCGATGTCTGTCAACGCAAAGCCAACTTCGGCGATTTTGAGGCTGGCGTAGCGCAGCCCTCGCGCATGGGCCACGAACACCCCGGCAGCGACGGTCACGCCAACCATCGCCGCCAACCGTCCTGCGACATACTCGCTGTAAACCTGTGCGCGTGACTCGCAGCTGTCCTGCTTGATGATGGCCGCCACGTCGCCGATTTCCGGCGAAGTTGCTCCATGCCCGACGCTCTGCCACACGCCGCTGAGCGTGTAGGCAATAAAGGCACGTCCTTGTTCCTCACTCACTGTCGATGGCCCATTCATCTGCGAACAGTTCCGCCTGTTCGATTACCTTGTCGATGGCTTCCGGCTGCTTATCCGGCGGGTAGCGGTACTTGCCCAGCAGCACCTTGACCAGTACGCGCATGCGCTGGCGGCTGCTTTCGCGCTTGGACCAGTCCACGGTTGCCGACTTGCGCAGCTTGTCGGTCAACTCGTGCGCCAGGGCCCGCAGGACCGGGTCGCCCATGATCTGCACCGCCGATTCGTTCTGCGCCAGGGCCTGGTAGAACGCGAATTCATCCTCCGTCATTCCCTCCGGTGGCTTGGCGTCGTTCAGTTCGTGCGCCAGCTTGAGCAGTTCCTCGATCACCTGCACCGTGGTCAGAGCGCGCGCCCGGTAGCGGGAGATGGCCTCTTCGAGTTTGGCCGTGAACAGGGCTTGCTGCGTGACGTTGCGGCGTCCGCGCGCCTTGATTTCGTCGTCGATCAGCCGTTGCAGCAGTTCGGCAGCAAGATTGCGCTGGGGCGATTGGGCGATCTCACCGAGGAACCGCTCATCCAGCACCGAGATATTGGGCTTGTCCAGTCCCATGCTCTTGTAGACGTCCGTGACTTCGCCCACCATGATGGCCTTGGACACCAACTGGCGCATCGCCGCCTCGCGCTCGATCTGGGTTGTCTCCGAGCCGGTGCGGGTGCTCTTGGCCAGCATGCTGCGAATGACCAGGAAGAAGGCGATCTCCTCGCGCAGTGCGAGCGCTTCCGGATGCGTGCCGCAGATCGCCTGCAACCGGGCCAGCCTGGTGGTCTGATCCAGATAGCGCTTGATGCCTCGGTTACGTCCGTGTCCGTCATCCCCTGCATCGAAACCTGCAATGTGATCCATCGCAGGGGCCAGGATGGACAGCATGGCCTGGGGTGATCGTCGGAAACCGGAATAGTCGAAGCCGTGATACATGCCGCGAATTACGTCCACGATGTCGAGCAGCAGCGGCACCGCGTTGTCGATGAAATCGACAGGGGGTTCGTTTGTCTTGGTGAGGTTGGCGTACTCGGCAATCGCCAGCCGCAGTTCCGGGCCGATGCCGATGTAGTCCACCACCAGACCGCCGGGCTTATCGCGCCAGACGCGGTTCACGCGGGCGATGGCCTGCATGAGGCCGTGCCCCTTCATGGGCTTGTCCACATAGAGCGTGTGCAGCGAGGGTGCATCGAAGCCGGTGAGCCACATATCGCGCACGATGACGAGTTTGAGCGGATCGTCGGGATCTTTGAGGCGTTTTTCCAGGGTCTTTTTCTGCGCCGCGCTCAGGGCATGGGCGCGCAGCTCTGGCGGATCGGACGCCGGGCTGGTCATCACGATTTTGATGACGCCTTTGGTGAGGTCGGTGTCGTGCCATTCGGGGCGCAGTTGGATGATCTCGTTGTAAAGCACAACTGCCGCTTTTCGGGAGATCGCCACGATCATGCCCTTGCCTTCGAGGGATGCCAGGCGTTCCTCCCAGTGCGTGACCAAATCTCCAGCCAGCCGCCCGAGACGGTTCTCGGCCATAGCCACCGATTCCAGGCGCGTCAGGCGGGACACGGCGCGGTTGTGAAGGTCGTCCTCATCGCCATCATCCAGCAGCGCGTCGAGGTCCGCGTCCAGATCGCTGTCGATGTGCTCGTTGTAGGCCAGGTCGATCACGCGGGCTTCGTAGAGGATGGGGACGGTGGTCTTGTCCTCTTGTGAATCGGCCACGTCGTAGATGTCCACGTAGTCGCCGAACACGCCTTGGGTGTCGCGATCCTCGGCGGACGTGGGCGTGCCGGTCATCCCCATGAAAATGGCATGGGGGAAGGCGTCTCGCAAATGCGTGGCCAGACCGTAGCGGGTGATGCCGGTCTTGCTGTCCACCACGGCCTTGAAGCCGTACTGGGTGCGGTGGGCCTCGTCGCAGATCACCACCAGGTTGCGTCGCTCGGAGATGGGCTCCAGGCGCTGCCCTGGCACCTTGGGTTTGAATTTCTGGATGGTCGTGAAAAAGATGCCGCCTGCGGGCTGCGCGCTCAGGCTCTTGCGCAGATCGTCGTGGCTGTCGATCTGCACGGGTTTGGTGCGCAGCTTGTCATAGGCTGCTTCAAACGTCTCGTAAAGCTGACCGTCGAGGTCGTTGCGGTCGGTGACCATCACGAAGGTCGGGTTCTGGAATTCGGGGGTCTCCTGCAACTTGGCGACATAGAACAGGGCCAGAAAGCTTTTGCCCGAGCCTTGCGTGAACCAAACCGTGCCTCCAAGCCCATTGGCGCTTTGCAGGGCGTCCTTGGCTCGCTGCACGGCTTTGAGCGTGCCGCGCATCTGGTGGTAGCCCGCGACGATCTTGAAGGTCTTGCCGCTTTCCTGCTGGAACAGAATGAAGTCACGCAGATAGGTCAGAAACGTATCCTGACGGAACAGGCCGCGCACCAGCACTTCGAGTTCGAGCTTGCCTTGGGGGTCGAACCCCTCAGCCAGCCGCCAGGGCGCGTAGCGGTCGAAGTCCGCCGTGATCGACCCGACACGGGCGACCACGCCATCGGAGATCACGTTGACCACCGAGGGCTCAAAAAGCTGCGGCACCTCGTTTTGGTAGTTGGTGATCTGGTTGTATGCCTTGCGCACATCGGCGGTGATGTCGGCCGGGTTCTTCAACTCGATGACACCAACGGGCAGGCCATTGAGGAATGCCACCATATCGGGGCGCACCGTCAGCTTGCCCTTGATGGCGAACTGGTTGACCACCAGCCAGTCGTTGGCCTGGTTGGTCCAGTCCACGACCTGAACCAGAGCACCGCGCTTGGCACCGTCCACCTCGATCTCCACCGGAACGCCATCACGTATCCAGTGGTACAGCGTCCGGTTGCCATCCACCAACGAGCCAGACGAGAACCGGGCGATCCGATCGAAGGCGTCTTCGATGGCGGCAGGAGGCAGGTTCGCGTTCAGTCGGTGGAGTGCGTTGCGCAGACGGTCGTGGAGGATGACCTGGGCGAAATTCTTGCGCTCGGGAGTGGCACCACGCGGCGCGAGGTCTGGGCCATGCCGGTATTCATAGCCGAGTTCCTGGAACCAGGCAATGCAGATGTTTTCGAGGTCGGATTCGGTCATGATGGCGACGACACGGAGGCGGAATGATTGGCTCCGGGCTGCGGTGCCAGATCCATTGCTTGCATGATCTCCGCATCCACCGCTGGATCGCGGCCCTTGGGCGCCGACCCTCGCCCAATCGTCGTCCACGGCAGTTGCGGATTCTTGGTGTGGTTGGTGTGGAATGTGCAACCGAATACGTCTTCGTATTCCAGCATGATTTCCCAATGTTCGCTGGACGCAAGCTCGGCATCGGTTTCGTTGAATTGTGGGCGATGTGTAATCGGAACAGGGATGTGTTCTCCGACTTTTCCGTAAGATTCCCCCGCAGCAATCGGAGGTAGATCGAATGGATCAGGTCCATATCCCTCAAGACCGCGAAGGCGCAATTTCATTTTTCCGTTGATCGCAGGGCCAGTACCAATGTTCCGGATCGTTCCCCAGAACTTGATGACAGGCTGCGGGGCAATGACCTGCACAACGTGCGTTCGCGCCTCGGGTGATGCCCCATGGTGGGGCATGAAAACGAGCAAAGGCCGGAATGCGTCTCGGTGCTGCTCCCTGGTTTGCTCAATGCCTTTCTTCGTGAGGAAAACCATCCAAGATGTGAATCCGGCCGCTGCTGCCGTTGCGAGTGCACCTACGCCCGTCGCAATCGATTCAAATGTTGCCCAGCCCCAAGTCATGCGCTCGCCCCTTCGATTTGCAGCATTGCCTCAGTGACGCGCAGTTCGCCTGAGATCAGCTTGGGCAGCAGAGTGTCACGGAGTTGGGCGAGGGAGCGAGCCTCACGCTCGTTTTCCGCCAGCTGTCGATAAAGTGAGCCAGCCGACCTTGTGAAACTTGTCAGCACCGGGTCGGATGGAACTACGACGCGAAGTGGTCGGAAGTTGCTTTTGCTGATCTCCTGGAACGTCGAGCCGTTGGCGTTGCCGACAATGGCGTCCATGCTTTCCCTGCACCATTGCAGCACGAAGACATTTGGCAGAACGCCATCACATTTCATCGCGATGAAGCCTTGGTTGATTGCTGTTGGAACTTCGGCAATCACCAAATAGCCGATTGGTGCCCGGGAGGAGAGCAACACCGTGCCGACTGGTAAGAGGCCAGAACTGATCTTTGCAAGACCGGCATCCGTAATCTTTCGATCCGTGTCCAGCAAAACGGGAAACTTCAGGGCGGACAGGTCCTTTGGCGTTGCCCAGCAGTGTTGCCCACCTTCCCAAAACTTCGGTTCCTTGGTGCTGGGCGTAGACCCGCCACAGACCGTCACTTCTTCGCCAATCGTCGAGTGACGCCACCCCTTCGGAATCTCCCCCAGCTCCGATTCGACAAGCCGGTCGGGGAAGAGGTCGTAGAGGTGCGCGGGAAGGCCGGGCAGCGATTGGCCGCGCTGCCAGCGGCCTTCGATCTTGGCGCGCACCGGCTCGAAGTCCACGAACCATGCTTTGAACAGGGCGCGGGCCATCGCCTCCAGCGTTTCGTTCTGCTTGCGGTTGAGTTCGATTTTGTTGTCCAGCGTGCCGAGTATGTGGGCGATGGCGCGTTGCTCGGGAAGCGGCGGCAAACCAAATCGAAACTTGCCTAGAATCTTGGCGTTTATGTTTGGCTGCACCGCTCCACCGCCCCCATGCGACCACACGAAGTCCCAGTAGCGGGGTGAGCGCAACACGTACGATACGAAGCGGGGGTCGGCGCAAGTTTCATCTAGCCGGTACCGGATCAGGTAACTTGCCGCGACTGCGCGTTCGTGTTCACGGATGAGCGCTGAGACACCGATTGTTCCCATTCGCGCGATGACTATGTCGCCCCGTTCAAGGCGGTAACGCTCGAATTCGTCGTTGGCGATCTCGCAGAATGGTACTGTCTTCCAATCCACAGCGCCCGACGCTATATCTGTCACGCGGAGGAAGCGGATCCCTGTTGGCTTATCGGTCGCCGAAGCGGTGTAGCCATATCGAACCTCGCGACAAACGTTAGAGAGCATCACCTCTCGCCACTCACCCGCCATACCCCACCTCCTTCAACTTCGCCTCGCCCGTTGCATCCCGCACGCCATTTCCGGCGCCCCCGCCCTCGATAGTCCCCTGCCGCGCGTTCATCCCTGCCCTCCTTCGTTGAGGATGTCCATATAGGCTCGATAGGCAAAGACGCGCTCGCGTTTTTTCCCGGTGATTTCCTGCACGATCCCCAGTCGTTGCAGCGCGTCGATGGCGCGCGCGGCGGTGGCGAAGCTCAGGCCCGTGCGCTGAGCCAGCGCGTCGATGCTGGCGAGCGGCTGCCGACGCAGCGTGTCGAACACGCGCAGGGCGTTGGCCGCGGCCCGCCCCAGGGTCTGGATGCGGTCGGCATCCCGCTCGAAGAGGGCAAGCAGCCGGTGTGCGGTGTCCACCGCGCCGCGGGCGGTCTGGTGCACCCCTTCCAGAAAGAAATCGAGCCACGCTTCCCAGTCGCCCGTTTGCCGGACGGCATCGAGCAGCCGGTAGTATTCGGCGCGGTGCTGCTTGAAGTAGAGCGAAAGGTAGAGCAACGGTTGGCGCAGCACGCCGTCGTGGTGCAGGATCAGGGCGATCAGCAGCCGTCCCACGCGGCCGTTGCCGTCGAGAAACGGGTGGATGGTCTCGAACTGGACATGGGCGAGCGCCGCTTTGACAAGCGCGCCGGGGGCATCGGGCGCATGGAGAAAGCGCTCGAGCGCCGCCATGCAGGGTTCGACCTCCGCCGGTGGCGGTGGCACGAAGGCGGCGTTGCCGGGCCGCGTGCCGCCGATCCAGTTCTGGCTATGCCGAAACTCGCCGGGCTGTTTGTCGGCGCCGCGCCCGTGGGCAAGCAGCTTGGCGTGCACTTCGCGCAGCAGTCGGTTGCAGAGCGGAAAGCCCTCGCGCAGTCGGGCCAGCCCGTGTTCCAGCGCGGCGACGTAGTTGGAGACTTCGATCACGTCGTCGAAGGGTACGCCCGGTGCGGCGTCGAGCTCGAAGAGCAGCAGGTCGGAGAGCGAGGATTGCGTGCCTTCGATCTGGCTGGAGAGTACCGCCTCCCGGCGCACGTAGGCGTAGAGGAAGAGGTCGGGATCGGGCAGCAGCGCGGTGATCGCATCAAGCCGCCCACAGGCAAGCCACGCGCGCTCAAGCAGCGCCTGCCGCGCTGCCTCCATTGCCAGCGGCGGCTCGGGCGGCAGGGGGTGCGGCACGAAGGCGCGAACCGTCTCGCCCAGGGTGCTCGTCGTCCGGTATTGCCCGGTGGGGCCGCGCTGCATCGATCTTCCCGCTGTTTTCAGTCGCGTGAATAGCGCTGGGCGTTATTCACAAAAGTGGCGCTTCGTGTGAATAGTATCAATACTTCAAAGCGAGCAGGTCGCGGTTGTGTCCATGCGTGCGTGTTGATCCGAGCGGGCGGGCGCTACCCCGAAATACACGCTCCGCGCAAATAAATGCACGCGCGGTAACCGGATAACCGCGCGCGTTTATCTTATGCGCGACGCTCATACCAAGCCCCTTTCTTGCTCCCGTAGCGTACGATTCGCCCTTCCTCCGCCAACCGAGTCAGCAGGCGATAGGCTTGATCGGGCGAAAGCCGGCACAGCTCCGCCGCCTCCTTGCGCGTGATGCGCCCGTGCTTTTCCACATATTGCAGCACCATCTGTTGCTGCTGCAACGGCTCGAAGCCGCGTTGGCGCACATACGCGGCCTTGTCGCCCAGCGCCCGGTAGGTGGCGGCCGAGAGATGCCAGGTGCGCCCCTTTTTGTGGCCCCGCTCTTCGATGAGTCCTGCCTCCACCAGCCGGTGCAGCGTGGCGCGGGTTTCCGCCTCGGGTTTCTGGGTGAGCCGAGCTGCCTCATCCGTCGTCAGGCTGCGCTCCTGCCAGAGGGTGTTGAGAACGAGCAGCTCGTCGAGCCCAAGGGTACGCCCGCCTTGGGCTTCGGTGACCAAGAGGCGTACGAAGTCAAGGTTGGCCTCGCCGCCGGGGATGATCACGACCACGCCGGCGCTGTCGCTGCGCTCATAGGAAGGCGCTGGGCGGCCGTTGCGCAATTGCTCGTAGAAGATGGTGTCGATGCCGCGTGCGGTGCGTTCGACGATGCCGGCGCGCTTGAACGCGTCGGCCAGCAAGGGATTGCGCGGACGCGGGGTGGTGACGAGAAGGTTGTCGAGCCGCACCCCGTCGGGGAATCCGCCCGGGCTGCTGATCTCGATATGGTCGGAATACCATTGGAAATGCACGGCACCCAGACGCTGGTAGTCACGGTGGATGAGGGCGTTGGCCACCGCTTCGCGCAGCGCGCGCTCGGGGTAGTCCGGGACGCCCACGCGCAGCAGCCCGACCATCAGCTCCTGTTCGCGGTTGCGCACACGGATGCGCGCCTCGATCTCCTCCATCAGCCGCAACAGCGGCCAGCGGAAGAAATCGTTGACCTCGACGTTAAGACCGCGCAGCGCCTGGAACGCCACCTCATGGGTAGGAACGAAGCGCCGCAGGGCCTCTTCTTTCCCAAACAGCAGCAGGGCGGCCAGGCGCACCCCACGGACGCTGCCATTGGCCTCGACCACACCGAGCGCCTTGGCCAGCTCCAGCTCCGAAAGTTCGAGCAGGGTTTCATCGCTGCGGCCGCGCCGCTCGCGGATGCTGCGGCGGAAACGTTCGAACTCCAGCGGGTCGAGGTCCTGCCAGACGGCGCCGGGGACGATCTGCGCCGAGGGGTCAAGCTGTCCCCGACCCGATTGCAGGGATTGCACGGCATAGGCATCCATCGGCACGCAGGCGGGTTTGCCGTCACCACCGATCGCACGGCGCAGAAACTGACCGTCGGCGGAGGCGACCGGGTGCTGCTGGGGGGGAATTTCGATCACGATGATCGAGTGGCCATCGAGCTCGACCCGCTCGATCCGCACGGCCACGGAAGGCCGGGTCTGGTTGGCGATCAGGGCGGCAAGCCTGTCTGGGTCGGTCACATCGCCATGTCGCGGCCGCGCGCCGGTGATGCTGCCATCGTCTTCGACGCCGACCAGGAGATATGCCGGTTCATTTCCGCTGCGATTGGCCAGGCACACAACGGTTTTCACCAGATCGCGGTCGTTGAGCGCACCTCGTGCCTCGCCCTTGAACTCGACGGCGAGCGTCTCGCCTGCCGCGATCAGACGCCGTAGTTCATCGGGACTCATTGCTCGCTCCGCGCACCGCCACACTCAAAACCCTAACGCCCGCAGATTGGCCTCGATCGCCGCATCGAGCCTGGCTGCCTCGTCCCGCTGCGCGCGCCACTGTGCCGACAGCCGCGCCATCTTTTCCTCGAACGGTTCGCCGTCATCTTCCACGTCCTCGGCGCCGACATAGCGCCCCGGTGTGAGCACATAGCCATGCTTGGCGATTTCGTCCAGCGTGGCGGATTTGCAGAATCCCGGCACATCCGCATAGCCGTTCTGGCTCCAGACCGTGCCGCGCCAGTTGTGATAAGTCTGGGCGATTTTCTGGAGTTCCTCGTCGGACAAGGCAATCTGCGTGCGGCTGATCTGGATTGCGCCCATTTTGCGGGCGTCGATGAACAACACCTGCCCTTTGCGGTCGTGCTTGCCGTTCTTGCCCGGCCCTTTGTTCTTGGTCAGGAACCACAGACACGCCGGGATCTGTGTGTTGGTGAACAGTTGCCCCGGCAAGGCCACCATGCACTCCACGATGTCGTCTTTGAGCATGGCTTCGCGGATCATGCCTTCACCAGACTGGCTACTCGACATGGAGCCGTTGGCCAGCACCACGCCCGCGCGCCCGTTGTTGGCGAGCTTGGAGACGATGTGCTGCAGCCAAGCATAGTTCGCATTTTTAGCCGGCGGTGTGCCATAGGCCCAGCGCTTATCGTTGGCAACGGCCTTGGGGTTCCACTCCATGTTGAAGGGTGGATTGGCCAGGATGTAATCGGCGCGTAAATCGGGGTGCTGGTCGTTGGTGAACGTGTCGGCGTATTCCCGGCCCATGTCGTAGTCGATGCCCCGGATGGCCAGATTCATGCAGGCCAGCTTGCGCGTGGTGGCCGTCATCTCCTGGCCGTACACCACGGCCTGGCCCTTTTTGCCGCCATGCGCTTCGATGAAGCGCTCGGAGAACACGAACATCCCGCCCGAGCCACAACAGGGGTCATAGATGCGGCCCTCGAAGGGGGCAAGGATTTCCACCAGGGTCTGCACCACTGAACGCGGGGTGTAGAACTGCCCAGCCTTCTGCCCTTCTTCGAGCGCGAAGTTGCCCAGGAAGTATTCGTACACCTCACCGAACACGTCCCGCGACGTGTGCTCCTTGGGGTCGAATTGCAGCCGTCCCACGATGCCCAGCAGATCACCGATCTTGCCGTTGTCGAGTTCCAGCCGTCCAAAGTCCCGGTAGAGCACGCCGCGCAGCTTGGGGTTTTCAGCCTCGATAGAGGCCATGGCGGCATCGAGCTTGTGGGCGATGCCCGGCGCCTTGGCTTGGGCCAGCAGCTTGTCAAAGCGTGCCTCTTCGGGAATCCAGAAGACGTTGTCGGCTTCGTAGAACGATTTGTCCTTCACCCACTCCGCGACCAGTTCGGCGCGAAGGGCGGCATCCTCTACATATTGGTCGTGGTGCGGGTCGGCGGCTCTGGCGCGGATCACGTCAGCCTGGGCCTCAAAGACGTCGGAGACGTATTTCAGGAACACGAGCCCGAGCACGGGGTACTTGTATTCCGCAGCGGACAGGGAGCCGCGCAGCTTCACAGCGGCGTCCCAGAGGATTTTTTTGAATTCGGTATCGGTCATAGGGTGTGCTTGGAGCGAGGATCGCCGGGTTGGACGATGGGCTTGGGATCAAGCCCTGCCCGACTGAGCGCGGCGTTCAGGGTGACGCGGGAGACCTTGAAATGCTTGGCCACTTCGGCCTTGGTCATCATAGGGTCGAGCAGCATGGCGGCGGCTTTGCGCACGTCATCCAGAGACAGTTTGGTCTTGCGCCCTCCCAGGCGCCCACGGGCGCGCGCGGCCGACAGTCCGGCCATCGTGCGCTCCAGAATGAGGCTGTGCTCGAATTCGGCCAGCGCGCCGAAGATGTGAAAGATGAGCTTGCCGCTGGCGTTGGCGGTGTCGATGCTCTCGGTCAGCGAGCGAAAGGCCACGCCGCGCTGTTCCAGCCCGTGGATGATTTCGACCAGGTTCTTGAGCGAGCGACCCAGGCGGTCGAGCTTCCAGACCACCAGGGTGTCGCCTTGGCGCAAGGTGCGCAGGCAGGCGTCGAGTTCCGGTCGCTCGGCCAGCTTGCCAGTCATCTTCTCGTGGAAAATTTGCTCACACCCCGCCGCCTTCAACGCATCAAGCTGAAGTTCGGGATGTTGGTCTTGGGTAGAAACACGGGCGTAGCCGATGAGCATAAAAACGTACCTTGCCTATACGTTGTTTACTTTACGGCTAACTGGCGACGAAAGCAAGCCCGGCGAGGCGGTTTCCGTGGTCAATAAAAGGCGTACAGAAAACGGTGGTTTATTGCGCTATGCGGGCGTGATGTGCAGATGAACGCCGTCAATCACCGCCACAGGGCGGGCAAGCTGCGCACGCTGCTCATTCAGGGCACCCGGATTTGAGTGTGTATCTACCTCAACGGTAGGCGCATGACATATGGCCACAATCTCGGATTGCGATGCGGTTCCCTTATGGTCAGGTATCATCCAATCTTGGAGGATACCGTCCCAGTGGCTACAGCGGAGCAAATCAAGGCATTGCTCAGAAGTCACGCTGATCGTGATGATCAGCGCTTCTATTCTATTGCTTTGCAAGTTGCTGCTC
>Ga0315298_1001249_pt1 | contig 47652 bp, 42 predicted proteins | sample WHS_1_MG_FD_203077 | JGI IMG/M metagenome (GOLD analysis project Ga0315298, IMG submission 203077) | Extremophilic microbial mat communities from Washburn Hot Springs, YNP, Wyoming, USA - WHS_1_MG | ecosystem: Environmental > Aquatic > Thermal springs > Hot (42-90C) | place: USA: Wyoming...
TAGACCACATCCTCCTTGAGCTCGTTGCTGGCCACGAGCACTGCATTGACCGCCACTGTGTTCACATCCTCTGTTTGGCCCTTGTAAGTGTTGGCCGGCACCTTGGCCGGGGAAAGAAAAGGATACTTCTGGGTGAGCTTTGAGATGATGTCTGGAGGGAGGTTCAGGAGCCGGATGGAGTGCTGTGTGCTTATGTCCATGATGGCAGAATTGGGAATCCCCGCGGTCACTATGAAGGCGTCTATGTGCTTGTCCTTGAACTGGTCTGCGCTCTCAGCGAAGGAGAGGAACTGCCCCTTGACGTCTTCCTTTTTCATCCCGTAGACATCCAAGAGCTGGCGAAAATTGGCCTCGGTCCCACTCCCCGGCGCCCCAACACCCACTTTCATACCCTTGAGATCGGCAAAAGACTTGATTGGGCTCTCCGCCCTGACCACGATCTGGATTATTTCCGGATAAAGGACCGCTATGGCGCTCACCGATGTGATCTTCTCCTTGAAAGTCTCCTTGCCCTGGTACGCGAAGTCCAGGATATCACTTTGGACCAAAGCCAGCTCCGCCTCTTTTCTGTTTATGAGCCGGATGTTCTCTGCAGATGCACCCGTTGTCTGGGCCGTAACATTCATCCCGGGTATCTTGGAGTTCCAGATCTTGGCCATGGCTCCCCCGAAGGGGTAGTAAGTCCCGGCCGTGCCACCTGTGGCCAGGATGAGCTTCACATCCGCAGCCTGAGCCCCAGCCACGATTCCCAAGACCAATGTCAATGAAGCCACAAGACCAATCCCTTTCCTCATAGGACACCTCCCCTTTTTTGGTTATTAGCCCTTCGGCACTTTGACCCGAGTTGCTTGGGATAGCAGACGCGACAAACCTAGCATGGGATCATGCCCATGTCAAGTTTCGGTAGGAAATCTCTGGGGGTGTTGGGAAACCATCTAGCACACCGGACCGAGTTACCTCAGTGTGCCCCCGCGGGCGCCTAGCCGCCGGGTACTTGACCCAAAAACGCCTACCCTCCTCTGGCCCAGTTAAAGGCCCCCCCGGCCCCCACGATCTCCCTTTCCCTAGGGGTGAGCTGAAGCTTGAGGATGATCTCCCTGTCCCCCAAAAAGGCCTTTACCCGCTCGGCCCCACTGAGGACGGCACTTCTAATGCCGGGGATCCTTATTCTCTGCCCCCTACGGAAAAGAGCGTGCTCCTCTGGGTTCGCGAATTCCAGCGGCACGATGCCATAGTTTATGAGGTTGGCCTTGTGGATCCTAGCGAAGCTTTTCGCTATCTTTGCTCTCACCCCCAAGTAGCGAGGAGCCAGTGCCGCATGTTCCCTCGATGAACCTTGGCCGTAATTCTCCCCGGCCACTATGATTCCGCACCTTGCCTCCTGAGCCCTCTGGGGGAAAGTCTCGTCTACCATATCGAAGACGAACTTGCTTATTGCCGGAATGTTGCTCCTCAGGGGAAGGACCCGATTGCCGCCTGGAAGTATATGGTCCGTGGAGATATTGTCCCCTAACACCAGGAGCACCTCTCCCTCTATATCCTCTTCCAGGGGAGGAAAGGTCGGAAATGGCTGGATGTTGGGCCCCCTAATTATCTCCACTTCCTCCGGAGAAGGCGCTGGATAAACGAACCATTGCGGGCTCCATGAGAACCTCTCGGGGTAAGGTACTTCGGGACATTCGCCCATCTCCCTCGGGTCCACTATGCGGCCGAACAGGCCGGATACAGCGGCCGTCTCCGGGGAGCAGAGATACACCCTATCGTCCTTGAGACCACTCCTGCCCGGAAAGTTCCTGGGCATGGTTCGAAGGGAGTTGCTTCCTGTGGGTGGGACCTGGCCCATGCCTATGCACCCGAGACACCCAGGTTGGTGTACCCTCGCACCCGCGTGCACAAGATGGAGCAACCCTCCCATGAGGGTGACGTTCTCGAGGACCTGTCTGCTTCCTGGGTTCACGTCAAAGCTCAAATGTGGGTGGACGTTCCTTCCTTTGAGGATCATGGCAGCCATCATTATGTCCCGATAGGACCCATTGGTGGACGAACCAACTATTACCTGCGAGATCTCCACGTGGGATAGCTGGGATGCGGGGAACACATTGTCCATGGAATGGGGACAAGCCACCAGGGGCTCTATCTCTCCCAGGTCTATCTCCGTGACCTCATCGTATGTGGCATCGGGGTCCGGAGCCAGAGGTACCCAGTCCTTCTCTCGACCTTGAAGAGCCAGATAGGCCCTGGTGACCTCGTCCGATGGAAAGACAGCTGCAGTTGCTCCAATGTCAACTCCCATGTTACATATGGTGCCCCTCGCTGCCATGTCGAGGTTATCCACTCCTGGACCGAAGAACTCCAATATCTTTCCGAGGCCTCCCTTAACCTTGTATCTCCGAAGGAGTTCCAGGATCACGTCCTTTCCCGAAACCCACGGCTGCAGCTTGCCCGTCAGGTAAATCCCCCAGATCTTGGGCATCACGAAATGGAAGGGTCTCCCTGCCATGGCCAAGGCCACATCCAGGCCGCCAGCCCCTATGGCCAGCATTCCCAGGCAGCCTCCTGTCGTGGTGTGGCTGTCGGATCCCAGAAGGGATTTGCCAGGAACACCGAACCTCTCCCTGTGGACGTGGTGGGATATGCCGTTTCCTGCGGGGGAAAGGATTACCCCAAATTTCCTGGCAGCGGTCTCGAGAAATCTGTGATCGTCCGCATTCCTGAAGTCCGTCTGGAGGATATTGTGATCTATGTAACTCACGGAAAGCTCTGTCCTCACCCTAGGTATGCCCATTGTCTCCAAGGCCAAATAGGCCATGGTGCCGGTGGCATCCTGGGTGAGGGTTTGGTCTATCCGAATGCCGATCTCTTGTCCCTGCTTCATATCTCCCTGGACTAGGTGGCTCTCTATCAGCTTTTGTGTCAGAGTCAATCCCATGGCATCCTCCCTCCACTGGAAGTCCAAAGCCATTTTCCCAGGAAAGGACTCCTCAGACAAGAACAAAGATGGAGAAATGGGCCTTAGGGGCTTGAAAAACCCTCTTTCTCGGTGTCAAGCTAGGAAAATGGAAAAGGGATTGAGAAAAGCAGGGATTGGGCTCTAGAATAGCGGACCATGAGAGGACGAAAGGCTCGTTGTCCTTTTTCCTTCTGGGTGATTCTCTCCCTTCTAGCTTTGGGGCAGGGAGGTGTTCCAGTTTCGGGCTCGGCCTTCACAGAGGAAGAGAGGGTGAACATAGAGGTGTACAGGAAGGCATCAGTTGCGGTCGTGCACATAAGGTCCACGGTTGTGCGCTATGGGTTCTTTTTCCAGCCAATTCCAGCTCGAGGGATGGGATCCGGTGTGGTCTTGGACCAGAAGGGACACATCGTGACCAACGCCCATGTGGTCGAAGGAGCAAAGGAGATAGAGGTCACACTTTTCGATGGAAGTTCGTGGAATGCCCACTTGGTTGGGAGCATGCCCGAGAGGGATCTGGCCATCATCCGGATAGAGGCTCCCCAGGAGAAACTCAAGCCAGTGGATATGGGGGATTCCAGATCCCTTCAAGTGGGTCAGACAGTGTACGCCATTGGAAATCCATTCGGGTTTCAATACACCTTGACAAAAGGGGTCATATCCTCCCTGGACAGGAGCCTGGTGACCCCCCAAGGGGCCAAGTTGGAAGGCCTGATCCAGACGGATGCAGCGATAAATCCTGGCAATTCGGGAGGGCCCCTTCTGGACGGAGAGGGTCGGCTCATAGGCATAAACACAGCAATAATGAGCCCATCTGGAGGGAGCTCCGGAGTGGGTTTTGCAATACCCGTTGCTGCTCTGGAGAAGCACCTTCCATCCCTCATGAGAAAGGGTTCTCCATCCTGGCCATGGACACTCATACTCATAGGAGCTGTAGCGATTCTCTGGATCCTGGCTAGAAGAGCCACTTGGAGGGCGAGATGGTGAGGGAAATTGGAGGTTGGGGAGAAAGAGGGAAGGGGGTATTCTGGGGGGCCGCCTTGGTGCTTTACATATGCGTTGCTCCCAGTGGTCTGTGGGGCCTCACAGAGGACGAGAAGAACACCATCTCGGTGTACAAGAGGGCAGCTCCGGGAGTCGTCAACATAACTAGCACGGTCCTGGAGAGGGACTTTTTCTTCGGAATTGTCCCAAGAGAAGGTGCTGGCTCGGGGGCCATAATAGACTCCAGGGGTTACATCCTCACGAACAATCACGTGATAAAGGAGGCGAGGAGAATAGAGGTGACCCTCTCTGATGGCAGCAAGTGGCCCGGGAAACTGGTCGGTGCAGACCCGGAGAACGATCTCGCTGTCATAAAAATCGAGGCTCCCTCAGGCCGCTTGACCCCTCTTCCCCTTGGATCCTCGAAGGATCTCCAGGTGGGCCAGAAGGTCATGGCCATAGGGAACCCCTTTGGCCTGGGAGAGACCTTGACTGTGGGCATAATTTCCTCCTTGGGCCGCTCCATCCGATCGGAGACCGGCTCCCTCATGGAGGACCTAATCCAGACAGATGCTGCCATAAACCCTGGGAACTCGGGGGGACCCCTTTTGGATTCCGAAGGAAGGATCATCGGCATCAATACTGCCATCTTCTCCCCTTCTGGCGGAAACATAGGGATAGGGTTTGCAATTCCAGTGGACACAGCCAAGAGGATAATCCCCGAGCTCATAGAAAAGGGCTATGTGGCCCATCCCTGGCTGGGTGTGAGTCTGTTTCCTTTGACCTCAGGGCTCGCCAAGGCCATGGATCTTCCAACCAGCCAAGGAGTCCTGGTGGTGGAGGTGATCAGGGATGGTCCAGCGGACAGGGCTGGGGTGAGGGGAGGGACCAAAATGGTCCAGATAGGGAACGCCTTGCTCCCCGTGGGAGGAGACGTGATACTGGCAGTGGAAGGGGAGCCAGTGAAGTCCTCGGAGGATGTCATCAGGGAGATCAGGAAGAGGAGGCCAGGGGAACAGGTCCGTCTCAAGATCCTGAGGGGCAAGAGAACCGAAGAGATCGTGGTCACACTGGGCGAAAGACCAAGAGGCAAGTGAGAACGACCCTGAAAGGAGGGACAAGGGATGACCATCAACGAGGCCTTGAGGATGATAGCAGGGAGTTTGATTCTCATTTCTCTGATTCTAGCACTTCTCTGGAGCAAGTGGTGGCTTCTTCTGACGGCCTTCGTGGGAGCCAATTTGCTTCAATCAGCCTTCACAAAATGGTGTCCCATGATGAGCTTCCTCAGGATGCTGGGGCTCAAGGAGGGCTAGAGTGGAGGCCAAGGGGAAATTCCTCGTTGCTGCGGTTCTGTGCGCAGCATCTCTGGGGTGTAGAGCCTCTTTTGGGCCGGTGGAGAGATGCGCCCCCCTCCCTTCCCCCATCAATGTCTCCAAGGTCTTGGAACGGAATCCATCCCCTTCCTCCCAAGGCCCCCTCACCCTCGATAGGGCCATAGAGGAGGCCCTAGCCGCAAGTCCCGGCCTCCGCCAAATAGAACAGAGGCTCCAAGCTGCGGAAGAGCAGGTGAGGCAGGCAGAGGCCGCATTCTATCCGAGGATAGTCTTTTCCCAGGAGTTCTCCCTGACGGACAATCCCGTCTTCGCCTTCATGCAGACTCTCCACCAGAGAAGATTGAGTTTTGCCATGGACTTCAACGACCCAGGGGTCCACCAGAACGTGACTTCGAGGATCCAGGGGGAATGGTCCATTTTCGAGGGCGGAAGCAGAATTTACGGAAGAAACGCAGCAGTAGGGCAAAGGGATGCTGTGGGGTTCGATCTCCTGGCCGCCAAGAACAAGCTCGTCGCGTCAGTCATAGAAAGCTACTTCCGGTGGCTTCAAGCATTGGCATTTCTGGATGTGGCCGAGAAGGCCGTTTTGTCCGCTAGGACAGACGAGGCCCTCGGAGAGGCCAGGGTCAGAGCACAGGTTGCCCTGGCAAGCGAGCTCCTCAGGCTCAAGACGAGGACAGCCGAGGCCGAGGCCAACATGGTGTCGGCAAGGGCCTCTGCCCAGAGGCTCAAGGCAGCTCTGGAGAGGCTGATTGCCAGGCCCATAGGGGATGAAGAGGTCCCTTCTCCCATGGATGTCATCGGAGAGCCGGCCAAGGAAACAGTGGAGACGAACCCTGCGGAACTGGTGAAGACGGCATTGAGGGAAAGGCCGGAACTCCAGGCCATCAGGTCCCTGATAATGGCAGCCAGGGAGAGGGTGAGGATGGCCAAGGCCGACCTTCTTCCCAAGATAGGGGCCAGGGTCTGGTGGGCTTGGGATTCGGAGGAGATGAGGGGAGGAGGGGAGAGTTGGCTCGCTTCATTCCATGCCACATGGCCCCTATTCCAAGGGGGCCTCACCCTCTCGAAGATAAGGGAGGCGGCATCCAGGCTAAAGGAACTCGAGGAAAGCGGCCACCAGTTGGCCCTTGATATAGCCTTGGAGGTGCACCAGGCTTCGGCAACCCTCTCCGAGGCCAGGGCAAAGGTGGAGGTGGCCTCGAGGAGGAGAGACTATTCCACGAAGGCCCTGGAGGAGGTTCGGGCGCAGTACGCCAATGATGTGGCCACAGTAGATGCCCTCCTACAGTCGGAGTTGGAATGGACCAGGGCTGAAGTCTCGTACGCCTCGGCTCTTTTCGAGGAGAAAATAGCCCAGGCAGCCCTGAGACAGGCCCTGGGAGAGTTGGCGAAGTGGACGGAGAGCAAGCCATGAAAGCTGGTTCAAAGGCATGGGCTACCCCGAAGGAGCTCCTCAAGGCCTCAGGTGTTATGGCTCTTCTCATAGTGCTCATGATGTGGCTTTCCGGAGCATTTGTCCAAAAGGTCTCACCTGGACCGCCCCTGCCCAAGGGCGAGCCCCCATCCCTCAAGACCACCAAGGTGGAGCTCAAGACCTTTCCCTTGATTCTGGAACAAGTGGGGACCCTGAAGACCCAGAGAGAGGCCCACGTGTCGAGTCGAATAATGGCCCAGGTGAGGGAAATACTGGTGAGGGAAGGAGACGAGGTAATTGGGCCCAGTCCCAATGGCCCGTCGCCCACAATCATGGCGAAGCTCGATGACAGGGACATACAGGCCAAAGTCAGGCAGGCCGAATCCCAGCTCCAAGCCATTGAGAAGGCCACGCAGTCAGCGAGATCCAGGCTCAAGGCGGCTCACTCCCAGGCCGATGCAGCTCAGGCTGAGCTGGAGAGGGCCTCTAGGGATTTCGGCCGCACTGAGGAGCTCTTCAAGAGCAAGGCCGCTACTGGACAACAGCTGGAGCATGCCAAGGCCCAAAGGGATATAGCGGAGGCTCGTCACAGGGCAGCGCTTCAGGAAGTGGAGGCGATCCAGTCGGAGATACGCAGAATAGAGGCCCAGAGGAACGAGGTCTCGGCAGCACTAGCAGAGGCCAAGGTCATGCTCAGCCACACCGTGATAACAGCCCCATTTTCCGGCCGAGTGACCAGGAAGATGGTGGAGGTGGGAGATATGGTGGCCCCAGGAAAGCCCATGTTCCTGGTGGAAACTGCCCTGGAACCGGAGATCCATGCCCTGGTCTCGGAATCCCTCGTTCCCCTTCTCCAAGTGGGCCAAAAGGTACAGGCTCGCGTCGATTCCCTGGAGGATGCAACAGAGGGCGTTGTTAGAGAGATAGTCCCTTCGGCGGATCCCGCTACCCGAACAGTCCTTGTAAAGGTCTCCATACCCAGGACAAAGGGGTTGGTGAGCGGTCTTTTCGCCCGCATTGGGGTGCCCGCTGGCTCTTACAAAGCCCTCGTTGTCCCCCAAAGGGCAGTGAGGGAGGTGGGACAGCTCCATTTCGTGGAGGTGAAAGGGGAGGACGGCCATCCCCAGAGGCGTTTTGTCACATTGGGCTCTCGCCACGGAGAGATGGTGGAGATCCTCTCGGGCCTCAAAGAAGGCGAGGAGGTGGTCCTGCCATGATGGGCCAGGGAGGGCAGGCCCACAATTGGATCAACAGGATAGTTGCCACCTTCCTCACGGGCAATCTTTCGGTGCTCCTCATCCTCATAAGCCTCATGGCTGGCGCAGTGGCCCTCATGATCACCCCGAGGGAGGAGGATCCCCAGATAGTGGTTCCCATCGCCGATGTACTGGTCTCCATGCCTGGTGCCAGCGCGAAGGAGGTGGAAAGGCAGGTGGCCACTCGCCTGGAAAAACTCCTCTATCAGATAGACGGAGTGGAATACGTTTACTCCATGAGCTTTCCCTCCCTGGCCATAGTCACTGTTCGGTTCTACGTCGGAGAGGACAGGGAGAGAAGCTGGGTCAAGCTCCACAACAAGATTCAGGCCAATATAGACCAAGTTCCCCCAGGGGTGACGGGATGGGTCGTGAAGCCAGTGGAGATAGATGACGTCCCTATAGTGAACCTCACGCTCTATAGCGACGTTTACAGCGACTACGAGCTGAGGAGGATGGCCGAGGAGCTGGAGATAAGGCTTCAGGGAGTCAAGAATGCGGGCCGGACCTATGTGGTGGGTGGGAGGGCCAGGGAGATAAGCATCCACCTATCTCCGCAGCGGATGGCGAGCAGGGGAGTGACGGTTCAGGACATCCAGAGGGCCCTACAAGGAGCCAATGTGTCCGTTCCGTCCGGAGAGTTGATAAGGGAAGATCGTTCCGTTGTCCTCCAGGGAGGGAAATTCCTCCAGTCATCCAGGGAGGTGGGGGACCTTGTGGTGGGGGTCCACGATATGAGGCCAGTTTACCTGAGGGAAGTGGCCTCTATAACCGACGGTCCCGGAGAACCGGAGACCTACACCAGGATAGCCTTCGGCCCCGGAGCATTCACCGAGGGAGATCCTGCCCACGAGGCCCGGGACTTTCCCCAAGGAATAGTCAGGGGTAAGGACTATCCAATGGTGACAGTGGCAGTTGCCAAGAGGAAAGGGACGAACGCGGTCTGGGTCTCGAGGGAGGTCCAGAGGGAAGCCGAGAGGTTTGCTCGAGAAGTATTGCCCAGAGAGGTCCATCTCAGGGTCACGAGGGACTATGGGAAGACCTCCAATGAGAAGGTCAACGAGCTTGTGGAAGCCCTCTTCGTGGCCATAGTGATCGTGGTGGCCCTTCTCGCGTACTCCCTTGGGTGGAGAGAAGGGATAATCATAGCCCTAGCTGTTCCCATCACCTTCAGTTTCACCCTCCTCATCAACTACCTCTTGGGTTACACCATCAACCGGGTGACCCTCTTCGCCTTGATACTTTCCTTGGGGCTCGTGGTGGACGATCCCATAGTGGATGTGGAGAATATCCACAGGCACTTCGCCATGAGGATCCAAGACCCATACAATGCCGTTCTCAATGCCGTGAACGAGGTGAGGCCTCCCATAATCCTTGCCACCCTCGCGGTGATAATATCCTTCGTCCCCATGTTTTTCATAACCGGAATGATGGGGCCGTATATGGCCCCCATGGCCCTCAATGTGCCAGTGGCAATGCTCATGAGCCTCCTTGTGGCGTTCACCATAACCCCTTGGCTCTCCTACCACATGCTTCGCTCCTCTTACGAGAAGCCCCACGGAAAGCCCTTCGTGTTGGAAGAGAGTCTCCTCTTCAGGGTTTACAGTGGTGTGATGGAGCCAGTATTTGCGAGGAGATCTGTCAGGCTCTCGGTCCTAGGGGTGGTATTGGTACTACTCGGCTTCGCTGGCTGGCTGGTCGTGGACAGGCACGTCCCCCTCAAGATGCTCCCCTTCGACAACAAAAACGAGCTCCAAGTCGTCGTGGACATGGACGAGGGGACCACCTTGGAAGCGACCGAGGCGGCAGTGTGGGCAATGGCCTCGTATTTGACAAGGGTTCCCGAAGTGACCGATGTGTGCACATATGTGGGGACCTCGAGCCCCATGGATTTCAACGGACTTGTGAGACACTACTATTTGAGACGAGGGCCCAATGTGGCTGACATAAGGTTCAATCTCCTCGAGAAGAAAAAGCGAGGCCAGCAAAGTCACGCCATAGCCCTGAGGCTCAGAAACGACCTGGAAGAGATAGCGAAGAGACACAATGCCAAGATAAAGATAGTCGAGGTCCCTCCAGGTCCTCCCGTCATATCAACGCTGGTGGCAGAGGTCTATGGTCCCCTCGGCGCCTCGTACGATTCCTTGGCCAAGGCAGCAAAGAAGGTGAGAGAACACATGGAAAGGATGTGGGGGGTTGTGGATGTGGACGATGTCTTGGTAGCTCCACAGGCCAAGATGACCTTCAGGGTGGACAATGCCAAAGCAGCCCTTCATGGGATCCAAGCCCAGAGCTTGGTGGAGACCCTCCAGGCAGCCGTTCCGGGCCTTGTGGCAAGCTCCTTGAGGCTTGAGGACCAAGTGAATCCCGTGAGGATCCGCCTGAGGTTGCCGAGGGAGGAAAGGGCCCTAGAAGCGCACCTGGAACAACTCTTGGTCAGAGGAGGGTGGGGTCAAGGAGTTCTCCTGGGCGAGCTGGGACGATTCGAGACAACCCAAATCGAGCAGCCCATCTATCACAAGAATCTGAGACCCGTAGTCTATGTTTTCGGGGAGACAGCCGGTCTTCCTCCTCCGGAGGCGGTCTTGGCCCTGGGTAGTGCTGTCAAGGGAGACGAGGAGCTCAAGGGATTCGAAGTGGAGTGGGCAGGGGAAGGTGAGTGGGAGATAACCTTGAGGGTGTTCAGGGACCTGGGAATAGCTTTCGGGGTGGCCATCTTGGGGATTTACATCCTCCTACTTTATCAGACAGGAAGTTATCTCCTCCCGGCCATCCAGCTTATAGCCCTGCCCCTCTCCATAATAGGGATCCTGCCAGGTTTCTGGCTTTTGAACTCCCTCTCCGGTGGTCCTGTGGGCGGATGGCCAGATCCCGTGTATTTCACCGCAACGGCAATGATAGGGATGATAGCCCTGGCCGGGATAGCGACGAGAAACTCCATCCTCTTGATAGAGTTCGTGGAGGAGAGAAAGAAGGAAGGCAAACCCATAGCGAGGTCCCTCATAGAGGCAGGGGCCCTGAGGACAAGACCCATCATCCTCACATCCCTTGCGGCGATGCTCGGGGCCTGGCCCATAACCCTGGATCCGATTTTCTCTGGCCTTGCCTGGGCTCTCATATTCGGTCTCGCGGTATCGACGCTCTTCACCCTCGTTGTGGTGCCAATGGTCTATTACATGGCGTATGCGAGGAAGTTCCATGGCCCGAATGGCTGAAGGACCATTCCGTAAGATGACCTCGAAAAGAAAAGGACTGGGCTGGCCCAGGGGCGGGCTCCGCACGCCAGCAAGGAAAGCATCACGCCAACTCCAATATTGCCCCCTTTTGGCCACGGGCCCCCCGCCCACCCGTGGGTCAAGATGACATGCCCCGGTTTGGGTCCGGCCCGTATTTCCGGACGCGCAGAGCGCATCCCTCCGAGAAGATCGCCCCTCGCGCCATCCCCGAGTTTTCCCCGCGAGGCCATCCGAGCTCGGATAGCCCCCGCGGAGGGGCGGGCTCCGCACGCCCCCTAAGGAAGGCATTGGTCTTGACCGAGGCATGGCCCCGCTAGGCCCCGGGGCCCTCGTTAACGTATGTGGTGGGAATGGGATGCTCGGCATTCGCACGGCCGTACCACGCGGGCGCGGAGACCGCGCCCCTCCGAGAAAACCACCGCTCGCGTTATCCCCGGGTTTTCCCCACTAGGCCATCCGTGCCGGGCTGGCCCCCCGCGGAGGGGCGGGCTCCGCACGCCAGCAGACGACACTTGGCTTGCACCGGGGGATCGCCCCATTGGGCTGCCGGACGTTCGTTTGCCCCCGATGATCATGTTATGCCTCGGCTTGCGTACGGCCTCGCAATGCGGACGCACGGAGTGCATCCCTCCGAGAAAACCGTCTTTCGCGTCGTCTCCGGGCCTTCCTCCGTAAGGCCATCCGTGCTGGGCTTGCCCCCCCCGTGGAGGGGCGGGCTCCGCACGCCCGCAAGGAAGGCCCCGGCTTGACCGAGGCACGTCGTCATCGCGCCACGGCCAGCGGGCCACCCATCTTGGGTAATGAGAGGCCTCGGCATGAGCACGGCCTCGCAATGCGGACGCACGGAGTGCGTCCCTCCGAGAAAACCGTCCTTCGCGCTATCTCAGGGTTTTCCCGGAAGGGCATCCCAGCTTGGCTTTGCCCCTTCGCGGAGGGGCGGGCTCCGCACGCCCGCAAGAACTGCATGACGCCAACCCATATGTCGCCTCCTTTTGGCCACCAACCTTTCGCGCGCCCGTCCGTAATCATGACCTCCCCCGGTTTGCGTCCGGCCCGTACTTGCGGACGCGCGGAGTGCGTCCCTCCGAGAAAACCGCCTTCCGCGTCCTCTCCGGCACTTCCCCCAAAGGGCCTTTACTTGAAAGACCCCGAATGGCATAATACCGGGCACCTAATAGGGATGACAATTGGCTAGCCTTGCAACCCAAGATGGCAAGAAGCGCTATTTCTTCCCGCATCAAGAGCCTCTTCGCCAAGGATCGGATGGAGGCCCGCTTCGCCACAGAACTGCCATCTGGTCGCTTCGTCTATGCCAGTAAAGCTTTCCAAGTCCTCACGGGCTATTCCAGAAAGGATCTCAGGGAACTCACTCTCTGGCAGATTCTGGGGCCAGGAGAGAGAGACAGGTTCTGCGAGGGTCTCACAGAAGAAAAGGCCGGGAAAGAAGATGACAACGTGTACGCCCTAGTCAAGAAAAATGGTGAGATCATCAAGGGAGAGCTTTCGGGCACTTTGGAGTTTCTGGATGGAACGAGGGTCCTCCTTTGTTCCTTGAGGGATGTGACCGAGAGGGAGAAGATCGAGGAGCAGAGACATTACGAGAAGAGAATCCAGGCCATGGGGACCCTCGCTTCTGGCATAGCCCACGAGTTCAATAACATACTCGCTGCAATACAGGGGTACGCTCAGCTTCTCGGCATGGCACTGGGGGAGGAAAACTCCCTTTCCGCTTACGTCAAAGAGATAGAGGAGAGCTGCCAAAGGGCTGCTGGTTTGACGGGAAAGATGGTGCTCCTTTCTCGGCTTCATGAGGGCAAGAGGATCCCCTTGAGACTGAATGAGGTTGTGGAAGATTTCGCCCAACAGTTGAGGCAGTCTCTCCCCGAGGGTGTCTCGGTGGAGACAGATCTCTCGGCCTCGGATCCAGTCATCCTAGCTGATCCCATCCAGATGGAGCAGCTTCTAAGTAATCTTGCCAAGAATTCCCAGGATGCCGTTGGGGATACAGGCACCATCAGGTTCGTGACCTCGGCGCTCCAATTGGATGAGGCCTTCAGAAGAACCTATCCATGGGCCAGGCCAGGAAAATACGCCCAGATCGAGGTAGTGGACACAGGCGAGGGGATACCTCACCACCTCCTTCCAAGAATCTTCGAGCCCTTCTTCACCACAAAGGACCCGGGGAAAGGAAGCGGCCTTGGCCTCTCGATTGCGTACTCCATAGTCAAGGCGCACGGCGGATATATACTGGCAGAAAGCCCCATCTCGAGGGGTAGAGGTACGGCCTTCAGGGTTCTCTTACCCCTGTGGGAGGAAATGGAAGAACCTCCACGAGTCAAGGAGCCCCCTTCCCCAGGGCTAGATTCGGGGAAAAGGGTGGGCAACAGGATCCTTGTAGTGGATGACGAACCTCAGATAAGGGACATTCTCCATACGGCACTCAGCAAGAAGGGTTACCGAGTGACACTGGCCTCCAATGGAAACGAGGGCCTGGAAGCTTACAGGGAGGCTTCTCTCAAGGGCCAGCCCGTCGATCTCGTGATCCTGGACCTGGCTATGCCAGTTCTGAGCGGCGAGCTTTGCCTGGAGGCCCTCCTGAAACTGGACCCAGGGGTCAGGGTAATAGTGGTAACTGGGAAGTCGCCTCACCCCCAACACATGCAAGCGCTCAAATCAAAGGTGAGAAGGATCCTACCCAAGCCTTTCAGATTGGGAGAGCTGCTCGAGGCAGTGAGGGAACAATTGGGGGAATGGGAGGGGGAGTCCCCCTCTTGAGGGTCACGGGATTTCCACCGTTTTCTTTCTGCGACTCAGGTAGGTTTCGATCTCCAAAACCCGACCATCGGTCTCGAAGCTCACCATCCCGTCTTCGCCTGTGTGAAAAGTATCTATGCCACGCCTCTCGTACTTCTCCCTGACATCAGGATGGGCCAGTCCCTTTTGCCCGGCCTTGGCCGAGAAGACAGCGAAAAGGGGCCTGACAGCATCCAAGAAAACATCGCTGCTCGATGTCCTGCTTCCATGGTGGGGGACAACGAGAACCGTGGATGTGATATTGCCCATTGCAGCCAGCCGAGCCTCGGTGTCCTTTCCTATGTCCGAGGCGATGAGAAAGGAGGCCTTCCCCAGTGATATCCTCACTACCAGGGAATTTTCATTGGCCAAGCGGCTCTTGGGAATGCCTTGGCGCCGAAGGCCGCCACAAGGTGGGTGGATGAACTCCATCTCCACATCCCCTAAAGTCCATTTGGCTCCACCGCACAATGACTGGGGCTCCCAGCCGGAATTCATGGCTGCATCCCAAAACCTCAGGTAATCCCAATTCATGGGGCGGTCACCGTTATCCCAAACTCCCTCTTTGACCCTGAAGGCCTTCAAGATGAAGGGAAGACCGTTCATGTGATCTGGATGAGGATGGGTGAGGATGACCCTCTGGATGGATGTCCACCTTCTCTCCCAGAGAACAGGTGCGACGTGCATGGATCCCACATCGAAGCTGGGGTCATGGCTTCCCCCACCATCTATCAACACGCTCCTCCCATCGGGAGTCTCGATGAGACAGGAAGCCCCATTTCCCACAGAGATGAAATGGACCCTGAGCTTGGGGTGCATCCTCTGGCTCACCCATTCCATGCCCCAAAACAAGGGAAAGGATGCTAGAGAGCAGACAAGAAGAGGAAGTGCCCATCTCGACCTTCCGAGCCTGGCAAGGGCCACTAGGCTCAGATAAAAGGCCCCTATTTCCCAGGGTCTCAGGCTGGGAAGATAGATCTTGGGAGCCCAATGGGCCAACCAACTACAACTCCTGGATATCCAGTCTGCCATCCAGGCAGCTACCCACAGGATCTCCATTCCTGCAGGCTCCCAGATGAAAAGGAGAAAACCCCCAGCAAGGGCAAGGGGAAGAACTACCCAGCCAGCCGCAGGCACCATGAGGAGATTTGCGGGAACAGCCAGTATGGGAACCAAATGAAAGTTGTTCACGGCTATGGGGAAGGTCGCAACTGTGGCAGCGACAGTGGTCGCTGCAGCAAGGAGCACCCTCCTAGCCCACACCGAGATGAGACCCCGCTTTTCGAGGGCCATGAGCGGATCCTTCCTGCGAAACCATTCGGCTATGGCTGGCAGAAGATAGACGAGCCCCATGACCGCCACGAAGGAGAGCTGAAAGGATAGCTCCATGATCTCCTTGGGATCCCAGATGAGGATGACGAAGGCAGCCAGGGCAAGGGCGTGGTAAAGCTTTCTGGTCCTGCTCATGGCGAAGGCCAAGGAGAGGGCTACCACCATCACGAAGGCCCTTTTGACAGAAGGGGCAGCACCAGCCATTGCGGCATAAGCCGCGAGAAAGGGAAGGCTCACAAGCCAAAGGATCCTATCCATGGGCAAAAGGAGATAGAGGGAAGGCACCCTCCCTGCCATGAGACGCAGCATCCCGTGCGTCCAGAGGACCACAAGGCCGAAATGCAGGCCGCTTATGGCGAGGAGGTGAGAAAGCCCCAGGGAGGAGAAGGCATTCCTCAATTCCTTTTCCACAGCGGATGAGTGACCCGTGACGAGCGCGAGCAGCAACCCCCGAGCCGGGGAAGGCAACTCCCGGTTGATCGTTGAAGCTAATTTCCAACGGAGATCCTCCATCTGTTGCATCAGGGGCTTGCCCTTGGCCCTCCCGACGAGGAGAATTCGGTCAGCGTCTTCCAGAAATCCCGTGGCCTCGATCCCCCTCCTGAGGAGCACGGCCTGCCAGTCGAGGCCTCCAGGGTTCCTGCGTGGCTCAAGATCCCTGAGCTTGAGCCTCGTTCTGATCCTGTCTCCGTATTTGAGCTCGTAACCGCTCACCTTCACGCTCACGAGGATTCTCTTCCCCTGGATTCCCTTCTCTCCCCAGAGGACCCTCTCCACATGCAAGGGGAACCTCACCCCATCAGGCCTGATCTCAGGAGCTTCCACGATGAGACCCTGAAGGAGGCTCTCTCCCTGGGACAGACTCCCCAAAGACCCTTGGGGGAATGCTCTTTCATTGGCCCCCCTCTGGTAGTTCCACCCCCCAAGAGAGACGAAGGCAGTGGCTTCCAAGAAAAGCAAGATTGTTGCCCTCGCCCTGAACCTCGCCCCGAGGGACCAGAGCCCCAAGGCGACAAGTGCCGAGATCCTCCAAAGGTCAGCCGATGGAAAACCAGAGGAGAGGACACTTCCCAGGCAGAAGAGGGCAACAAGCAAAGGAAAATGGGATCCAATGCGATAAAAATGGGCTCTCAGCGCCAGTGAGGCCATTTCCTTGGCCTTGAGGAGAAGGGATCTTCCTCGAGCTCAAAGATTGAGCTTCTCTCGAACAGCCCATCATATAATGGCTATCACTTCTGTCAAAGGGGAACCCAATGGGCTCAGAAGTTGGCTATGATCTTCAGGACTGGACGATTGCTTTTTTCATGGCAGCGAGATAATCGGCCACACGTTGGGCGCCCGTTTTGAAGTCCTGATACTCGCCAAGTATCCTCATGAGGGCACTTCCCACAACCACCCCGTCGCAAAAGGAGGCTATCTTCCTCCCTTCCTCAGCAGTCGAGATCCCGAATCCCACCACCACTGGAAGCCTGGAGAGGGCCCTTATGTTCGAGACCTGGTTCGTCACATCGCTCAATTGGGGCGAGCTCGTCCCTGTCACTGAAGTGGAGGAGATGCAGTAGATGAATCCCTCGGCCCCCCTGAGGATCTTTTTCAGCCTCTTCTGGGAAGTGGTAGGAGCAACTAGCCTGATGAGGGGAATCCCGTTGGATCGCAAATGAGAGCTCAATTCCGAGGCCTCCTCAGGGGGTAGATCCACTACCAGAAGGCCGTCCAGCCCTACCTCCTCAGCCCTTTGGCAAAATCTTCCAAGACCGAAAGCGAGAATCGGGTTGTAGTAGCTGAAGAGGACTATGGGCACCTCAAGTTCCCTCCTTAGAGAACCCACCATATCCAGGACGCCTCCGAGGCTGGTCCCTCCTTCAATGGCCTTCTTGGAAGCCAATTGAATGGTAGGGCCGTCAGCAGTGGGATCCGAAAAGGGAACCCCCACCTCCAGGATGTCCACCCCAGCTTCCACTGCCTTTTTCAAGATCCAGGGGGTCTCATCGAGGCGAGGGAAACCCGCGGTGAAATAGGCAACGAGGGCCTTCTCTCCCTTTCTCTTGAGGTCCTTGAAAGTCCTTTCAATTCTCCCCATCTCTCTCCCTCTGGAGATCGAGGACAATCCCAAGATCCTTGTCTCCCCTTCCGGATAGGTTCACCACGATGATCCTTTCCTTGGCCATTTCCTTGGAGATGCTCATGGCAAAAGCCACGGCGTGGGCGCTTTCGAGGGCCGGGATTATGCCCTCGAGCTTGCTCAATGTGAAGAAGGCCTCCATGGCCCTATCATCCTCGACAGAGACGTATTTGACCCTTCCCGTTTCCTTGAGATAGCTGTGCTCGGGGCCGACCCCAGGGTAGTCGAGACCTGGGGCCACTGAATGGGCATCGACGATCTGGCCATGGACGTCCTGGAGAACGTAGGTCTTGGCCCCATGGAGAACCCCCACAGAGCCTGCACAGAGGCTCGAAGAGTGCCTGCCAGTCGAAAGGCCCATCCCTGCCCCTTCGACACCGAACATCTCCACCTCTTCATAAGGGAGAAACGGGAAGAAAAGGCCCAGGGAATTGCTCCCTCCCCCAACGCACGCGACCAGGACATCGGGGAGCTTTCCCTCCTTCTCCATTATCTGCCTTCTTGTCTCCCTTCCTATAACGCTCTGAAAGTCCCTCACCATCACGGGATAGGGATGAGGACCAGCTGTGCTACCGATGACATAGAAGGCCTCCCTCACCGTCGCAACCCATTCCCTCATGGCCTGGCTCAGGGCATCTTTCAGGGTGGCGCTACCCCACGGGACCGGTATCACCTCGGCCCCGAGAAGCCGCATCTTCTCCACGTTGACGGCCTGTCGCCTCATGTCCTCTTCCCCCATGAAGATCCTGCACTCGAGGCCCAGGAGGGCTGCGGCTGTGGCTGTTGCCACACCGTGCTGGCCAGCTCCTGTCTCAGCTATCACCCTGGTCTTGCCCATCCACCGAGCCAGGAGACACTGGCCCAAGGCATTGTTTATCTTGTGCGCCCCTGTATGGTTGAGGTCCTCTCTCTTCAGGTAAATCTTGGGTCCACCTAGGCTCTCCATGAGCCTCTTGGCCAGATAAAGGGGCGTTGGCCTCCCGCAATAGTCCCTGAGGAGGGAAGAGAGTTCCTCCTTGAAGCGGATTTGCCTTTTCACCTTGGAGTAAAATCTCTCGAGCTCCTCGAGGGCAGGGATGAGGGTCTCGGCAACGTACCTGCCCCCGAAGATGCCGAAATGCCCCCTTCTGTCTGGAAGCCCTTTCATTCTAGGGAGTCCGCAAGCCTTCCTGGAAATCAAGGAACCCACCCTCGGGGCTTCATGCTCGCTCATTCTTCTGGCCTCCTTGGGATCTGAACACCGATCTTTCTCCGAACCACAAGGTCCTGGCTAGTTCTATGAATCTCTTCATTTTCCGGGGGTCCTTTCTTCCGGGACTTGCCTCCACCCCACTGCTCACGTCCACGGCATCGGGCCTCACTATCCTTGCAGCCTCGCGAAGATTTCCCTCGTGGAGCCCCCCTGCCAGGATCAACCTCCCCAAGGACCGCAAGGTCGAGGCCACAGACCAGTCGACAGCCCTTCCAGTAGACGAGTGGACCGTTGGGTCGAAACCATCAACCAAGATGGCCCAAGCACTGGACCAGTTCCCCAGGGTCGAAAGCTCCTCCTCGGTGGTCCTCGTGGCCTTGATCAGGGGGGGAGCTTCCTTCGCCCTCCACTCCTCGGGATTCTCATGACCGTGGAGTTGGATGAAATCTAGCCCCAGGCTTTTGGCCAGAAGAATAGCTCTCCGAGGATCCTCGTTCACGAAGACCCCAACAAAGGCGACCATTCCACGAAGTTCCTCGACGATTCTGGCTGCATCCTCGGGCGAGACGAACCTCGGGCTTTTGGGGTAAAAGACAAGCCCCAATGCGTGAGCACCACTTTCCACAGCCCAATAGGCATCGTCCAGATTCGTTATGCCACATATCTTGACTTCCATCTTCAGGGCTCGGTGGTCTCCATTTTCGAGTGGTTTTCTTCCCCATTTTCCATAGCTACACCCATTGCTTCTTCCATGAGGCTTCTTAGCCTATGGCCTGGATCGGGGGCCTTCATGAGCTCCTCCCCAACGAGGAAGGCCCTCACCCCGGCTTCCATGAGAAGCTTTATGTCTCTCCCACTTCGTATGCCACTTTCGCTCACCACTCTCACTCCCTGGGGGACCAAGGGGGCGAGATCCAAGGTCGTCCTCAGATCCACCCTCATTGTCCTAAGGTCACGGTTGTTGATGCCCAAGATGCGAGCTCCAAGATCGAGGGCCACTTTCAGCTCTTCCCTAGAGTGAACCTCCACCAAGGCCGACATGCCTAGCTTCCTCGTCAGGGTGATCATCCTCGATAAAAGGGGCCTCCTCAGGGCTGCGACGATGAGGAGGACGCAGTCTGCCCCCGACAGACGACTCTCGTAGATCTGGATGGGATCCAGGAGAAAGTCCTTCCTGAGGATGGGCAAAGAGATCCTCCCCCTCACCCTCTCCAAGAGACCTATGTTCCCTCCAAAGAAGGACTCGTCCGTCAAAAGGGAGATGGCCGAAGCCCCAGCCCTTTCGTAAGAGATGGCCACCGAAACCGGGTCCGCCTTCATGTTTATCCACCCGGAAGAAGGCGATCGCCTCTTGAACTCAGCTATGATGGAGAGGGGCCTTCTGTCCAGTGCAGCCCCAAAATCTCTCGGAGGATCCAACCCCTCTATCCTATCTCTGATGGCCTTCAAGGAGGTGAGCTCCTTGATCCTCCTCACTTCCTTCCCCTTCTCTTTCAGGATCTCCGGCAGGGTCATCACGTTTGGATCTCCTCCCCTGTCAGATGGAATTGGTCCTTCGAACAAGAAGCTGGAGCTTCCTCTTTGCAGCTCCACTCTCTATGGATTCCTTGGCCAGATCGAGACCTTCGCCTAGATCGCAAGCCTTGCCCGATGCCACCAGGGCCAATGCGGCGTTGAGCTCCACGACCTTCCTCTGGGGACCATCCTTCCCATGGAGCACCTCCATCACTATCCTTCCGTTGGTCTCGGGATCTCCTCCCAAGAGGGCCTCAAGGGGGTAGAACCTTCCGAAGATTTGTCTGGGGTCCAAATTGTAGGTTTTGATGAGCCCCTCTCTCAGCTCGGAGATGCGAGTCTCGGCGCTCAGAGTTGCCTCATCAAGTCCGTCCAACCCGTGGACCACCATGGCCCTCTCCACCCCCAGCTCCCTCAGCACACAGGCCATGGTCTCGGTCAATCTCGCATCATAGACCCCAAGAAGCTGGCAAGATGCACCAGCTGGATTGGTGAGAGGCCCCATGAGATTGAAAATGGTCCTGATCCCCATCTCCTTTCTGGGACCGGCTGCATGGCGTATGGCCGGGTGAAATTTGGGGGCGAAGAGAAACCCAATGCCTATCTCCTGCAAGCACTCCTCCACCACCTCGGGACCCACATCCACTTTCACCCCCAATGCCTCGAGCACATCCGCGCTACCGCATTTACTGGAGACAGCCCTATTGCCGTGTTTTGCCACTGTGACCCCCGCCCCTGCCACGACAAATGCACATGCCGTGGAGATGTTGAAGGTGCAAGAGGAGTCTCCACCCGTCCCACACGTGTCCACCAGGACCCTTGTGCGGGCGTCAACTCGCACGGCCTTCTTTCTCATTACCCTCGCCGCCGCAACGATCTCCTCCACAGTCTCCCCTTTCATCCTCAAGGCGGTGGCCCAGGAAGCGATCTGGGCAGGTGTGGCTAGACCTTCCATTATCTCCTCCATTACTCCCGCAGCCTCCTCGGGACTGAGGTCCTCGCCCTCGACAACCTTGGCAATGGCCTCGCGGATCATGTAGCGACCTCCTTGGGTAGTTGCTCGAGAAAATTCCTTAGGATCCTCTTTCCCACTGGGGTCAAGATGGATTCCGGATGGAACTGGACACCCTCGATGGGGTATTCCCGATGCCTTATCCCCATCACCTCTCCGTCTTCTGTCCAGGCACTCACTTGGAAGACCTCCGGGATGTTCTCCCTTTCGAGGATGAGGGAGTGGTATCTTCCCCCTTCGAATGGATTGGGAATGGAACGAAAGATGGTCCTCCCATCGTGGAAGATGGGAGAGGTCTTCCCGTGCATCACCACTTTTGCCCTGACCACTTTGGCCCCAAAGGCCTGGCCTATGGCCTGATGGCCTAGACAGACTCCCAGCATGGGGAAGATCCCCGAGTACCTGAGAATGACCCTTAGGGTGAGTCCTGCCTTCTCTGGCCTGGATGGGCCTGGGGAGATGATGATCGCTTTGGGGGCCAAGGTCTCCAGGGCCTCGAGAGAGGGATCGTCGTTCCTCAGGACTCTGACCTCCTCGTCCATCTGGCGTAGGGCTTGGACGAGGTTGTAGGTGAAGGAGTCGTAATTGTCTATGACTAGCACCATCTTCTACCTCCCAGGAATCGACTCTCTTGGCACATGTTGCTGGAAGTCCCCCTTCCCATCTCTAGCCCCTATGCTCAATCCCCTTGCAGCCATCCGCACAGCCTCCCACATCCCCTGGGCCTTGTTGCAGGTCTCCTCGTACTCCTTTTCCGGGTCGGAGTCAGCGACGATCCCGGCACCTGCCTGAACCCACATGAGGTCCCCTTGGAGCACCACCATCCTTATGGCGATGCAGAGATCCATGTTCCCTGTATAGCTCAAGTATCCCACTGCTCCCCCATAAGGTCCTCTTCTTGTGGGCTCGAGCTCCTCTATGATCTCCATGGCCCTTATCTTGGGCGCTCCTGTCAGGGTGCCAGCGGGAAAAGTGGCCTTAAGGACATGGAACGCATCCTTTCCAGGCGCGAGCTCGGCCTGAATGTGGGATACGAGATGCATCACATGGGAGTATCTCTCAACGGTCATGAACTCCCTCATCTGGACCGTTCCCGTACGGGCCACTCGACCTAGGTCGTTTCTTCCTAGGTCCACGAGCATTACGTGTTCAGCCCTCTCCTTGGGGTCCCGAAGAAGTTCATCGGCAAGGGCCCTGTCCTCCCTCTCGTCTTTTCCCCTTCTTCGGGTGCCAGCTATGGGCCTGAGGTGGAGGGTTTCGCCCTCTAACCTCACCATGACTTCGGGGGAAGAGCCCACAAGCACAGTCTCTGGGCTTTTGATAAAAAACAGATAGGGTGAAGGATTTATGAACCTCAGGGCTCTATAAACGGAGATGGGATCGATCCTCCCCCGCATCTGGAATCTCTGGGAGAGGACCACCTGGATGGCCTCCCCATCGAGAATCTGCTCCCTGGCCTTGACCACAGCCTGGAGAAAGGCCTCTTTTCCCATATTGGAGATGGGATTCAACTCAGCCCCAGTGGGACCGATCTCCCTCTCAGATGGAGGCTCATCTGGGTTGAGAAGCTCCTCCCATATTCTCCGAATCCTTTCCCTCGCATCCCCATAAGCCTCATGGGGGGAGGAAAAACACCGAGGCCTCGCCAGGACCAAAATCTTCACAGTGTGGCGAAGATTGTCGAATATGAGGAGGGAGTCCGTGAGCATCATGGACGCATCGGGCAACTCGAGAGCCGGCTTCGAGACATAGGGAAGCCGCTCCATGAACCTCACCATGTCGTATCCAATGTAGCCCACCGCCCCTCCCCAAAAGCGGGGAAGGCCATCGAGCCCAGAGGAAGCGATCCTTGGAAGGATCTCCCTCAGGGATTTCAACGGATCCCCGAGATGGGGCTCCACAATGAGCTCTTCCCCCTCTTTTTTGAGGATCTCTTCTCCCCTCACCTCCCAGACCTTCCAAGGGTCGAAACCGAGGAAGCTATACCTTCCCCACCTCTCCCCTCCATCGACGCTCTCCAGGAGGAATAGATGCTCCTTTTGCCCGAGCCTGATGAGGGCCGAGACCGGGGTCAGGGTGTCCCCCAGGACCTCTGTGTAAACGGGAACTATCTCCGCTTCTCGGGCCAGGAGCTCGAAGGATTCTCTATCGGGTCTTATCTCCAAGTGTTCCTTCCTCCTTTCTTCCGGTGATGGCGATCTCTGAGGTTGCTCCTCTCTGTGTCCCCGGGTCATGGGGACCATGCATCCAACAAAAAAGCCGTGGAAATCCACGGCCCCAAAAATTGAAGGCCGCGGAAGGTATCTTGGGCTTTCCGCGGCCTCTTCCTCAGAAGGTACCAGTCGAGCTCAAAGGCGGCGGAAAAGCCCCTTTCGCGAGCTCCACCAGCACCAGTTCCTGTAAGCAACGAGGAGAGCCATCCTTGTCCTCCCTTTCGCTCAAAGATTGTATCTACCTATGCGCACTCTGTCAAGACCATTTTCATCTGCGGGGCCCACCTATCCTGCGCTGAGCTGAGGCCGGGGAAGAGGAATGGAGGAGCGCCCTTCGGGCTCTTTCCTCCGGGTGTCCATCAGGGAGACCTTTGTGATTGGCGATTATCCCTCTCTCAGGGGGCAGCGGATGGGCCTACTCAGTTCTTCGGGATCACCTCGATGTTGCCTCCTTCAGGGTAAAAGAGCCGTACTGGTCCATGGATTCTCTGGCTATGAGGGTTATTCTCAGACGGTCTGGCCTGGGAGGGATGGCCTCCTTTTCCAGGAACACCCTCCTTACTGGCCCTAGAGATTCTATCTTTTGCACGACCTTCTGGTAGTTTGCCAGGGGAACCTCTATGAGCACGTGGCTTCTCAGGACCTCTCCAGATGCCCTGTTTCTCAGGCCCACTATGAAGACCTTTCCCTTGGATTCCTGGAGAATGCTCTCTATCTCCTCGAAGATCTCCTCTGATCCCGAAAGATCCAGTATCATCTCGTCTTGGATGGCGGTCTTCGAGACCCCTGGCCACTGCACATCTATGTCGAATTTTTTGAGGAATGCCATCATATCTTCGCCTGGAAAGGCACTGCTCGCCAAAGTGAGATCAGGAGCCTCGATGGGGGTGCTCGCAACCTGTGTTGGGGGAGAGGGCCCGCGGGTAGATCCCGTGGGATAGAGCTGCCACAGCACCAGACCAATGGCCACAATGATGGAAGCCGCGAGGGCTGGTGCCGGTATCTTGAGGGGTGCGACCTTCGTCCACTCGAGGACCCTGTCGAGAAGGCTCTTTCTGTGCAGCCTCTTCCTTATCCCTTCCAAGACTGTTGCTGGGACCTCCATCTCCTCCAGGTCCCTCAATGCCTGGACAACAGCCAGGTAGCCCTTCCAGTGCCTGGAGCAACTGGCACAGAGGCGAAGATGGTCCTCCACCCGGGCCTTTTCATCCATGGGCAGTTCCCCGTCAAAAAGCTGAAGGAACTTTTCCTGGACACTCATGCAAGCATCTTGGAGAACTCTCTGATCCATCATTCACTCCTCTCGATGCCCATCTTGGCCAGAAGTTCCTTGAGCTCCCAACGGGCCCTGTGAAGCCTACTCTTGATGGTCCCCTCGGGAAGACCCAGGATTTGGCCTATTTCCTGGTACGAAAGCTCCTGAATGTCCCTGAGCACAATTATCTCCCTGTATTCCTCCCTGAGAAGCCTCAAGGCTTTCTGTATGAGCCTCCTCACCTCCCTCTTGTAAAGGGTATCCTCGGGTATGTCCCCCTCGTCGGGGAGTTCCCTTCCCACCTCCCCTTCCTCTGCTTGAAGGGGATCGTCCAGGGACTCCATGGAATAATGGAACCTTCTCCTGAGGTAGGTCAAGCGGTTCCTGCAATGATTCAGGGTCACTTGATAGAGCCAGGTGGAGAATTGGGAGTCTCCCCTGAACTCCTTTATATGCTTGAAGACGTTGAGAAATATCTCTTGGGTCAGGTCTTCCGCCTCTTCCCTTTCTCCCAAAAGACGGAAGACGAGGTTGAACACCTTCTGTTGGTAAGCCAGGACTAGCCTCTCGAAGGCCTCGGTTTGCCCCTTCCTGGCTGCCTCTACCCACCTCTGTTCCCACTCCTCGGGAGTCCATTGGATATCAGTCGAGGCTTCCCCTTCCTTTTCTTGTTTTAGACAATGGACACTCAAAAGAGTTTCCAAGTTCGCCTCATCTTTTGCCTTTGGCCCCATCAAGCTCCCTTCAGTATTTGCCTCGCAATGACCATCCTTTGTACCTCGGATGTTCCCTCGTACACGGTCGTGACCCTGGCGTCCCTGTAAAGCCTCTCCACCTTGTAGTCCTTCATGAACCCGTACCCGCCGAAGATCTGGGTTGCCCGAAAGGCCACCCTGTTGACCATCTCGGATGCGTAGAGCTTTGCCATGGAGGCCAGCATAGTAATGGGCTCCCCTCTGTCCCTGTGAGCAGCTGCTTGGAGGGTCAGAAGCTTCGCGGCCTCGATCTCGGTTGCCATATCCGCTATCATCCACTGGATCGCTTGATAGGTGCCAATGTATTTGCCGAATTGTTTCCTCTCCTTGCTGTACCTCACAGCCTCGTCGAAGCAAGCCTTGGCTATTCCCACGGACTGAGATGCTATTCCGATTCTTCCTGTATCGAGAGCAGCCATGGCCATGCGAAATCCATCTCCTTCCTGTCCCAGAAGGTTCGAGGCCGGAACCCTGCATTCCTCCAAAACTATTTCAGCTGTGTTGCTGGCCCTGAGCCCCATCTTATCCTCTACCACCCCGACGGAAAACCCCGGAAAGCCAGGCTCCACCAAAAAGGCGCTGATGCCTCTGTGGGGCTCCTCCGCTGTCCGGGCCAGAATCACCAGGACCCCAGCATAACTGCCATTGGTTATGAACATCTTGGTGCCTGTGAGGAAATAATAATCGCCATGGCGCTCAGCCCTTGTCTTTATGCCAGCTGCATCGGATCCAGCCTGGGGCTCAGTGACCGCGAAAGCACCCAGTTTCTCCCCCCTCGCTAGGGGGACTAGATATGTCCTCTTCTGTTCCTCTGTGCCGTGGGCAACTATGGGCTCACAGGCCAGATTGCACACAGCCATGGTCACGGCCGTTGATGGGCAGGAGTAAGCTATTTCCTGCATAGCGAGGCAATAACTCACTGCCCCCACATTGGATCCCCCGTATTCCTCGGGGACCATCATTCCCATGAGGCCAAGCTGCGCCATCTTCCTGAGTATTTCCCAGGGGAAGATCCCCTCCCTGTCCAATCTTCCCGCGATGGGTTCTATCTCTCTCCTGGCAAAGTCCCTGACCATAAGCTGGATCATCTGCTGTTCATTGGTAAGCTGGAAGACCATGGGAGTCACCTCCCCGAGAAAAGCCTTTTCCACTAGGGCGTGTACACCACCACTATCAACTCCATGGGGACTTCGCTCAGATTCCTCAACTGGTGCCTGATGCCAGAGTTGAAGTGAATGCTCTGACCCTCTTCGAGAACCTGAACGTGGTCTCCAACCCTGATCTCCAGTTTTCCTTTGAGAACGTAAATGAATTCCTCTCCCTCGTGCTGATATTCCACCATGTCGTGGTCCGACTTGGGTTCTATCTGAACGAGAAATGCCTTCATGTGCTTGGTCTTGGCCCCAGGAGTGAGGGGGGTGTAAGCATAGGCCTCCGTCCTCTTCTTGTAAGCCTCCACCTTTCTCCTGTGAGACTCCCTCTGCTCTGCGCTGAGGAACGAACCCGGATCCACGGACAGGGCCTTGGAGATCCTTATCACCTCGGAGACGGTGGGGATCACTTGATCCGCCTCTATCTTCGCCAGGCGCTCAACGGAGCATCCCGTATCATTTGCCAGTGTCTCGAGGGAGATCTCAGCTTCCTCCCTCAAGGCCTTCATTCTCTTCCCAAAGCTCTTCTTGGGCTTCGTCGTGGACCTTCTCGCGGCCATGGGGCTACCTCCTACTTCTTGCTCGCATATATGAAGAGCTTCTGACCTGGTGCGATTCGATCAGAGGAGCTCAATTGGTTCCACTGCTGGATAGACCTGACCTGGACTCCATAATTCCTCGCGATATCCCAGAGGGTCTCCCCCTGTCTCACTGTATGGACCACGGCCCCTTTCTTGACGTTCCATCTCTCCTTCAAGGGGGCCGAGGATTGTCTCTCCCTCCTTTCGGATGCAGAGACCATCTGCTCCTTCAATGCCTTTGCCACTTCATCGGCCTTGTCCCTGGGAACATAGAGTCTGTAGATCCCCTTTGGGAGCCATGTCTCCTTTATGTGGGGGTTCAAGACCTTGAGGGCCCTGTAAGTCATCCCGCAGGATCTAGCAAGGGCTATGAGGTCCAAGCCTTTCTCCAGTTTCACCTCCAGAGTCTTCACATCCAGGGGATCGTAGAGCTCCTCCGGAAGAAGATCGAACCCATATTTGCGAGGATCGCTGAGAATAACTTTAGCTGCTGCGATGCGAAATATGTACCGTTCCGTCTCCTGGGGCAGAACAAGCTCGTAGAAGCTCGACACTCCCTGTCTCTCCATTTCCCTTCTCAGCCTGTCCTCTCCCACGTTGTAGGCCGCGAGGGCAAGAAGCCAGTCGTCGAATTTGGCCTTCAGATACTGAAGATATGCCAAAGCTGCATCTGTGGATTTCACCGGGTCCTGTCTCTCGTCTATCCACTCATTTATTTCCAGGCTGTAAAGGGAGCCAGTGCTGGAAATGAACTGCCAGACCCCCACGGCGCCGGCACTGGATTTGGCCTCTGGCCTCAAGGAGCTCTCCACTATGGCCACGAATTTCAAATCCTGGGGAAGCCCCCTCTCCTCTATCCTCTTCTCTATGATGGGAAAGTACCTGTTCGCCCTCTTCATCCACAGAAGGACCTGCGGGACATCGTTCACCAAGAGGAGAAATTCCCTGTCCATCCTCTCCCAGAGGTCCCTTCTCTCAAGAGGCAATCTCTGGCCCAGGAGTTCTATGTCTCGCGGGAATCTGTAGTGAGCCATCCCCCTGAAACGTTCCAGGACCTCGAGTCGCTCCTGCAGCTTGGCCAGCTGATCCTTGAGAACGGAGATCTCCTGGCATGCCTCCTGGAGAAGAGCCCTCACGGACTTTCTACCCTGGAGTTCCTCTCCCCTCGCCCCCGGTTCCATCCCAATATTGGCCGCACCAAAGACCATTGCGAGGGCAAAAGCCAGTTCCTTCCTTCCCATTCCCCAAGACCTCCTTCCGGGAACTGGTCAAAGGTCGCCTTGGCCCACTGCGGGCTTTTAGCCTCCTGTATGCTACCATTTTTTGCTTGTCTTTCATATCAGATAAGAGGGTCCAAATCAACGGCGATCCCGTCCCACTCGAGACCCTTCCACTAGCCTCTGGGGTTTTGGCGAGAGAACCCCTTTCCCTCTCACCCAGGCTGAACGACTCCCGCCCCGTTGCACCGAGGTTGCCTCTGCGGAGAGAACTTCCGGGCCCAAATCCCATGACCATTGGATTGATTCCCGAGATGGAGTGTGATAATAGGGGGACTGGGAAGAGGAAGGGACTTTCGGGCGATAGCTCCTCAGGCAAAATGGAGGTCCACACTATGGGGCTTTTCGAGAAATTGGTCAGTCTTCCGGCGCTCAGGCCTTACATGGAACAAGATCCTGAGGTCTTTGTGGAGGAGACCGGCTGGAGGGAGATACTCCAGAAAGTCAGGCAGCTCAAAGATCTGGAGGCCCTCTTGGGGATCGTCAAGGAGGCCTCCCCCACAACGGAACAACAGAAGATCTTGAGGGGCTATCTTTGCACCATGGCAGTTGAGATGGCCCCTGGTCCCCTGGAAGTGCCGTGTGTCGATTATGCCGGGTGTTATCTCACCAGGGGCGAGATGAGAATGGTCAGTTCCTCCAAGGAGGACCTTCCCGCCAATGTGGGGATGGGGATGAATGCCAGGAGCCCCGAATGCAGGATAGTGGTGGAGGGAGATGTGGGGGATTACCTGGCATACAGGTCGGCCAAGGCCTGCGTGGAGGTCAAGGGCTCGGCTCGAGACAGGGTTGGGATGGCAGTTGGAGATGGGTACATAAGGATAGAGGGGGATGTGGCTGGAGGCCTCGCTGGAAACGCCCATAACACTCGCTTTGAGGTGGATGGAAGTGTGGGGAGGATCCAGAGGGAGAACTCTGGGTGCAAGATCATGATAGGCGGGGATGTCCATTGGAGCATAGGGGAAAAACAGCTCGCGTGCTTCATAAAGATATGCGGAAATGTGGGGATGAAGTATCGCAAGAGCGGCAAGCTAGTGGACATGGCCTCTGGCCTTGGCCGTAACAGCGTGCTCCTTGTGGGAGGGGATGTGTGGGGCAACTTGGGGACTGGGATGGAGGTGGCGAAGATCCTGGTTTGGGGAAAGGTCCATGGAGAGATAAGGGTTTCGGACACTCAAGGCGGTTTCATATATCTCAACAGAAAAAAGGTTCCCCTTCTGAAGAGGATAGCTGGCACAATAGGGAGCGAGATAGGAGTCAGGTACGTGGAGCTCAAAGAAAGCGGCTATCTATTCGCGGAGGATCCCGAGGAGGTGAAGGACCTGATCCTGTTATGAATGGAATGAGATTTGCCATCAAGATCTGCTCGTTATCCATCATCGTTGCATCCCTTTGCCTGGGGGGATGCGGTGGCAAGGAGGAGAAAAAGGAAAGCCAGCCTAAGAGGGCGAACAGGCGCCCTGTAGTGACCAAGGTTGAGATAATGCCCATGGCTCCCCGCGCTGGCGACACCCTCAAAGCCATGGTCCAGGCAATGGATCCCGATGGGGACCCTCTGGAGATCTCGTACATTTGGGAGGTGAATGGGAGAGAGCTGGAGGGGGAAAATGACGAGGAGCTGAGGCCGGAAGTCCTGAGGCCGGGAGATAGGGTCGTGGTATGGGTCACAGTGGGCGATGGAAAGCTATGGGCGGAACCCATGGCCTCTCAGCCCAAGGTCATAGGCCCGGAGAGGGTGGGGAGAGTTCATCTTGATTTGGTTCCGCAAGTAGCTTTTCCAGGCCAGAAGCTCGCTGTGGTGGTGAAGACAGATGAGTCGAATCGAGAGCCTCCCCCTTTGAGATTCAGGTGGAAGGTCAATGGAGAAGTGGCCAAGGAAGGGGAGGATGCGGAATTCTCCACAGATGGGCTCAAGAGAGGGGATGTGATCCAGGTAGAGGGATTCATGGAAGAGGCTTCAGAGGGTCTCCTGATCGCTAGCTCCAGGGAAGTTGTGCTTCAGAACAGTCCCCCCACTATCCTGTCTCTTCCCCCGGAGAGCCTCATTGCGCCGGGAAGATATCTCTACAGGGTCAAGGCAGTGGACCCAGACGGTGATTCCTTGACCTTTCGGCTGGAGGGCGAGGTCCCAGAAGGAATGACCATAGACCCCTCAACGGGTGTCATCAGGTGGAATTTCACGAAGCCACCTGAAGAGCCTCTCAAGGTCGACATCCGGGTAAGTGACGGCCATGGAGGGGAAGCTCAGCAAACTTACGAGATCGTCTTTCCCAAAGCCGGAACTTGAGCCGATTCAGACAAGGAGGCTCCGGAAGTCGGGATCTGGGATCTGAGGACGTTTTTCTGAAGGAGCCCACAGCCCAGGACCAGGTGCTCCGTCTCCACCAAAACGTATCCCTTCTCGTCTTCCCCTGCTGGAAAGCTTATGCTCCCTTTGGACAATAATTCCAAGGCCTGGCTCTGAGTGAGCTTGACCCTGTTTTTCTTGATCCAAGGCGAAAGGATCCTCAAGAGGGAGGATGTGGGCTTGAACTGCCTGCCCACTACCCTTATGGCCGGAAGCCCGACTGACACCACCTTCAGGGTCCTTGTCACATCCGAGGCCTCACCCGACTCCCGTGCGAGAAAGTAGAAGGTTGCGCCCCTTTGGAAGACCAGGAAGCCCTCGAGAGCCTCAGCTGGAACCATGAACCTCTCCCAGAGGTAATCCTCAATGGCTCTCCTCTGATCACCGTCTGCATATCTTGGCCAAGAAGAATCCCACAGATTGAAGCCTATGGGGGTAGATTCTCCAGGCATTGCATACCTCCTCCGAGAAGCTCAAGCCTTTCCAGGTTTCTATTCCTTGATCGTGGGGGATGTCCAGTTGGATCGGCACCACCCTGGCGGGCCTAGCCTTCAAAAGTGCATCTACCACTGCCTCGTTTTCCATTGGATCATAGGTGCATGTGGAGTAGACGAGTGTCCCTTCCTCTTCGAGGAGGTCGAAAGCCCTCAGGAGTATCCTCACCTGTAGCCCGTGGAGATCCTTGGGCCTGGGAGAGGTCCCCATCAGTTCCCCTGACGGCCCCATTCTACCGTTGCCCTCGCCAGAGCAAGGAGCGTCAACTAGGATTCGCTCGAAGCGCACCCTCAGGGGAAAATCCTGGCCGCTATATGCGGTTATTATGGTATTGGTTACCCCAAGCCTCCTCAGGTTTGCCACTAGGCCTGGGTGTCTTGCTGGGGAAGGTTCATTGGCAACTATTCTGCCCGTGTTTTTCATGAAAGCGGCCATTTGAGTGGTCTTCCCCCCAGGGGCTGCGCACATGTCCAGAACTACCTCCCCCGGTCTGGGCCCAAGGACTATGGCTGGTATCCCGGAGCTCAGGTTCTGACAATAGATGTAGCCGCAGAGATGGAAAATTGAGTTGCCGGGCTTGGCAAGGGAGGGTGCGATCCAGAAGTCCGGTCCCAAGGGGGTTGGGTGGAGCTCGATCCCCGAGGATCTCATGGCCTCCGCTAGCCTAAAGGGGTCACAGAGCAAAGTGTTGAACCTGATGGAGGTAGGGATCTCCCCCCTTATGGAATCCAAAAAGGCCTCATAGTCGGGTATGAGGTCCTTGTATTTCTTGAAGAACTCCGTTGCAAGGGTCTTCATATCTCAAGGAGGTAGGGATCAATCCCTTTGGGCAAGGGTCGAATCAGCCACCTTCCCCCTGGGCAAGGCAGCTCCCGTGTGGATCTCCCTCCAAAATAGGGGTTCTTGTCTAAAAGGAAGAAAGCACATCTTGATCTCCATTGTAACGATTCTGGCTTCAAGCAACCACCCTAGGGCCCTTCGGTTACCTGGCGGAACCATTGCTGCCAGGATCGAAGGGATCAAATCCATGGCCTCCTTTTGGGATAGTTCGATGGAGGCATAGTCGATATTCGCATCGGAGGGGAAGCACCCCAGAGGAAGAGAGGGCTGAAGGCTGGTAAGCCGAGTCGCGAGATCCTGGTGGCCCTTTGGATTGGGATAAATTTTGGCTGGTATATAGAACCAAATGGGACCTTTTCCATCCATTTGGCACGCCATCCCCTCGCTACCGAGGACTGTCCTCAGCTCCCCCACTTTTTCCAGAGATTGGCCTTTTCTCACCAATCCAACCCTCACCTTCCAAAATGGCATCCAGAGGCACCTTTCAATGGAGCCTTCATTTTCGTGAAGGGCCACCTCGTAGGGAATCTCTATCCAATTGCCCCTCCTTTCAGTCCAGAGTTTCAGGCAACCGGAGCAGAGGTGGGCTGTATCCTGGGGACGATGAGGTAGGTCCCACCCGCAATTGGGGCAACGGAATGGAACGAGCCTCAGGGCCTCCCATTTTTCAGGTTGCTCTCCAATGAGGAGCTCCCCAATCCAGCCCTCCTTCATTCCTCCCGGCCGGGAGACCTTTCCGTCCATGGCGTCTATCAGGAAGGCCTCAGCGCCATCCCTCGAGGAGATCTCCACATACCACATCGGCAAGAATACAAGGGAAAGCCTGACTCCCACTGCTCGATTCAAGACGAACTCCTTTTTTAGGCCTTTTGGTGGCTCGACCCTCTGGCAGACCTCTCCCAGGATCTCCAGGGCTCGCTCCTTTGTGACATCCACCTGGAGGAGAGACCTGCTAGCCTTGACCTCCAGGGGTTTTAGGGTCATGGTCTGGGTTCTCACACCGAGGGTCCTGGTCTCCAGGGTAAATTTCTCCTTTGCCAGGATCGTATGATCCACGACCCTGGCTACAAGCTCCTTCGACCATCGCCTCTGTGGGGGGAGAAAAGGGTCTTCCTCGTTTTGGTCCACGCACTCCGTGCCGAAGAACCAGCTGTAGCATCTCCCCTGAATTCTCCAGAAGGGAACGTGGAGGAGGAAGGCTTCCACTACCTTGTAATCCCTCCTCTTTTCCAAGGGCCAAGTTGTCTCAATGGATGCCCGAACCTCGGCCTGCGTCTTCAGCTTGGGCTCGAGAACGTATCTCAGGATTCCGTCTCTTCCTGCCACCAAGAGAGAGGAGCCGCAAAAGCCGCACCTGACCACATTGCATTCTTCAAGGAAGTCAAGGGGAGCAGCGCACTGGGGACACTGGATGGAGACTCTCGCCATGGAACTTCTTCCACTTCACCAGGCACTTCTCTCATGGGGGATGAGGAGGAAAAAATCGGTGGCCTTTCACCCTTCCAGTCTCTCTCCACACTGGTTACAGAATATGGCCTCTGGCATAGCTGGGGCATTGCACTTTTTGCAGACCCTGCTCACGCGTTCCACCTTGGCTCCGCACACCATGCAAAAGTTCGCCTCCGCTGGCAACTCCGCTCCGCAACGAAGGCAAGCATTGGCCTTCAATATCTGATTTCCGCATTGGGGACAGAAGCGCACGTCCTTGGGTATTTGTGCGAAACATTTCGGGCACTGGATGGTCTTCTGTTCTCCCTTTCCCTCTACCAGTCCCTTAAGAAGGAGGCCGGGAAGCATCAATCCCATGCCAGCTCCCACCCCAAGCCCCATTCCCGAGGCCGCGGCAGCTGCTCCCTCGGACGGACCCGCTGCACGAGCAGCCTCTTCCAAGGCCTTTGCGGCCTTGAACTTGAGGAAGGCATCTAGGTTCCCAAGGGCCTGCATGGAGCTCTTCTCGTCCAGGATCTTCTGAACCTCATCGGGAGGGGTGATGCTGTTTATGAAGAGATCGAGGAGGTCCAATCCGTACTTCTCGAAGTCCTGCCTCACCCTTGTTTTGAGAAGGACCCCGAGCTCATCGTAGTGCTCTGGAAGGTCGAAAACTGACGAGAGTCTCTCCCCAAGGAGGTCGTTGAACCTCGACACTATGGCATCCCTCAAGTATTCGGAGATCCCCTCGGTTGTGTAAACCCCCTGTGTCCCCACCAAGGTGTTCACGAAAAGAAGGGGCTGGACGATCCTGAAGGTATAGCGTCCAAAGGCCCTCAACCTGATTACGCCTAGCTCCTTGTCCTTGAAGGCCACAGGATCCCTGGTCCCCCACCTCAAATGGGTGAATACCTTGAGGTTCACGAAGATTATCTCGACCCTGAAAGGGCTCTTGAAACCGAAGGGGAGGCTCAACACTTTTGTGAGAACAGGCAGATTGAGGGTCGATAGGGTATGCCTCCCAGGCCCTATGACGTCGTAGCCTTTCCCGTCTCTGAAAAAAACAGCTGCCTGATTCTCCCTCACTATCAACTGGGCGCCAAACTTTATCTCTCCAGATCCCCTCTCAGGGATCCTGTGGACCATCTCCATCCCACTTTCGTCGAACCATTCTATGACTTCGAGGAACTCGGCCATGGGTACCTCCATTTCACGGCACGCTTCGCGATATGAAATCCTTTCTCTTGGCAAAAAGCTTCTGGATCTTCCTGCACTCTCCCTCCACCTCCCTGAGATGTCCGTGAAGATCCTCCAAGGGAGTGGCGCTACCCACCAGGCCCTGGGCCCTCTGCTCCAAGGACTCGATGTCCTCCAATAGATAAAGGTCGAATTGGCACAATTTTTCGAGTTCCTCATCCCGCAACTTGACCAAATCGAATATGCCTCCGTACCCGTAACTAGCAAAACGAATTGTATCGGCAAGCTGCTGCAACATGGAGCAAATCCTATCTATCTCGGTGAGGGAGGAGATGTCCTCTGAGGACGAGACCTTTCTCTCTAGTTCTCTGAGACGGGTGAGGGCCCTATACAAACTCGAACTGAGCTTTTCTCTGACGAGTTTGTCTGTCTCCCTTCTTCTCTCCCTCTCGCGATAGGTGCCCAACCCTGGAAGCCTAGCCATCCAAGCTTCTATCCTGTCCGAAAGGTCAGCTCTCCTGTCGTCCATTTCTCTTCTCCTATGGGATCGAGGATTAAACCCTATCATAGAGGATCTCCCGATACAAGGGCGAGCCTCGCACAACCGCTTCCCCCCAGTCTGGCCCCTTGGTCCAACGGGCGAGCCCCTCACGCCCGGAAGGAAGGGTTCGTCCTGAGAGATTCCTCTCTCTCCTCTCCCTAGGGCTTGGACCGGATCTCCTAGAGCCCCACTTTCGACCTCTCGATAGCAGCAGGGCATGGCCTTTCTGGAAGCTGACCGCCCAGTTCGTGGTATTGAAAGGCAAACCTAGAGGGTATAAGCTTGGCCAGGATCTCTGAAGGGCCCAAAGGAGGAGAGGCAGAAAATGGAAGAGCAACTTAGCGAAGCCAGGATATTGGAACTCAAGGGGGTGCTCAAGCGTCTCACGGCAGGGGCCTCCTACAGGAGAATGTTGGCAGCCCACGAGCAGGGGCGTCCCATCTGTGTTGCGAGCGCAGCCATTCCCGTTGAGGTGCTCTATGCCATGGATGTTTACCCGGTCTTCCCGGAGAGCCTTGCGGCAATAGCTGCAGGGATAGGGAAGGCGGAGGAGTTCTTCGAGGAGGCGAAAAGAAGGGGGTTTTCACCTTCCATCTGCTCGTACACGAGGTGCGGCCTGGGAATATCCTGGTGCCAGAAATCGGCCTTTGGCCCCATACCTGAGCCGGATATTTTCATAACAGACGTCAGTGTATGTTGCCTCCACGTCACATGGTGGGCATACCTCGAAGACCACTTCCAAAAGCCCACATATTACATGGATATGCCAGCAACAGACGACCCATGGGATCCTGATTACGTCGCCTATTACGAGGCCCAGATAAAGGGAATGGTCGAGTTTGTAGAGGAAAATACTTCCGCAAAGTTCGAGCTGGAGAGGCTCAAACAGGCATTACATTATTCTGACCAGGCTGGCCTTTATTGGAAGAGGATCCTCGAGCTCCGAAAGAAAAGACCCTCTCCCGTGAGCTTCAGGAGCGTGGCAGGAGAGATTCTTCCCTTGGTCACAGCCTTGGGGGACAAGGATTGCGCCGACTTTTACCAGGCCTTGTACGAGATTTACAGGGATCAAGCCCGACAGGGCTCCTGCCCTGCCAAAGGAGGGGAGAAGTATAGGCTCATATGGAACGGAATTCCCATCTGGCACCATCTCCAGGTGATCACGTACTTCGAGGAGAAAGGGGCTAATTTCGTCTGGGAGCCATACACTGCTCTGAGCTGGGGTAATAAGACACCATCTGGCCGACTGGATCCAGAGGAGCCCTTTAGATCCCTCGCCATCAAATACACGAATGTCCTCACCAATATGCCCTTGGAGAAGCGCTTCCGCTATTTCGATGAGGCGATAAAGGAGTACCAGGTCGACGGTCTGGTAATGTTTTCCAATAGGAGTTGCAGACCCCAGTCCATAGGGCAGGATGAGGTGGTGGAGCTAGTGAGAGAAGCTCACGATTTGCCTGTTTTGATATTCGAGGGAGATCAGGCGGATCCGGAAGGATTCAACATGGCAGAGGCCAAAAATCGCATAGACGGGTTCATAGAGATTCTGGAGGCGAGAAGAAGATAAGAAACCGTTCGAGAAAGCGGAGAGGGAGAGCAGGAAGATGGTCATCCAGGAGTTCCGAAACGCCTTTGAGAGAAGACACGATCTTTGCATGTCCATGAAGAGGGAGGGAAAGGGGATCATTGGCTGCTTTTACGGGGCTGTGCCAAAGGAGGTTATACATGCAGCCGGCCTAATCCCAGTCCAACTTTTGGAAGACAGAACCGAGAGGTCCGAGGAACACTCGGGGCTCCTTCCATTCCTGTGTGGGATGAGCAAGAACGTGGCAGGGCAGATTTACCAGGGCAAATATTCCTATCTCGATGGGATCGTAGTGGGAACCGTCTGCGATACCAATCGCCATGTATTCGATATTTGGGTTTACAGGAAGGTGGCTCCCTTCCTCAGGCTTCTCAGGACCCCTGCAAAGGCGGATAGAGAGGCCTTGGAGTTTTACGCCAAGGACTTGAGAAAACTCGCCTCCGAGCTTGGAAGGATTTCAGGAGTTGAGGCAAATGGAGATAGGCTTCGCCAGTCAGTGGAGCTATTCAACGAGAATAGGGCTCTCGTCGAAGAGTTCCAGAGCAGAAGAGAATCCATGGGGATCAATGCACGGGAGGGGATATTTGTGGTTGCCTCTTCTTTGATTCTCCCTGTAGAAAGGCACACCCAGTTGCTCAGAACCCTCCTTTCTGAGGAGAGGCCACCGGAGGCCCCACAAGAAGACAAACCCAGGGTGTACATCTCGGCCCTGAACTTCAACATGGCTTTGGATCTTGTCTCTTTGGTAGAGAGATACGGAGGGGAGGTTGCAGGCTTCGATCTTCACCAGAGCGCCAGGTATGCTTGCGATCCTATACCTCTGGACGATGAGGATCCGTTCTTGTGTGTGGCTAAGGGCTATCTCAGGAGGGTGCCCATTCCAGGAGTCTACGAGTTCGAGAAGAGGGCCGAGGCCTTGAAAAGGGAGTTGGAGAGGACCGAGGCCAGGGGGATCATATTTCTCTCTCAGCTTTACTGCGATGCATATGCCATGGAACATGCCATATTGATGGAAAAAATGAACAGATGGGGCATCCCTTATCTGAAGCTCGAGGCCGAGGATAGCCCCGGCTCTCTCGAGCAACTCAATGTGAGGGTTCAGTCCTTTATCGAGTCACTGAGCTGATGCTCGCTAGCTGTTTTTTGTCCTTCTCGCTAGGAGCTCTCTCGCGAAGAGGGCTGCTCCCAGTGCCCCAATGATCTGGGGCTCTGGGGGAATGAGGGGTTGGATCCCCAGTCTCTCCCCTATGGCTCGAACAACGCCCGAGTTTTTGGCTATCCCCCCTGTGATCACCAAATCCTTTTCCACTTGAACCCTCTTGAGGAGTATGGACGCCCTATCCGCAACTGCCTGGCAAAGAGCTAGGAGAAGTCCTTCCACTGGGGCTCCTTCCCTCATGAGGGATAGAATCTCGCTTTTGGCAAAAAGAACACATACGTTGCTTATCCTGGGCACCTCTCCAGCGAAGCGCTGGGAGATAGGACCGACCTCTTCCAATGGAACCCCCAGGAGCGAAGCTATGACCTCTATGGCCCTCCCAGTCCCTGCAGCGCATTTATCGTTCATGACGAAGGAGACCAGTCTCCCAGTTGCATCGCATCTTATGGCCTTACAGTCCTGTCCGCCCATATCCAGAACAGTGCGGGCGGATGGAAAAATGAAATGAGCCCCTTTGGCATGGCAGGATATTTCGGAGACATTCTTTTGAGCGAAAGGGACAATCACTCTCCCGTAACCCGTTGCCACCACAAAGGAAATCTCTTTCTCAGGGATTCCTCCCAGGCGCAAAGCATTGTCCAAGGCTGTTCTCGCACTTTCTCCACTGTCGTGTGTGGTGCGGACTATGCTGTAAGAGACAATTTCATCACCTTTCAGGAGCACAGCCTCGGATGTGAGGGACCCCACATCCACCCCGCACACTAGCTCATGAGCCATCGACTGTCACCTCCGGGCTAGATGCCAAAAGCGCTGCTCCCAGCGCCCCCATGAGCTGGGGCTCGGGGGGCACCATGATTGGAACCCCCAGGTGCCTCTCCAGAACATGGATTAAGGCCCTGTTTCTTGATACACCTCCTGTGGCCACCACATCTCTCTCTGGCCCGAGGGCTCTAACGAGGGAAGACACCCTCCCTGCAACTGCCTCGAGAACCCCCGATATTATCATCTCTCGAGGTACACCCCTGTGGATCTGCCCCACTATCTCGGATTCAGCGAATACCGCGCAGGTGCTTGTGAGGGGGATTGGTGGGATTGACATGAGCTCCTGCTCCCCGAGAGCCTCTAGTGTGATCCCCAACATCTCGGCCACCGTTTCGAGGAAGATACCCGTTCCAGCCCCGCACCGGTCGTTGAGGACGAAATCCGTCAGCTTTCCCGAGGAGTCCCCTTTGCTGACCTTTATCCCTTCAGCTCCGAGGTCTATGACAGTTCTCTCGGATTCAACCCAATATTTGGCGCCAGCCAAATGGCAAGACATCTCAGTTGGTCTGCCTTGACACCAGGGTATGGCGTCCCTGCCCACCCCTGTGACGAAGGTTCGAGGAGGATCTTCACCGATGCTCGGCAGGATTGCCCTGATCCTTTCCCATGCCTCCCACGCTGTCCTCGAGACTGCTCCCGCAGCCCTGAAGACGACCTTCGCTGTCACGAGGCCATCTTCCATCAACACTGCTTTGACCGTCTCGTGTCCGATATCTATTCCCAGAGTCATCGTCTCCTTTCCAAGGCCACTATGTTGCTTTCGCCTCAAAAGAGGAAAACTGAGTTTGACAACGGGCGATCTCCCCTCTATATTACATCTCGACTTGCAGTCTTGGAAATTGGCTGGAAGGAGGAGGGAGAACCATGAAAGGAAAATGGATTGCGGCTTTCTGTGGAGTGGCAGTGGGTTTGGCAATTTCCGTTGCGTGGGCGCAGACTGAATCCTTCATGGTAAAGGAGAGAAGCCAGGGAGAGGTGAAGTATCTTGTCGGAGGGGTCGGAAAAGAGGAACGGGATTACATGAATTCCCTCGCTTCCAATTACAATCTGAAGCTGGTCTTTGCCGTCGCATCCAGGGAGTACCTTTCGGATGTGAGGGTTGTGGTCCAGGACACAAATGGCAAAACCTACCTCAATACAACTGCGGATGGCCCTTGGGTCATGGCTAAATTGCCGGAGGGCGAATATATCATCCAGGCAACAGTTGGAGGAGAGACTCTGGTACAGAAAAGGAAAGTGGGGAAAGGCCTGGAGCTCGTTTACTTCCACTGGAAGCAATGAAGTTCTTCCTCATGCTCTCGAGGGGAGGCCCATTCTCGAAGTGGGTCTCTCTTCCCCTCTCGACCGTTCTCCGAAGGCTCGCCGATGGGCACGGGTCATGGACAGCAGCGGGGCTTCTTGTGCCTTTCCGAGCCCTGGGATCAAGGACCCGAACTCCAGGGTTTCCGAGGAGAGCCCATATCTCGACAGGTCAGGCCGTGGAAGCGATCCGTGCCTGGCACCGTCTCACTTGCACGTGCTGCAGGAATGGGAAGAGCATCCCGAGCAGCCGCCCGATGAAGCAGTGCTCACGAAGTTCCCGTTACACTTGAAGGCAGCTGCTGACATGAGCTTTTTCACCTCTTTTCCCTTGCAGGCGGGACATTCTATGTCCTCTTCTCGACCAAAGATTATTTTCTCGAACTCTTTCTGGCAACTCATGCATATGTATTCGTAAATGGGCATCTCACCTCACCTCGCATCGCTTTTTCCTAATTCTAAATCCCCGGAGACCCACCGTCCATACCCCTCATCTTCACCCCAGGCTCAAAACCCGAACTCCCCACTACCTTCTTCCCGCTCGGCCATGGCCTTTCGTTTCTTCCTATGGAAGCTCCTTCATTGCGGAGCTTATGGCCTCCCTCGTGGTCTCCAGGTCTTCCTCGCTGTGGGCAAGGGACACGAAGGCTGCTTCGAACTGGGATGGAGCCAGGTACACTCCTCTCGATAGCATCTCTCTGAAGAACCGAGCGTATCTTGCCGTATCGGAAGTCTTGGCGGAGGCATAGTCCCAGACCTCTTTTTCCGTGAAGAATGTGCTCAACATGGAACCCACCCTGTTCTGCCATATGGGCACTCCCGCCTCTTGGGCCCCTTCTTTGAAGGCCTTCTCGAGTTTTCTCGCCTTGTCTTCGAGTTCCTCGTAAACGCCAGGTCTTCCCAGAACCCGGAGGGTGGCTATGCCCGCCGCCATGGCCAGGGGATTGCCCGAGAGGGTGCCAGCCTGATAGACAGGCCCGAGCGGTGCCACGTTCTCCATTATGGAGCGGGGGCCTCCGTAGGCTCCAACGGGCAGGCCGCCTCCCACAATCTTTCCGAGGCAGGTTATATCTGGCATCACATTGTAAAGCTGCTGGGCTCCCCCTGGAGCGATCCTGAAGCCTGTGATCACCTCATCGAATATGAGAAGCGCGCCTGCCCTTTTCGTCTCCTCCCTCAGGGCCTGGAGGAAGCCGGGCCTCGGAGGTATCACCCCCGCATTTCCCGCAACTGGCTCCACTATTACACAGGCTACCTCCTTTCCCCACTGGTCCATCGCCTTTCGGAACGCCTCTATGTCATTGTAAGGGAGCGTCATGGTCAATTCCGCGTAGGCCTTGGGGACACCTCCGCTGTCTGGAATTCCAAAGGTCATGGCGCCCGATCCAGCCTTTACCAGGAGGCCATCTGCGTGGCCGTGATAACACCCCTCGAATTTTATCACCCTGTCCCTTCCCGTCACTCCCCTTGCTAGCCTTATGGCGGACATGGTGGCCTCGGTTCCGGAGTTGACCATTCTCACCATTTCCACAGAAGGCATTCTTTCCACGATAAGTTCCGCCAATTCTACCTCGAGATCCGTCGGAGCCCCGAAGCTGGTCCCCCTGGCCAAGGCCTTCTCTATGGCCTCCACCACCTCGGGATGACGGTGGCCGAGGATCATGGGCCCCCAAGAGCACACATAGTCGATGTACCGATTCCCATCCGCATCCCAAAGATGCGCCCCTTGCGCCCTCTGTATGAAGAGAGGGTCTCCTCCCACTGCTCTGAAGGCCCGCACAGGGCTATTCACTCCCGCTGGCATGAGAAGCTGCGCCTTTTGGTACAGCTCCTTGGACCTTTTGATCACTCTGTCCATCACATTCCTCCGTAACGAACCAAGGCTAGAGGGAAAAGTCAGAAATAGTGCATGCTGGATTTCTTGTTCTCCCTGTTACTGAAAAGGAGAACGTAGGTTGTTATCCCGGTCTTCCTCGCCACCTCCTCAGCCACTTTCTCGCAGTCTTCGGGGCACCTTCCGTGGATCATGGCATAGAGGTTGTAAGGGAGCCCTCCTTTGGGAGGTCTCTCGTAGCAGTGGGTCACCTGAGGATAGGAGGCGAGCAGTCTTCCCACCTCCTCTATTCTCTCTTGGGGGACTACCCAGGCGCTCATGGCATTTGCCTTATAACCTACTCTCTGGTGTCGCAACGTGGCGCCAAACCTTCTGAGGACTCCAAGGTCTTTCATTCTCTTTATTCGAGCTATGAGCTCCTCTTCACCAATACCTATCTCCCGGGCCATGGACCCGTAGGGGGCTTCGACTAGGGGAAGATCGTCCTGAAGGATCCTTATTATCTTTTTGTCGAGATCCGTGAGGGAAAAACCGTTAGCGGACATATTCGCAAAGTACCACAGGCGGGATGCCCTGTCAACAAAATGGGGCTAAGAAGCGAAGACATCCGCCGAATTGGAGAGAAAAACCCAAAAAGGCATGAACTTGTACTCGAAAACGGCTATCCCCTCAGCGCCTATTCAGGATCAAAATTGAGATTTCTAGCCTTGCGTGAACCCTCGCGACAGGAGCCAAAGAGCGCGTGCCTCGGAGAGAACCATTCTCTATGCGAACTCTTTCCTTTCCGACAACGCCTCTTTTCCTCGGCTCGCCCGTCTGGCGGGAGGGGCGGGCTCTGCACGCCCGCGGGAAAGGTATTGGCTCCACCCGGGCATATCCCCCCTAGGCTACCAGGCCATCCTTAACGGATGTGGTGGGAATGAGATGTCTCGGTCTATGTGCAGCCTCGCAACGCGGACGCACGGAGTGCGTCCCTCCGAGAAAACCGCCTCCCACGTTATTTCCGGCGTTTCCCCGCAAGGCCGTCTCACACCGCCTAACCCCCTTCGAGGGGCGGGCTCCGCACGCCCGCTCGGACGGAATTGGCCTCGCCGGGGCATGCCCCATTTGGCCACCAGGCGTTCGTTTCCCCCCGATGATTATGTTGCGCCTCGGCATGAGTAAGGCCTTGCCGCGCGGGCGCGGAGACCGCGCCCCTCCGAGAAAATCGCCCTCCGCATCGGCCCCGGGTTTTCCCCGTGAGGCCATCCTAGCTTGGATAGCCCCCGCGGAAGGGCGGGCTCCGCACGCCCGGAAGGAAAGCATCACGCCAACTCCAACATTGCCCCTTTTGGCCACGGGCCCCCCCACCCGTGGGTCAAGATGGCCTCGCCCGGTTTGCGCCCGGCCCTGCTTTTCGGACGCGGAGACCGCGCCCCTCCGAGAAAATCGCCTTCCGCGTTGTCTCCGCGCTTTCCCCGCTAGGCGATGCGCATTGCGACTGGCCTCCCGCGGAGGGGCGGGCTCCGCACGCCCCCGAGGCCTCAGAAGTGAGCTTTCCCAGCCCTCGGTCAAGCCAAACGAGATCCTCAAACGAAATGCCCTTGACTTTCAAAGCCGTTTCTGTTTTGCTCCCGGTTGAATCCCGTGGGAGTCCGAGAATCGTCCGGAACTAAGGGGGTTCGGCGAGTATTCGGGAGTTTGGAGGAGAGGTGGGTAGGGAACTTTCGTGGGCTTTTTGCGGACTGATCATCCTCATGGCTTTCACTCTATTTTCCTGTACCACACCCCGTAGCGCTGGCAGAACAGAGGAAGACGAGCTCCTCGTGGCTGAGGTGATGGCCCGACTCAGATCCGAGCCTTCCTTGCGGCAGGCGGACATAGTGGTCGAGTCGGAGCAAGGGGTCGTGACCCTGAGGGGTATTGTGGATGACATCATAGATAGAAATCTCGCCGAATCCATCGCCATGAGGGTGGAGGGAGTGAAATCCGTGAGAAATTGGCTCGAGGTGAGAAAGAGGGCACCCTCCATCTTTTTCAGGAGAAGATGAAAGCCCTAGGACCGGATGATCCTCCTAGGCCTATACATGTGTATTTGGAGGTCCGAGCTCCCAACTCCCCAGTGCTCTTGGGGAGATCCTGAGTCGAGGAGGATCTAAAACCGAGAATAAAAACCCTTTTCGCGGGAAAGGTCTCTGGAATTATGTCATTGTGAGGGCCCCCTTTTCCCCCTGATCCCGAGTTCTCAGTTTCAGAGGGATCCCCTAAGTCCTATTGCGTCTGCGACCTCCCTCATTCCCTCTATGACCTCTTCGGTTAGGGCCCAAACATCCATACCCAACATCTGGGCCCCTTTCTCGATCACCTCCCTGTTTACACCTGCGGCGAATGCCTTGTCCTTCCATTTCTTCTTCACGGACCTCACTTCCAAGTCTAGAACGCTTCTCGAGGGCCTGACCAAGGCAACCGCGGTTATCAGGCCTGTGAGCTCATCCACCGCATACAGGATCTTTTCCATCACCTCCTTGGGCTCCACATCCGAACAAAGTCCCCATCCATGAGAGACAATGGCCCTTATATACTCCTCTGGCCAGCCCCTTTCCCTTAGGATCTCGGGGGTCTTGCGACAATGCTCTTGGGGATATTTCTCGTAGTCGAGATCATGGACCAGGCCTATGATCCCCCACTTTTCCTCGTCTTCGCCCCTCTTTCTTGCCATGTATCTTAGGACCCCCTCGACACAGAGGGCGTGTTTAATGAGACTCTCATTGGTGTTGTACTCTAGAAGGAGCTTCCAAGCCTCGTCTCTCGTGGGAATGTGTGTCTCTCCCAAAGCTCACCTCCTCAGGATTTCTCCCTTCTAGCTCTCTCTTTCAACTCCGTTTTGGTTGCCTCCTCTCTAGGTCCAGGGCCATCTAAACCCTCCTCCTTTCCCATCTCCACTTCCTCTTCCAACTCCAACTCGAGGGTATCCTCTTCCGGAGATACCTCCAACTCCTCCTTGGGTGCATAAACCTCCACCGTCTGCCCTGTCTTCACTACGGACACCTTTCCCAGGGTGACTTGGGAGGTCCCTTCAGCGACTCCTTCCTTGGTCTGCAACCTCAAGAGGCCGTATGCCAGGTCCCTCCAGACACTTATGCCGTGGGCCTCGTAGAGTTTCACCCAGAGCTTGGGCTTGCCTTTGGCCACCCAGAGCTCGTCGGGGAATCTCCTGAGGGCAGCCTCAGCGCTATCGAAGAAGTATTCATCTGGCATCTTTCGCCTAAACCCTCTCTTCCGAAGGTTCGTCCCTCATGGAGAGATCCCGAACAAAGAAGCCGCCCTGTCCATCTCCTCTTCCTTCACGTGAACTATGAACAGAGACTTCTCGGCACCGCTCAGGACAGAGCCATAGACGTAATCTATGTTTATCCCGGCCTTGGCGAACACCTCCGCTGTCTCACCAAGGCTGCCGGGCCTGTTGTCCAATGTTATGACCAAAACAGGTGTTCTCTCCACGGGATAGCCCGCTTTCTGGAGGACCTCCACCGCTTGGTCCGTCTGGTCTCTTTCCACAACAAAGCGGATCACGGAGTAGTCCTCCGAATCCCTCATTATGGAGCCATAGCTCGCAGCAGGAGCTATTCGTCTCCCCGTGAGCTCTCTAGACTTGAGAAGCCCCCTCACATAATCCTCGGCGTTTTGTATGCTCATGCCGAGAATGTTTATCCCATACTCCTTGAGCACTTTGCATAAGGCGGCAAGCTGGCCGGGGGCGTTTTTCAAAAAAGCAACTATCTGAGTTTCCTTATACATTTCCCATCCCTCCTCGCCACGAGAAACCGTCTTCTGATGATATCCAAAAAAGGATCCCATGGAAAGTCACCTATTCCCAAAAGAAAGAAGGCTCCTGATCTAAGCCGCTTCTTGGGTCATTCCCTAAGGCCATTTGCCTGGAGAGTTTGGAGGTGGCAAAATGACCTCCTGGAGGAGGTTATGGAACCCTTGAAGAGGGAGACCTGAGATGGAGATTCGGAAACTCATTTCGGAGAAAGCGCACCGAATATTCCAAGCGAGAAGAGCCCTTCACAGAATCCCTGAGAAATCATTCGAAGAGGAGAAGACCTCAGGGTTCCTCGCTAGGGCCCTCGAGGAACTGGGACTCGGTGTGAAGACGAAAGTCGGGGGAACAGGTGTTGTGGGGACCTTGGTGGGGAAGGGCTCTGGTCCCACCGTGATGTTAAGAGCAGACATGGATGCTCTCCCAATTCAGGAAGAGACAGGGCTTCCTTACTCATCCGAGCATCCTGGCATGATGCATGCCTGCGGCCACGATGCCAATATGGCTATGGTTCTAGGGGCCGCAATGGTCCTATCCCCCATGAGGAAAGACCTAAGGGGATGTGTGAAGTTCGTATTCCAGCCAGCCGAGGAGATTGCTTCCGGAGCCATGGAAATGATCAGGGAAGGAGTGCTCGAAGACCCCAAGGTGGATTACGCCCTAGGAGCCCATCTGTGGCCGGGGATTCCAGAGGGCACAGTGGGTATGAGGCCCGGGCCCTTGATGGCCGCGATGGACCGTTTCGACATAGAGATCACTGGCCGAGGCGGCCACGGGGCAATGCCACATCTTTGCGTCGATGCCTTGGACGTGGGTGTTCAGGTCGTAAATGCCCTTCAGAGGATAGTGAGCAGGCAGATGAATCCCATAGACCCTGCAGTGGTGACAGTGGGAAGCTTTCAGGCTGGAAGCGCCTTCAACATTATAGCTGAGAGGGCGGTCCTTAGCGGTACCACGAGGACCTTTCGAAGGGATGTCTGGGAGGGCTGGGAGGAGCGGATAAGAGGGATCGTGGAGGGGGTGTGCTCGTCTATGGGAGCAGGGTACAAACTCTCTTACAGCCGCGGATGCCCTCCACTGGTGAACGACCAGGGGGTCACAAAAAGGCTTTCCAAAATTGCGGCCGAAGTTGTAGGGGACTCGAGGGTAGTGGAGCCGGATCCCACCATGACCGGAGAGGACATGGCGTGGTATCTGGAGAGAGTGCCAGGATGCTATTTCTTCCTCGGGGTAGGAAAGGAGGGATCCGCGCCTCTGCACAACTCCAGGTTTCAGTTCGAGGAATACGTTTTGCTCTCAGGGGTCGAGGTATTCTGCAGGGCGGTCTTGGACTTGACCCAGTCCGAGGCATGACCGAGCCTTTCTCGAGAGTCCTCGGATTCTCGTGGCTTGTCCAGGAGGGCACCTCCCTTGAGCTCGGCTGGCTAGCGGAGGGGCGGACTCCGCACGCCGGTCTAGCAGGCTTGGCTTCCACCCGGGGATCGCCCCATTAGGCCACCAAACGTTCGTTTGCCCCCGATGATCGTGTTATGCCTTGGCTTGCGTACGGCCTTACCACGCGGACGCACAGAGTGCGTCCCTCCGAGAAAACCGCCTCTCGCGTCATCTCCGGCACTTCCCCGCAAGGCCATCCTAGCTTGGAAGGTCCCCCCCGGAGGGGCGGGCTCCGCACGCCCGGAAGGAAAGCATCACGTTAACCCCAACATTGCCCCTCCTTGGCCACCGGCTTCTCGGAAAGGCACCGGTGGCAACGCAATGCCTTGCCATTCGTCCGGCCGTCCCGTGCGGACGCGGAGACCGCGTCCCTTGTATGTATAATACTCTCGCTGTTGGGTGACTCGGTGTTGGGAGCTGGAAGGGGGGTACCGGATGCCGACGCGTCCCTTGGGAGGTAGAGCCCGTAACGGAGATGAAGCACCGGTTTT
>Ga0315298_1001250_pt1 | contig 47539 bp, 47 predicted proteins | sample WHS_1_MG_FD_203077 | JGI IMG/M metagenome (GOLD analysis project Ga0315298, IMG submission 203077) | Extremophilic microbial mat communities from Washburn Hot Springs, YNP, Wyoming, USA - WHS_1_MG | ecosystem: Environmental > Aquatic > Thermal springs > Hot (42-90C) | place: USA: Wyoming...
GTAGGGCACCGAGCCGTACTCGGCGCCGCCCTTGTAGTGGTCGACGAGGCCCGCGGTCAGACTATCCCAATCGATCAGCTCGGCCAGTCGCCGCAGGAAGTGGTTCTTGGGTACTACCTGCTCATAGACGTAGTCACCCCAGAAAGAACCCTTGCCGGTCTCCCTAAAACGTGCCGTCATCTCTGCCTCCCACGTCTTTATCCACTCGCACCGTCCAAGCGTAAGTATGATAGTGTGCCTCCTACCTCTTGTTCAACACTCTCCTTTCAGTATTTGACAGTCTGTATACCTTGTGGCATCATAGGCAGTGAGGTCGCAGACACACGCCTGTATGGCGTCACTACCGCAGATCGGTTGCGCAGGCGCATTCGAACTACCTATGAGCAGCGATGAAGTGGGCATTCTAGTAGTTGACGACGACCCAGAGATTTTAAGCTTCATCAAACGTGGCCTCGTATTCGAGGGCTACAAGGTCGCCACCGCCATGGACGGGAAGGAGGCGCTGAGGCTAGCACGGGACGACGCGCCAGACGTGGTGATCCTGGATGTCATGCTACCAGGGCTGGATGGACTCGAGGTATGTTCACGATTGAGACAGGTAAGCCATGTTCCAATCCTAATGCTGACTGCCAAGGGGACTGTGTCCGACAAGGTGGCGGGACTAGATAGCGGAGCGGACGATTATCTTGTGAAGCCCTTTGCCTTGGACGAACTGCTGGCCCGCGTTCGCGCGCTGTTGCGACGGTCTCAACCGGCGAATGAACCGGTCTTGCAGTTCGCCGATCTGGTTCTCAACCCAACCAGCCGAGAGGTGATGCGCGGCGGGCAGCAGTTGCAGCTTACGGCGAGGGAGTTTGATCTGTTGGAGTTGTTCTTGCGTCATCCTCGCCAGGTTCTGACCGCAAGCGTGATCTTCGAGCGAATTTGGGGCTACGATTTTGGCGGTGAGTCCAACATCATCCATGTCTATGTCCGCTACCTTCGCGCCAAGCTGGAATCGCAGGGCCGAACGAAGCTCATTCATACAGTGCGAGGCGTAGGATACGTGCTGAAGGAGTAGCCAGCTTGACTATTCGTGTTCGGCTTACTCTGTGGTACCTTTTGACCTTCGGTCTCGCCCTCATCGGCCTCACAGTGCTCCTATACTCTTCCCTCTCCAGAGGCATTAGGCAGGAGTTTGACCGTTCACTGTTGCTCAAGGCAGCAGAGATTCACATGGGTATAAGCTCCAAGGGGGAGCAGTACCTATCCGGGGAGCCAAACGCGGCGATCCTGCTACTTCCTCCAGCCGATGAGTATGCACAGCCTGGGATCTATGTCCAAATCCTTGGGCCTCACGGCAATGTGCGAGATACCAGCACGAATCTCCAAGGCCGGGAGCTTCCCATGAGATCCGACCAAATAGCAGAGGGGCTGGCGGGAATGGAGTCTATTCACACTGTGACCATGGGAGAAAGCCAGCAGGTACGGGTGGTCACGAAGCCCTTGATCGTTGGTGGTCAGGTCTATGGGCTAGTTCAGGTTGGACAATCACTACAACCGGTGGAGGATACGATCCGGCAAATCGGGTTGATCTCGGCTTTCAGCGCGCTCTGCGTTATCGTTCTAGCCGGGCTATCCGGTTGGTTCCTGGCTAAGAAGGCATTCGAGAGCGTCGACAAGATGATCGCGCGTGCACAGGTCGCCGATGCTTCAAGCGGGCCCGGCCGGCGTCTCCACTATGAGGGACCCGAAGACGAGATTGCCAGACTGGTGCGCACGCTAAACGGGATGCTAGAACGAGTTGAGGAATCGGTCGAAGCACAGAAGCGCTTCATCGCCGATTCCTCCCACGAGTTGCGTACGCCCCTCACCGCAATCCGAGGCAATGTGGACCTGCTGGAGCGTGAGACAGATGAGCAGAGCCGAAGTGAGTCGCTGGATTCGATCAAGCGTGAAGCCGAGAGAATGAGTCGGATCGTGCAGAACCTCTTGCTCCTGGCGCAGTTGGATGCCCAGAGCTCGTTCAACCCACATGAGGTTGAGCTAGACACGCTGCTGCTCGACGTATTCCGCCAAGCCAAGGTGATGGCCGGCAGCAGAAGGGTCCAACTGGGAAATGAAGACGTAGCCACCGTGAAAGGGGACGCAGATCAGTTGAAACAGATGCTGCTGAACCTTGTGGATAATGCCATCAAGTACACTCCTCCCGATGGTCAGATCACCCTCGCGCTGTATAGGGATGACCAATGGGCAAGAATCGAGGTGGCAGATACCGGCGTGGGGATCCCTGAAGAACACCTGCCACATATCTTCGACCGATTCTACCGAGTAGACAAGGTACGCTCTCGTTCGCAAGGCGGGACTGGCCTGGGTCTCGCCATTGTCAAGTCCATTGCCGAGTTGCACGGAGGGCAGGTCACCGTGACAAGTTCTGTGGGGCAAGGCAGTTCGTTTGCGGTCTGGCTGAGACTCTAATCTCCCCTTAATACAATCTTAATGTCCGCTTAAGGTTCATCTGCTAACCTAATCTCAACAACCATGGTAGCATTCGGCTGCTGTCTGTTCGGCAAGCTGGGCCAACGTTGTGGCTTGCTGACATAAGGGAGAGCTGTGGCCTGTCGGCATAGTCGGTCGCCCCGCCTGCAGCGGTGCTCTCTGTAGAACTGGATGCTGGCACGCAGTCGAAGGTATCCGGTGTGTCGGGGAATAATGTGCCGCTAACAACCGCCTCGTGGCGTCCTATCTGAGTTGCAGGATGGTTCACAATGTCGATCATTACTATCTCTCGTGGGACCTTCAGCGGTGGTAAGGCCTTCGCCGAGTCCTTGGCGAATCGGCTCCGCTACCAAGCGATCGGCGATGAGGTGATTCTCGAAGCGGCATGCAAATACGGCATTCCGCCAGAGAAGCTTAGCGCGGCGATGAATAGGCCTCCATCTATTTGGGAGCAGCTTACCGGTAACCGAAGAGTCTGCCTCAATTGTGTCCGTGCCGTGTTGTGTGAGCGAGCAATAGGGGGAGACCTTGTTTACTATGGGCGTGCGGGCCATTTACTGCTCGCAGGTATCTCGCATGTTATTCGCGTGCGGTTGATCGCCGGCTTGGAAAACCGCGTCAAGCAGGCCATGGAGCGGGAGCACTGGCAGCGCCGGGACGCGGTGAACTACATCAAGAAGACCGACCAAGGCCGTGCCAAATGGACGAGATTCTTCTTTGGTGTTGAGCGGCATGACGCCTCTCTCTTCGATGCAACCCTGAACCTGAGCCGCATGAGCATGGAAGAAGCGTGTGAAGTAGTAGCCCAACTGACCGAGTTGCCAAACTTCAGACCCACGCCCGCTTCGCAGAAGGCCATGGAGAATCTTGCTCTGAGCAGTCGCGTTCGGGCAGTACTGGCGCAAGAGCCTCGTACGGCTGCGGCAAGAGTGCATGTCACCGTCGACGAAGGAATTGTCACCGTGACCGGAACAGGGCGGTCCGATAGTCGGCTGGAGGCGATTCCGCAAGTCTTGGCTCAGGTCGAAGGCATCCAAGAAGTTCGCTGCTATTCGGGAAAGGACTCCTTCTACGTACAACCGTTTGTAAACAGGCGTATGTCCAATACATGATCAAGAAATGCTCCACAGACCCTAGGGCGATGATCGCTCTGTGATCTAAGGATTCAACGATCTGTCCACATTAGCTTCCTACGATGGTGCGGAGCGGTCAACGACTCGGACGAGAGGAGGACAGTATGGAGCAACTCGCCACTGCAGAGAAGCCGGCTGCGCTCAAAGAGCAATTCGAGCAGTTGCAAGCCGCTCTGAATGCCACAAAAGCCGAGAGAGACGCCGTCAGCGCAGAACTCTCGCAACTTCTCAGTCAGCTAGAGACTGTCATGCAGAGAGTGACTCAGCTGGAGGCCGAGAGCGTTGCACAGGCCAACAGAGTCACCGAACTCGCCGGCATTCGCACCGAACTGGGTCAGGAACGCACCAGCCTCGCATCTCAGCAGACCGAGATGGCCACCCGCCGGACCGCGATGGCTGTCGAAAGAACCGATCTTTCCCATGAGCGAACCAAGCTTGCCTTGGATCGCACCGATTTGGCAAGACAGCGGACCGGCATGGCAACCGAACGCACTACGATGGCCGTCACCCGGACGGACCTGGCCGAGCTGCGAACCGACCTAGCAAAAGAGCGCACTAGCTACTCGGTCCGGAGAACTATCCTCGCTGAAGAGAGAAATGTCCTTGCCGAAGTGAGGACTATTCGTTCCAAGACTCGTACGAGGCTTTCTTGCCAACGAACCGAGCTGGCCAGGCAGCGCACCTATCTGGCGTTCATCCGCACTGGCCTTTCGCTCTTCACGTTGAGTGTGGCAGTCTTCCGGTACTTCGGCCCCTCTTGGTGGACGGTCTTTGATGGCGCGCTGCTGGGTATTGGTCTGGTTCTCACCGTGCTCGGAGTAATCGGGTACTTTAGGGCTCGCCGGTGGCTGTGTCAGTTGGATACCGTGCTCACAAGAGATCGGGGGTTCATCGACCTTCAAACAGACTCGGACTAAACAGGCCGAGATCCTTCTTAGAACATGCCTGGCTATTGATTGCCAGGCATTTTGCTATATAATGGGCCTAACATGTATCCGCGTGGGCGAAGAGCAGGCCAGCGGATCAAGAGCGTAGAGGAAGGTGACGAGGAATGAGTAAGATCCTGCGCATCAACATGAGCGATCAGTCTGTCAAGTTTGAGGAGGTGCCCGAGAAGTACAAGTACCTTGGTGGCCGCGGGCTGACCTCGACGATGACCTTCGACGAGGTGCCACCAACATGCCACCCACTCGGACCAAACAACAAGATCTTCATTGCTCCAGGCATCGTCAGCGGCACCTCGGCGCCTAGCTCCGGCCGTATCTCCTTCGGCGGCAAGAGCCCTCTCACCGGGACGATCAAGGAGGCCAACGCCGGTGGCCTTGCCTCCCAGAAGATCGCCAGGCTCGGCATCAAGGCTATCGTCATCGAAGGGCAAGCTCCCGCGGGAAAGTTCTACCTGATCGAACTGAACAAAGACGGCGTCAAGTTCTTGCCGGCCGACGATCTCGTCGGCAAAGGCATGTACGAAGTGGACAGAATCCTTTGGGAAAGGTACCCAAGCAAGCCAGCGATCATCGGCATTGGCCCGGTCGGCGAGATGCGTCTGCTCAACTCTGGCATTTCGGTCAACGACATGGAGAACGGCCCAGGCCGGTACGCCGGTCGAGGCGGCTTGGGCGCTGTGCTCGGGTCGAAAGGCCTCAAAGCGATGGTCGTCGACGACAAGGGAGGACCCGGCGTAGAGATCGCCGACAAAGAGGCCTTCCGGCGGGAAACGAAAAAGCTCACCGACGCGCTGGCCTCGCATCCTGTGACCTCGCAAGCCCTGCCGAGCTACGGCACGGCCGTGCTAATCAACATTCTGAACGAGGCCGGTGGATTGCCGACGCGAAACTTCAGTGCTGGACGCTTCGAGGGCGCGGCGAAGGTTAGCGGCGAGATGATCAACGAGGTAGTGACCAAGATCCGCGCGGGAGGGGCAGGCATGGTCGGACATGCTTGCCATCCCGGTTGCGTAATCAAATGCTCCAACATCTTTCCAAAGCCCGACGGGAGCGCTCACGTTTCCTGCGTGGAGTACGAATCCGCCTGGGCTCTCGGACCAGACTGCGGGATCGACGACCTGGACGCTATTGCCGAACTCGTGCGTATCTGCAACGATCTAGGCATGGATACCATCGAAGCCGGGGTGACCATCGGTGTGGCGATGGAGGGCGGCCTGCTGAAGTTCGGCGACAGCCAGGGCGCCATTGCCCTCCTCAACGAGGTCGGCAAGGGAACGCCTCTGGGCCGGATCATTGGCAGCGGAGCAGCTTTCACCGGCAAGGCGCTTGGCGTCACTCGGGTACCCACGGTCAAGGGACAAGCAATGCCAGCGTACGAGCCACGTGCCGTGAAGGGCATTGGCACCACCTATGCCACGTCCACCCAGGGGGCAGACCACACGATCGGCTACACCATTTGCCCGGAGATCCTGGGCGTAGGAGGCAAGGTCGACCCACTGGCGGCGACCAAGGCCGAGCTTTCGCGCTCATTCCAGGCAACCACGGCCTTCGTCGACACTTCCGGCTATTGCCTGTTCATCGCCTTCGCCATTCTGGACATCCCTAGTGGTCTTGAGGGAGCGATCGGGTCGGTGAACGCCGTGCTCGGCACTAACTGGACGGTCGAGGACGTCGGAAAGATCGGGATCTCGATCCTCAAGACCGAACGGAAGTTCAACGAGCTGGCCGGCTTCACCAAGGCCGACGACAGGGTGCCGGAATTCATGAAGATCGAGAAGCTGCCGCCGCATAACAACGTGTTCGACGTGACGGACGAGGAACTCGACGCAGTACACGCGTACTAGAACCGCGTGATACGTGATTCCTGATGCGTGATACGTACGGCGTAAGGTTACCTATACAGAATAGGTAGTACTTGATGCTTGAGCACATGACACCAGTTACGTATCACGCGTCACGTGCTGATGGCTGAGGACGATTTCTAGTCAATGATTGAGATCCATCTCTACGGTAAGCTTCGGACGCATGCTCCCGACAAGCGACCCGATGCCGAATCGATAGTCGAACTGCCACCAAAGGGGGGAGATACTGTTGGTACCATTTTGGAGAGGCTAGGCATCACACCGCAAGATACTAGCAACATCTTTCTCAACGGCGAACTCTGCCTGCTCAGCCGGGAGATCCACGACGGCGACCGCCTAGGCATCTTCCCGGACGATATGGCCTTGCTCTACAAGTGGTACTTCAAGAAGCGCGGCTGAATTATGATCTCGGTTCAAGTCAGGCTCTTCGCCACGCTCCGGAAGTACCTTCCGCAGGCCTCTCTCGGTCAGCCAGTGGAAGTGGAGATCCCCGAAGGCAGCACGGTGCTCGATCTCCTGGCTAAACTGGGCGTGCCGGCCGAAGAAATGAAGCAGACCTTCGTCAATGGCGTCTGGCAGGAGCCGGCCTTCGTGCTCAACCAGGGCGACGAAGTGGGTATCTTCCCGCCGATCGGCGGCGGGTAAGTGGGCTATCCAGCCCACTTGCGATAATCTCACAAGACGGCGCCCCAGGTTTGACAGGCTAAGGTCGCGATGATAGAATCGATTTAGATCGGGAATTAAGCGCGGGCCATAGGCGGAACGGAGCCGCTTGTGGCCCTTTGTATTGTTGTGACGGTAGGAGCAGCATCGTGCCGATCGAGGCCAAAGAACTAACGAAGATCTACGGCGACATCGTCGCTTTGGACAAGGTCGGCGTCAGCATTCCCGACGGAATCGTCTTTGGCCTCCTAGGACCGAACGGCGCGGGCAAGACCACGCTGGTTCGTGTACTGACGAGTCTGTCGCGTCCGACTGCGGGTTGGGCCTCAGTGAATGGGTACGACGTTGCGACGCAAGGTCTGGCCGTGCGGCGGCTGATCGGCGTCGTCGCCCAAGAGAACTACCTAGACGAGTATCTCACCGGTCGGGAGAACCTCATCTTCCATGCCAAGATGCACGGCATACCGCGGGCAGTCTATGAGCCACGGATCGACGAGCTGCTCCGCTTGGCACAGTTAGAGACGCGGCAGCACGACAAACCCAAGACCTACTCCGGGGGGATGCAAAGGCGCCTGGCCTTCGTACGGGCGATGGTCCACGATCCGCAGATCCTTTTCCTCGATGAGCCGACTACCGGATTGGACCCTCAAGCCCGCCATGCCGTTTGGGACTATATCGCGGCCTTGCGCGGCAAGGTAACCGTCTTTCTCACCACCCACTACATGGACGAGGCCGACACCCTTTGCGACCGGGTAGCGATCATGGATCATGGTCGCATTCTAGTCGACGACACGCCTGCCGGCCTAAAGAGGCAATTCGCCAACCAGCAGTACTACGAGATCGAGTTACGACGCGGTGCCGAGGAATACGCCATGGCGATCGCGGCGTTCCCTTTCGTTAGTTACTCTGTCGCGCGGGACGGCCGGCTGTTAGTGGAGATGCGCCCAGGGGCGGCGCTCAAGGCGCTCCTTGACGGCTTTCGGGAAGAAGACCTGATTGGCCTCACCAGGCGCGAGCCCAGTCTGGAAGAAGTCTTCATCCGTCTCACGGGAAGGAGTCTACGCGAATGACTTCTGGATGCCGGCTTTCGCCGGAATGACGGGATGGATTCGTCGTCACCCCGGCGAAAGCTGGGGTCCAGGCCTCGCGGGGTTTGGATTCCGGCCTTCGCCGGAATGACGGGAACTGATGTCCCGGAATGGCAAGAGGGAGTCACGGGAGGAGTCTATGGGAATGATACGGCGGGCGCTACCCGTCTTCGAGCGGGATGCATTGGTCTTCAAGAACGAGTTGATCGGCGAAGTGATCACCACCATCGCCATGCCCCTCACCTTCCTGCTGATTTTCGGTTGGGGTCTCGGCTCGTACGTAGGCGAGATCCAAGGCGTTCCCTACATATTCTTCGTCGTCCCCGGTTTGGTTACGATGGCGGCGGTGATGAGCGCCTTCGATGACGGCGCCTGGGGCATGTGGTTTCACCGCATGGTGCAAGGGACCATCAACGAGTATCGCGTGAACCCCATGACCACGCGCGATATCGTTATCGGCAAGATCCTGAGCGGGTTCTTCAAGTCCACGTTCAAGGGCATTGTTACGGGTCTCGTCCTGGTGGTCTTCGCCGGCTTCCGTCCTAGCTTGCTGCACATCTTCCTCTTCGGATTGTTCCTGCTTCCCGCGTCCGCGACTTTCAGTTGCCTGGGCACAATCTGCGGCACACTGATCGACACCCCGGAGATGCTCGGGCGCTTCGAGGGCATCCTGATTATGCCGCTGATCTTCCTAAGCGGCGCCTTCTTTCCCGTCAGCAGCTACCCGCCCGGGGTGCAGGCCATCATGCGCTTCGTACCCACCACGGCGATGCTAGACGGCTCGCGCGAGACCCTCTTGCACGGCACGGTCTCGCCACTCTATGTCGCTGTCGTCGTGGCCAGCGCGTTGATCTCTTTTCTGGGGGCGGTGGAGGTGTTCGACCGGCGGCTTTCGGACTAAACTATTCTTCCTGCTTGACAAGACTCCAACCCAACGACGATAATACAGCGACCGAGCGCGATTCAAGATGTGGGGTGTACTGATGGCAGAAAAGACGATGAACTGCCCGGCCTGCGGCGCTCCGCTGGAGCTCGAAAGCAGGTTCACGACGCTCGTGGTATGTCAGTACTGTGGGCAGACCTCTTTTGTCCGCGACGACGGCCTCGACCCCACCGGCAAGGTGGCCAAGCTCACCGACTACATCTCCCGGCTGCAGGTTGGCGCGGCTGGAACAATCAGGGGACGCAAGTTCAAGACGCTGGGTCGGGTTCGCTACCAGTACGAGGACGGCACCTGGGATGAGTGGTTTGTGCGCTTTGACGATGGTCAGCCTGGTTGGCTGGCGGAGGACGAAGGGGAATACATTCTTTACTTCAAGAAGAGGCTCACCCAGCCGATCCCGCCGTTCGAGGAAATCCGCGTCGGCAGCTTCTTGTCTATCCCGCCCATGCAGGTCTTCGTGACTGAGAAGGGCGAGGGCCAGATCGCCGGGGCCGAAGGCGAAGTCAGCTTCAATGCCATGCCTGGCGAGACGATTCGCTACATCGACGGTAACGCGAACGGCAAGGCAGTGGGTATCGTCATCACCAGCAAGAGCATTGACTTCTGGGTGGGCGACCCCCTAGAGTTCCGCGACATAACGGTGTAGAGCAACCCGCGATGGGTTAGCGTGGGTCGATGGAGGCGAGAGCATGCCCCTTGAGGTGAAACAACTCCACTGTCCGAATTGCGGTGGGGGTCTGGAAGTCAAGAATGCGCAGCGCGCAAAATCCATTGTCTGCCAGTCTTGCGGGTCTCAGATCGATCTAGCACGTCCCGAGTACGGCATCATCGGGCGCTCTATCCTCAACAGCGCTCCACCGCGCACCCCGATCGAGCTGGGAATGTGGGGTGAGTTCGACGGCCAACGTTACCAGGCGATCGGTCGTGTGCGCTATCGCGAAGAGGAGTACATGTGGGACGAGTGGCTCCTAATGACCGAGGATGGCCAGTTCAAGTGGCTTACCGAAGGTGAGAAGGGGTTCACACTCTACGAGAGCTTCGTCCCGAGGAATCCGGTCGACCCGGTGAGCGTCAGAGACTCGGTCAACCTCGAAGGCACGAGTGCTGAAGTAGGAGACAAGGGCGTTGGTCGGATAGACTACCTGGAAGGGGAGTTGACTTGGCGGGCCACCGTAGGCGACGAAGTTAACTACCTAGATGCCGAATTCCCCGGCGGTCGGTATTCCATCGAGTGGACGCCTGATGAAGTCGAGTTTTTCCGAGGCAAGAACCTCTCGGACAACGAGGTTCGCCGCGCATTTGGGCTTCCAGAAGTGGCCACTCCTAGCATCTTGGAGAAACTGCGGGCTGCACTTACCGTCCGCACGGCGGTGATCGTCGCAGTGGTCCTCGTCATCGTTTGTGTCTGTTGCGTGGCGGCGGCCGTTGCGCCAAGCAGCACCAGCAGCAGTTCCTTTGGCATGCCGAGCATCCGCACCTCTAGCTCCGGTGGAAGCTCGTTTAGCGGCGGGGGTAGCAGTGGTGGCGGCGGCAAGTAGGACGGCCGATCGTCATCGATCTAGAAAGTGCTGACTGGCCGTCAGCCTCAACTGTAGGGGCGGTTCACAAACCGCCCCTACTGACGGCTATTGGAAATGCAACTTCGCAGGACACTTGGTCAAGATGCGGCGCTTTCCGAAATCGGCACGCTGCTTCTGTCTATTTTCATAGTCGCGATCTGCGCGCTGACCTACGAGCTGTTGATCGGCACCCTATCGTCATACCTTCTGGGCGACAGCGTCTATCATTTCTCCATCACCATCGGCATCTTCATGAGTTCAATGGGGCTCGGTTCTTTCCTTTCTCGCTGGTTTATCCGAAACCTTCTCCTCTGGTTTGTGGTCGTCGAGCTTACGATCGGCATTTTCGGCGGATTCTCTGCCCTGATTCTCTACTTCGCGTATGCCTCCTTCGACAAGTCCTATTTCGTCGTGATGGTCTCGGTTATTATTATCATCGGCACATTGATCGGGCTAGAACTGCCTCTGCTTACACGCATCGCCAAGAACTACGGGGCGCTGCGCGACGTGCTGGCGCAGGTATTGGGCTTGGACTACGTTGGGGCGTTGGTAGCATCTATTGCCTTCCCGATCGCCCTTCTGCCCTACGTGGGGCTGATGAAAACGGCGTTCCTTGTTGGTCTTCTCAATCTTCTGGTGGTTTTTGTCAACCTGCGTGTCTTTCGACACACTCTTCCGTCATTGAGGGCCCTAGTCTTGGCGTCGGTAGCGGGCCTACTTCTCCTTGGCAGCGGACTAGCCTACGCCGAAAGAATCACCAGCTTTGTCGAGCAACTGCTCTACCGCGACCAAATCCTCTACAGCGACCAGACGCGTTACCAGAAAGTGGTGATTACCCAGTGGCGGGACGATCTGCGGCTGTTCCTCGACGGCGCGATCCAGTTCAGCAGCAGGGACGAGTACCGCTATCATGAAAGTCTGGTGCATCCGGCGCTCTCTATTATCCCCTCTCGCGAAAGGGTGTTGATTTTGGGCGGTGGTGATGGCCTAGCGGCAAGGGAAGTATTGAAGTATCCGGATGTGCAGGCGGTCACCTTAGTGGACATCGACCCGGAAATCACTAGGTTGGCCTCCACCTATCCAGCGCTGGTCTCTCTGAATCAAGGGTCGCTGACCAACCCTAAGCTAAAGGTGATCAACGAGGATGCCTATTCGTTCCTCGGTCGAACCATGGATCTGTACGAGGCGATCATCGTCGACATGCCAGATCCGCGGAACGAGAACCTGAGCAAACTGTTCTCTGTCCAGTTCTACCAGCTAGTCGCCCGCCATCTGGCGATGGGAGGCACGGCGGCGGTGCAGTCGACCTCGCCGTACTTTGCCCGCGAGGCCTTCTGGAGCATCAACCATAGTATCGCCGCCGCCGGCTTTTATGTGCGACCGTATCATACCTTCATTCCGACGTTTGGTGACTGGGGCTTCAACTTGGCTTCCAATGTGCCGTTAGAAGGCCGCGGCTTCGCGGTTAAGGTGCCGACCCGTTTTGTGGACCCGCCGACGATCGAGGGGATGTTCCAGTTCGAACCCGACGTAGCGGAAGTGCCAGCGCAGCCGAGCACGCTGGAGGACCAGGCGGTGTTGCGCTACTACTTGGATGCCTTTCACAACTGGCGATCGCGATAAGCAGCTTTCAACTCTATCATGCGAACGGTACCCAGTCGAGCGAAGCCCGCTCCTGCCGAGCATTCTGCACCGGGGCCTACGGCTATCTGATCCCATTTCCTGGACCAGGCCGCTAACCCTGCGTCCTATTGGCTCCAATCACCAGATCCGATTCGGTCGGGTTGACGCTGACTACCTCCGAAGGGAAATCCTTGTTCACCACTGCCAGTTGCTCTTGGTCACGTCAATGGTTAGATCGTTCGGCGCACAGGTCTAGGCCGAGGCAATGCCGCTCATGCCCGGCCCGGTCACAAGGAACACAATCACACCGATCGCGGCGGCCACTCCCGGCATCAGGCCCGCAACCAGACCTAACAAGACCTTCAACATGATGTATTCGGTACATTCCTAGCAACAGCACAAATCACGTTTCACCTTGCCCACGATAAGCCGCTCACCGGATCGATCTGCTGGCCCTTGGTCAGTTGCTTCGGCTCGCTGGCAGAGAGGTGGGAGTTGCCATTGGTCTGCAGCCTGACCGCGAAGGCATCGAAGGTCTGATCCTTCTTGGATACATAGGCCAGATACTCAGCATCGGGAGACCACGTGGGTGCCCGAGAGAAGCCATCGGCCGTAATCTTGGTCTGGCCCGTTCCATCCGGTGCCATTAGCCAGATATCGTTAAGCTTCCGCGCACGAGCGGTGTAGGCGATATACTTTCCGTCGGGAGACCAGCTTGGGTCATAAGCGCCATCTGCATTATCGGTGAGTTGCTGCCACTTGGCCGTGGCCACCGTGTACACCCAGATCTGAGAGACACCTGTACGGAAGGAAGCGAAGGCAATCTGTTTCCCGTCTGGAGACCAGGTTGGGCAGTCGATTCCTCCACCGTAGCTGTCCCAGCTTGTTAGTTGTCTGGGACTTCGTCCATCAGCATTCATCAGCCAGAGGTTCATATCGTGGGTAGTCTGGTCCGAGACGTAGGCTATCTTCGTGCCATCCGGCGACCAGACGGGCCGGTAGACGAAGACGCCCCCAGTTCCTGACGGCGAACGGAAGTTGGTTAGATTGGTGAACGTGCTGCTAGCCAGATGCAGGAGCTTGAGATTGCTGAAGGAGGTATCCTCCTCGACGTAGGCGATCGAGGCGCCGTCCGGCGACCATTGTGGCTGGCGGTCACTCCCGCCACCCGTCAGTCGCTTCAGATTCCCTTGTTCCCATTGCCAGATATTACCGTCCTTGACGAAAAGAATTCGGCCTTCAATATTGAGCTCCATGCTCTTGCGCTCGACCATCGCCGTCGAAGTGGGTTCTGGCGCAGAAGTGGGCGCCTGGGCCGAGGAGCTCGTACAACCGGCAACCGTGATGCTCAGAACGACGAGGGATGTTAGGACTAAGGCACCTCTAGACAATTCTCTCCTCTTGTGGGACTTGTGCGACGCCAATTAGCTCGCCGATGTGCCGCACGCCTTCCCTTTCCATGAATTCGACGATGCCGTCAAGCACGTCCAGGCTGGCTCGCGGATTGACGAAGTTGGCCGTGCCGACTTGTACTGCGCTGGCCCCCGCCATAATGAATTCGAGGGCATCAGCCGCGGTGCAGATTCCCCCTACGCCTACTACCGGTTTGTCTACCGCCCGTGCTACTTCATAGACGAGTCGCAGGGCTACAGGTTTCACTGCTGGGCCAGAAAGGCCCCCCGTAATATTGCCCAATAGCGGCCGGCGCGCGCGGATGTCGATGCGCAGGCCAACCAAGGTGTTGATCAGGGAGACAGCATCGGCTCCGGCCTCACACACTGCTGCCGCGATCTCCCCAATGTTGACGACGTTAGGTGTCAGTTTGACGACCAAAGGCAAGGTGGTTACCGCCCGCACCGCCGCCGTCACCTCTGCGGCGGTCTTGCAATCGCTGCCGAACGCCGCACCGCCGCGCGCTACGTTTGGGCAACTGATGTTCAGTTCTATGCCAGAAACCCCGGCGACACCCTCCAGACTACCGGCCACCGCTACGTATTCCTCGAGGGTTTCTCCTGCGACGTTGACGATCACTGGGACCTCCCAGGTGGCCCAGATCGGCGCCTTCTCCCTGATCAACGCTTTGACGCCGATGTTCTGGAGGCCGATGGCGTTGAGAAGCCCGGCCGTAGTCTCCACCAGACGGGGCTGGGGATTGCCGCGGCGCGGTCGCAGTGTCGTTCCTTTGCAGATAATCGCCCCCAACCGCTGCACATCTAACAGCTTGGCGAACTCGATGCCATAGCCGAAGGTGCCCGATGCCGTCATCACCGGGTTGCGGAGGCGCAGGCTCTTTGGATTGCTAGGCGCCAGGTCTGTGGATAGGTCAGTCATAATACTAGATCCGTGAGATAGAAGACCGGTCCATCTTTGCAGGCCCGCTTGGGCCCTCGGCGGGTCTCCACGACGCATCCCAGACAGGCGCCGAGCCCACAGCCCATATGCTCTTCGAAGCAGACCTGCACCGGCTTGCGTGAGCCGAGGCGCTTCTGCAGGCCAACGATGCTGCCATACATCTCCGCTGGTCCACAGGCGAAGACTTCATCAGACCAGCCCAAGTACTCTGGCAAAATGTCGGTCACCAAGCCTTGACGTCCCGACGACCCGTCTTCAGTCACGGTTACCAGTTCCACCTCAGGGGGCAGCAAACGGCCAGGGTATAAGTCGACGTCGCTGGCGGCCCCCGCAATGATTGTAACCGATCGATCAAGGGCCACGGCATCCTCAGCAAGTGCCACCAAAGGAGCGATACCCATTCCCCCGGCCACGAGCAGCAGGTTGTGCACGTCGCGGCCAAGAGCAAAACCCCTGCCTAGTGGGCCGACCAGGTCTACCATCTCGCCCGCCCTGCGCCGGCCTAGCCAGCGCGTGCCCGGCCCCTTGATTCTGAAAAGAAGAGCCAAGGCATTAGCCGCTCGGCGCGAGCCGGCCACGCGGCCGGCACGATGCACACTCAACGGCCGCCGAAGTAGAGGATCGTAGCCATCGCTACAGCGCACCATGACGAACTGGCCAGGGTTGGCGGCCGAGGCGATCTCTGGGCTCTCTAGCCACATCAGGTAAACGCCAGGTGTAATCTCCGTGTTGGAGATAACGCAGGACGAAGCTTGCTTCAAACGGTACCTCTAGGCGAGCTGTCAGCTCTTAGCCACTTTCCGCTAGCTGACCACAACGGCAAATCTGGCCGATGGCCAATGGCTGCAGCCGGTTCCATAGCCTCCGGCGCTACGGTGTGGCCATGCATTCCAAATAGGCCCTCAAGGGTTGCACACTGTAGTTCTGATAGCCATTGATCAGACACTCGACGACGGCCCTGAAGGTATCCAGCGATGTGAAGCAGGGAACGCGGTGCTCAGCGGCGGCGCGCCGGATTTCGAACCCGTCCTTCAGCGGCGCCCTGTCTCCGGTCAACGTATTGATCACGCCAACCACCATACCTTCCCTAATGACGTCGACAACGTTGGGATACCCTTCGTGCAGCTTCTTCGTGATCATCTTCACAGGGAGTCCAACGGCTTCGATCATCGCCGCGGTGCCTTCGGTAGCGTAGAGCTTGTAGCCGACGTCGTGGAGTCGCCGAATCAAGGGCAAAGCTTCGGGCTTGTCTCGGTCCGCAATGCTCAACAGCACCGTGCCGGATGGCGGCAGCATCAGGTTGGCCGCTAGTAGAGCCTTCGCCACTGCCGGCTCAAATGCTTTGTCGATCCCCATTACTTCACCGGTCGACTTCATCTCTGGGCCGAGGTAGGTATCGACGCCGAGCAGCTTAGCCATGGAAAAGACGGGAGCCTTTACAGCTACTAGCTTCTGTCGTTTCCAAAGGCCAGTGTGATATCCTTGTTGGGCGAGTGTCTTGCCGAGCATCACGTGCGTGGCTACCTTGACCATCGGCACACCCGTCACTTTGGACAAGAAAGGCACGGTTCGGCTAGCTCTCGGGTTGACCTCAAGGACGTAGACCACAGAAGGTCTCTCTGCAGCGGCTTCGTCTCCGGCAATCTGCTGATCGACATTGGCCGTGCCGTTCTTCATGATCACGTATTGCACATTCATCAGCCCTTTCACCTTCAGGGCCAGGCCGATACGGACAGTGTAGTCGACGATCGTGTTCACTTCTGCGGTAGTAAGATTGACGCCCGGGTACACGGCCATAGAATCACCGCTATGCACACCCGCACGCTCAATGTGCTCCATCACACCCGGGATCAGTACGCTTTGCCCGTCGCAGATGGCATCTACTTCTACCTCTTTGCCTTCTAGGTATTTGTCGATCAGGATCGGCCGCTTGCTGGAGACTTCTGCAGCCATCGTGACATAGCGGATCAGTTCGCTGGCACTATTGACAATCTCCATCGCGCGGCCGCCAAGGACATAGCTCGGCCTCACCAGCACCGGATAGCCAATGACTTTGGCTACGTTGAGCGCTTCCTCAATGGAAGTGACCGCGCTGCCGGGCGGCTGGGGAATGCCCAGTTCATCCAGAAAGTTCTCGAAGCGCCGCCGGTCCTCGGCCAGGTCAATGGCTTCGGCGCTGGAGCCAAGGATCGGCAGGAGGGAACGCGCTAGTGGTTCGGCGAGGTTGATCGCCGTTTGACCCCCAAATTGGACGATGGCCGAAGCCCGGCAGATCCCCTGGTGTCTCATACCGGCTTCCTCAGCCGGGCAGTTCAGTTCGTTTTCGATAATGTCCCGTACGCTTTCGTCGTCCAACGGTTCAAAGTACAAGCGATCAGAGGTATCGAAGTCGGTCGAGACAGTTTCTGGATTGGAATTGACCATGATACTCTTGACCGCGGCTTCTTGCAAAGCCCAGGCCGATTGCACGCTGCAATAGTCAAACTCAATGCCTTGTCCGATGCGAATGGGACCGCTGCCGATGACCACTGCCGTATCCCCGTCTAGCGGCTCAGCTTCGTTCTCCATCTCGAAGGTACTATAGAAATATGGCGTAGCGGCCGCGAATTCGGCGGCGCACGTATCAACCATCTTATACACAGGACGGAGGTTCCATTGTCGCCGCATCTCCCGCACCTGTTCTGGCAAGCGATCGGCCAGCGTTGCGATCTGCTCGTCCGAGAAGCCTAAGCGTTTGGCATCCCAGAGTAGTTCTGGTGAGAGCCGCTCCTGAAGAAGACGCTTCTCCATCTCCACAATGCTGGCGAATTTCCGGATGAACCAGGGATCAATGCCGGTCCGGCCGGCGAGTTCCTCGATCGTGACGCCGCGACGCAGTGCCGCAAACATCGCCCACAGACGCAAGTCGTTTGGCACGTCGATCAAGCCGGCCAAAGGCGATGGCAAAGTTTCTCTCGCGGTGCTGTGCGGCTCGCTCTTCCAGGAATGATCCTCCCACAGGAGGCTCTTGCCGCCCAATTCCAGCGAGCGCACGGCTTTCTGAAGCGCAGCTTCGAAAGAACGATCGATGGCCATAACCTCTCCAGTAGCCTTCATCTGAGTACCGATGGAACGATCGCCGGAGGCGAATTTGTCAAATGGCCAGCGAGGAATCTTCACCACGCAGTAGTCCAACGCCGGTTCGAAGGCAGCCGTGGTTTTCTGGGTCACGGCATTGGCCATTTCATCCAATCGCTTGCCTACGGCAATCTTGGCCGCGACTCGGGCGATAGGATAGCCCGTGGCCTTGCTGGCAAGGGCTGAGCTACGGCTGACTCGCGGATTCACCTCAATCACGTAGTAAGGTGGGTACACTTGGGCGGGCTCGAAATGCCCCGGTGCGGCATCGGGTATCGGATCACCCACCGGACTCAAGGCGAACTGAATATTGCAGCCACCTTCGATGCCAAGAGCGCGAATGATCTTCAGGCTCGCCGAACGGAGCATCTGGTACTCTTTATCCGAGAGGGTTTGGCTAGGAGCAACAACGATGCTGTCGCCGGTATGCACGCCCATCGGATCGATGTTCTCCATGTTGCACACCGTAATGCAGTTTCCGGCTCCGTCACGCATGACTTCGTATTCGACTTCTTTCCAGCCGACCAGACATCGTTCCAGCAACACCTGATGGATCGGACTGGCAGCCAATCCACCAGAGACAATACGTTCTAGTTCCAGTGGCGTGGTGGCAATACCACCGCCTGTGCCTCCCAGCGTGTAGGCGGGGCGCACGACCAACGGGAGGCCGATACTATTGGCGAAATCGCGTGCTTCCGTCACCGATTCGACGATGGCACTGTCGGGCACTGGTTCGCCGATCTCAGTCAGCAACTGCTTGAACAGAGCGCGATCTTCGGCCTTGCGAATGGTCTCTAGCGGGGTGCCGAGAAGCCGCACCGACCAGCGATCGAGGACGCCAGCATCGGCAAGTTCCACTGCGAGATTAAGACCCGTCTGACCGCCAAGCGTTGGCAGAAGGCCGTCTGGCCTTTCGCGTTCGATGATCCGGGCGATAACCTCGACGGTGAGGGGCTCGATATATACGATATCAGCAATGCCCTCGTCGGTCATGATCGTCGCCGGGTTGGAGTTGATCAGGATTGAAGTCACTCCTTCTTCCCGCAACGCCTTACAGGCCTGGGTGCCGGCGTAGTCAAACTCCGCTGCCTGGCCGATGATAATGGGGCCACTCCCGATTACGAGCACCTTGGAAAGCTTGGACATGTGTACTCCCTTACGAGCAGTTGGCTTTCAGCGATTAGCCATCCGCTGTCAGCATCCGCCGCGCGCTGCGCGGCCATCACGCGTGAAAACGATAGACACCAGTGCTTGTCGGGGTGGTTCGCGAACCGGCCCCGACAAGGCTTCAGCCGGCTTCCATTTTAGTTCCGACCGAATACTGACAGCCATAGCTGATTGCCGACGGCTGACGGCTTGTGGCTAGCTCTTTCCTGACCTGACCAAATCGAGGAACCGGTCGAAAAGGTACATGTTGTCCCGAGGTCCCGGCGAAGCCTCCGAGTGATATTGGATCGAGACAATTGGCAGGCTACGGTGCAGGAGCCCTTCGACGGTCCCATCGTTCAAGTTCACGTGACTTGGCTCCGTACCATCGCGTAGACTATCCGCGTCCACAGCATAGCCATGGTTCTGACTAGTGATGTGCACTTCGCCGGTCACCAGATCTTTTACCGGGTGATTTCCACCACGATGGCCGAACTTCAGCTTGAAAGTAGTTCCCCCCAAAGCCAGTCCAAGCAACTGGTGGCCTAAGCAGATCCCCATAATCGGTACTCGACCAAGGAGACCGCGTACCATCTCGACCATCCCCCGGAGCAGTGCCGGGTCGCCGGGTCCGGGAGAGAGAAGTACGCCATCGGGACGCTGCGCCAATACCTCCTCCTTAGAGGCAGAGTGACTCAGCACCGTCGCGCGGCAGCCCTTCTGTCTTAGGATGCGCAGGATGTTGTATTTTACGCCGGAGTCGACAACAACGATGTGCAGCTTGGTATTGTCGTTATCGTCGACCGAAGTGTCCTCCCAGCGATAAGCTACCGGTGTGCTCACGTGGCTCACGTAGTCCACCAATCCGTACGACGGTGTGAGCTGGATGCGGGCGAGCATCTCTTCTGGCGACTCGTCGCTGCTAATCGCTCCCATCATCACACCGCGGGAGCGGAGCCGGCGTGTCAGAGCGCGTGTATCTATACCCCAAATACCCGGCACGCCTTGAGAGGTTAGGAACTGGCCAAGGGTTGATTCGCTGCGCCAGTTGCTCGGTTCCTCGCAAGTCTCGCGTACCACGAAACCGCTAACCTGTATCTTGGCTGATTCGAAATCCTGACGGTTGATGCCGTAGTTCCCCACCATGGGGTAGGTCAGAGTCACGATCTGCCCACCATAGCTAGGGTCCGTGAGAATCTCCTGGTAGCCAGTCATGCTGGTGTTAAACACTACCTCACCGCAAGCCCTCACCGGCGCGCCGAAGGCGTATCCAGGGAAGATCGCGCCATCTTCGAGAACTAAATAGGCTTTCTTCTTCACTGCTGTTTGGTCCTTACCCTATATACCATACATCCCCAGGACCGGAGGAGAGAGGCTCATGGCGATTCAAGATGCCGGCGGTCCCAGAGTCATCGCTATCTGATTACAGCTCTCTTAGCTTACCCTTGATAAGTAATGCGGCCCTCACAGATAGTGGTCTTTACGCGTCCTTTCAGCAGGCAGCCATCATAGGGGGAGTTATGCCCCTTCGAAGCAAAGGCCTTGGCGTCAACCACCCACTCTTCGTTCGGATCAAAGATCACCACGTCGGCTGGTGCGCCGAGGCGCAGTGTTCCCAACCCGGCCGGTACTAGCCCATTGCCCTCAGCTACCGAATCTCTAGGTAGCTCATCAACAGCCCGATTAACCAGCATTGCCGGGCCTAGCGTAAGCTTGGACACGATCGTGCCAAGATCTAAAGCGCCTCTATGCACGAGACTGAGTAGAACACCTAGGGCCGTTTCTAGACCGCTGATGCCAAAAGCGGCAGTGTCGTATTCGCAGAGTTTGTCTACTACGTCGTGCGGGGCATGGTCTGTAGCGATAGCATCGATGGTGCCGTCTCTCAGCCCCTCGATCAGAGCGTCGACGTCTGACGCTTCTCGCAAAGGCGGATTCACCTTAGTGTTTGTATCGTAGGATAGAGTGTCATGCAGACGCTGCCAGCCAGCCGGCCATTCTCCGAGAACCGTCTCGTGAGTGAGGGTCAAATGATGCGGCGTTACCTCGGCCGTCACCGCTAAGCCCCTGTCTTTGGCCCGCCGGACGATATCAACGGTTCCTGCCGTGCTGGCATGGGCAATGTGCAACCGCCCTTGTGTTAGCTTGGCGATCAGGACATCTCGGGCGACAATGGTCTCCTCCGCCGCGGCGGGAATACCCTTCAAGCCAAGCATGGTCGCCACCCAGCCTTCGTGCATCACACCGCCCTCGGCTAGGGAGGAATCCTCACAGTGCTCGATGATCGGTAGGTCGAAGATGCGAGAGTACTCAAGAGCCCTGCGAAGGAGACGGGAGCTTGGCACGCTGTGACCGTCATCGCTGAAGCCCACGACCCCCGCCTCGGATAATTCGCCCATCTCAGCGAGCTCTTCACCTTTCTGCTGCTTCGTGATGCAGCCTACAGGTAGAACACGTGCGGCGCCACAGACTTTAGCCACGCGCAACACATACTCGACCGTCGCTTGGCTATCGATTGCTGGATGGGTATTGGGCATGCAACAAACGGTGGTAAACCCTCCCTTTGCTGCTGCTAGTGTGCCAGAGGCAATGGTCTCCTTCTGCTCATGGCCCGGCTCGCGCAGGTGACAATGCAGATCGATAAAGCCGGGAGAGACAATGAGCCCTTCTGCCGGTAATACCCTTGCTCTTCTTACCTCGCTCGCCAGCGGCAAGGGCCATTGCTCCCCTTCTCGCCGGCAACTGCGCACTACTCCTCGGTCGAGGAAGAGGTCGGCCTTGGCATCGAGGCCTTGGCTAGGGTCAAGGACTCTGCCACCGCGCACCAGAATTGCGGAGTTGGCATGGCTCAAGATACTGGTCACGAGCGGGCTCCTGCCAGCAAATACAGTAGCGCCATGCGCACTGCCACGCCGTTATTCACCTGCTCCTCGATCACCGACTGGGCACAGTGGGCGACTTCCGGTGTGATCTCCACCCCTTCGTTCATTGGACCAGGATGCATCACCAGCGCGTTCGGCTTTGCCAGAGCCAAGCGCCGTGCATTTAGCTGGTAAAGGTTGACATACTCGCGAATACTTGGCAACAGGCCACCCTGCTGGCGCTCGGTCTGCAGACGAAGGGCCATCACTACGTCGGCATCGATCAGCGCTCGGTCGAGGTCGTGCTCAACTTCGATTTGCGGAAGCTTGGTTGACCCCCCTTTGGCACCACCGTTTCCAGAGGAACAAGACAGCCCAGAGGGAAGGAGGGTAGGGGGACCACAAATCACTACCTTAGCGCCCATCAGCGTCATGCCCCAGAGATTCGAACGAGCGACACGACTGTGCAGGATGTCTCCGACAATCACCACCTTTCGCCCGGCCAGCGTACCCAGCTTCTCCCGGATGGTGTACATATCAAGGAGCGCCTGGGTGGGATGGGCATGTGCGCCATCTCCGGCGTTGATCACACTTCCCCGAATATGCCGTGCGATCAGATACGGAGCGCCGGCCTGTGAATGGCGAATCACTACCATATCTGCGCCGAGAGCTTCTAATGTGCGGAGCGTATCAATGAGCGACTCACCTTTGACCACACTACTGGAAGAGGCTGTAACGTTGACCACGTCGGCGCTGAGGTTCTTGCCCGCCAGCTCAAAAGACACCCGCGTACGAGTACTAGCCTCGTAGAACAGGTTGACGATGGTCTTCCCGCGCAGAGGGGGGACTTTCTTGATTGGTCGGCCCAACACCTCTTTCATCGCTTTCGTTGTGGCAAAGGTGAGTTCTACCTCTTCGCGGGTGAAGTCATCAAGGTCCAAGATGTGGTGATGCCTGAATTGTATTTGCCTTGAACGCTTGGCTTGGTCCACAGCAATGACGCCATGGTTGGAGTCTGTCAGAGACGTCAGGGTGTGGCCTGCTTCCATCGACTCTTCACTCTCAATAGGTCGATGCGGGGTATCCATATTCCACCTCCCTCACGACTGAAGCTTCTCATCTTGAATACTACTCGGTGACTCCAACCGAAGGTGCGGCGTGACCTCGCTACTGAAGGCCCCCGCGAGTCGACCGGAGGACAATTCCTGTGCTACGCCGCCGAATGAGCTGCTAGCCATTGATCCAACCACCTCTGCTACCGGCAATGATCACCTCATCCACACCGTCGGTTTCCACCAGATGCACGTGAACATCTTCGTCTAGAGAAGTTGGCACGTTCTTGCCTACGAAGTCAGCGCGGATAGGTAGCTCGCGATGTCCCCGATCCACAAGCACAGCCAGTTGAATGCACTCGGGCCGGCCGAAATCCATCACCGCGTCCAAGGCTGCGCGAATCGTGCGGCCGGTGAAAAGGACATCGTCCACCAGAACCACGCGTTTGGCGGTGACATCGGTAGGAATCTCGGTCTGGCGGAGGGCCAATTGGAGGCTGCGATTGGCAAGGTCGTCCCGGTAGAGGGTTACGTCAAGTGCACCGACCGGCAGGCTGATGCCTTCCAGTTCCTCGAGCTTAGTGGCGATGCGAACCGCTAGCGGAACACCCCTCGTCCGCATGCCCACAAGGACCAGGGCTTCGGGTCCTCTGTTCCGCTCCAAGATTTCGTGCGCGATCCGAGTCAGGGCTCGGCGGATGTCGGCCTCCGCCATGATTACTTTCCCGGGCATCAAGAACCTCTTGCCGGATCGCTGGCAAGAGGGGCGTTGGTGGACCCAAATGGGGCGTGTGTGGCAAACACGTACGCGACGGGCAAGTACACCACTGTGCTCTCCTTACCAGCCTCGCGGGACTGATTTAAAGGGCCGCATCGCTTCCGGCGGTGCGAACTGCCAAGAGCAGCGAAGGCCAAGAAAGGCCTTGCATCGGCGGTATTATATCATGTTGGTCTGCTGTCACGCAACTCCCCACCGCCGCCAAGCCGCCTATCGCTCCCGGAAGAAATCTACAACCTCTCGGCGCTCAGCAGCGCTCGGCATCACCTCAACAAAAGTGATGCGGTGCCAAGGAAGGACCACTGCGGTGGCGCCGACCGTGAGATAGCTAATTGGCTTGCCATCCTTGCGCCGGGGATTGAAGACAGTGATACTAGTGTCCGATGGAGCCGGTAAGTCCTCGATCTCCGCGACCATGGGGTCTTCGTTCGCGATATGTACGATGACAGTTCGTCGCAATTCGATGCCCTCCTGGGTAGCGCTCAGCCGAGAGCGATCAGCTTCGGGTTTCGAGCCCTCAGCCAAGAGCTTCCAACTATCGGCTGTCAGTTCCGATGCTTCAAGCAGGACGCGATGCGCGGAAGGATCCACCTAGCTTCCAACCCTTCCGCAAAAAGGCCAAAGCACCGAAACCACAAAGGCCTCTACGAAGGCCCAGATTCCGGCCTGCGCCGGGATGGCTGGCTTACCATTCGCAAATCGCGGGTCATGTATCGTGTTTCACGCCCGTAGGGCATAGACATGGCGATCGGTGCTACCGATGTAGAGAATCCCGTCACTTATTGCTGGCGAGGCCGGCACCGGCCCGTCGGTCTTGAATTTCCAGCGAGCCTTGCCGGTCTCGGCATCGATGGAGTACACGCAGCCGTCTCCGGACCCAACGTAAACGGCACCCCGATAGAAGCGTGGCGACGAAGTGACCGGACCGTCGGTCTGGTACTGCCAGCTCATTTGTCCTGTGCTGGCGTCGACAGCATACACGTGCTTATCAGCTGAGCCCACAAACACCTTCCCGCTGGCAACACATGGCGAAGAAGAAACCTGGCCGCCGGTCGGCAGTCTCCAAATAACAAAACCGGACTCGGCATCCAAGCCGTAGAGAGAGCAATCAGCTGAGCCGACGATAAGTAGCTTCTCCGAAATCGCCGGAGAGCTCAGCACTCCGGCCATAGTACGGAACTTCCATTTCAGGGTGCCGTCGGCAACCCTGAGAGCGTAGACGAACTCGTCCTCGCTGCCGCAATACACAAGGTCTTTCTCAATCGCCGGAGAACTGCGCACCGGCCGCCAGGCGCTGAAACGCCAGACCAGGCGTCCCCAGTCAGCGTCCAAGGCATACAACTGGTGATCGTCTGAGCCACAGTAGATCACATCGTTCGCGCCACGGGGCGAGCTACGCACTGGACCACCGGTGATAAAGGACCAGACTTGCTCCCCAGTCTTCGCTCGGAGCGCGTATATGCTCGAGTCTTCCGACCCTACGTAAACTCTCTCCTTGTGGACAAAGGGGGAACTGGCTATGCCACCTTTGGTCTGATAGACCCAGGCCAGTTCTCCAGAGCCAGCATCGAACGCATACAGGCTGTGATCGTAGGAGCCAATGAACACAAGCCCGTGCGCGACCCTTGGAGAACTCCTCACTTCATCTTGACAAGCGTGCTGCCAGATCAGACGCTCGGCAATCCGACCTGTCCTGACGCTGACCATCGGGCCGGTTTCCGACGAAGCTATAGATCCACCACCGCTACCTCTGCTCACGGCGAAGAGGGCTTCCCCGGCCGCTTCTGCCGAAGAGTAGCGCTTCTCGACCTCGTACTCCACCATCTTCATCACCACGGCCTCGAGAGACTTGGACACGTTAGGATTGATCTGCCTCACCGGTCTCTGGAAGAAGGTAAAGGGAGTCTCCAGACGAGGGTCACTCTTGGTCAGAAGTTGATGCAAAGTGGCTCCCAGCGCATATATATCAGTGCGTGGCTCGTAAATCCCCCGATACTGCTCGGGAGCCGAATACCCTTCGGTGCCGATCATCGTGCCTTTCTTGTTCTCTTGGAAAACCTTGGCGATCCCAAAATCGACCAGCATAATCCTGTCATTCGGCAGGAGCATAATGTTCGACGGTTTGAGATCTCGGAAGATCACGGGATTTGGCCGCTGGGCGTGAAGATAGGCTAGTACATCGCAAAGCTGAAGGCCCCATTCGATAACCTGATCCTCGGAAAGGAAACCATTGGTCTGCTCAAGCACTGCTTCCAAGTTGTGGCCCTCGATGAACTCCATCACCAAGTAGTTCCGGTTGTCCTCGGAGAAGTAGTCGAAGATCTTCGGCACCGCCGGATGATTGAGAGAGGCCAGCAGGTTCGCCTCGCGTTCGAAGTTGCCGAGGCCTTGTAGGCGCTCTTGCGCATCCTTGGCTTTGTCGATCATCTCTTTGATCGCACATAACCGTAGGGTAGATGTGAAGCGCCGGTCCCTCGCGCAGTAGACGGCACCCATGCCACCTCGCCCTACCACACGAAGGATCTCGTATCGGTTCTGAAGGACCGCCCGGTTTGGCAGCGTGTCTCTGCTACCAGGACCACCCGCCGGGGTATCGAGCTTCGATCTCAGAGGGAAGATCCTGGCCCTATCGAGCCCGTCCACTCCATGGCTCCTGCCGCACCGGAATACCACGTTCGGCCAAGTAGGCTTTTGCCTGCCTGATGGAGAAGGTTCCGTAGTGGAAGATACTTGCCGCCAACACGGCATCCGCTGCACCCAAGGCGAAGGCATCGTACAGATGCTCAAGCTTACCTGCACCGCCGCTGGCGATCACCGGTACCCGGACGGATTCGGAAATCCGCCGGGTAAGAGCCAAATCGTAGCCGTCCTGGTGACCGTCCTCATCCATGCTGGTGAGAAGGATCTCGCCGGCCCCCAACTCGACGCAGCGCTGGGCCCATTCCACGGCGTCAATGCCCGTCGGTCGGCGACCACCATGGGTGTATACTTCCCACGAGAGCCTTGCTTCGACCTTGGCGGGGTCTGTCTCTCCGCCACCGTGGCGGTGGGGCATCCAGCGCTTGGCGTCGATAGCCACCACGATGCACTGGCTGCCGAACTTGTCGGCGCCCTCGCTAATCAACTGCGGATTGGCGACCGCCGCCGTGTTGATTGCCGTTTTCTCTGCCCCGGCTAGCAGCATGCGTCGCATGTCTTCGACGCTGCGGAGACCGCCGCCGACCGTAAGCGGGATGAAGACCTGCTCAGCCGTGCGTTCAACCACGTCCACCATGGTCTCCCGGTGATCCGAAGAAGCCGTTATATCGAGGAAGACTAGCTCATCGGCGCCTTCTCGGTTGTAAAAGGCGGCGAGCTCCACCGGGTCTCCGGCATCCCGGAGGTTGACGAAGCTCGTGCCTTTCACCACCCTCCCGGCCGTGACATCCAAGCACGGGATAATCCTCTTGGTTAGCATGTCTCCTCCATCTACGCGGCTTCTGCAGCTATCCGAGAAGATCCTAACGGTGGCTCTTGGACTTGTCAACACGACTTTCTGGCTACCCGCCTCGCTTCAGCGGGGGCACGGCCCATCGATCTCTGGAAAGGGCCCTGCCCTTTCTCATCCACAATGGTGCCCTCTCAAGACATGAGGGATTCCGGCAAATACCGGAATCCAGTGACGTGAGTGCACCACTACCTCTCTACCAGCCCGATCGCCTCGGTCAGATCGATCTTCCCCTTGTAAAGAGCCATACCAATGATCGCGGCCTCCACGCCGGCCCTGTGCAGGCGCTCGAGATGGGCAAGGCTCGAGATGCCGCCGGATGCCACGACAGGGATAGGCAGCTGGGCGGCCAACGCTTCGTAAATGGCGAAGTTCGGCTCCGTAAGCATTCCATCGCGGCTGATGTCGGTGTAAATCACGCGCCTAGCGCCGAGCGCAGCGACCTCACCGGCAAACGCCAACGAGTCTTGGTCGGAGGTCTCCAACCAGCCTTGCACGGCCACCTTACCATCACGGGCGTCGATCCCCACAGCCACTCGCTCGCCAAATGCCTCACAAGCGCGATTCAGGAACTGAGGATTGCGCAGCGCCGCAGTGCCTAAGATGACCCGATCGACCCCCACGCCAAGCAGCTTCTTCACAACCTCCTCTGTGCGTATCCCGCCTCCTACCTGAACCGGTACGCTCACTACCTTCAGGATGGCCTCGATGGTGGAAAGGTTACGCGGTTCACCAGCAGCAGCACCGTCCAGATCGACGACGTGCAGACGAGAGGCGCCCAATTCTTGCCACCGACAGGCCACTTCGGCTGGATTGGCGGAGAAAACGGTCTCCCTGGCGAAATCGCCCTGCACCACCCGAACACACCGACCATCTCGCAGGTCGATTGCCGGAATAACCTGCATCATCTATCGCTCCAACGCCCAACGGCAGAAGTTGTCAAAGAACCGCAGGCCAGCTTCCCCGCTCTTCTCCGGATGGAATTGGGTAGCCACCAAATTGCTCCGGATCACCACGCTACAGAAGCGCACGCCATATTCAGTCTCCGCGGCGACGACGCTCCGATCCAAGGGGTCTACGAAGTAGCTGTGCACGAAATAGAAATTGGTCCCCCGCGGGATCCCATCGAAAACACGGTGATCGATCAGTGTCTCTACCTGATTCCAACCCATGTGGGGAACCTTCAAGCCCACTGGAAGGTGGCGCACCATTCCTGGCACAACGCCCAAACACGGACAATGTCCGCCTTCTTCACTTGCGGTCAGGAGGATCTGCAGACCGAGGCAGATTCCAAGATAGGGCCGATCCTCTCGAATGACCTCTAGGAGGGGCTCTACCAGCCCCAGTCTCTTCAAGCTGCGCATGGTATCCGCTGCAGCGCCAACGCCCGGTAGGATGATTGCTTGGGCCGCCAAGATATCTCCGCTGCTTTGGGTGACCGTTGCCGGATAACCCAGTTTGCCTATAGCTCTGGCCACACTGCGCAGATTTCCTGCTCCATAATCGACGATTGCAATCATCTGTCCCCCCAATAAGTCTAGCGGGCCCTATGATACTCGACTTCAGGTATCCGCGCAAGGCGAGACCTATTGACCGGACGCCTAATTGGGGCTATGATCTAACGGACCTCCGCGTGGCAAAGGAGAGACGCAGCTATGCCGGCCAGGAAATGCGGCACCTGCCGCTTCTATCAACAATCAACACTGCGGCGGCTCGGTTGGTGTCGCAATCCCAAGTTGCACGACGAACGAGACCGTTCGCTGGTGGGAGTAAATGAACTCCCTTGTGACAAGAGTTTCTACGATTTTTGGGAACCTCGTCCAAGAGAAGCGCGTCCTGCTGAACCGAAGCTGGAAACACACGGCGCGAAGAAGGGCGTACCCCGCACCACGGTAGTCTATTCGCTGGTGATCACAGGAGTGATCGCCATGGTCATTCTAGGGACTGCGTTGACCCTGAAAGGCGTAGCGCGCCGAGAGGAACCCACAACCCAGCCCCCTCCCCCGACCGCCACGGCCACGGCGGTTCCCTCTCCGACCACGCCTCCGGCGGTATTCATGCGTGTGGGCAACACTGACGGCGATGGCGTCTACATTCGTCCCCAGCCTAGCAAGCTGGCCAAGGGCATTATCGCCCATCCCGACAACACGCGGCTCGAGATTATTGGCGAGGACGTTCAATCAGAGGGACAGGTATGGAAGAAGGTCCGGGATGACAAAGGAAACGAGGGCTGGGTCCCAGCCCGGTATCTCGTGCCCGACAAGAACTAAGTGCCTATCGACCATCAGCCATCCGCGGCACGATTTATGATCCGTCATTCCGGCCGAAGCCGGCTTGCATGCCGGCTTCCTATTGCCTATCCCATACCGCCCAGGCCGCTGATCCATGCCATACGTAGCAGAATCACGTGACTGCACAAGTTGACAGCTAATAACCACCCCATCGGCCGAGCAGGAGCTTGATCACCTGGGGCGCGGCATCCCTGGCCCGCTGCCGCAATTCCTCGGGGGTGAGGCTGCCAATCGGATGCTCGACCACTGCGAAGGCATAGTCGGGCAGGGCCCGGATTCTGGCGATGGCCTGCGCCGTGGGAATGAAAGGCTCTGAGCAGATCACCGCCGCTGGTTTGCCGCGACTGTCGATCTCGATGCCGTCGTGCAAACTGCACGAGCTGCAGGAGCCTCAGTCACCTATCGCGGTGATCACTGCATCACACTTGCCGACCAGATCATCCAACAGCTCAGGCGGGCAGTTGCCGCTCGCGTTACGCTTCGTTACTCTCACGATGCTGGCCAGGCGGAATTCTCGCCCTAGCTCCTCGGCTAGCATCTCCAGAAGCTCACTGGCATTGGTCTTACCATTTGAGAGAAGGCCGACCGTGCAATCGTCTAAGGAGGAGAGGCGAGGAGCGAGGCTTCCCGGCACAATCTCGGCCTCTTGAACGGGGTTGAGGTAACGGATGGTCACGTGGGATTCCTCCTTGGGTTGCTACCGGCAATCGACGCATGCGCCGATTGGCTTGGTCTGAAAGTGTGAGGCGCGAGTTCGGCTCCAAGACGAGATGAAGGCGGAATGACCACCGGCTTCACCCCCAGCTACTACGAGCAAGATATCGTCGGGATTCAATCCCCGGTGCACTAGCTTCGTCTCATCGCCGGCGACAATCGGTCCCTCGATCTTGCCGAGACGTTTGAGGTCGGCCATCGTCTGCGTGGCATGCTCGTAGAGGAACTCCTTGACCTGCCGCTTCCTCCAGCCGCTCTTGGCGATAATCCGGGCATGCTCCGGCGAGAGAACTAACCCCGACTGCCCGGGGCTAAAGGCCCCGATGCCGGCCATCTCGCGAGCGATGCAGGCTAGCAACTCCTGAGGATTCCCGCTGAGGTGATTCTGGATCCCGCGGGGCGACTCCGCGGCGAAGACGGTTACCGTGCTAAGCCCCGGCTCGTATCCTAGCTCGACATGCAGCGGTTCCCATGGGCTGATCTCCTCCGCTTCGGCGATGCAAAAGGTATACTTGCCTGGATGCCCTTGCGTGGACTTGTCGAGAGTGCCCGGATGGGCACCGGCCACGTTGATCAGGATCAGACGGACCGCTCTGCCGACGGTAGCGTTGGCGCGGTTGCCCGGTCCGAAGACGTTCACGCCACTGTTCATGTCCAACTCGCGCCGGATCGGCCCATTGACCACAATGAATTGCGCCGAGCCGCCCGTGCTGGTGATCGAGCCGTGGAAGTTATATGCCGGTTCGGCCATCGCCTGTAGGACAGCAATCACTACCGGCATGTAGCTTGGCAGGCAGCCGGCCATGACGCAATTGATCGCTACCTTCTCTGCCGTAATCACGCGGTTACGAGTAGGGATGACAGCAATAATATCGGACGGCTGCGTACCCGAGGCTTCCAAGAACTCGGCTACGCGCTCGGGCGTGGGCGGTACGATGGGCAGGCCATCGGTCCAACCCATGGCAAAGAAATGTTCCTGCAGAGCGAAATAATCCTCGGCCTCGCCAGTCTCAGAAGCGAACCGATATGCTGCCACGACCAGATCTCCTTCTTTCGCTGTCTGCCTTCCGCTACCAGGACTCACATCTCACGTACTAGTCACTTGACGGTATGAACGCAAAGCATAAACGCGTGAAGTGACTTGTGCCAAATTGTAGCACGAAGGCCACACGGGATCAATCGCTGGGTTCTTGGAACACGCTAACAAATGCTTGACATGACCGGCACTCCAACGTAGCATTCGGTTCCAGTTGAACCGGACAAGCGAAAGGAGAATAGAGAATCCGTGGGGTACAAGAACATCATTGTCGAGCGCGAAGGCGCGGTGGCGACCATCACCCTAAACCGGACGGAGAGGCGCAACGCGCTGACATACTCGATGATCGGGGAAATCTTGCAAGCTCTGCAGGAGGTCGAGTCCAATGCCACGGTGCGGGCTTTGGTGTTCACGGGTGCGGGAACGTCGTTCTGCGCCGGAGATGATATTAAAGGAATGGGTGACTTGCCGTCTCCCCTGCCACCGGGGCTGAGTCCCATCGCCGCTTACCAGCACGCGCTGGTGAAGGCTATCCGCCATATGCCGAAGCCGGTGATTGCTGCGCTGAACGGCTACACACTAGGCATGGGGCTGGATATCGCTATGGCTTGCGATATCCGCATTGCCTCCGATGAGGCGATGCTGGGCGAGCCGCGCATCCACCGGGCACTCTACGTCGCCACTGGTTCCACATATCTAATGCCGCGGCTGATTGGCATGACCAGGGCGATCGAACTCTACTTCATGGGCGAGTACATTACCGCCCGCGAGGCCGAGCGCATCGGCTTGGTCACAAGGACAGTGCCAGCCTCGGAGTTTGCTCAGACTGTGCGGCAACTAGCTGAACGTTTCGCCGCTGGCCCGACCAAGGTGTTCGGTATTATCAAGGAACAGGTCTATGGGCAGTTCACCATGGACATGGAACAGGCCATGGCGCATATGCTCGAAATCAGGAAGCGCCCGGTGGAGGATCAGCGAGAAGGGCTTCTGGCCTTTGCCGAGAAGCGAAAGCCGATGTTCGTCGGGCGGTAGGATCTCATGGCTTCTCGCTCTTGCCAACCTACCTACCACAAGGCGTTGTCCAGGGACTGCCACACCGTGGGAGCTTCCTAGCCCATCTTGACCGGCCCGCTGGCGATGGATCATCGCTGGCACGGTCAGGGCGTCGGGGACGCTTCTGCTGATCGATGCTCTGCAGCGTTGCTTGGAATCAAGCCAGCAGGTGATCGCTATGGCCGTGGCGGGTCCCTAGGGTGATCCTGCACGAGCCTTCTAAGCGCACTTTTGTTTCCGGCGCCTTGACGCCCTACCGTATCGCCTATATTCCCCAAGGAGATCCCACGAGTATCGAAATCGGTTGTTCACCAGTGAGGAGTGGCAGTGGGGGCCGGCTGATGGTCGTTGTCGACTTGGCGCTAGTCCTTCTACTCGAAGACACCTTTCACTAGGCAGTCCTCGATCTGCTCGTCGCACATCCCAAGGATCTCTCTATACACGTAGTCATTGTGCTGGCCCAAAACAGGCCCAGGCGTCTTCAGCTCCATGGGCGTCTTCGACAGCTTGAAAGCTGCAGCATCAAAGCTGTAGGGTCCAATGCGGGGGTGCTCCATGACCACCCAATGTCCACGGTGTCTCAGCTGCGGGTCCTTGAAGAGGTCTTCGTTCGTCTGCACCACCCCGGCCGGCACGCCGGCCGCCTGCATCTTGGCCATCACCTCCTCGGCGAGGAAATCGATGGTCCATTCTCCTACTAGCGCGTTCAGGTCATCCTCGTTCTCCTTGCGAGCCAACAAAGTAGAGAACTTAGGATCCTTGGTCCAGGACGGCTCACCAATCACCTTGCAGAATGCTTGCCACTCCTCGTCGGTCGTCACGGCGATCGCCACCCATCGCTCGTGCCCACGGCAGGGATACGCGCTATGGGGAGCAGCGCCCGGCAAGCGATTACCGTCGCGCGTCTGGATACGGCAGTTCACAGCGTAATCCATCAGCACCGGCGCCAGCAGATGAGACGCGGCTTCCATCTGTGCTTGGTCGATGTGCTGGCCTCTGCCCGTCTTACGACGGTAGGCAAGCGCCCCGATCAGGGCAACCGCTAGGGTGCGCACGGAGACCCAGTCATTATGCGGAACGTAGAACCACGATGGCAGCCGGTCAGGCCACCCAATCAACTCTGGGAAACCGGCGAAGAAGGCGCCATGCGTGCCGTAGCCCCGGAACTGCGACCATGGACCGTATTGCCCCATTTGGCAGGTGCTAACGTATACGATGTCCGGCCTCTTCTCCCTTACACCTTCGTAGCCCACGCCCCACCGACCCATCACACCTGGTGAGAAGGACTCCACTAGCACATCGCCCCACATGATCAGTTTCCAAAGGATCTCCTTGGCTTCCGGAAAGCTCATGTTCAGCGTGATGCCCAACTTGTTGGTTGACCAGTTAGGAAACCAGGCCGACATATCGGGGTCTGAAACGTTATCCTTGAACGGTCCGCTGACCCTTGCCACGTCGGGCCGGACGCGGGATTCGATGTGGATCACCGTCGCACCGTTGTCTGCAAGGTATTTTGTCGCCAATGGCCCCGTCGCCGCTTGAGTGAAATCGACGACCTTCACTCCCTCGAATACACGTTTCTTCTCCATGTCAGACCCTCCCCTCATCAGAAATCAGTCCGATGGTCTGCGCCCGAAGCGTCAGATGACGCTCGCTCGCTTCAGATTCACTAGTTGCTGATCAGTCAGCCCCAACTCCTCCTTATAGATTTCCTCGTTGTGTTCGCCGATCAGTGGCGGTCGCCGCCGCACGGTGAGCGGGGTCTCACTAAGCTTGAGCCAAGGGCCACAGTAGGTGAGCGTCGCACCTAGCTCTGGGTGTTCTACCTCGACGAAGAAGCCCCTGGCGGCGAATTGAGGACTCTCCACGACATCCTTCGCATTACAGATCGGGTTGAAGGCGATCCGGCGCTTTAGGCCCTCTTCGAAGATCTCCCGTTTGGTGCGCTTGGCGAGAAACGCCTCTACGAGCCTGTGCTTAGGGGTAATCTCCTCCTGGGTAATGGTCAGGGACGACCACTGTGACCAGTCGTAATCTGCAAGCTCGCCAGCCTCCCCCGTCTCTGCCATCCATTTGGTGAGGTTTTCGGCACTTACTCGAGCGGCAGCGAGCGCTCCGCCGCCCATACCACCATAGACGTAGCCGTCCTTACAGGCCCAGACCGATGGGTTGCTGATGTAGACCCCGGTCCCCCGGCGCAGGCCTTGGTGCGACCCGCGCTCTCTGATGATCTGGTTCATCTCCCAGGAATTCTGGATCTGCCAGGTACCCCACAGAACACATTCTTGTGCCGAGACATCGACATACTGCCCCTCCCCCGTCAGCTCTCGATAGTAGTGAGCGATCATGGCTCCTACCGCTGACTCCGACCCCGCGTGGAGGTACGCCTGGGGAAAGGTCACCTGTACCGGAGGACGGTCGGAATCGCCGCTGATGAACATCATCCCGCCCAAAGCCCAAAGGATCATGTCGTTGACCTTGTACTGGCTATATGGTCCTGTCTGGCCAAAGGGGCTGATGGAGACCATGACCAAGCCGGGATTGATCTTTTCCAGCTCGGGGTAGCCTAGCCCTAATTCCTGCATATGTCCTGCCGGAAAGGACTCGATCACGAAGTCTGCGGTCTTGACTAGCCTCTTGAAGATCTCCCGTCCGTCGATGGTCTCGATATCCAGGGTAATACTGCGCTTATTGAGATTGTAGGCGAACCAGAAGAGGCTTTTCTCAGGATGAGGGATGTCCTTATAAAACGGACCCAGCCTTCGGGCTGGATCGCCGCCTGGGCGCTCGACCTTGACCACGTCGGCGCCAAAATCAGCCAGAATCTTACCGCACAAGAGCCCCTTTTGATCGGCAAGATCCAGAACCCGATAGCCTCCTAGGAGGCTGTCCCTCTCCCATTGCTCATCCATCCGTATACCTCCATATCCTAGCCGTCGGGCGCGCGAAACGTGACACGTGTTGCATATCTCGTACTGTGAGAAATCAAGTGCCGCGGTGCGCACCACGGAAAGCGGCACATAATAGACAGTACTCAGCATGTCTTTGTCATGCCATCGAATGGAGACAAAGTGGTCTTCTTCATGTGAGTCTCTTAACCATCTGCGGCGAGGGGGCTGGCAAATCGATACCGGTTGAGGAACAACCCTGTTCGAGGCAAAAAGTGCGAGCAATGTCCTGCCGGTGCACTTTCCATCACCCTAGCACATTCGCTAAACTGATGTCAAGCGGTGTGGCTTTTCTGGGCTCCACCATTCGGCCCTCCGCTACGCGACCCTCCTCGTGCCACCGGCGCAACGATCCAGCCGGTCCCGCTCGTCCGTATGCACCGTGCGCTCCACATGTCCCCAATTCGATATCCTCCGAGTCTGAATGGGCCAGCCACTCTTTTCGGAGGAGTGTCATATTGAGGATGGGGGACAGCTCATCGCTGATGGCCATTAGTTGCTTAGGTGGTGCCAGACAATGCGGCAGATTCGGGTCTGAAACGTGGAAGCCTCAAGGTTCTCTTCAGAGACTCTGGGGCGATGATCTTTATCTTTCTCACGCCCTTCCCGCCATCGTGGTGGCGAGCCTTGTCCCGGATAGAGGTGCTACCACAAGCGAACGTCCCACTGGCCTTCGCCAAGGTCTTATTCATCATCGGCATTTGGCGATTCGGCTTCGAGTAGGTTCGCGCCATCGCATCTGTTGGAACGGTTCGTGCCGGATCGTAGCTCGCCCAAACGGGAGATTCATTCGAAGCAACGGTAAGGAAGCTGATGACGGAAAGCAGTGTGGCAAGCAAGGTGGCCATTGGAGTAGGTCTTGCCGCTGGCCCAGTCTTGGCCTATGTGCTTCTAGAGCGGCAGGGGGTGCCAACAGAGACAGGAGACTGGCTGTAGGAATCAGCAATGAAATGAGTGGGATTTCTCATTTCATCGGCCGTCACTCAATTTGGCGGGGGTTGTAACCGGTTGAATGACCGGGTACTCGACGCGGGGATGGAAGACGCCTCTCAACACCATCTTGAATGCCTCGCGTATCTGCTGCAGGTCCTTGAGTGTCAGTTGGCAATCATCGAGTTGCCCTTCGGCAAGCCGCTGTGCTACGATCTCATCGACCAAACGATCTATTTCCTCCGGTGATCGCTCGGCCAGCGCCCGGACTGCGGCCTCCACGCTGTCGGCAAGCATGACGATTGCCGTTTCCTTGCTTCTAGGACGCGGGCCTGGATAGCGGAAATTCCGCTCGTCCACTTTCCCAGACTGCTGACAGGCTCGATGATAGAAGAACGATACGAAGCGCGTGCCATGATGCTCGCTGATGAAATCTTGCACCCGCGCCGGCAGGCGATAGCGACGAGCGAGTTCGATGCCATCCTTTACGTGTGACGAGACGATAGCGGCACTCACCACTGGCTGAAGATGATCATGAACGTTCTCGCCTGACAACTGGTTTTCCACAAAGAACTCCGCTCGTGGAATCTTGCCCACATCATGGTAGTAAGACCCTACTCGCACGAGTAAGGCATCGGCCTCCACCATTTCGGCGGCTCGTTCCGCCAAGTTGCCCACGATGATGCTGTGGTGATAAGTACCAGGAGCCTCGGTCAACAGCCGCCGCAGCAATGGCTGGCTGGGATGGGCCAGCTCAAGCAGATGGAAAGCGGTAGTAATGCCAAAGATGTGACCAAGGACTGTAAAAGTGCCGATGGTTAGCACGGCGGCCAACAGTCCGTGCACGAGGCTAGCGAAGCCGTACACGAGGGTTGACGAAATCCCATAGTCCTGAATCAGGAGCCGGAAGGAGAGGTAGACACCAAAACTGGCTAACGCCGCCGCGCCGCCCGCCAGAAAGAAGCGGCTGAGCCGGTCACCATGCCGGACGCTCACCACACCGGCTAGACCGGCCGCGAGATACACGACTACTAGCTCCAGAGAATTGCCGCTAAGGTTCCCGGCTACATAACCGAGAAGCACGGCCAGCGTAGCTACTACGAGTATGGCCACTTCAACGCTGATGAGCGTAGCCACCAGCATTGGCACTGCGGCGAACGGAAATACATAGGCGATGACGTCTCGGCCGGGGATGGTCAGCTTAGCCGCGAGAGTACAGCCGACGATCACGACCACCAGAAGCAGGAGGCGTCGATTGTTGAGCAAGAGCCATCGTTGGGCAACATAGATGTAAGCCCCAAGTGCCAACGTCATGATGGTCACCAAGAGGGCCACGCCGAGCACCCCTTCCCAACGGACCTGTGGATTCAGAACTCCCGCAGCTTCAAGTTTCTCCAAATCCTGGTCTTTGGCGATGTCACCATCGCGCAGAATGGTTTCACCCTTCTCGATCGTCACCAACACCGCCGGCACGGCATCGCGCGCCTCCTTCCGTGCGCGATCAGTGGCCGCCTTGTCCAGGACCATCGTCGGCTTCAAAAAACTACTGATTAGCTCACTTGCAACCAGAGCCTGGCTACTGGTGAGTGAAGGATCGAGTCGCCCCGCAAGCGAGTTCTTGATCTCAGCCACCTGATCGGCAGTGACGTCGCCACGCATGGTACTATCCAAGAACTGGAGAGTGGCTGTCACCGTGCCTTGCCAGCGAGCGGCATCGAATGCAAAGAGAGCATCGACGGCTTCTGTAGAAAGTGACAAGTCGGTGGTTCGACGCAAGAGGTCTACCCTATCCTGACTACTAGTAGCTGAAAGGCCACGGATAGCGCCGATCTTTTGGATCGCGTTTGTCGCGGCATCGGTCTGCTGTCGGTAGACTCCCGAGTCATAATGGTAGACCGGCGCCACTCGCGCCTCGGCAAGGTCACGTTCCTCCTGCGTCCGAATCTGGCTGACGAACGTCACCCGACGTGGGGATTTGATGGCTCGGTCGACTACCTGACCCTCCGCGATGGGGGGGTGAGGACTAGGTAGAAATTGAAATGAGAGGATAAACATGAGCGGTACACAGAGAAGGAAGACGAAAACCGCCAATCGGGGCAACGGATTACTCCGCGCCGTACGATAGATGGAGGCCAGCGCCTGCAGCAATTCCTCAGCTTTCATCGGCCGTTAGACGAGGCGGCAAAGGGAGGAAGTAAGAGACCCGGCGCAAGGCGAGCAGGATACACTTCAGCCCTGAGCCAGCAGTTCGCTGACCACCTCACCGATGGTGCGGCCATCGGCACGCCCTCTTAGCTCGGCGGTCAACCTTGGCATGACCTTGCCGATGTCGCCACGGCCGTGTGCACCGACTTCTGCGATCACCTTACTAGCCGCAGCGGCGATCTCGTCTCTGGTCAGTTGCTGGGGAAGATACTCCTGAAGAATGGCCAGCTCGGCCTCCTCCTTGTCCAGCAGGTCCTGCCGCCCAGCCTTACGAAACTCCGCGATACTTTCTCGCCGTAGCTTCACTTGCTTGGCGATGACTGCAATCACACCCTGGTCATCGAGGGTCTTGCCTTGCTCGACCTCTGCATTGTGAATGCCGGCTCGGAGGAAACGAATTGTATCTCGTCTCTTGTGATTGCCGGTGCGCATCGCCTCCTTGAGGTCGGCCATCAATCTTTCCTGAAGAGACATCAACACCTCGCAGGGAGACGGTTTTCACACCCTGTCCGAGCAAGTAGCACGAGAGTCTGCCCTCTGCTTCCCTCGCGGCAGACGAACTCCCACGCTGCGGGTTGTGGGTTATTAGATAGTTATTTGACTCAGAAGCAAGCAGCGTTGGGCCGATCAGTCCTGTCGGCGGTCTAACCCTTGGCGCTCTTCCGCCGTTTGGCAGCCTCTTTCTTCTTGCGCCTGACGCTCGGTTTCTCGTAGTGCTCTCGCCGTCTTGCCTCGGCGAGAATGCCGTCCTGCTGAACCTTCTTGTTGAAACGCTTGAGGGCGCTTTCAAAGGTTTCATTCTCGCCGACCGTTACCTCGGACACGAAATTCCCCCCTTGCCCACTAGTGAGTGGATCACGACGATGGTGAATAGGACAGCCAAATTATACGACCTAGCCCGTGAAGGTGTCAACTTTACAACCTGGAATTCTATTCGGTAAGGAGCAATCTGTAGCGCGGGGATGAGCCCTAGCGCTACGTTTTCGGATAGGCATCTAGCCAACGGGTAGGTCGATACTGTAGCGCCCGACAGTCTCCCGGATCAGTGCTGCTGACTTGGCATCTGGCTCAGTCAAGGGCAAGCGCAACGGGCCAGACCGGAAGCCAACATGGTTCAGCGCATACTTTACTGGGATTGGATTAGAGACGATGAACAGAGCGTCGACCAGTGGCAGCAAGTCGCGGTGCATTGCCGCTGCCGTCACCGTGTCCCCATCAAGATACCGATCAATCATCGTCTTGATCTGCTTGCCAACAAGGTGGCTTGCCACGCTGATCACTCCATAGCCGCCCAAGGCTAGAACCGGCAAAGTGTCGCTGTCATTGCCACTCCAAACGCGGAAAGCGGGGCGTGCGCCTTGGATGATCTTGGCGATCTGTTCCAGATTGCCACTGGCTTCCTTGATCCCAACAATGTTATCAATCTGGCTGAGCCTGATCGTAGTCTCGGGTGTCATATTGGTAATCGTCCTGGCAGGCACGTTGTAAGGGATGAGAGGAAGCGAAGTCGAGCCAGCGATGGCCCGGAAGTGCTCAAAGAGCCCTTCCTGCGTCGGCTTGTTGTAGTAGGGCACTACTGCCATCACGGCGTCCACGCCAATCCGCTCGGCCTCTCGGGTAAGCTGGACGCTCTCCTGGGTACTGTAGTTGCCAGTGCCGGCGATGACCGCGCCCCTGCTGCCCACTACCTCCTTGACCTCTGCGAAGAGCCGAAGCTTCTCCTCGGTTGTGAGGGTAGGCGACTCCCCCGTCGTTCCGCAAACCACCAGACCATCGGAGCCAGAGGCCAAGAGCGCGAGGGCAAGCTTTCTGGCCTGGACATAATCTACTGCTCCGTCGCCAGAAAAAGGTGTAACCATTGCTGTAAGTAATCTTCCCAATTCGGCCACGTCTATCGTCTCCTTTTCACTTAGTTGGATCTCATCTGGTGTTTCGCACGCTGCAATGGACATTGGCAAGAAAACAGAGGACGCTCCGTGAGCATGGAGCGTCCTTGTTAAATCGGTATCAGCTTGTTCAGGATCGAATGCACCAGCCCAACGCAGCCCGACTCGGCAGTGAACCGAGCGTACAAGATTTCGCTGCGCTGCGGCCCAGCCGCAGCACGTGGGAACCTCCTTGGGCGAGCATGGTATTGGGATTCAATTATAACCAACCCTTCTCAGCCATCGTTTCGGCGATCTGCACTGCGTTGAGCGCCGCCCCTTTGCGGATATTGTCGGCGACCACCCACATGGCCAAACCGTTGGGGTGAGAGGCATCCTCACGAATGCGACCGACGAACACGTCGTCCTGACCGGCCGCGACCCAAGGTTGCGGGTAGAGGCCTACACTGGTATCGTCTTGAAGTTTCACGCCTGGGGACTCGGCGAGAATGCCGCGGACTTCCTCGGGAGACATTCGCCGCGTGAACTCGACGTGAACTGCCTCGCTGTGCCCAATGTAGACGGGCACCCGAACGCAGGTAGCAGAAATGGCGATGTCCGGCGCGTGCATTATCTTCCGCGTTTCCTGCACCATTTTCCATTCTTCTTTGGTATAGCCGTTATCCAGAAACACGTCGATCTCCGGCAGAAGGTTGAAGGCGATCTGATGCGGGTAGACGTGAGGAACCACAGCGCGGTTATCGAGGACACTCCTTGCCTGAGCGCTCAGTTCCTCCATTGCCGCCGTACCAGTGCCCGATACTGATTGGTAGGTATCCACAATGATCCGTTTTATCGGGTTCACCTTATGGAGGGGATTGAGCGCGACGACCATCTGGATCGTCGAACAATTCGGATTGGCAATGATGCCATGATGCATCTTGGCATCATCCGGGTTGACCTCCGGCACCACTAAAGGCACCGTCGGGTCCATACGCCAGGCCGCACTATTGTCGATAACTACAGCGCCTGCCTTTGCGGCAATCGGCGCAAAATAGTGGCTGGCTTCGCCTCCCGCAGAGAAGAAGGCAATATCCACACCCTTAAAAGAGTGGACGCTCGTCTCCTTCACTTCTACCTGGTCATGATTAACGAAGAGCTTCTTGCCCGCGGAGCGATCCGAGGCGAAAAGCTGAATCGAATTCATGGGAAACTTGCGTTCTTGCAGAATCTTGATGAATTCCTGGCCAACCATGCCTGTTGCGCCGACAATGGCCACATTGTACTTTGCCAAACCTGCCCCTCCTATAGGCCTAGTAGGTTGTCCAACCCGAGCACGAAGTCATTCCGGCGAACAACCTCTTTGATCGCCATCAGTACGCCCGGCATAAACGATTCGCGGCTGATAGTATCGTGCCGAATCGTCAGGGTCTGACCCAAGCTACCGAAGATAACCTCTTGAGATGCGACAAGACCTGGCATGCGCACACTGTGGATGGCTATCCCGCCCGTTTCACCGCCTCGCGTGCCCTTGATGGTCTCTTTGATCGCTTCGGGATGCGAAAATGGTCTGCCCCTGGCCTCCAACATCGCCTTCGCCGTAGAGATCGCCGTTCCAGATGGTGCGTCGATCTTCTGTTCGTGGTGCATCTCCACGACCTCAGCATAGTCGAAGAACCGCGCCGCGATCTTGGCTAGATAGATCATGAGCACGGCACCGAGAGCGAAATTCGGTGCAACCACCGCGCCAACCCCGGTTTCTTTTACCTTGCTCTCGATTTCTTTGAGATTGTCCTCGCTGAGGCCCGTCGTCCCGACGACGACCGCCACACCGTGTGACAGAGCAGCCTTAGCGTTGACTACTGCTGCCTCGGCAGTGGTGAAATCCACCAGCACGTCTGGCTTGCACCGGACAAGCGCGGCCTCGATGTCCCGCATCATCGGGATGAGCCCCGAGCCATCGGGCAACGAGAGGAATTCCTCGACAGGCCTTTGTTCGACGGCGCCGACCGGCTCCAGCTGCCCATCGCGACAGGCCGCGTTCAGCACCTCTCGGCCCATCTTGCCCGAGGCGCCAGTGACTAACACACGTATCTTGTCGATGGTGGCACCTCCAGAGTTGATACCTGTCCGACAATGTGGCCCACCCCACGGTAGACAGCCCGTGTCTCGGCAAGGGCCCGGAACGTCCGCTCCAAGGCCGCCTCCATGCAAGGCGGTAGGCCTGCATTTGGGACGCAATTATACACTATCGGCGAAATGCGTTCAAACGGTCAAGATTGAGGTAACTGTTCATCTTTGGGGTAAGGAGAGTTTAGTAGGTGGAAGGAAGGGAGGATTGAGAGAGGAGTTTGAGGCACTGAACGACGGGATTAGGGTCCTGCGCTCGCCAGGTCTCGAACAGGCTGGCCAGGACCATGTGCGTCTTTGGACCCTCGTCGGAGCGGGAACCGCCACTGATCTTGCGGATCATCGCCAGGGGCCGTACGCTCCACGAGGTAGACACCAAGAGGGTCCGTGTGGAGCGCATGGGGGACTTTGGTGGGGCCTCGCTTGGACTCCAGATGCTAGACAAGCTCGACCCGGTCTCGCTTCTCCACCGATTGCTGCCTGTGGCACGAGAGGACATTCCTTGGTCGCTGATGGCACTGGCCCTTGTCCTGGTCCAGCTGTACGAGCCTTCCAGTGAACCACACAGCGCCGAGCTCTACGCAGCGACATCACTGCTTGGAATGCCGAGGAACTGCGGGAGGCCTATATCCAACTAACGGAGGCGGGGCGCTGCCGGGTTCAAGACGTCAAGGACAGCCAGCCTTGACCAGATGCCCATAGTTGACGCTGTCTTGCCCCGTGTATGGTCAATGTAGTCACTGACTTCACCGGGCGTTCAGGTCGGTATCGGGCTTTCGGTGAGATTGACGAGGCGTTATGGACCAAGGCGTAACCCGAGTGGTTGCCTGAACGGCATATATCTTGCTGCTGATGCCAGGCAGACTGTTCTTGGGGGTAGCAAGGTGGACGCATGGTCCTATCAGGGTATCGAAGCCTGGTTGCAGGAAGATCCTTCGGGACTGCTGGACCGTCTGGGAATTGTGGAAGGAGCACTCGGGATTGCTGTCGGCTTCGAAGCCGTTGGCCTGTTCTGGGCGCCGATGACTAAAGGCAAGCCGCCGCGCTTCAGCCAGAGGGGGCAACTGCGACGATTCCTGCACGTCACCTGGCAGCGAAGCGCGCCACATGCTTGGTCCGTGCTGCTATACGTTGGAGAGCGCGATCAACGCGCGCTCCTTTCGGCCTTCAGCGGTGCTGGCTTTCTGGCGCGTGATGTGGACATCGACGGCCACCCACGCGAGGGTGCGCTGGTTGCCGCTTTCACGACGCAGGCGGAGGACTTCAGCCCGCCATTGAAGCCGGCGCCAGAAGCAGAACCAGAGACCTTGCAGGCTCGCTGGCTAGCCACCGTTGAACAGGCAGCAGACCGGTTGCGGTCTGAAGGCTTCGATCCCGAGGCAGTCAGGCATGCCTCGCATCTGGTTCGGGCACATCGTGTGCGGTTCGAGCACGGTTGGTACCTCAAGGCGGGACCGTGGCGCTCTCGCTATCTGGTCCACTCGGCAGATGACAACTTCGCCCTGGCCGTGGCCCAGGAATCACTCTGCACCTGTGCCAGTCAGCATCCGGATGCGCTGCGGCTGGTAATGCCTTCGGATAACTGCGTCCATCACCTGGCCGCCCGTCTCGTCGACGACCTGATTGAATCGTCGCTGGCCGCTACTGGCAACGAATGATCAGTCTGGTTCGGCTAGCTTGGCATACAGAATCTCCAAGCTCCAGTTCAACCTCGCGTGTCTGCCCGCCAAGCTGGAGGAACTTCCGCATCCGTTTCCGGGCCTCAGCCGTGGCCGGGGCCTATCCACCGCAACAGGCCTCTTCCAGCAAACCATCCGTGATGGGGTGTTCCATGGCGTCGACCGAGGCTTTGGTCCACTTGATCACCGAAGGCGGGAATGAAGCGATCTAGTACGCGAGGCGTTCGACAGGAGGTCCTGAAGCAGCGTAAGGTCGAGGAGATTGATCGGGGGAATGAGAATGATCGACAGTCACGAATGCGACACCGCGGTCGACGCGGACTTTCAAGCACTGATAACCCTCGTATGGCATGCGAAACTTCCTCCTGTCTTTTGTCATGCAGGGTCCAGACTCCGCGCCGCACCTTGCTGCGCGAGCGACACCCTCCGTTCGCTGGCGAGAAAGCCGCTGACGCAGCAAGGGCTGGCATCTCTGCCAGCCCCTATACTCATTTCCTACAGCCCTTACGTAAGCAATCGATTGTAACGTATCACGTGGAGACCGATTACTTCAGCTTGAGTTCGGGCATCTCCTTCTCGCGGTCCCAGGTGCGCGCTGTAACGCCCTGCTTCTTCATGTCTCCTTTGGTTACTCTGAGCGTACCCGTGCGAGGGATATCGTCGACAACGTCAACGAAGCGAGGGACCATGAAGTAGGCCATGTTGGCGGCGCAGTGTCTCATCAGGTCCTTCAGGTCGAGCTCCATTCCTTCCTTTGGCTTGACCCAGATCATCACCTCGTCCTCGCCTAGCTCCGAAGGGACGCCGAAGGCGGCGCTTTCGGCTACGGCCGGATGCTTTTCCACGATGTTCTCCACCTCGAAGGAGGAGATATTCTCTCCCCGCCGACGCATCGAGTCGGTCTTGCGGTCCACAAAGTAGAGGTTGCCCTCCTTATCGGCGTAGAAGAGGTCGCCGCTGCGCAGCCAGTCCCCGGCCATCTTCGCTGCCGAGGCCTCCGGGTTCTTATAGTACTCCACGCCCCTCGTCCTCCGGTCCGGGATCTTGGTGATCAGTTCGCCGATCTCCCCTTGCGGCACCTCGTTGTCGTCGCCATCCACCAGTTTCCATTCGACGCCGGGCATGGGCTTCCCGATCGAGCCGATGGGCGCGTTGCCTCTATTGATAATGGTCACTCCACCGCCATCGACAGCACCGTAGGCTTCCCAGATCGTGACGCCAAAGCGTTTCTCAAAGGGAACCCAGAGGTTGGCCGGGCAAGCCGCAGAGATCACGAGGCGTACAGGATTATCGGCGTCGTCGGGTTTCTCAGGCTGCTTCATCAAGATGGGGATCATGGCGCCAAGGGCGTTGAACTGGGTAGCGCCGAAGCGCCGGATGGGCTCCCAGAACCGTGATGCGGAGAATCGCTTCTCGAGCCCGAAGGGCACGCCCATTGCCATCGAAAACCCGGCAGTGAGATTGAGGGCATTGGCATGGAAGAGCGGCAGGCAGGTGTAGAGGATATCGTCGGGCTTGATGGACATCGAGGCCACAAGTCTGGCTCCTGCTGCCCCACCTAGCCCGTTCCTGCTCACGACGCCTTTCGGGAATCCGGTGGTGCCAGAGGTATACATCAGATGCGTGATCGCGCTGGGCTCCATGACATGCTTTGGGGGGTCAGGTGACGCATCGAAAAGCGCCTCCAATGCCAGGGTTCCCGGCGGTAAGCGGTCTTCGGTGGTGCGTCGCACGAAGACTTTCCGAATCGCACCTACCTGACCGCCCAACTCGGCGATCTTCGGATACAGTACATCGTCGACGACTAGGTACTTGACGTCGGAATGTGTGAGAATAAACCGGAGCCCCTCCCCTTTCAACGACACGTTCACAGGCACGCTATAGAAGCCGGCTCTGGGCATACCGTAGAAGATGTACAGATACTCGGGGCAGTTACCCATAAGAATCGCGATGCCATCGCCGGGCTCCGCGCCTTGGGCAGCAAGACCGTTGGCTGCCCGGCAGGTCGCCCGATCATATTCGGCAAAGCTGATCTGCTGGTCCTCGTAAAGGATGTAGGGCTTGCTGCCCAGAGTCCGGCCATGGTAGGCGATGATATCCGCCATGTACCGTAGTTCTGGCGCTTCTGACATCTTATTGTCCCTCCAAACTGTTGGCGGCGATCAGATCTTCAGAATAGTGACGGAGAGTGCCGCCTCAGAACCTCTCACGCTTCCGCCCGCGTTTTCGGCTAGCCCCACTTTGGCGCCTTGGACCTGTCGTGCGCCAGCCCTTCCTGTTAGATGCCAGTAGAGTTCCACTACCTGCCGAATGCCAGTCGCTCCGACAGGATGTCCCTGAGATTCCAGCCCGCCCGAGACGTTCACCGGGACCCTGCCACCCAGCGTTGTATGCCCAGCCTCGGCAAAAGGCCCGCCCTCGCCCACAGGGCAGAGGCCGAGCTGTTCCGTGACGTTAAGCTCGCCGTAGGCCGTGGCGTCGTGCACTTCAGCCAAGCTGATATCCTCTGGGCCGATGCCCGCCTTCTCGTAAGCTTTACGGGCCAGTCGCCATAGGGTGCTTGGCTTGCCTTCGTCCCGGTCTTCGCCGCTGGCCAAGCAGCAGGCCGCCACTTCGGCCACGTACCGCGCGCCGATCTTCCTAGCGAAATCCTCCGAACAGATGATTGCCGCTGCTGCCCCATCCCCGATCGGTGCACACATCGGGCGAGTCAAAGGAAAAATCACTTCGGGGGCGGCGAGAACCTCCTCGACGGTAAATCTGGTTTGGTACTGGGCTAGAGGGTTCATCGAGGAGTGGAAGTGGTTCTTGGAGGAGATTACCGCCAGCTGCCGCTGCGTTGTTCCGTACTTCTCCATGTGCCGCCGGGCTCCAGAAGCATACGAATCCATGAACACGGTGCGCTGACCTGATTTCGGCTTATCGCTCTCGCCTCTGGCCTCGCGTTCCTTCCGGATCTTCTCCTCCTCCGCCTTGAACCCGGCCATAAGCCTGGGGAGCATTTCCACGTCCATGCCGGCGGCGAAGGAACTGATCGCCTTGCTGCGGTCCTCGGAGTACATTTTCTCCATGCCCAGGACGAGGGCGACGTCGATCTCCCCTAGCGCTACCATGGCCCAGGCTCCGTTCATGGCCGTGCCTGAGGAGGCACAAGCATTCTCGACGTTGACTACCGGAATGCCGCCAATGCCCATCGCCCGCAGTACGACCTGACCCCGCACAGACTCTTGGCCGTCGAAAAGACCCTGTCCGGCGTTTCCCACCCAGGCGCCCTGCAACTGGCGCTTATCGATGCCGGCATCCAGCAGCGCGTTCCCAACAGCCTCGGCCACCAAGGATTTTAGGTTGCGGTCCATATGTTTGCCGAACTTGGTTACGGCGCCGCCAATGATCTTAACTGTGCGCATCTGACCTCCTTATCTCTACCGAACTCTAGTGTATACTTCCTTCCCGAAACTTGTCAATGTCAGCCTGTCGTGTCGTTGTCCAGTGAAAATGTCACGTTAACGGTTCAGTGAATTTGACACCACGTGCGGTCGACGCCAAGGATGATCGGCTGCTGGTCGATGCGACTTGCGGTTGCCGTCGTTCGCCGCCTT
>Ga0315298_1001251_pt1 | contig 47534 bp, 40 predicted proteins | sample WHS_1_MG_FD_203077 | JGI IMG/M metagenome (GOLD analysis project Ga0315298, IMG submission 203077) | Extremophilic microbial mat communities from Washburn Hot Springs, YNP, Wyoming, USA - WHS_1_MG | ecosystem: Environmental > Aquatic > Thermal springs > Hot (42-90C) | place: USA: Wyoming...
CACGCATTATTTCAATTAAGTTTCCGGATCTGACGGCTTTATTGAAGTATAATAAAGCTTTCATAGACGCAGAGATTCCATGTGAAAATCCTTTGGAGAACATGCGAATAACATAGGTAGGACGAATATAGAAACTTTGAAAGGCCTGTTCGTAGATTTTCCGCTGTTGTTCCATGCTGAACGTAGGTGTTTCAAAGATGGGAGTTGCACAGTCATATTGGTCAAAGTCTGTTACTCTTAGCCACCCTTTTTGTTTTACCAGTTCGTACATTGGTGTTCCTGGTAGAGGTGTAGCTATGTTATAGAAGCTTACCTCCTCAGGACTTATTTTCTCAGCAAATTTTATGGTTCTCCAAGCGGTTTTCTTAGTTTCTCCAGGGAAACCGAGAAGTATGTTTGGAACAGGCTTAAGCCCAAGTTCTCTTAGCCAACCAAAGGCTCTTTCAGTCTGTGCAATTAAAATGCCCTTATTCATGTCATTCAAAACTTCTTGCAAACCCGCTTCAACCCCAAACCATACGGAGACGCAACCCGCCTCTTTCATTTTCGTTAGCAACTCTTTTGAAACTAGGTCAACCCGTGTTCCGCAGCCCCATTTGATTCTTAGTCCCCGTTTTCTAATTTCTTTACATATTTCCTCAGTTCTCTTCTGATCAACTGTGAACACGTCGTCGCAGAATGAAAATTGCTGTGCACCATAAGTTTTGTGGAGAAACTCAATTTCATCCACGACATTTTTTGGGCTTCTAACACGGTATTTTCGTCCAAACATTCTAACCGCTGCACAGAACTCGCACCAATAAGGACACCCACGGCTAGCAATTAAGTAGAACATATCCTCATATTTTCGAATATGCTCAATAGGCCAAAGGTGACGAGCTGGGAAAGGTAAATCATCAAGATTCTCTATGTAAGGTCTATCTGGATTCTTTACAATATTTCCATTTTTCCTACAAGTTGTTCCTAACACATTATAATACTCTTTGCCTTTCTCTAATCTTTGCGCCAACTCAAGAAGCGTGTACTCGCCTTCTTTTCTTACGACAATGTCTAAGTGCGGGCACTCTTGAAGCGCGTTTTCATCCCAGAATGTGACATGGGGCCCACCAAGAACAGTCAAACAGTCTGGATGAACTTCTTTAGTTATTTTTGCTATTTTCAATGCAGACTTATATGTTCTTGTGGTTGATGTTATTCCGACTATATTGGGTTGGCGCTTATCAATTTCTTTTTTGAAATTTTCGTAGGAAAGCTTTAGAGCTTGGCAGTCAATTACATCCACTTCATACTTGTTTTTTTCTAAAACTGCAGCCAAATATCCTAAACCTAACGGAATAATGGGTAAATGCTGGAGGCGTTCAGTAGGATATGGCGGATTCACAAGAGTTACATGCAGCTTCATTTTATTCCCTAATTTTATTCCCGCAAATATGCAAGGCTAGATGTTTAAATGTTTCGCACACTTGGAAAATAAAAATTTGTAAAAGTAATAAAGCTACCTAGATGACTTCTGAACGTGAAAGGACGATTCCTGTTTGTTTGCATTATTTCTGGTAAGGGTTTTCTAGGTATTCGCTTACCAAAAAAGGAAATCATTGGAAAAATTGGGAGATGGCTGGTGTTGCTGATTTTGTCTGGACTGTTTAACTCATACGCCTTGGGGTTATGCCGTACCAAGAGAAAACCTTGACGATTATGGGCATCACTATGCCATAAATTATTCTCGGCAGTATTATTATGAACGTGTTATAGGGTATGTCCGTTGCCATTCCCACTGGAGATATTATAAATGTCCATAGTAGTATTGCTCCTCCAATGATCCCTGCAACCAGCCCTGCAACAACCATCCTTCGGAAACTAAAGGAACCTTTGTTTAACGCTCCAGCGATGTAGCCGGTCAACATTGCGCTCACCAGATAGCCAAGCAAGCTAATATCAGTTGGCGAATAGCCGAATTGCGCGAATTGAACACTCCAGTACAGAGCGTAGATGCTACCTAGCAAGAACCCTGAAGCCCCGCCAGCCCATTGATTCCACAGTAATCCAAAAATCATTGGAACAGCCACTATGAGAACTGCTTCTCTAAGTCCATCTACGAATATAGCGTTTAAAGCGTAAGATGGGTCTATACTCAGAAGGGCGGAAGCTATTGAAGTTGGCCATGCAATGATTATTATTGCCACTATAACTGGTACTATTACACCGTATAGAATGTCGCTTATTTTCCATTTCTCTGAATCTGATGTCATAAACTTTTCCTCAGTCGCTTTTTTGTTTCAATATCAATTTATAGTTTTCGCATCTACCTTTTTTTTAGCGCAATTAATTGTTTTTTCTCAATAGTTGTCCAACGAACATGCAATCTAAAAGTTGTGGCGCACTTTTATCTAAGAGTTGGAGTGTTGGCAGGAGATAAGTCAATATAAGAGGTCATGTTTTGTTGTTTAACAGTCTTCTCATTTTTTATGTGGTTGTTTTGTTCCAGAAAATTAGTTTATTGTATCTGTTTTTAATAGAGTTGATAAGTTCTGGATCGTTATAAACGATGTCCAAGCGAGAGCGGTAAGTGTTTATGAGATTATTTACATCTTCCCATATATTTTTAGACAGTTCGTCAGCTTCCCATAATCCCCATATGGTATCGTTATAATCTCGAAATCCGAAGCCGTAGTTTTCTGGTAGGACGTAGGCTACTTCCCCTTCTTCAATTCCATGTATTTCTGGATGAGCATGCGCATAGTTCCAAAAATCCTTCAATGCGCGGAAGTGTTCCTCGATTAGGATTCCGTAAGATCCAATTTTGGGATAATTAAAAACTATGATGTATTTTGCCCCAGCGCGATAAGCCAGTTCCATATCACTGTAGAGTTTGTCTCCAGACTCTATGTATGGGGTGCCGTTGTATGTCCATGTGATTATAGCTCCCCAATCTTTGTTTTGGGCTTTAGCTGCCCCTCTACACATGGCAATGTGTAACTGTCTGCTGTGGTTCCAGCCGAATTCTGTGAAGACGGCATCGTATCCCGCCTTGTAATCGAACCAATAGAGACCGTAGTCCGCAGTGAACACTTTAACGTCTAGATCCAAATACGACTTTAAGTGAACATAAAGGTAATAAACATAATTTTCAGCAGTGTTGGCGTAGTTTTCTGCTTCCAAAACGAATCTTGAAGCTTCGTCGTCTAACTGTCGACCTCCAGGCTCGTCAAAATAGTAAACTCCTAAGAACTTGTCTCTGTATTTTTCCTTCGCTTCGACAACCCAATCTTCTATGGTGTAAGAATACTTTATTGGGGATGTTAGTTGAACGATAAAGTATAATCCTGCATCATAAATATAGTCGCATGCTTCGCTGAGCGAGGTTCTGTTAAAAGTTATCCCTGCCAAGCCTACAACAAATAGGTTTGTATATCCTTTAACTTTGTCAACAAGCGCTTTGCAATCGTTAACTCCGCCAAAATCACCGTAAGCGTATTCGACGCCCAAAAAAAATTTAGGCGTTGTCCGTCGTTCATTGTTAGATAATTCAATTGCTACAAAGATAGACAACGAAATGAGCAATATAAGTGCGATTAGCACCAGCCATTTGTGCTTCAATATTTTTCATCTTCCATGCCGCATGTGAGCGAAGGTTTTTAATTGAGTTTAATTTCTAGTGCTAAAAATGTTTCGGTTAACAGTTTAGGAGCTTTTCCTTTTTCTTTTCTTAACGTAGCTTATAATCAAAATGGTTGCAGTTAACAGAATTATTAATTTTATATATTGGGCTAACAACTGAAGCTCGTTTAGCGGGGTCTGATTGCTTTCTGCTGGGTTGGGAAGCATATCGAGAACTTCAACCTTGAGGTTTTTGATGGCTAAAACAGTGTTCACGCCGCCTTGAGCTAGAATTCCACATTCGCCGGCGCTTAGGGCGTCGTCCCTCGTTAACATACTCCTCAACAGAGTGCCATTTTCATCATATATTTTAGCTGCGATTCTGTTTCCGCGGGTTTCTGCCGTGACCTTATGCCATGCGCCCTCTCTAAGGGTTACCGAAACATTAATCAACACTGTATCTTTTCCGTTGATCCTTTTTATTAATTGAAATGTCCCAGTTGTGTTCACCGCTTTTACATTCACAATGTAATAGTTTTCGCCATCATTTCGAAGAAAGAAACTAAACTGATTATTTGTTTCATTACCTAACAAGGCGAATTCGCCGCTTAGGGAAACGTTTTCGCCTCTTCCTAAAACGATTTTAGAAAATTCTCCATAGGTTTGATTATATAGTAGTTGAAAAACTCTATAGAGGCCTGCAGAGCTTGCCCGTGAGAGCGGGTCTTGAGGCACCGTAAACTCAATTATTGGCAGGGGGAATTTAACAAAAACCGTGAGTGTTTTGCTGTCTGAGCCTGTGTAGTTTGAATCTCCGCTCCAGCTTGCCTTGAAGTAATATGCGCCCGTTGAAGTTATGTTGTAAACCAAAGAATACTTTCCAAATTTGTCAGTGGAAGTTGTTAGGAACTTTTTCCATGATGTTCCATCTTGGCTAATATATACAGTTACGCGTTTGCTTGGAAGCTTTGGCGAAATTGAACCCGAAATTGGGAGCGTGCATGTTCCATTGCTAAAGTTTAAAGGTTCTGGCGGTATGGTGATGGATATGGAGGAGGAACTCAGAGGGGCGTCTAAGCTTGCTGAAACAAGCGCTGGCGTTACTTTTTCACCTTTTTCAAGGGAGATAATTCTCGGCTCAAGGTAGGCTAGACTACTGGGTTGGTCGCCTACTCTCCAATCGCCTAGAGGTGTGCATTCGGCTACCCAGTATTTTTTGCCGTTGTATTCGTAATATTTTGGTGTCGTCCACCAAGTATGATAGGCTGGTGCATTTGCTAGATGCACTCCAACATTTATATGGCTGGGATAAGAGTCCTTATAATAAAGTAGAATGACATCTAAGCCTCCAGCTTTCATGATTGAGGCGGCGAGGAGCGACAATGCACTGCAGTCTCCATGATTGTTCACGAGGGTTTCAACAGGATACTTGGCGTTACTTTTAGTATACACAAGTTGATGGACGATCATTAATACGGCGTTTGCGAACTGTTCATCAGAGTTTGGCATGTTGCGAGTAGTCTTTTGAATGTTCTCCGCGATGGGTCTAACTGCGGCGGGTGTTATAAATTTTGAGTGATCGTTGATGCTGTATAGATTGTGGTCTTTGCTATGGTAATAATCGTATAGGGAAGGCGGCACTGAAATGTATAATCTGTGGCTAAACCAGAGATATCCATTAGTAACGTGGAAAGTGTAGGCATAGTTATAATTGCTTGCAAAAACATAGCTGGGCATAATTAAGGCTTGGAGTAAAATGCAGACAATTAAAATGATTGCCATGTGAGATTTAACGCTGCTTCTCAAACTTCTGCTCATATTCCACATGATTTTCCAATAATAAAAAGGGGAAGGTTGAATTTGGGTGTTTTGGTTAGTTTATTTGCGTAGTTTTCTTACCGTGATAATGTCGTAGACTACGAGGATTGCAACTACGATTATGGCTATGGCTAGCGCCGTGAACATCGGCGTGTAGTCTGTTGGTGTTGGGATTTCTGGCATTTCTGGTTCTGGGGGTGGTGCTGGGCCTACGGTTATGGCTGTTGCCGCTGCTGAACTGCCATAGGAGTCGTCGCCTTCGAAAGACGCGATAATGGTATAGGTGCCTTCTTCTGGCGGCGTCCATGCAAAGCTAAACGTGCCATAATACCCGTTGGTGGTCACAGTGCCCAAATCAATGACCTTGCCATCGTCTTTACAAGCCGTCAACGTCACAGGAACACCAGTAATCGTTTCATTGCCCCAAAGTCCATTCATTGGCATCTGCTTATGCAAGTACTCCATCCAAGTAGCCATACTCTCCTTGGAAACGCATGGCGTTCCAGGCTGAGCAGGCGACATGTCAAGCACTGTTCCTTCAATAAGCACCTGGCTGCCCTTAGCCGAAGTCTTAGGCGAAGCAGTAACCGTCGTCTGGCTTTTGCCCTTACCGAAGACGTACATGTATCCGTCGCTGCTGGCGAGTGTTAGGTAGCCGTCGGCTATTGGGCCTATGTCTGTGGTATGTTTAGATGATGCGCCAGGTATGCCTACTTTCCATAGGAGTTTGCCTGTGGTGGCATTGAGGCAATGGAGTTCCCATCCTCTGGTGATGGGCACTGTGGCTGAGTGTTCAGTGTTGTATATGTAGTATTTTCCGTCGGCAATTGCGCCACCAATGTTTGTAGAATATACCGGGTTGCCGTTTTCGTCAATGTATGGAGTTTCGTATGGGGTGGCTGCGGGTGAATGGTATTTCCAAGCTATTTTTCCGTTAGTCCAGTTGAAGGCGTAGACAGCTGCATAGCCGTTCCTGTAAAGTAGTCCATAGGCTGAGAGCACATTGTAGGCTCCGAAGCCGCCTGTATCCCAAGGATACTCCATTGGGTCACTTTTCCAAGCCAAGGTTCCATCATTAAGATTTAAGGCTACGAAGTATCCTTGCTCTGTCAATACGGCGATTTTTCCATGGTCGGCATAATCGCATGATCCGCTGTATTCCCATTCTGGAATTGTTTGGGTCCACAGTACTGTACCGTCTTTCAAGCTGGCTGCCCTTATGGTGGTGTTGGCAGGAGCTCCTCCCACCATGTTTTTCGTAACCAGAGCAGATATACCTACATTAAAGTCGGTGGTTCCAGGCAGGCTTGACCATGGCCATGTTACATTGTTTCTTATTCTTGCTGTCAATGTTGTAGATGTACCAAATGTGGTCCAGTTTATTAGGCGATAGTTACCTCCACCTAGGCTTTGCACACTTAGGGCGTATCCATTCCTGTAATAGTAGCCCGTTGTCAATGGGGCAATTGAGTAGTTCCCGACCATAGCTCCTGTCCATGGGTCATACTTTCTTAAGTATCCGCCGCTTATAGACAAGAAGTACACCGCTGTCACGTGTGTTTGCGCTCCGGTAACTTGGCCGCCCGGTAGAAGCCCTTGGTTAAAGTATTCAATGACTGTGGGTGCTGATTCGCCTGTTGCCAGTGGTCTCTCCCAGAACACTTCTCCTGTACGTATGTCGTAGCACATCCAATAAGTTACCGCGGTTTTCCCACTTCCAGGTTTGGCATAGGCGTGGTAAGCTCTTCCCGCGTATATTATCTGGGGGAAACGTCCTAGGCCACTAGCGCTGAAGATGTTTACATCGGAGATTTCTATCCCATAGTCTCCTCCGATGATGCCTGCTATTGCATATTGGCGTTTCCATACTACATGTGGACTGTTTGGTCCTTGAACCCATGGAGTGAAGTAGCCGCTATGAGCGCCGAACATACCTGGTGTTACTCCTGCTGCACCTGAGTATCCACCATAGTATGGGTTCGTGTTAGGGTATAGTTCGTCCCATAACTCGCGAGCTAACCCATAAGATTCGCCTGCTGGACCATGCCACGGCCAGTTCCCTGCAATTGGCCACCATTCTCTGTACTCATAGGGTACGGGTCTTGTCCAGTAGTCTGTTGGCAGCGGCATTTGAGGCCAAGAGGGCGCCACATAGTTTTCTAGCACTGTAACGTTCATCACTTTGGATGAGCTTGGCTGGTAGTATGCTGATTGTGTATATAGAGAGCCTGAAGTATTCGTTACAATATAGCCATTGTAGTAACGTCCCGCTGGATAGTATATTCCTGGGAAATCAAATTTGAAATGCCATGTACCCGCTTTATCCATAATCCACTCGAACCATGCGGTTCCATCTGCGGGATAGGAATCCATTTTTACAACTTCTTGGCTTCCATCTGGCTTGGTGATAGTCACTTTTAAGTCTTTAAACTTTCGATTAGCATTAGGCGCTGGTAGGGGAAACAAGTTAACTAATACAATCTGGTTAAGGCCCACAACAGTAGGTCTAACACTCATTAAAGCTGTTGTAGGAACAACTATATCGGGAGTAACGCCAGAAGGTACCGTTATACTTGGCTGTTGCTCTGCAAGCTGAGCTTTAACTGGATGGACAGGCGTAGCTACAAGCATCAAAGAAGCTAAAGTCAAAGCCAAAGCAATAGCTTTCAGAAAGTTTCTTGAAGTTTCCATTTTTATTTCTCCTTTCAAGGTCACTCAACATAAATGTTGGGGTATAAAAGTTATAAGATTTTCGTGTAAAATGTGGCGCCCCCGCTGAATGGACAGAAAAGCATATCGCTCTTTTATCAAAGCTTACGAAATAGCAGTATAAGCGTTGGTGTTGGGGCTCCCAGAGGCTTCAACCGCTTAACTTCTTGTAAAGAAAACTTTGCACCAAGCATCCGCTTCAACCCTTCCACTGTAAAATAATGCTTATGCGAATCATAACGCAAGCTCTCTAACCCCTCAGGAGTAGAAATTACCAAGTAACCATTCCTTCTGAGAACTCTATACGCCTCATTAAAAAAGCTGATGGGATCCCACAAATGCTCTACAACTTCAGAGGCTATAACCACATCAAAGCTTTCCGAGGCGAAAGCTAAATGCTCTGCATCGCCAGCCACAAGCAAAGGAACCAGGCGGCTCTGAGCAATCTTGACAATCTTAGGTAACTCTACAGATATTACCATGTTGCCCATTTCCCTCAACGGTTCGCCAATAGCTCCATCTCCGCACCCAACATCTAAAACGCTTAAACCATTACCTATACGGCTAACCATATCCGAAATAGTCTGCACCCTTTCCACATTAAGTGGGCGTGCATGCGCTACGGCTGTACTGTGCTGCGGCGTTGACATCGAAGCATCATATAACTGCCACTCCACCCACTTCTGCTTACTCCGATATCTAAACCTATATCGAGTTTCCCTTATGATAATATGCTTCAATTGGAGAGGATGCGTTAATAAATATATGAAACCGTGAATCATTTCTCTTGGAGTTTTTAGTCGCCTCGAGGCCATTTTGAACCTCACAAAACACAAACACCCTACGGTTTTAAGGTTATCGGTTAAACGCTGACTTGGCTTTCAAGGCATTAAAAGCCTTTGATTCCAAACATATTTTAAGCCAAAGTATTTTAAACAAAAATGTACTAAATTGGCGGAATTAAGTGATGAGCAAGGAAATTTGAGAGCGGTTAAAAAGTTTCATAATGAATTATTCTGCTAAGAGACCTTCTGTTTGGAGGCGATGGAGATTCAGCGGGATAACCAACTGGAATTATTGCAACAGGCCTTATACCTTCAGGTATTTTAAGGATTTTTGCCACTTCATCTTCCCTAAAGGAACCAACCCAACATGTGCCCAAGCCCATGGAGTAAGCGGCCAAATGGATGTTTTGTGTGGCGGCAGCTGTATCCTGAATACAGTACAAGCTTTTGCCGCGGAATCCGTATCCTTGCAGAGCACGGTTTTCATCGGCGCAAACAACTATGACGACAGAAGCCTCTTTAACAAAGGCTTGTCCCAACGCTGCGTTAGCAAGTTTCATTTTTGTTTCAGGATTACGTACAACTATGAATTCCCATGGTTGAATGTTGCCTGCGGATGGCGCCCATCTCGCCGCGTCAATAAGCTTCTCTACAACATCATTGGAAACTTCAATTTTTTTAAAGGATCTTATGCTCCGTCTTCCCTTTATGGTTTCCAAGATATCCAATTTATTAAGCCTCTAACTTCGTCTATTCTTCAACCAGCAAAAGTCTTAAATTTTACTCATCTCTTTGCTCTGTTGCACTGAAAGAGAAGTGGACAAGAGGATGTGAATTGAAAAGGTCTTGGCTTTTAGCTGTAGTGTTTGCTTTGATAATCTTTTTCCTAGCTGGGAGCTACTTTGTTGCGGACTATACTGTTATGAATGCGCTTGGCAAATTGAGGGTGGTGGAGGAGAGCTCGGATCTAAGCCTAATTGACCAAACCCGCATTGCTGGCATTGTTTTTTCAACATAGATAATCCTTCTGAAATCGACATAACCATTCTCCACTTCAATCTTACCGTGTTTATCAGCAACAATGAAAGCCAAAAGACTTTTCTAGGCAATATAGAAAGCGGCAACCTAACAATCCCTTCAAAAAGCAACCTTTTCATCGAACTTAAGGTTAATACAACAGATACAGCAGCTGTTAATTTATTTAGAAGCCAAAAACATACCCTTTCTTATTCCGGCACAGTGGTTGCTTCAGCATGCGCTCTTTTTTGGCAAATCACAAAAACTAAAGAGGTGCATTAACTTCACAGCTCATATATCTATAAACTAAAGATGTATTCACCAAAAACTTTAGTTATGAGAAAATGTTTAAAACATGGAATAAACCTTAGGTATGGTGACTAAAAATGTCATTTTACAAAACGAGAGGACCGTTACTTATCACATCTTGGAGAGCCACGAGAGCATGCAACCTTAACTGTCTATACTGTAATGTTGAGGCAAAGGCAGAGCCTGCACCAGACGAGTTGAGCACGAAGGAAGCTATGCGTCTCGTAGATCAGATTTACGAATTTGGGTCAGAGTGGTTCGGGCTTAAGGGTGGAGAACCCCTCGTGAGGAAGGACGTTTTTGAGATCATAGGCTATGCAAGGAGTTTAGGCCTTAAAATATGCCTTCTAACAAACGGTTACTTCGTGGACGGCGACATATACAATAACCTTGTAAAAAACGAAGTTTTCACATCCATAAGCCTAGACGGCCCTGAAGAGGTAAACGATATAATACGAGGTAAAGGTTCTTATAAGGCAGGTTTATCGGCGATCCAGAAACTTTCTAAGGCTGAAATCTTAAATGGCATTTCAATGGCCATTACATCTATAAATTATATGCATACAGACTACATAATAGATTTAGCTGAGGAGTACGGCGCAAAGTTCGTATGGTTTAATCACCTGCTTCCATGTGGAAGGGCTAGGGGGAAACTGCAACTTGAACCGACTCCAGAGCAATATGAATGGGTTCTGAATCACCTATACGACTTAATGCATAAACCCTACAAGAAAAAGTTCGACTTCCACATACATTGCCCCTTCTTCGCTCGCATATACAAAGAAAGGAACCCCTCAAGATTCTGGGAATGGTTCAACAACGAGTTCGGAGGAAAATGCGTATACTTCCTATTTGGAGGATACTTAAGCGTGCTTGAAAACGGAGATGTAATCCCATGCTTTTATTCAGAGGGATTAAAAATAGGAAACATACGCGAAAAGAGCCTCAAAGAATTTTGGGAAGATGTTCAAAAGTCCGAGTTTTACAGCAGATTAAAAGAACCAAACAACTTGAAGGGCAAGTGTGGAATCTGTGAATATCGCGAGATATGCGGAGGGTGCAGAACTAGAGCCTACGCCCACACAGGCGACTACTTTGAATCAGATCAAGCATGCGCATACACACCCAAAACACTCAGAGAAAACTCCCTTCACTCCTGCATGCACGCCACGAACATAGCAACCCTTAAAAGAGAGAAAAGTAAAGCCTAAGCCTTAAACACGTGTTTAAAATTCCATCACTTAACGAAAACCTTAACATTTCACCCCTAAAAATTAAGAAGCTCATGCGCAACAAACTTCCAGTTAGTCTGGGAAAATTAATCTTGGAGAATAGCAAATTCAGAATTTACAGTTGCTTGGACATGGTGGCGAGCGTGGAGTTTCCAAGAAAAGTTTTGATAGGTTGGTGGTTTTATACCTGATTTTCTTGCGGCTATTTGTACACTATTGCTGGCATTAATCTTGGATTTTATCATAAGTGACCCTACGCCAGAAGCTAAATTGAAACTCAGGTTTAAACTCCACCCAACAGTTTGGATGGGCAAATTAACCAAAATATTGGAGGTACGCTTGAAAAATCAGAATCCTAAAATAGAAAAGTTCAATGGTGTCCTGTTAGCCATAGTCGTCATAGCCGCCTTTACGATTCCAACATATTTCATACTTGAATTAGTGCACATTTACTTGGGAATCATTGCCTACATAATTATAGGCGCTATTATTCTGAAGTTCACCCTATGTATAAAACTTGAGACGGACTGGAGCATAGCCGCAGCGAAAGCCATAGAAAAAGAAGACCTTGAAGAAGCCAAGAAATATGCGCATTTTTCAAGGAGAGACATGAAAAACTTGACGGGCTCCCAAATAGCATCAGCGGTTATAGAATCCATGGCTGAAAACTTAACAGACTTTAGGCTTTCACCTATTTTCTATTACATCTTTTTCGGTGTGCCAGGAGCAGTCGCTTTCAGAGCAATAAACACCCTTGATGGCATGATCGGTTTCAAAGACCCAGAGCACATTCATATAGGCTGGTTTTCTGCAACACTAGACACCATCGCCAATTATATTCCAGCTAGGCTGGCAACGCTTCTAATAGTCATGGCATCCGCTGTTCTAAGAGAAGACTACAAAGAAGCGTGGAAAATCGCCTTTAGAGATCATGCTAAAACCCCAAGTAGGAACCACGGTTGGCTCATGGCTGCTATGGCTGGGGCTCTACGCGTCCGCCTCGAGAAGCCTGGACACTATGTGGTAGGTGATAACATAGGAGAACCATCACCGAAACATATTCTCCGAGCCTTGAAAATACGCAATGTTGTGATGATACTTTTCGCGTTAATTTTCTTGGTGCCCATTCTTCTTCTATTAAGCCTTATTCTTTAAGCGAGACCACCACATCAACAAAAGAAAATGATAGCTAAGTCATCTGCCCAAAAAGCAGAGTTTCACTTTTCATTTCTGAAAATTAGAGGAATCTTCCTTTTAATCGTTGTAATTACCCTTTTTGGTGACCGATGGAAACTTTTATGAAATCTCTGCTGTACTCTCAGCAGTGATTCATAGTTAAACTCCGCTGTCTTAACATACGCTAGGAAGTCGTCCATTCGGTCATAAAGTCCTTTTTGAACAACCTCATCATAAAGGCTGCTTCCAGGACACGCGATGAATATGTTAAATTGGCACCAGTCTGGGTTAATCTTTTTTGCGAATTTAAGGGATGCTTCCATATCCTCAAGGGTTTCTCCGGGTATGCCCAGCATAAAAGAACAAGCGATTTTTATGCCTTCTTCTCTGCAAAGTTCAACAGTCCTTACCACCTGATCAAGAGTAATGCCCTTATTAAGTTTGTTTAAAATTCTTGGCGAACCGGATTCAACTCCAAACCATATGGTTCTGCAACCCGCATGCCTCATAGCTCTCAAAAGTTCCCTTGAAACTAAATCCACTCTGGTGTCGCAAATCCACTCAACATTTAAATCCCGTTTTCTGAGCAACTCGCAAACTTTCAAAACCCAACTTCTATTAATTGTAAAATTGTCTCCAACAAAGTAAATTCCCCTCGTGTAAAAATTGTTAATCAAGTGTTCCACTTCATCTGCAACTCTGCTGGGGCTGAAAAGCCTACAAGCGTCTCCCCATAGCCTTCTATTTTCGCAAAAGGCGCACTTATATGGGCAGCCGCGCACAACGTTCATAGTGTCTACGGGATCAACTTCGAGGAAAGCAAACTTTCTATCGTAAAGGTGCATTGGTAGCAGTTTTCTTGCTGGGTAAGGCACATCGTCCAAGTTTTCAATGAACTTTGGAGCATTTCTTACAATTTTTCCGTTATGTCTGTAGGCGGTTCCTGCAACCTTAAAAATAGCTTCTGAATCTGAGCTTTTCTTAGCGGCGAGAGCAGCCAACTCAACCATAGCCCGTTCTCCCTCTCCTAAAATAACATAGTCTATCTCCTGGTGTTGCAACATTGTTTCAGGCATGTAAGAGGGGTGTGGTCCCCCCACAACAACTTTGCATGAAGAGTCCGTCTCCTTAACAACTCTGGCCATTTCAACACATTGCCTATAGGTAACTGAATTACAGCTTATGCCGACAATTTCAGGTCTATGCTTCTCAACGAGAAGCTTTAGAAAACCTGCATTTTTCTTAAGTGCGTAGTTGTCGAAAACCTCCACTTCAAAGCCTGCCTTTTCAAGAGCGGCAGCAATATAAGCCAAACCTAAGGGAGGAAGCATTTTTGAAAGGCCCCATGGAGAACTAGCGGGCACATCAGGGTTAACGAGCAGAATTCTATGGTTCATTTTCCACAAATTCTCCGCGTGCTCCATGTCTTTAATGAATGGAATTATTTAAAGTCTACTGGAGAAGATTGATGAAATGTCAATCAATGAACTGATGATGTGAATTAGGCTATTTTTAAATAAACCTAAATGAACTCCCATACAATGTTTATCCGCCATACATCGCCAAGCTTTGTAAGTCGTATTTCATTATCATCTATTTCGATTAGTCCCTTATCTTTGAGTCTTCTTATTGCATCGGGAAAAACTTCTTCAGGAAACTTTCCAAACTTCGCTTTGAATTCTTTTTTGTCTACTGGTAGCCTAATGTATAAACGTTGCATCATCTTCCGCATCATATCCTCATCTGTAGAGCTGTGAAGTTTTGCTATTGGAAATACGCCGTTTTTCACGCATTCAATGTATTTATTGACTTCTGCAATATTCTGGTAAGAGTACCTTCCTATGTATCCCATGAAACATCCTGCTCCTGTTGTTAGCTGACCCGCCCACGGCCATCCATGCACACATGACTCCTCTATGTGCTCTTTAACTTTCGTGAATCTGTCATGTCCTACAGGTATGTAACCTGCTTTTGTGAACAACTCCAGAGCCTCTATATACATTAAAGCTTCAGTTTTCCAATCTTGCGGTGGAGGTATCGTGCCATTTTTAAGTTGCATTTCAAGAAGGGTTCCAGGATAGATTTCAAGCGGGTAGCAATCTATACCCTCAACCTCTAGTTCTATTGCTTTTTTAACATCTTCCCTCCATGTCTCAAGGGTTTGCCCCGGAAGGTTATACATCAAGTCTATGCATGCGTAAAGCCCGAGCTTTCTCGCTTTCCTTATAATTTCTTCTGCATGTTCTCCGTTGTCTGGAATGAATAGCATGCGCCTTATTTTGTTGTTAAAAGTTTGGACGCCTAAGTCCAGCTGAAGCACTCCATAATCTGCGAACTTTTTAAGTTTGTACTCGTCAGTGTTATGCGTTGAAGCAGTTACCTTTATCATGTATTTGCTGCTTATGTTGAAGTTACTTTTACAGAAGGAGATTATGTCTATGATTTGTTCAGCTGATAAAATTGTTGGTGTTCCCCCTCCGAGAACAATTTCATCGAACTCGCTTGTCCGCATATACTTTGTCTCTGCATACATTTTAAGCTCTTTCTTCAAAGCTGCCAAGTAGGGCTCAATGACATTCATATTTGTTATAATCGTTGAAGGATAATAGCAGAAGGCGCATCTAGAATCGCAGAATGTTACCCATGGTTGAAGCTCCATCTTCTTACGGTTTGTATTTTCATTGTTCTCTAGAAAATCGGCAAAAGCCTTCAGCATTTCAGGTGTTGCATCGGGATACTCGCGGTAAGTGTATGGCGGCCATAGTTTCCTATACTCATACGCACGTAAAATCTCAGCCTTATCTATGTCCAAAAAGCTTTTCACCTTTCACATGAGTCCTACCTTCAAAGAAATATAAACTTTATTATAGCGAAAATGGATCGTTATTATCAAAATTGTATAATGTTGCTAACTTTAGGGCCGCCGCATTTCAAACTGAGCATTTATTTGGAAACTGGAATTCTAACCTTTCAAATTGCAGCTGAAAATAGAAAGGATTATTGCGGAAGTCTTGCAAGCATATAAGCGGAATGGGTCTAAAACTCGTAAAATGGTTGCTCCCTGACAGAGGATGAGTCGTTTGGTTAGATTCAAGGTTGCGGTTTTCAATACTCAACCCCCGCATTTATTTTTTGGAGGCGTAGAGCGTCGGATAATTGAAACTGCTAAAAGGTTACAAGAGAAAGTTGAAATTGAAGTCTATTGCGGTACAAAAGCGGGTTTTAATAAAGCGACTTTAGTGGATGGAATAACTTTAATTCCACGTTTCTCAACAGACCTATTTTTTCCAATTGACAACTGGTTTTTTAACAAATCCTTAGGTAGGCTGTGTGAAGCGATAAAAGCAGATGTTTTTGAAGCGCATACTGTTAGCGGTTACGGATTTTTGAAAGCTATGGGACAGCGCAAAATCAAGAAGCCTTTTATCCACACAATTCACGGAGTCCTCGCCGATGAATATATTCAATCCCTTAGATTTCCTTCTCCAACGCTTAGAACAAAGCTTTCTCGCACTTTTATGCGCAAGCTTTCAAAAATTGAGGAATATTCAGCTAAAAATGCAGATTTAATAGTTACTGTTAGCAAATACTCGCTGTCAAAGATAGTGGAATTATATGGCGTGGATGCAGCAAAAATACGTGTAGTTCCAAATGGGGTTGACATCAGAAGATTTAAACCCGCCCAAAGCTCGAGGAATCTTAGAATCAGATTTAGAGTGAATGATAATCCATGTGTGCTTTTCGTTGGAAATCTTATTCCCAGAAAAGGCGTTCACTTTCTTATAGAAGCTGCAAGATACGTCTTCAAGGAAAATAAAAAAGTAGTATTTCTAATAGTTGGAGACGGGCCGCTGAAAAACTATCTAGTTTCATATTCAAAAAGACAAGGCGTTCACGAGAATTTTGTTTTCCTAGGCAATGTTCCCGAGCGTGTGCTCCCAGCAATTTATAACTGCTCTGACATATTCACTTTGCCATCAATTCAAGAGGGGCAAGGCATAACACTATTAGAGGCACAAGCCTCAGCCAAGCCTGTAGTCGCCTTCCACTCTGGAGGCATAAACGAATTTGTGCTAAACAAAAAAACTGGATTTTTAGTTAAACCAGACAGCCGCGAATTAGCTAACGCAATTATAAATCTTTTATCCAATGAATCCTTAAGAAAGAAAATGGGATGTTATGCCAGAAAATTCATCTGCGAAAATTTTTCTTGGGATATATGTGCTGAAAAAATGTTTAACGTCTATTATGAGGCGTTAAAGAAAACTACTTGATGCTCTAAGTGCCTACAATTGGGTTCATGCTTGTTTTGCTGTGGAATTGAATATGCAAATTTATAAGGTATCACTGAAATTTGTGCTGGCTTTTTCAAGCATTTCTATAATGGGTAGGTTGTAGGGGCATTTTGGCTTGCATTCGCCGCATTTTGTGCATTTATCTGCTCCAACTTCGAGGCCTTTGTAAAGGTTTTTAGCCCAGTTTTTAAGGTTGTAAGCCTCGTAAAGCATGTGAAATCTAAGAATTGCTGGTATGTTCAAATTTTGGGGGCATGGAAGGCAAAGTCCGCAGTCTCTACAGTGCTCTTCAAGCTTAACTTTAAAAAGTTCTTCCTCGTAACTTGTTAACCCCCTATACTTGTTTCCAACATCTACAGCAACTTCAACTTCATCAACAGATCTCATTCCAACCACAGCCGCAGCTATATCTTGGGCCAGCGCAAATCTGAGCGCTCTTTGAACCATTGAAACTCTGTCTTGCCCAAGCAAGCTTTTGAGGTCTGGCTCATCGGAAAAAAGGGACAATGATGGTTTGTACAAGCATGTTATCAAGTTGGATGTCTTAGCTGATAGGGGCTTCATGGCAGCAACGCCCACATCTAGGCTTTTCGCGAGAGGTACTAGTTCCTCTAAAGCTTGCCTTGTCACCACATTTATGGGGACAAGCACCGTGTCAAACTCGTTTGTTTTAATAGCTTCAACAAGTACAAGGGGCTTATGCCCTGTAATACCGATATAGTCCACTAGTCCTTCTGAACGTGCTTGTTTACACGCTTCAAGTGAGCCGTTTGGACTCAAAGCCTTTTTCAATGTTTTTTCGTCGTCTATTCCATGAAGCTGAATTATATCAAGCCTATCCGTCTTTAACCGTTGCAAACTACTTTTAATGTCTGAGTATGCTTCGCTTTCCGTTCTTGAACCAGTTTTAGTGGCGATTATGCACTCCTCTCTTACGTCTTCCAGTGCGGCTCCCATTTTTTCCTCGCTGTCTCCATCTAGCTTCGCTGTGTCAAAGTAATTAATGCCAAGCTCGAAAGCTATGCGAACAACTTTCTTTGCCTCTTCCGTGTTAATCTCTGAAATCCATGTGCCGCCGAAACCAATTATTGAAACTTGAAGATTGGTTCTGCCAAGCCTCCTTCTCTGCAACTGGTGGTCTCTCCATTGAATGAAGCCAAGCTTTAAGATATATCTGTTATTTTCTTATACTAAACACTTCTTTAATTATAACTGAGTACATGATTCCTAATATACTGTCCAGTGGGTGAATGTCTGTTGAAGGCAGACCTAGTCTTAATCAACGGGCACATCTTAACGATGAATTCTTCTAAACCTTATGCTGAAGCAGTGGCCATCAAAAAAGACAAAATTGTCAAGGTCGGCATAAAAGAAGAAATCTCCCCTTTTATTGGTAAAAAAACGGTAATAATCGATCTAAAGGGAAAAAGTGTTATTCCAGGCTTAATAGATGCCCACATTCATGTTGCAGATTTTGGGAAAATTTTAAATTGGGTTAACTTAACTAGCGCCAAATCCATTAGAGAGATGCAAGATCAAATCAGATCGCATTCGGAAAGGGTGCCTAAAGGTAGATGGATAATAGGTTACGGATGGGATGAAGCCAACTTCATGGAAAAGAGATACCCAAATAGGAAAGACCTAGATGAGGCCTCGCCAGAAAATCCCGTTGTCCTCTATCGCCGTCAAGGGCGTGTATGTGTCGTAAACACTAAAGCATCAGAACTAGCAAGCATAACAGCGAAGACAATTCCTCCACAAGGCGGTGAAATCGAGAAAGACCCTCAAACCGGTGAGCCCAACGGTATCTTGCGTGAAAATGCCACAGACATGGTTTGGAAAATAATTCCAGCGCCAACAGAAGAAGAAATCCTTGAAAATGTTAAAATGGCTTTTCAGAAAATCTTGGAAACCGGAATAACCAGCATACACTGGATAGTTTTGGCGCCTTCTGAAATCGCGATTATACGAAAGCTTTGCACAGAAAACGAACTGCCGCTCAGGGTTCACTTAATTATTCCAGCAACTCTTCTAAAAGACATAAGAAAGCTTAACAGCGCAACTAAAGGGAAAGTAAAACTTCAAGGGGTTATAATTTTCGCAGATGGAGCCTTAGCCTCGAGAACCGCAGCCCTATCAAGCCCATATAAGGACTGCCCCGAAAAAAAGGGAACCCTTTTCTACACACAAAAACAACTGAAGGATTTAATTGCTGAAATAGGCGAAAACAACCTCCAGCCAGTAATACACGCTATGGGCGACCAAGCCATAAACATGGCTTTAAACGCCATTGAAGAAGCTTTAGATGAAACAGCTAGGAAAAATTTGCGCCCCCGCATAGAACAGGCCGCTTTGCTAAATATGGACCTAATTAGGCGTATGAGTGATCTTGAGGTAACTGCTTCAGTGCAGCCCTATTTGATTTTTTCCGAGTTTTCAGTTTGGTCAGCTATGGATGGTTTAGGCAGTGAAAGAGCCCGTTGGCTTTATCCGCTTAAAACGTTAATGACCGAGGGGGTAATAATCTGCGGCGGCTCCGACTGCCCGATGGAGCCCTTGAACCCTTTTCTACACATTAAGGCAGCTGTGGCAAGACAATTTTTCCAAGAAGAGCAGATTACAATTGATGAGGCTTTACGCATGTATACGGTTAACGCAGCGTACGCGTCATTTGAAGAAGATGTAAAGGGCTCAATTGAGGAAGGCAAACTAGCTGACCTCACAGTTCTCTCTCAAAACCCTTTAAAAATTCCGCCAAACGAAATAGACAGCATTAAAGTGGAGATGACCATTGTAGGCGGAAAGGTAGCCTATTCCCCCTCTCCATTCACTGAAAAGTAGAAGCCAACACGATTCTAGATGTTTTTCTAAGAAAAACATTTAACATGAGAAGCGGCACTCATAATAGGGACGATGGAAATCCAATGGCTTTCAACCCTATAAGATACAGCAATTTCTGGGACGCTGTTATAACTTCCCCACCTGTTAAAAGGATGCTGACTTTGTCATTAAAAGAATGTGATGCTTGTGGAAGGCAAATACTTGAAACAGCCTTAAACGATTACGTGGGCTTAAACACGAAAAAATGTAGGAAATGCCGTGTGTACTCAAGAATAATAGGGTTTTGGATAGAATTTCTCAGAAGAAGCCTTTCAATCGAAGAAGGTAAAGTTAAAAGGATTCTAGCAGATAGCTATGCCCGAAGAGGAATAAAAAGCATAGTTAAAACCTTCACCTATTTTGGCATAACAAAGCCTTTAACAGCATATTCGCCTTTTCTTGTAGTTTGGGATTATACGAGGAATTGCAACTTAAACTGTAAACACTGTTACTCTAACGCAAGAGCCGCCTCACCCAAAGAGTTAACAACAAAAGAAGCCTTAGACGTTGTAAATCAGCTTGCAGACTTCGGCGTCGTGGCCCTAGCCTTTTCAGGAGGCGAACCCCTAGCCAGAAAAGACTTCTTTGAAGTGGCGAAGCACGCTGTTGACTCCGGCCTCTACGTTTCACTTGCAACAAACGGAACATTGTTGAATAAGCAAACGGCGAGAAAATTGAGGGAGATTGGACTTCACTATGTTGAAATAAGCCTTGATGGAAGCACTCCAGAAGTTCACGATGAATTCAGGGGGTTGAAAGGTGCATTTGAAATGACCGTGGCGGGCTTGAAAAACTGTGTTGAAGAAAACTTATGCGCCTCTGTAGCCGTCACGGCGACGAAAAGAAACTTTAAGGATATACCAAAAATCTTAGAGTTGGCTGAAAACCTTGGGGCAAAAAGGTTTGCGCTTTTCAATTTTGTTCCAGTTGGAAGAGGCGCAGAGCTTGTTTCGCAAGACCTTTCTCCAGAGGAAAGGGAGGAGACCCTTCTTTTTCTACTTGATAGGCTTCTAAGCGGCTCAAAGGTTACTATATTAGCTACTGCTCCTCAACTGGCAAGAGTCGCTGTGGCACAGCAGCAAAACCGTGAAGGCGAAATTCTCATGCCTATGGCGCATATGCAAACCACAAAAGTAAGCAGTAAGGCAAAAGTCCTTGCAGATTTCATAGGCGGATGCGGAGCTGGAAGGTTTTACTGCTCCATCTCTCCTGAAGGAAACGTTCAGCCATGCGTCTTCATGCCGATAAAAGTTGGTAACCTAAAAAAGGAAAAATTTGGAGAAATATGGCTAAACTCAAAAATATTTAACGCTTTAAGGAGCAGGGAAAACTTAAGAGGGCATTGTGGAAAATGCGATTTCAAGTATATCTGCGGTGGATGCAGAGCCAGAGCCTACGCCTATAACAGAGACATATTAGCCTCTGACCCGGGATGTATCCTTGCAAAGGACTAAAGCGTGTTCAAAATGAGCGGGAAAAAAGAGGTTATACTATTAAAGGCTGAAGAAAGTAATCTTTCAGAGATTCTAAGGGAAGCGCTAAGTTTTACCGGGTTTAAGGGCCGAGGAAAAATCGTAATAAAACCGAACATTTGTATGCCCCAATATGTTCCGGGTGCGGTTACAAACCCCCTTTTGCTTTATAGCCTAGTTGGGTTACTGCGTGAAACTGCTGAAGAGGTCATAGTGGGAGAATCTGACGGATATAACTATTCATGCAGTTTAGCATTCAAGAAAACAGGAATAGAAGCAGCAGTCAAAAAAGCAGGCGGCAGAACATTAAACTTCTCGGAGGACAAATTTGTGGAGGTGCGTTTTAGAGAGCCTCACGTTAAGAAGTTGGTTCTTCCAAAAACTTTGCTTGAAACCGACGCGTTAATTGATGCGCCAGTTATGAAAACCCACGAGTTCACCGTTTACAGCGGCGCCATAAAAAACCTTTTTGGACTCATTCCGGATAGGAGACGCATTTTTCTACATCCATACTTTAACGAGGTGTTGTTCAGCCTCTTCAGCTTTCTCAAGCCGAAGGTCACCATAATGGATGCTTTGACGGCTATGGAGAAAAACGGCCCTACAAGAGGTGCTCCGGTAAAAACGAGTTTGGTATTGTCCAGCAAATGCCCATTAGCTCTTGACATAGTGGCGACAAAAATTATGGGAATTAATTGGAAGGAAATAAATCATCTGAACTATATTGCTGGAAAAGTTGAGCTTAAAGAGGAAGACATCAAAGCTGTTGGATATAGCCTTACAAAAGTCCGTCGTAAATTCGCCCTTCCCGTAGCCGACTTGCCTGTAAGATTGCAGCATGAAATATTCAAGCATAGCTTTTTGACGAAAGCTGTTTTCTGCAATTCGGACCTGATTAAAATTTGTCAGAAACTGCTTACTTACTATCGTAAACTTTTAGAAGCTATTTAGTCAACGCTTCATTGTAGACTTCAAGCACCTGTTTCACTATGTTATCCCAGTTGCATTTCCTTTCAACAGTTCTCCTTCCTAAAAGTCCCATTTCAGAAGCCATTTTAGGGTTTTCTATCAAATAGAGAATCATATTGGCTAACCCCCGAGAATCGTATGGATTAATTAGAAATCCGTTCTTTCCATCTTCGATAACTTCTGGAATGCCTCCTACTCTCGTCGTCACAACTGGCAATCCGCTGGCCAAAGCCTCCAACATGGCAAAAGGCATATTTTCATAAACAGAGGGGAAAACAAAAATGTCTGCCGCCTTATACAAGCTGGGAAGCTTTTCATCTGGATAATAACCGAGAAAAACAACGTTTTGAGTTACTTTGAACTTTTCTACGTAACTTTTCAGCTTTTTCTCTTCCCCGCTTAAGCCCTTTCCAGAGATCAAAAACCTTGCGTTTCTCGCTTTCCTAACCACTTGAGGAATGGCGCTTATAAGGGTTGGCAACCCTTTCCTACTATACAAACGGCCCACGTAAAGAATAAGCAAATCTTTTTCGCTGAAACCAAGTGCCCATTTAAATCTGGCCTTATCTTCAGCTGGTTTAAACTTTTCAAGGTCTACCCCATTAAAAATAACCTTAATTTTCCAGGAGGGGATGTCATAATTTTTCAGAATTTCCTTTTTTGTGTATCCGCTTACAGCGATTATTCTGTCTGAACGCTTAAGCAACCTATACTCGAACTGTTTCAAAACCCATGTGAAGCTTCTGACAATTTTTTCGTTGAAATTTAAACCCATAAAAGGCTCGTTTTTAATAGCTTTTGCCTCTCCATCCCAGGTTGAGTGAACAGTAGAGACAAGAACTTCGCCAAAATCGTTTGGAACTACAAAGTTTGGAATCAACGGGAGATTCGCATGGGCTATATCCACTTTAAATTGGGCTTTTATCTCATTTAACTTTCTGGAAGAAGCTCGGAAAAAAAGCAGAGGATCAATCATGGGAATTCCAGAAGCCTTAACTGTAAAAGTTCGGATTTTGTCGATGGTCGCTTGTGCTGCATATTCGTTGTCTTTTGTAACCACACTCACATTATTTCCATGTTTAACAAGCATGTTGGAAAGATAGTAAACATAAGAGCCTGTTCCTCCAGTGATGGGATAATATTCTGGGGTGATGAAGCAAACGTTGACCAAAAGTTTAGTCTTCCCCCGCCTTCAAAATCTTAACGACTGAAATGGCTCCGCCTAGAGTCCATGCAATCGCTCTGGCGAAGTAAACTACCACCAGCAACATTGCACTTGCATCCTTATAACTATATGAGAGTTTAACTGCAGAGGCAAGGTAAAAAATTAAAAGAAACGCTAGAATAGAGGCGGAAACATACCACATGAACTTTTCAAAGAAACCTGCAATAACCAGCAAAATAGCCGCTGCAATCAAAATGGGTTGTATGTTCATCCAGAAATCAGTTATGGCGTCGCCTCTAATCAGTTTCGGACTTTTAAGGTAAAGTCTCGAAGTGTTCTTTCCATAGTGTAGCTGCTGCTTGAAATATTCTTTCCATGTTGGTCTATTGAAATGGTAACATTTTGCTTGGGGTTCAAGAATAATCTTGTATCCTTTGCTGGTTATTCTAACTCCTAATTCAGTGTCGTATTGGGTTGGAAGGTTCTCGTTGAAGCCTCCCATTTCTTTTATGACGTGTTTTTTTAGAAGCAAATTCATTGTTGCTACGCGTTTAGTTTCACCCTTTATGCGGCTATATCTATACTTTAGGTCATAGCCTATACATCTTGGGAGTAAACGTTCGCTGTTCCATGTTTCAATTGTTCCGCTGACTCCTGCCACTTGGGGATCCTTTAAGTGTGCTATAAGCTTGTTTAACCATTCCTTTTCCACTTTTGCATCTGCATCAATTATGCCAACAACTTCGCTTTCTACATGGTTTATGGCGTAATTATATGCTGCCGGTGCATTCGACTGCTTTACAATGATTTTAGCTGGGTAGTTTTGAGCTATTTTTGTTGTTGAGTCTTTTGAACCACCATCAACAACAATTACTTCAAGGAGTTCTTTTGGATAGTTTAGCTCAAAAATAGATTTGAGACATTCGCCTATGGTTTGTTCATTGTTTGATGTGGCGATGAGTATAGATACTTTGGGAAGATCGCTTATTTTTTCATTTTCCATGTTTTGTCTCCTGTGAATGCGGCTAATGTTGCTGCAAAAATTTTGGCGCCGTCTCTTAAGGGATCCAGCTTTGATTTTCCATAGGTTCTCTGTTCAAATTTTATTGGTACTTCCTTCGTCCTGAATCCTCTCTTGATGGCTTTTATCAGCATTTCTGACTCTATTTCATATCCATTAGATTTCAGATTTACCTTTTTAAGCAGTGATGATTTAAATGCGCGATATCCTGATTGGGAGTCTGAAGTGTTTTGTTTCGTTAAGATTTTGACGAGGAAGTTGAGAAGTTGAGCTCCAACCTTGTTTACCCTTTTTTGAAAAATATTCTCTTTATTTAGAAATCTTGAGCCGATTATGAAGTCTGCTTCGTCTTTTAAAATTGGCTCGAGAAGTTTTGGGAGTTCTTCGGGATTATGCGAACCATCTGAGTCTATGGTTACAATGATGTCTCCTTTTGCTTTTTTAAATCCCATTCTGAGAGCGTAGCCCTTACCCATGTGCTCCTTGAGCGACAACACTTTAACCTTGCTTCTTAAGGAAACTTCAAGGGAGTTGTCCGTTGAACAGTCGTCCACAACTAGTATTTCGTAGTAAAAGCCCATCCTCTCCACTGATTTTCTAGCGCGTTCTATTATATTACCTACGGTTGGTTCTTCGTTAAATACGGGAATAATCACAGAGATCAATGGTTTATGGTTTTGCATCACCATGTTTTTGAAGCGAAGGGATTTATAAACGATGTTGATATACATTTGCAAAATGGATAACAAATTGCTAATAGACAACATCAAAGAAAACATTGCCCGAAGAGCTGAAACAGATAGGGTCATGTGGTTTTCCATGTGGTTTTTAGCTGCAGTGGCAACTTTCGGGTTAGCCTTTTTCCCCATGTTTTATCTGTTAATTGAGAGGAGAAACAAGCATTTTGCACGGCAAAAAGAGTTGGAAGACCTTGTAGTTGTGCACTTGAAAGATAGAGGCGTGGATTTAAAACTTGAAAAGACCAATTCTGCTGAAAGAAACTCGCTGGTGTGGACCTTATCCATAGTCTTAATCTTCCCAATTTTCATCATAGCCTATCTTCTCTCCAAAGATTTAGTTTTACACGAGGAAAAGCAGAGAATGCTATTTGGAAGCTTACTTCAAGAGAAAAACTTTGAAGTTCCAAGCATAAACATTAAAAGATGCTTATTGCTTACGGTTATTACTCTGGGTTTGGGAATAGTGTACTGGCTTTACAAAATTTTTAACAGTTACAACCGCCATTTTAAAGAGCAGTGGATGATGGAAGATAAAATATTTGAATTGCTTGTAAAAGGAGAAAACCGTGATGAACGAGAAAACTAAATGTAGACCACATGGCGGAGACGTTTGGGGTTTCTCCCGAAAATATGGGATCCCCATTGAAAGAATAATAGACTTCAGTGCACCCGTAAACCCTTTTGGGCCTCCGCCGAAAGCAGTTAAAGCAATAAAAAAGTTTGCAGTTTTGACTAAGTTTTACCCAGATCAGAACCCTTTTGATCTGAAAAGAAGCATCGTCGAATATGTTAAAGGAATAAATCTTGACAATGTCATTATTGGGAATGGCTCAATTGAGCTTATTTACATGTTTGTGGAACTTTTTGCACGTGGTCGTGAAGTAATAATCCCAGTTCCCTCATTTACGGAATATGAAAGAGCTGCGTTAAGGGCTGACGCTAAACCTGTGTTAGTAAAAATGTCTGAAGACTTCTCTCTAAATGTTGATGTTGTTAAAAGAGCAATCACCAACAACACTAAAACGCTGATTGTTTGCAACCCCCACAGCCCCTCTGGGAAACTGTTTAAACGCGAAATGATCATGAATTTAATTGAGTTTTGTCACACCAAGAAAATCCATATTTTAGTCGACGAAAACTACATAGACTTTATCAATTTATATCAAGACTACACCGTAACCCCATACGTTCACAAATATGATAATCTCTTCGTGGTTAGATCTTTCTCAAAGTTTTTTGGAATGCCCGGCCTAAGACTAGGCTACGGAATAGGCGCCTCTAAGCTAATTCAATCCCTTGAGAATTTTCGACTGCCTTGGAATGCCAGTTGTTTAGCCCTCGTTGCGGCGCAGGCAGCTTTGGAAGACACGCGATTCATTGAAAAGACAAAAAAGTTTGTGGAAAGAGAAAAGAGAAAGTTGGCTGGAATGCTAACCAAGATAAGCGCATTGAAAGTATTTCCTTCTGAAACAAACTTTCTGCTAGTAAAAATTTTAGATAAACGCATAACTGCGAGGGAATTGAAGGAGAAACTTGCAGAGAAGGGCATTATAATAAGGAACTGCGAAGACTTCCACGGGCTTGATGAAACATACTTCAGAATTTCCGTCAGAAAGGCTAAGGAAAACCTCATGCTTGTGCAAGCTTTGAAAACGATTTTACAGTAAAGAGAAAAACTTCACTTCAATACCTCTTTATATTTTTCAAGTATCTTTCAGCGTTTCTTAAATCTTTAAGGCTGTTTATGTTCAAAGCAGCCTCAACATTATCCGATATGATGACTTCTTGGTCAAGCTCATCCTGAAATATTTTTGCGCCATCTATTATGTTGATTCCAGAGACAGCATAAATTGCACCCTTATAGGTGTAAGGGGATGCTGTGGAAAGGCCTATCTCCAGGCACTTTTCCATCGGAACCAGCACCGTTAACGCTGGTTTTCCGCATTTTTCATATTCCAAAACTATCTGGTCAAGGAAGGCGCTTGTCAACGCTGGTAGGTCTGAAGAGACTGTTAGAACAGGACAGTACAAATGGTTTTTTGTGATGGCTTGCTTCAAATCATGATGATAGTCTTTTCCGTCGGTTCTAATTACGTTTAATCCTTCTCTGAGGCATTTCTTTTCCGTTTCTAAAGTATTTGGGCTTGTTACCACATAGAAGCCTGAAATTTTGCTTGCGGATTTAACCGCTTCTATAACCCAGTCTATGAGCGGCTTACCTAAGAATTGGGCTAAAGGTTTTTCAATTTCTAGATGGAACCTTTTCCCTTTTCCTCCAGCCATGATTAAAGCTGGAACTTTCATGAAATCACCATAACTGCTATTAGAAGCAAGCAAATAGTTCTAGCAATCTCGTTGGTTGCGCCCAGAATGTCTCCAGATACTCTTCCAAATAACCTTTCGGAGATAAACTCCATGAAGACTCCTAAAGAAAGACTTAGCAATATTAAGACTAGACTTAACAATCCAAGAAGTGGGAGAGTGATGAGAAAGGAGAAAGCGTAGGCCATAAAGTTAATTTTCCTTTTACTGTTGATTCTAGCAAACAAGGCGCCTTTTCCTTCGTGAGCTGGCTTTCCAACCCAAACAACTGTAACCATGGCCAACTTAGCTGAAACCTCAGCGCAAATTAACGCCTTAAATGCGAAGTTTAAATTTAGCAGAAAAATCCCTAAAAAGGTTAAGAACTCAACAAAAACTGCCAAGAAGACGCCCTTATAGGTTACAATCCATGCATGGGCAACAAATTCTCTTTCTTCTAAAGTTTTTAAGCCTAAAACATTCCCTACATCCACAAGTCCATCAAAATGTTGAAGACCCGTCAAAACAAGCAAAAAGGATAATGTGATTCCGGAGGAAAAAACTCTAACGAACAAATTTTCAGGAATAGCGAAAAAGGCGTTCAAAACGGAGAAGATGAGGGATAAAAGGTAAACGCAAAAATAGAAATATGCTGATGCAAGTAATCCTATAATTGCGCCAATAAGCGGAAATAGAAACATGTATCTTGCGGATGTCTCTAGGAAGCTTTCATCTTTAGCTAATGGTATTATTGTAAGGAAGGATAGCAAATCCTTAAAAATCCTTACAGCGTTCATAGCATAACTATTAACCTCAACTCTCAAATAAAGCTGTAGGTGCTGTAGAAACTTGGAGACCCTTGAGGGAAAGCGTATATTGGTGACGGGTGGCGCAGGCTTTATAGGCTATCACCTATGCCTAAAACTGCTTGAAAATGGCGCGAATCTGACAATTTATGACAATCTTTCAACTGGAAGAATAGAAAATGTAAAAGACTTGCCTAAGCCGGTGAAGTTCGTAAAAGGGGACGTAGGAAACTTTGAAATGCTTGAAAATAATGTTGGAAAAGTCGATGTTATATTCCACTTGGCAGCGCAAGTAAGCGTTCCATACTCCATGGAAAACCCTGCTGAAGACTTCAAAACAAACGCCTATGGAACCCTAAACATTCTTGAATTGGCACGGAAAAAGGATGCAAGAGTAGTTTATGCCTCCAGCGCCGCAGTCTATGGAAAACCTGCTAAAACTCCAACTCCGGAAAACTCGCCGCTTAATCCTATATCATTTTATGGTTTATCAAAACTTGTAGGAGAAAACTATTGCAACATGTATGTGGAGAAATACGGCTTGGAAGCCTCGATTATGCGAATTGCCAACGCTTACGGACCAAGATGCCACGGGGTTATAGCTGATTTTCTACATAAAATCCGCAAAAATCCCGGAAAGCTTGAAATAATTGGTTCGGGTCTTCAATCCAGAGACTTCGTTCACGTGTCAGATGTTGTTGAAGCCTTAATATTATCTGCTACTTCAAAAGAGGCTTTGAGTCAAACCTTTAACGTTGGATTTGGCAGGACAATGAAAGTTGTTGATTTAGCCAAAACCTTGTTGAAAATGCTTAAACTGGATGAAACCGTTATAACACCCACAAACAAGTCTTGGGAAGGGGATGTTGAAATTATCTGGCTGGATATAAGTAAAACCCGTGAAAGGTTGAAATGGACGCCGAAAACTAGCCTAGAAGAAGGCTTGAAAAATCTTATAAGCGTAGAGAGGCTGTTATAATTTGCCCAAAGCTAATTTTAAAGGAATTTTAAAACTTTTGAGGCTGCCTTACTGGTTAATGACTGGAGGCTTATCGCTATTGACTCTCGCCGCTCTCAAAAAGGGAAATCTCGAGCTAAGCGCGTCCCTGTTAACATTTTTTTCCATGGCTTCCCTAAGCTCTGCGGGATTTTCAATAAATGATTTTTTTGACAAAGAAAGCGATGCAGTTATCAAACCTAACCGGCCGATACCTTCGGGAGAAATCTCTCCAAAACTTGCCTTAGGAATTTCAGTTTTCCTCTTTCTTCTTGCATTATTTTTATCTTCATTGATAAATTGGCTTTCCCTCATAATAGTAATGGTTGATGCTGTTTTATTGATATTGTACTCTGCATACATAAAAAGGAAGTCAGGTTTCGCTGCAAATATTTTAGTTGGATGTTTAACAGGAACAGCATTTCTTTACGGCGAAGCTGCAGGTTTCGGAAAAATTACTCTTTCTTCATTAAGCCTTTATCCCATAAGTTTTGGAACCATTGGAGGCAACATTTTAAGAGATATCTTGAGTTTAGATGGGGATTCAAAAGTTGGATATCCAACACTGCCCCAGAAAATAGGTATTAGTAAATCAGTTAAAACGGCGACCTTGTTTTTTATTGTTTGCGCTTTATTAACGCCTCTACCATATGTCTTTCATGTTTTTGGAGTAGGATACCTTACATGCATGTTAATATGGAGTCTTCTAATCCTTTATTCTTCAGCAAGTCTTCTAAAAGCGTCAACTTCGCTAGATAACATAAGAAAAAGTGAACGTTTAATGACCATGACTATGATTCTTATACCCTTGGCTCTAATAGTTGAGGTCTTTCTATGAAAAAAACTGAAAGCGTATGCCCAGAATGCCTCAAAAAAATTGAAACCGAAGTTGTTCAGAAAGAAGATAAAGTTGTACTGTATAAAAAATGCGAAGAGCACGGAACATTTACGGCAACCCATTGGCAGAGCCCCAAAGTTTATGAGTTTGTTGAAAAATTTGACTTCTTTAAACACTTCAATAATAAGGCAAAACTGGATGATCCTAACAATTGTCCGTATGCTTGTGGACTTTGCAATGATCACTTGTCAAAAACGGTGATTGCAGTCATTGATTTAACGAAAAGGTGCGATCTGTTTTGTCCCATATGCTTCGCAAGCTTCCCGCAACATGAATCTAATTATGAACCCTCTAAACAGGAAATCTTTGAAATGTTAAAGTTTTTAAGTCAGCTTGATCCTAAGCCTCCTGCTGTGCTTTTTTCTGGCGGTGAACCTCTACTACGTGATGATCTTGATGAAATAATCCAGTTTGCAGATGAATTTGGTTTTCTAACTATATTGGCAACCAATGGCATTAGAATAGCAAGACAAAAAGGTTTGGCTGCTAAATTGAAGAAAAGCGGGTTGAACATAGTTTACCTACAATTTGACAGCCTTGATAACGGAATTTACGAAAAATTGAGGGGAGAAAAGCTGCTGGAAGAAAAGTTGAAAGTCATAGAGATATGCCGCAAATACGACATTGAAATTATATTGGTTCCCACCCTTATACGCGGAGTGAATGATAACCATGTTGGAAGCATAATCCGTTTCGCCGCCGAAAACTCAGATATTGTAAGAGGAGTGGTTTTCCAGCCGATAGCTTTTACAGGCAGAGCCACAGATAACCCCTTTTTAAACGAGTGGACGGATAATACTTTTGCAGAAGAAGTTGAAACGCAGACTTGCGGTGAAATAAAAGCTGAGGATCTCTTTCCCCTCTCAATAATGACGCCGCCTATAATGGTTATGAGGCGTTTTATGAAAAAGCCTTGGCCGCTATTTTCGTGTAGTCCTCACTGCGGAATCGTAAATTGGGTTTACGTCTCAAAAGACGGTCATCTCATACCCTTAAATAAGTTACTGAATTTTGAAAAATTTTTCGGCGCTCTTTTTAAATTGTCTGAGTTTGTGGAGTCTAAGGGTAAACCCCAAATTCTATTAACTCTGTTTTTCGCTGCACTGAAATCTTTAAACTGGAATTTAGTGCAAAGAGAAATAGGGATAATCAACTTTTTCAAGACGGTTCTAAGGGTTCACGTTTCCCCAACTTATAGGTCGCTTGGCAACCTTAGGCGGCGTATTTTTCTGCTTGGATGCATGGCTTTTATGGATAGATATAATTTTGACATAAACCGCGTTAGAAGATGCGTTATACATTATGTTACTCCAGATTTTAGGATAATCCCATTCTGTGCATACAATAATATTTACCGAACTCAGATTGAGGCAGAATACGCCAAAAAACCCATTAAAGTGTCTGTTAAACGTTAACCTTCCATAACTTCCACATTTAAAACTACGCACTTGTTTGAAAACTCGAATTCGCCAGTTTCTTCATCGTATACCCAGAGTTCAAATATTAAATGAAAATCTCCTGGTTTCTCAATGGTTACGTTGATAGGTTTTTCCCACCTCTCTCCGCTGTCAATTCTCATTTCATAACTTTCATTTGCTCCAGTTAAAACTGGAAATGTGGAAATGGGAGTACTGGTTATTTTTAACAGAACCTTACATGAAACGTTTTTTTCCATGCCGTTTTCAACTAACAACCACAAGTGGCACGTGTTATTCTGTCCTATGACGAGAAGTTTCGGATATTTTTCCGCTTTTTTCCACTGGTCAAGCACGGAGAACGAAATGGATTCATCTGTTTTCCTTACAGAAATGTAGCTATATATAAGAAGCGGGGTTACAACGGCAAGCGCAAGCATTATTGAAACCGCATAAACATTTCGGTCAGACAACTTTGCCACTTGGCTGAAGTATCTTTTGAAATCCTTCTTCGATGGGAACTTCAATCTTTTACTCCTCTTATAAGAACTCTAAATATTTCCAGTCCAGCCTTTACTCTTTTAAGTTTGGATTTACCGTAGACTCTAGGCTTGTAAGATGTTGGGACTTCTATTATTTTAAAGCCTTTTTTAGCGAAACGCACAAGCATTTCAGTAGCAAAGGCCATGTCTTCCTCCTTCAACTCAACTTTTTCAAGCGCTGAGCGCATAATAACCCTAAAACCAGATTGGCTATCCACGAGTCTCTGTCTATAAAGCAGATTGAAAAGGAATGTTATAGCCTTATTTCCTAAAAAGTTGGTAACATCCATCGACTTGTCGTATAAACCGTTCATTCGCGCGCCAAGGCACAGTTCTGCGTTTTCATCATACATAGCCTCTAACAGCTTGTTAATGTCTTTAATTTCGTAGGTACCATCGCCGTCAACCATCACCACTACGTCGCCTTTGGCGTGTTCTACTCCTGCTTTGAGGGCGACGCCGTAACCGCGTTTTGGTTCAACTATTAGCCTGCAGTTTTCTTTTTTCACGATTTCTCTTGTGTTATCCGTCGAGTTGCCGTCAACAACAATTATTTCATGGGGATATCTAAGAACCTTTCTTATAGTCTTTATAGTCTCCCCTATGGTGCCTGCCTCATTTAACGTGGGAATTACAACTGAAACCATGTCTATTTTCGACATGTCACTAACCCGTAATAGGGCACGCGCGCAAATTAGAGTTTACAGTCTAACTAAATAAGCTCTTCGTAAATCTCAATGAGCCTCTTTACATTCCGATTCCAATCATGTCTTTTCTCCACAATCTTCCTAATCCTTTCGTGGTGGGGGGAAAGATTTTTGTGTGAAAATTCCACCAAGGCTTCGGCAAGGGATACTGCGTCGTTTGGCGGCACTATTTTCCCACATTTTTCATCGATAATTTCCGGCACTCCCCCAACATTTGTCGCCACTACTGGGAGACCACAAGCCATAGCTTCAAGCAAAACTAAGGGCATTCCTTCTCCAGATTTTGATGGTAAAACAAAAACGTCTGAAGCATTGTAATAATGTAAGAGATAAGAGTCTGGGACAAAACCTAAAAGTCTAAAATTCTTCTCAAGTCTAAATTCTCGTATTTTAGCATCGACCTTTTCAAAGTCTGGGCCATTCCCTATTACGAGAAAGAGCAAACGCGAATTTTTTTCAACAGCGATCCTTGCACTTTCCAACAAGGAGTCTATCCCATTTTTGTATACAAGACGCCTAACTGTTAAGATTACAAAATAATCTTCAGGTATTCCAAGGCTTTTCCTAGTCTCCCCCTTAGACATTTTTGCTGGTTTAAACTTATCCAAATCAACCCCGTTGTATAAAACTTCAACTTTCCGCGGATCAGCACCCAAACTGAGAACATAGTTCAAAGTTGCCCTACTAACAACTATTATCTTATCCGGCGCCTTTAACACATTCCTTCCAACAAAAAAATCATTCAGACTTTCAGCGAGATCCCAAAAACTCCCATACTCAATAAAAGTGTTGTGTTGAGTAAGAACTATTGGTTTGGAACACTTTTTCGCCGCTTTGACGGCTGTAAAAGAGGAGAGGTATGGGTGTCCATGCACATGCACTATGTCACAGTCTTTAATATGCTCCAAAAAAAGTTTGTAGCTGTTAGGCTTTGGGACGCTGTAGGGTATTCCCAATTCGAACCCAACTTTTAAGGTTGGGTAGCAATAAACCTTTAAACCATCAAAGGTGTACGCGCTTTTCCCAGTAATTTCGCTCGTGAGTATTATTGGCTCATAATTTTCCCGCAACAAACGCTTACATTGCTCATAAACAACCCTTTCTATCCCACCGACATGGGGCAAAAAAAGATGAGTTACAACGCATACCCTTATTCGACTCATCTAACACACAACCTAGCCTATGCATGGCCAGTATAAAGCTTTAACACTCACCCTCCAAAGAATTTATAAATAAATTGGGCGGTTCCTTGCCTTCGCTTATCTCCTCCTAAAATACTTTTACCATTGCTAACATTAAAATGGAGAGCAACGACGCCATACGCGCCAACTCGTTTGCAGCTCCCATAACATCGCCTGTCACTCCTTTGAAATGGCGGTTCGAGATCCAGAGAAGGACGAATGCGGCAAATAAGCCCACTATGATTGTTATTAAACCCGCTATTCCAAGCGCAGAAAACGCGGTTATTAGGGATATTGCCAAGGCGGTTGCCAGCCTGAGCTTTCGATGGGTGCTGTGCATTGCGTTAATGAAGTAGGTGTTCATTCCTTCGTGGGCAGATCTGCCAAACCCTGCTAAGGCAACCATGGCAAGCTTGGCAGAAACCTCAGATACTATTAGGCTTTGGAGAATGAAACCTCTTTTAAGCTGCGCGATGCATAAGGCGGTTGTTAAAATGGTGATTAAGCCAAGCATCAAACCGCCTGTTCCCGTCTGGACGTCATGCATTACCTCAATTTTCCTTTCCGGTGGACCTTGGCACATTAAGCCGTCGCCGAAGTCTAACAAGCCATCAGTGTGGTGAAGCCCCGTGAGCAACAATATAAAGCCGCATGTCAATATTCCAACTATAAGACTTGGGAGCACATAATTTAAAGCTAAAGCCAGCAGCCCTGCTAAAAATCCTATTAAGGCTCCAATAACTGGAAATAAGTACATGTATTTCGCAGCGTCTGTAAGGCAGTCCTGGGACATGCCCACTGGAAAAATCGTCAGAAAACCCAGCAGATTTTTTATTTCCTTAATCATGTTACGTCACTAGATACAAGTTGGTTATATATTTTCTCAACTTCCGCAAGCAAACCCACGCTTGAAATCATGCCAGACGACTTTAGGATAGCGGCTATACATGCGCCTCCAGCGCCAACACCCTCCTTCACCACTCCAGCCTCGTAAGCTTTTAAACCATCAAATTTTGATAGACTAAAGTCGAGGTTTGCAGCCAAAACTGGAACATCAGCAATCTGAGCAACTATGCCTGCCAAGTCGGCTGTCTTATCAGCTATAACCCATCTAGTGGTTCCAATAGCCACATTGCCCAAAATTTTAGGCTTTAATGCTTTAACAATGGCCAATATGGCGCCCATTTGGGTTCCACCAGCCATCAACACTGGAATACTTTCCGCGGCTCCAGCAACTAGGCCGGCGAAGGCTGGCATCATAGGATCTCCAACGCACGAAACAGCCTTCAGCGGGTCATTCGCCAAAGCCCCAAACTTTATGCCAGAAGCTCTAAACCCCGCTTCAACTGTTTTGATCTTAAGTTCATGGGGATTGTTTGGCATGCTGCTACTGATTTTTCCCTCAGCGTTTACGCCCATAGCCAACATAACGCCAAGCGCCGTTGTAGTGCCTCCTGGGACGCTTTCTCCAATCACCAAGTATTCTGCAATTTTAGCCAAATTCTCGCCCAAAAGCTTCGCTTTTTCAAAAACTTCTTCAGCATTTTTGACAGCGTTTCCAGTTCTTATGTCACCGCCCGGGTTTCCTCCCAAGTCAAAAAATGGTATTTGAGGCTTAATCTTCAAACCGCCACTAACCACTAGAACTGGTAGATCCGCCAATCCGAGAGCGGCTTTAGTTATTAACGCTGGTGTTGGTATGCCTTCAGGGGTTACGGGAACTCCGTGGATGCACTTGCATTTTCCGAGAAGAAGAAGTTCGACGTCCGCTGGAGGTGTGTAGTCAGTTAAGTCTGGATATTTCCCAGCAGCGGATATTCCAGGAATTTTCGCGGTTTCAGTAACTCCTATCACGCAGGCAAATAGAGGCTTTTTGCCTTTCAAACGCTCTAGAAAAGCTTTTCCAGCGTTCTCGTTGAAAGCGAAGATTACATCACGCAAACAGTTTCCTCCCACCCACATCCATTTACAATTTTTGATTTGTAAGTTTTTCCTTGATATGTTCGCGTGAAAAACACCTTTGCCTACCTAAATAATTTATTTGGGGGCGCTGGATTATCAAAATGTGTGGTTTAAATGGAATCTGAGAATCAAACTCCGCCAATGATTAAGTATCTGGAGGAAAGGGGAATAACCCTTAATGATCTTGTGAACACCGCTTTGGAGCTGTTTGTCCCCCATCCTGGAGTGGAAACAAAGGAAAGAGCTGCTGAACTTCTCAAACAAGGTTTTATTGAAGCCTTGTGTGATGTAAATGTTTCCTGCTTGGAGGTTGCCTCCTTCCTTTTAGAAGAAGAGGCAAAACACGGGCTAGTGCCAGGATTAACTGCTGAAAGGTTTGCTGGCCGTCCGGGACTTGTTGCAGACGAACTGTTAGGTATAGCCATTGCCAATTACATTGCTGGAGCCAAGGGAATTTTCGAGTTTGTAAGATTTGACCAGAATAAGCCTGGAATCTTGAAAAAGCTCGGTCCAATCACCAATGACGCCATAGGAGGATTAATTGCAGGAGTATCATCAAACATGTATACCCAAGCTCTTAAAGACAAAACAGTCCTTAGATAACTTGTCAGATCATCATTTGCTTTTTAATGCAAAAGCTGAATGTTTTGGTATTATTGTCAATAAATATGTTTGGCTATTCATTTGGATACATTTTAAGGATTCGCTACCTTTATTTATATAGAATGGCATTGAGTAGCTTGAAAAAGGTAGGAGAACCATGTCAAAGAAAGCTCCGTCAAAGGATGACGCTTTAGAAGCCTTAGATTTTATAATAAATGTTTTAAGGGAGCATGAAAAGGATTTAGACCGCCTCATTAACGAGTTGGGCAAAATCACTGAAAGGCTTGGGGAGACCGGCGAATTAAGCGGAAAAATAGAGAATGTTGAGGAGAGACTTACAAATTTACAAGGCGAGATATCTAATTTAATTTCTTATCTGTCAACTTCCCATGAATCATCTAAGATGCCGGCGCAAACATTGCAGACACAGAAGGCTCAAGCGCCTGTTGAAATAAGGGGTCCTCCAGTTATTTTGCGTTGCAAGCAGTGGGAGGACTTTCAAACCCTAGCTCATCAAGCCCAAACATTATCCTTCCTGTATAAGGAAACGGAGAAAACTTTTCAGGCGGACGCTCTTAAGAACAACCAAATCATAACTTACAGTGGGGAGCTTCCGAAGCAAACGGCTCTTCTGAAGACGTGGCTTTCTAAGCAGTTGAATGTTTCTGAAGATAAAATTCTTGAAGGCATATTGGCTGTTGGGTAGGGCAACGTTGAGAGTTTGTATGTTTGTGTTATTCAGTAATGCTTTTATACAAGACTTGAATATTAAGTCTTACGATGCAGTGTGGGGGCTGAGGTTGAAGGCTGAACCAAAGCAGCCAAAAATTTGTTTTCCGTTTTCGAAGCCTTCTCCTTTCTCCTCGATGACGGAATGGCTGCTTGGTTAGCCAAAAAACAATGAAAGCCCTAAACCAAGCCTAAACATAAGAGGAAGACAAGAATGAACGAAAACAGAAGTCAATTGGAAAGGCTTTACGAAGAGTTTGCAAAGTTTGAAAAGACCATGGAGGAAGTGCACTTCCTAAAGCTTGTTGCCCAAGACCTCAAAAGCTTTAGGAAGATGATAAGGCTTAGAAAATACGATTAATGATAAAGTAAAGGCTTTAAATGCTTCTGCCATTATCCTTTTGGCGAAAACAATGGAAACACTGCAGGAGAACATTTTCTTTTTCAACACTTTGACGCGGAAGAAGGAAAAATTCACTCCCTTAGAGAGAGGAAAAGTTAAAATTTACACTTGCGGACCAACGGTTTACGATTTTGCCCATATTGGGAACTTTAGGACATTTATTTTTCAAGATTTACTGCGGAGATGGCTTGAATATCGCGGGTTTAGTGTGACCCAAGTTATGAACATAACCGATGTGGATGACAAGACTATAAGAGGGGCTAGAAAGCAAGGCGTTTCGCTTAGGCAGTATACTGACTATTATATGAAGGCTTTTTTCGAAGATATAGAGGCTTTAAACCTGGAGAAGGCTGAACACTATCCACGGGCTACGGAGCATATTCCCGAAATGGTCTCTTTAATTAAGAGGCTTTTGGAGAAGGGTTACGCCTACAAAGGCGAAGACGGCTCGATTTACTATGACATTTCAAAGTTCAAAGAGTATGGAAAGCTTTCAAAGCTTAAGATTGAAGAGTTGAAGCCCGGCGCCAGAGTGAAGGTTGACGAGTACGGAAAGGAAGAAGCCAGAGACTTTGCCCTCTGGAAGGCTTGGGACGAGGAAGACGGCGATGTTTTCTGGGAAACAGAAATCGGCAAGGGCCGGCCTGGCTGGCACATTGAATGCTCAACTATGGCGATGAAGTATTTGGGCGAAACCATAGACATTCACAGCGGCGGCGTAGACTTAATCTTCCCACATCATGAAAACGAGATTGCACAAAGTGAGGCGGCCACTGGCAAGGAGTTTGCCCGTTATTGGTTGCACTCGGAGCACTTGCTTGTTGAAGGCAGACGCATGGCTAAAAGCTTAGGCAACTTTTACACTTTGAGAGATTTAATAGCCAAGGGATACGACCCGAAGGCTATACGTTTTTTGCTCATGGCAACCCATTATAGGCAACAGTTAAACTTCACCTTCGATGGGTTGGAGGCTGCGAAAAACGCTGTTGACCGCCTAAAAACCTTTGTCCACAGACTTTTGGAGGCTGATGGCAAGGGATGCGGGGAAGAAATAAGGCGTTTGATGGCGAATGTGCAGAAACTTTTCGGGGAAGCCATGGACGACGACCTAAACATAAGCGTAGCCCTAGCCGCCCTCTTCGACTTTGTCAGAGAAGTAAACAGGCTTATGGATGAAAACATGCTTAGCAGAAAAGAAGCTGAAGAGGTTTACACGTTGATGATGAGGTTTGACAAGGTTTTAGGCGTAATAGGCGAAGCAAAAGTTGAAGAGAAACTGCCAAAGGAGGCTGAAGAACTTATCCGCAGAAGAGAAGAAGCCCGAAAAGCAAGAGACTGGGAGACAGCCGACAAAATCAGGGCGCAACTTCGAGCCATGGGCATAATCATCGAGGATACACCTCAAGGCGTGAAATGGCATATCCAAAAGCAGTAAAACCTCCCCATTCTTCCTCATAGAAACGATTATAAGGGTTATCAACTGTTTGTGCCTCGTCTATGTTAGGCTCGGACTTAAAGAGGTGGTTACGAGGTAATGGGCAATGGAAAGCCTAAAGAATCAAAGCATGGAACATTCAAGAGTCAGCGAAGCTTCGAGCCAAACAATTCCGACGGTTGATGAATCATTAAGTTTGCCAATTGACGAGCTTCTTTCCCGTTTAGGCACCTCTTTGTCTGGGCTTTCTTCTGAGGAAGCAGAGAGACGTTTAACGGTTTACGGCTATAACGAGTTAGCGAAAAGGAAGAAGAGAGCCGCAGTCGTTGAGTTTCTTCTGCATTTTCGAAGTCCTCTGGTGATTATCCTCTTAATTGCTGGTTTAATCTCCGGCTTTCTTGGAGAAATACCGAATGTAGCTATTATTTTTTCCATAGTTTTCCTAAGTGTTGTCCTAGATTTTTATCAGGAATCCAAAGCTGAAAAGGCTGCTGAAATGCTGAGAGAAAGAGTGATAACAACGGCGACGGTGCTAAGAGATGGTGTTAAACGTGAAGTAAAGCTTTCTGAGATAGTTCCAGGCGACATAATATACTTGTCAGCTGGCGACATAGTGCCTGCGGACGCAAGAATAATTAGCGCAAAGGACTTGTTCGTGAATCAATCCGCGTTAACAGGCGAATCTTTTCCTGTGGAGAAAACGGCGGTGCCGCCAAAATCTAGGGAGGCTTCCATCACTGAATGGACTAATTATCTTTTTATGGGGACCTCTGTTGTGAGCGGAACCGCGGCTGCAGTGGTTGTGAAGACTGGAAGCCTTACGGAATATGGGAAAATTGCGAAGAGGCTTATTGTTAGGGCGCCTGAAACGGAATTTGAAAGAGGCATCAGAGGCTTCGGCTTCCTCATTATGGAAATAACTTTTCTGCTTGTAATGTTCGTCTTTTTCATAAATGCACTTTACAAGCGTGATGTGCTTGAATCGCTTCTCTTCGCTGTGGCTTTAGCCGTCGGCTTAACTCCGGAGCTTTTGCCGATGATAATTTCTGTAAACCTTTCTAAGGGTGCTCTCGCCATGTCCAAGAAAGGCGTAATTGTAAAGCGTTTGGCTTCCATCCAAAACTTCGGAAGCATGGATATTTTATGCACGGATAAGACGGGAACACTTACAGAAAATAGGATAAAACTTGTTCTTCACGTAAATATTAATGGAGAAGATGACGAGAAGGTGCTCTTATACTCATACCTAAATAGTTATCACCAAACTGGTTTGAAAAGCCCCCTCGACGAGGCAATACTTAGGTATAAAGACATTGACGTGAGGGATTATCAGAAAGTAGATGAGATTCCTTTCGACTTTTTGCGTAAGCGCCTTTCCATTGTTGTTGAACATGAAAATCAGCGGTTTATGATAACTAAAGGAGCCCCTGAAGAGGTTGCTAAAATCTGTTCCTACTACGAAATTGGAGGCGTTATCGCCGACATAACTGATGAAGCGCGCAGGAAAATTGAACAGAAATATCTAGAATTGAGCGCTGAGGGTTTCAGGGTTCTAGGAGTAGCCTACAAGAGAATAAGAGAAGAAAAACCAGTATATGCTGCTGGCGACGAAAAAGAACTGGTGTTTTTAGGTTTCATAGCCTTTCTAGATCCACCTAAGGAAACTGCAAGGGAGTCGCTGCAACTTCTCAACAAGGCTGGCGTAGAAGTGAAAATTTTGACAGGTGATAATGAACTGGTGACGAGAAAAGTTTGCGAACATTTAGGCTTTGAAATTAAGGGAATAGTTTTGGGAAGCGAAATAGCTCAAATGCATGACGATGCCCTTGCAAGAGTTGTTGAAGAGGCAAATGTTTTCTGCAGAGTGACCCCTGCCCAAAAAGATAGAATAATAAATGCTTTAAGGAACAATGGGCATGTTGTAGGTTTTCTAGGTGACGGGATTAATGATGCGCCTTCTTTGAGAAGCGCAGATGTTGGAATATCAGTGGATAACGCAGTTGATGTTGCAAAAGAATCTGCTGACATTATCCTTTTGCAAAATGATTTAACGGTGCTTCACGACGGAGTTTTGGAGGGCAGAAAAACTTTCGGTAACACCATGAAGTATATTATGATGGGAACTAGCTCCAATTTTGGCAACATGTTCAGCGTGGCTGGAGCATCTCTTTTTCTGCCTTTTCTGCCAATGCTTCCAACACAAATTCTTCTAAACAACTTGCTATACGACTTTTCTCAGTCAACCATACCCGCGGACAATGTTGACCAAGAGTACATTGAGAAGCCTAAAAGGTTGGACATATCCTTCATTAAAAGGTTCATGGTGTTCCTCGGGCCTATAAGCTCGATTTTCGATTTTCTCACGTTTTTCATAATGCTTCTCTTTTTTAACGCCACTGAACCCTTGTTTCAAACAGCATGGTTCATCGAATCCCTTTCCACTCAGACACTAGTCATCTTTGTCATAAGAACTAAAAAGTCGCCCTTCTACAAAAGCAAGCCAAGCAGGCTTCTACTGTTTAGCAGCATAGCCATAGTTGCATTTGCATTGATACTGCCTTTCACGCCTTTAGGAGTCCTCTTCAAGTTTGTTGCGCCTCCCTACACGTTTTTCTTTGTTTTAGCGGTGTTGATTGGTAGTTATTTGATGCTTGTGGAAGTCGTCAAGAGATGGTTTTATAAGAGGTACGCTTACCGTCTTGAGCAGGTTCTGATACCTCCGAGAAAAATTGGTTTGTATTTGAGCAAAACTGCAAGGCTTATCCAGAACATGATTGCAGTAATATGCCTACGTTTTGAAAGCGAAATTTCAATAGACCACCTAATAGAAGATTTAACGAATAGTTTAGGCTATCCATTGGAAGCCGAGCAAGTTTTCCACAACCTAAACCATCTGCGGCGCGCAGGGCTCATCACTATAAATTGGCGTGAAAAAACAGTGAGACGTGAAAAGGCAATGAAAGAGTATGTGATGAAACATGTGACCAGCGATTTATGGCCTAAAATATCTGAAGATTGGCGAAGAATAAACGCTTATATTCAAGCTAAATATGGAAAAGTGAATCAGGAGTTTCAAGAACTTCTAGAACGCGAAATTCGTTTGAGAACCTAGGAGATGCCCTCAGCGGGAAAGACAGATGTGAAGCATTGTGATAAGACAAAAATAAGGGCCTAGACATAGCATACAAGCGGGCTTTGGATTAGAATGCAGAGGACTGGTGTGGCAAAACTTCCGCTTCATTATGGCAAGGCACCTAGATGGCTAGTTGTCCGAATGCAAAAACTCGCCAAAGAAATTGTGACGATAATCGTTGACGAGTATGGCAGCGGAGAGTTCCTAAAGCGCCTTTCAGACCCGTTTTGGTTTCAGGCTTTAGGCTGTGTTTTGGGGTATGACTGGCACTCTTCAGGCGTAACAACGGTTGTCACGGGAGTTTTGAAACAGGCTGTTGTTCCTGAAGAGCATGGCGTCGCGGTCTGCGGCGGGAAAGGTAAAGTTTCAAGGCAGACGCCCTTAGAAATTGAGCGGTTAGGCGAAGAGTTCGGGTTTTCAGACGCCAAAATTGAGGATCTTCGTTATGCAAGTAAGATGAGTGCAAAAGTTGATAATACCGCTATTCAAGCTGGTTACCAGCTTTACCATCATGCCTTCTTTGTCGACGAAAGAGGAAAATGGACGGTGATCCAGCAGGGAATGTGTCCTCAAGATCGCACAGCGCGGCGTTACCATTGGCTTTCCGACATTGTCAAAAACTTCGTTATGGAACCCCATAATGCTATAGTGGGCGAGGCGAAAAGGGAAATAGCCCTAGACATGACTGCCAAAGAAAGCGAAGGATGCAGAAAAGCCTCCGTAGACTTGGCATGTGAACCGCCTAAAAAGGTTATGCGGTTAATAATGTCTGTTAGACCAGCCTACCAGAAGTCCCTTGAAGACTGGCTTCCCCAAACAGCCCAAAACCAATGGAAAGAGTATCCAATAGACGTTCTATCTATGCCTGCAAACATAAATTGGAAAGCTCTGCAGCAAGTTTACGAGTTTAAACCTAAAAACTATGAGGAACTGCTTGGCTTCAAAGGAGTTGGCGCAGCCACAGTCAGAGGCTTAGCCCTAATTGCGGAGCTAATTTACGGAGAAAAACCAAGCTGGAAAGATCCTGTAAAATATTCTTTCGCTTACGGCGGAAAAGACGGCGTGCCATATCCAGTGGACAGAAAAGCCATGGATGAGTCTATACAAATATTGAAAAGAGCTGTGGAAGATGCTAAAGTGGGTGATGCAGAGAAGCTGAAAGCGTTAAATAGGCTTAGGGTTTTTATTCCGCCAACACGCCGATGAAAAGCAGTTTCAGCCATCTTAACTAGATAAGTTTATATGGTGGTTCTTTAAGGTGTTTTGGAAAATGACAAGGAATAACCATGTCCCTAACATTGAGCGTCGCAGCCTTCATAGCGAGCATTTTGCTTATCTATGCAGGGTCAAAAAAGATAGTACATTCAGCGTGTGGATTAGCTGAAAGCATAAAACTTCACAAAGTTGTTGTGGGCACGGTTTTTGTTGCCTCTGTAACCTCTGCCCCTGAACTTTTAAGTTCTCTAATAGCCACGCTTTATGGTTCTTCCCATATGGCTTTAGGAAACATAATTGGCTCCAACATATACAATATCCCATTGATTGTAGGCATATGCGGCTTAATAGGAGAGTTCAGGATTAAGAACTGCACAATTGGAAGGGAATGTCTCTTTATGATGGGGCTTGCCGCTTTATTGATGGTTTTGACAATTGCCACGGGCATGGTGACATGGTGGATGGGACTAATTTTTCTAACGTTATATCCCTTGTTTATTTACTACTCTATTCATAAGGGAAATGGAAACGGATGTTCCACAGATAAACCAAGTGAAAACACGTTGAAATTGGCTGCAGTTATGCTGCTTGGCGGCATCGCCCTAATAGCCGGAACATTCCTTCTTGTATACAGCGTTACGGTTATGGCTGAAACTTTCGGCTTAGCACAGTTTTATGCTGGACTTACAATAATGGCGCTTGGTTGCGTTGTCCCAGAAACTGCGGTTTCTGTGGCTGCCGCCCTCCACGGCGAACAGGAAATCTCCATTGGAAACGTTATAGGCGATAATATAATAACCATAACCCTTGTTTTTGGAATAGTCGGGCTTATTAGGTCCTTCACCGTATCTATATCCGAGATTTTGTCAACCGTACCTTTCATGATTTTAATCACGTTCATCTTATACCTAATGAATAGGCGAAGCCACAAAATCACAAAAGCATGGAGTCTACTTATGTTGGCTGTAGCCACAGCCGCGTTCGCTTTTGAAACTTTTAACTATATGCTTTAATGGAAAGCTTTCTACTCTTCAACAGTTATCGCTTGTGTTGGACATGAGGCTGTACAAGCCATACACATGATGCAATCGCTTTCCCGCACTGGAACAGACTTCTGTGTGTCAGGATGTTCAGGCAAATTTTGAAGTTCAAAGACGTTCACTGGACAGACTTCAACGCAGACACCGTCGCCGTTACACTTGCTCCAATCAACCTTTACCTTAGGCATTTAATCAACCTTAACCCAAAATTTACCCTCATTCCATTTAACATTTTTCTCTTTTCTAACAAAACTAAAGCCCTCTAAATGAACAAACAATATAATGCAAGGAACTACTGCAGCGAAGGATTCTGTTTGGCTGTAACGCTAGGCTACAAAATGCTGAGGAAAATTCTCACGGAAAAATAGATAAGTTGCAGAAAGTCTTTCAATGCTTATGCCTAATGAAAATATGAAACCAGTTGCCTCCTCCGAAGGAGTTACAGTTTATTGTCCAAAAAATGGCAAATTTTCCTTTTTCAATAGTCCTTATCCGGCGCATACAGCGTGTTCTGCAGTTGACATTTACTCTGGAAGAGCTTTTGGCGGTGCCGCTCCATCGCCTGTTCATGGAAAAGTTGTTAGAATTAGGAAAGTAAACTGTCCAGAGAAAAGCTTTGAATGTTCAAGCTTTGACTATGTTACCCTTCTGCAAAGCAATGAAAACGGTGAAAGGCAAATTAAAATTCTCCACGTTGAACCCACTGTTGAAGTAGGTGATGTTGTCGAACCTGGAGACCAGTTGGGGTTTCTTCTAAGGTCTGGATTCTTCGATTTCTGGACGGAACCTCATATGCATATAGAAGTGAGAAACCCTTCAGATCCCATCCGTGCAAGGGGAGGCTTAAAGTTTGAACGTTTAATGGTTATAGAAGACTTTGAAGCAGAGCTTGAAGAACTAAGCGGAGTGATTGTTGAATCGAAAAGGGAATATTCCCTACTAGCTTTGAACGGCACTTTCAATCACGGAATACCCGTGCGTGTCGGCGAAGAAATGGGACTTTTAGACGGCGGCATCCCCCATTACAGATGGTTCGGCGTTCACATGTCCGCTCCACCGTCCTTAAACAGTGCTGTCAAGTTTTGTGGAACAAAAATAGGCACAGTTAAGGCACTCTACTCTAACATGTGCGCCGCTCAATTTTACAATTTAACTTTTAAAATAAACGGGAACCCCGTTAATTTAGGATTTTACCTTCACTTGTCAAAACCTTTAGTCAAAATTATTCCAAACAGTATTGGCGAACTTAAATTAGAAAAGTTTGAGGAGGTGGCGATCACTATCTCTTGAAGTTCCATTCTCGCGTTGAATATTTATCCTCTTTAAGCTTTACAGCCATATCCTTCTCAAAATCTGTTATCTCCCCTAACACCAGCTTTATGTCAAACGACTCTTCAAAGCCTTTTATAAGAGCCTTCTTCAACTCTTCAAAACTCACATCCCTTTGCAGGAACTTATTTATCGATGTTACTCTTTCCTCAGCTGCTTTGATCATTTTGTCACGGATTTTCTCGCTTGGCACTTTCAAAACCGAGAACATGACTGCTGGGTTAACCTCACGCAGTATAGTGCCATGTTGATGCACAACATTCATTCCACGGGTCTGAGCGTTTCCAGAAATCTTCTTTCCCGCTACTACTATGTCATTTATAGGCTTGAATTCGGCTGGAACCCCTAGAAAACTTAGACCCCGCACAAGCCATGAGCACAGCGTCTCATAAGTTTTCTGGAAATCCCTCAAAATTAATGGATGATCTTCATTTATTATGACACTGTAAGTTAATTCACCGTCTCTTTCATGGTATACTGCTCCCCCGCCAGTTCTCCTCCTCACGTAATCAACGCCAATTCTTTTGCAAGTTTCTATGTCCACTTCCTCTTCCATGCTCTGGAAGTAGCCAATGGAAACTGCGGATGGTTCCCACCTAAAGAATCTCAAGGTGTTGGGCACGAGTTTTTTTGATCTTGCTATTACGATTGCCTCGTCAAGCGCCATATTGTAGAACGCATCATGAAGCCCGGTATCTAAAAGTCGCCATTCTTCAACCATTCATCTTCCCTGCCATTACAATACATTTGGCAAAGTCTTCAGGAGATGCGCCAAGCAAAGTGGCGTTTTTCTTCTCAATTACGCCTCTTATAAGTTTTGCCAAGTTAGACTCATCAAGCGAAGTGCCCACAAGCGTCTCTTCCAAATCTTCTATTAGCTCTTCTGGGTGGAGGAAGAAATCTCCAGTGATCTTAACTTTCCTTATTATGTTTCCATCAATTATCACTTGAGCTTTCACAAGTTTGCCGCCTTCAACCTTGTATTCAGCTCTTCCCATTCTATCACCTTTTAGCATTGCCTCATAATTTTAGCAAGAGGCTAGATAAGTATTACCAGCCACTAAATTATTAGAAAAGAGCATTGTAAAAATCTTTGTAGATTCTGGAGCAGCAAAAAGATGAAAAATGAACCTTGAAGCCTTGTTTTTCTGCATATTTTATGGCTTCTTCAGCTGGAAAAGCTATGGCGTTTACCCCGGCTTTTATGGCTAAAACGTCTGTCAATGCTCTGTGTTTGCCCTTTGGACGCATGCAACCCAAAGCTATTGGCTTTTCTGGAAACATCAGTCTTGCCATTGCTATCACTTTGGCTATGTCCGTCGGCTTCGGCGGTTCCACATTCTCCATCTCGGTACCGTGTATAGGCATGAAGGCAATTATGACGAGGGCTTTGGGATCATATTTTGAAATCATTCGCAGAGCATGCAGTTCTCCTTTCAGCTTTCCATAATGAAGCCCAACAATGATGTGGGGTATAAAATTTAAGCCAGCTTGGCTTAACGCTTTTAAGGAGTTTTCGTAATCCTTAACTGTCATTTTAAGCTTGTAAATTTCCCTGATTGTTTCATCATCTCCAATGATGTCTATTAAGGCTGCGTCGACACCCGCTTCTTTAAGGCTTTCAGCCCTTTCAAAACTTATAATGCCGACATG